>Ga0247727_10019758_pt1 | contig 10396 bp, 13 predicted proteins | sample WisWelCaveWW1625_FD_202498 | JGI IMG/M metagenome (GOLD analysis project Ga0247727, IMG submission 202498) | Biofilm microbial communities from Wishing Well Cave, Virginia, United States - WW16-25 | ecosystem: Environmental > Aquatic > Deep subsurface > Groundwater > Cave microbial mat | place... | reverse complement strand
TCCGCGTCGCGGCCGGGAAGCGCATGACCGTCGGGGAGCTGAACACGATGGAGTGGGCGGCCCCGGGGATCGTTGGACCCTGGGCAAAGGAGCCGTAAGCGGCTTCAGCCGCGGCGGGACAGCAGCAGGTCGAGGGGCCGCTCGATTGGGACCGCGCGAGCGGCCAGCAAGACCAACAGGTGATAGAGGAGGTCGGCGGTCTCTTCGGCGAGGCGCTCGTCTGACTCTCGACGGGCTGCCCGGACGACCTCCTCCGCTTCCTCTGCTACTTTCGCGCCGACGCGCTCGATGCCGCCGGCCAGAAGCGCAGCGGTGTAGGAGCCCGCTGGCTGCGTGCGGGCGCGCTCCGTGATCACCTCCGCGAGGTGCGCCAGCGCCGGCCCGCCCGTCCCGCGGAGCCGGCCGTCCGCATCATGGTGAAAGCACGACGACCGCCCGGTGTGGCACGCCGGCCCCCGAGGAATGACCGCCAAGAGGATCGCGTCGCCGTCGCAGTCAACACGCAGGTCCACCACGCGCATGGTATGGCCCGACGTCTCGCCCTTGCGCCACAGGGTGTGTCGGGACCGGCTCCAGAACCAGGCTTCACCCCGCTCGCGGGTGCGGGCGAAGGCTTCCTGGTTCATCCAGGCCAGCATCAACACCACTCCGGTACGCGCGTCCTGCACGACGCACGGCAAGAGGCCTGTCGACCAGGTCAGCGTCGTGGCGGGCAAGGAGCGCTGCGCGTCAGGCACGTGGGCCCCCCTGCTCCACGCGCACCGGCACCCCTGCGGCCACTAGGGCGGCTTTCACCACGGGAATGGGGAAACGATCGAAATGAAAGATCGACGCCGCTAGCGCCGCGTCGGCGCCCCCGTCGGTCAGTACCAACCGCACGTGCTCCGGCGATCCTCCGCCGCCGGAGGCGATCACCGGGACATTGACGGCTTGAGCGACGCGCCGGGTCAGCGTCAACTCATACCCTGCCTCGGATCCGTCCCGATCCACGCTGGTCAACAGGATCTCGCCCGCGCCCAGCTCGGCCGACTGGACCGCCCATGCGATGGCGTCCCGCCCGGTCGGCCGGCGTCCGCCGTGCGTGAGGACCTCGTACCAGCAATCCCCAGCCTCATCTCGCCGCTTCGCATCGATCGCCACCACGATGCACTGACTGCCGAACCGTTCGGCAGCCTCAGTGATGAGATCCGGCCGCTCCACGACGGCGGTGTTCAGGGCCACCTTGTCGGCCCCGGCGAGCAGCAGGTCGCGGACGTCCGCGGTGCTCCGCACGCCTCCGCCGACGGTCAACGGGATGAAGACTGCTTCGGCCGTGCGCCCCACCACGTCGAGCAGCGCTCCGCGCGCTTCCATCGAAGCGGTAATGTCAAGATAGACCAGCTCGTCCGCGCCGTCCCGATCGTACCGGGCCGCGAGCTCCACGGGATCGCCGGCGTCCCGGAGATCCACGAACGCGCGACCCTTCACGACACGGCCGTCGCGCACGTCCAGGCACGGAATGATTCGTCTGGCCAACATCAGCCCACCTCGACGCCGGCACTCAGCGCGCCACGGAGGGTCAGGCGCCCGTCATAGAGAGCCCGGCCGATGATCGCTCCTTCGGCGCCGGCGCCGGCCAGGGCCCGCAGGTCGGCCGCCGACCGAATGCCGCCCGAGGCGATCACCGGCACCGTCACCTGCCCGATCAGAGCGGCCAGGCCGGCTACATCCGGACCGGCCAGCATTCCGTCCCGCCTCACATCCGTATGGATAAGTCGCCGCGCTCCGCGTTCTACCAGGAGCGCGGCCGCCTCGAGCACGCGCACCGGTGACGCTGTCTGCCATCCATTCATCACAACCCGCCCATCGCGGGTGTCCAGCGCGACCGCGATGCGGTCCCCGTAGCCGCGAACCGCTTCCTCTAAGAGATGTCCCGTCAAGGCTGCCGTTCCGAGAATGATACGCGAGGCACCTGTCTGGAACGCGGCATCAACGTCGGCCATCGTTCGCAGCCCTCCGCCGAGCTGGACCGGGATCCGCACGCGGCCGCAGATGGCAGCGACGACATCGAGATGCCGGGGCGCGCCCGTGAGCGCCCCGTCGAGGTCCACGACGTGGAGCCACGCGGCGCCGTCGGCCTCCCAGCGTGCGGCCGCCGCGACGGGGTCGGCCGCCACCACCACACGCCGTCGCGGATCCCCCTGTCGCAGACGCACGGTCTGCCCATCCAACATGTCAATTGCGGGGTAGATGGTCACGCCCGGACGCGCTCGGCGGCAATGTGGCTCACGAGATTCCGCAGCAGATGGGCGCCGGTGCGGCTGCTCTTTTCCGGGTGAAACTGAAGGCCCCAGATCATGCCCTGCCGGACGACGGCGGGGAATCGCGCACCATAGGTCGTCTCAGCTATGACGACGTCGGGGTCATCGGGGACGACAACATATGAGTGCACGTAGTAGACGAACGGGCGGGCCGGCAGCCCCTCAAACAGCCGATCAGGGCGCGCTACCTCGAGTGTGTTCCACCCCATGTGAGGTACCTTCACATCGGACGGCAGGCGGCGGACGCGGCCCCGGATCAGTCCCAGACCGGCGGCCGGACTGCCCTCCTCGCTCTGGACGAACAGTAGTTGCATGCCCAGGCACAGACCCACCAGTGGCAGGCCGCTGCGCCCGGCCTCGCGGATCGGCCCGACCAAGCCCGCCGACGCCAGACGCGCCATGGCGGGCGCAAAGGCGCCGACGCCGGGTATGATGATCGCCTCAACGCCACGCAGGCCGGCAGGGTCGGTCACGAGTACAGGTGCGGCGCCGGCTTCGACCAGCGCGCGCCCAGCGCTGCGCAGGTTTCCCGCTCCGTAATCGATCAGAGCCACGCGCATCGTGTTCACCCGGCCTACAAGACACCTTTCGTGGAAGGCACACCATCCCCGACCACTGCGACGGCCCGACCCAAGGCCGCCCCCAGACCCTTGAAGACGGCCTCTGCGATGTGGTGGCTGTTGCGGCCGCGCACCAGATCTACATGCAGAGTGACGCCGGCGTGTGTCACGAACGCACGCAGCGCCTCTTCGACGAGATCGACCGGAAACGTCCCGACCCGGTCCGTCGGAAACGTGAGGTCGCAATGCAAGTATGAGCGGCCCGAGATGTCAAGCGCCACCCGAACCAGCGCCTCGTCCATCGGCAGGTGTAACGAGGCGAAGCGCGCGATACCCGCTCCGGAGCCCACCGCCTGGCGAAAGGCCTGCCCCAGGACGATACCCGCGTCCTCGACGGTGTGGTGGGCGTCGACCGCAAGATCGCCGTCCGCGCGAAGGGTAAGGTCGAAGCCGCTGTGCCGTGCGAAGGCCTGGAGCAGGTGGTCGAAAAACGGCACTCCGGTCGCGGTCAACGCCCGCCCAACCCCGTCCAGGACAACCGTCGCGACGATCTGGGTTTCGGCGGTCTTCCGCGTCACTTCAGCGCTCCGCCTCATGGGGTCACCTCCGCCATCACCGCAGCAACGGCCTCCAGGAACCGGTCGTTGTCCTGACGTGCACCGATAGACACGCGCAGACACGCGGCCAGCCGCGGCGCGCCTGACACGTCCCGGACGAGCACGCCTCGGAGCGCCAGCGCCCGCCAGAGGTCGGCCGGCGGCCGCCCGGGCTCAAACAGCAAGAAGTTCGTCTCACTGGAGTAGACGCGCATGCCTTGCGTGCGGAGCGTCCGCGCGACCCGCTCGCGCTCGGCGATGATCGCCCGTACGCGCGAGCGCGCCACGTCCCGATGCGCCACCAGGATCGGGCCGGCGATCTGCGCCGGCAGGTTCAGGCTGTAGGGGGCGAGCACTTTGTTGAGCTCCGCGATGACGGTGTCGTGCGCGGTGATCCACCCAATCCGGAGCGCGGCGCTGGCCATCGCTTTGCTGAACGTGCGCAGGAGCACGACGTGCGGGACCCGCCGCACCACGTCCAGACACGAGGCGCTGGCAAACTCCCAGTAGGCTTCGTCGATGACGACGGCGCCCGGAGCGCCGGCCACCACGGCCTCGACGGCGTCACGCGCGAAGGGATTGCCGGTCGGATTGTTCGGCGACGCGAGATAGATCAATTCGGCCCGGTGGGCATGGGCCGCGCGGAGCACCGCCTCCGCGTCGAGGGCGAAATCGCGGCCGAGCGGCACCTCCACGATCCGCGCGCCGGCGGCGATCGCCAGAGTTCTCGCCATCGAGTATGTGGGTGCCGGAAAGACCGCAGTACCCCGCGCGGCAAACGCCGCGCACGTCGCCCACACAGCGGCATTGGAGCCCGCGGTGGCAGCCACCATCGCGGCAGGAGTCCCCTGCATCTCGGCGACGGCGCGGCACAGGTCGTCGGCCCGCGCGGACGGATAATGATGCCAGGCGGCCGCGGCCAATCGCTCGCCGATCTCTCGCTTGATCGCCTCGGGCCAGTCTTCGGGTGCCTCGTTTTGGTGCAGGCGCGCCATCGCGCCGATCGGCGGGGCGCCGTCCGGCGGCGCGAGGTGATAGGCGCGCAGCGCCCGGACCTCGGGCCGCACGAGCCGGGCCCCTTCGGTCATCTGCGGTGCTTTGGCCATGGTCATCGTGCGCCCGCCTCTCGTTCAGTGATGGCCTGCACGTGCGCCGGAAAGCCCTCGTAGCGACCGAGGTGTACCGCCACGGGTGCTACAGTTCGCAGGCCCTCTGGCGTCAAGCCAGCCATCGAAATAGCCTTCAAGAAGGAGAACAGCGTGATACCCGCCGACGACGCCGCCGCACCCCCGGTGGGCAGCGCAGCGGGAACTCCAATGGCATAGTTGGCGGCGGCAAACGGTGTCGCCTGACCGAGGAGGATCTCTCCGGCGTGGTGGATGCGCGCGGCCACGGCCAGCGGGTCCCGCACCGCCAGCTGCAGATGCTCGGGCGCGAACCGATCGATCCAGGCCACGGCCTCGTCGAGGTCGCGCGCGATGAACACACCGCCCAGGTCCGTGATGGCCCGCGTCGCGTAGGAGCGACGCGGCTCCGGCAGCCGGGCCAGATAACCTGGCAGCAGCTCCATAACCCGCTCAGCCAGCCCGGTGTCGGTGATGAGTGCGATGGCCACCGAATCCGCACCGTGCTCAGCCTCGTTGAGGAGATCGACGGCGAGATACGCCGCATCCGCCCCCTCGTCGGCCAGCACGATCGACTCGCTGGGACCGAGCACCGCGAGCGGCCGTGCCCCGTAGGCCGCCGCGGCCTGCTGCACGGCGGCGATGACGGGATTGCCGGGCCCGGTGATCACGTCGGTTCTCGGGATCGTCGCCGTACCGACCGCCAGCGCGGCCACGCCTGCCGCACCATTGCACCGGAAGATACGAGTGATGCCCAAGAGGTCGGCCGCGGCCAGAACCGCTGAGTCCACGGTGCCGTCGGGCCGTGGTGGCACCACGACCACCACCTCATCGACCCCGGCCACGACGGCGGGCGTGGCCAACGTGATCAGCGTCGACGGGAACCTACCCTTGCCCGATGGCACATAGATGCCGGCGGAACGGCAGGGCGTGTAGCGGACCCCGACCGTGAGCCCAGGCTCCAGTTCGGTCAGGACGACCGGCTGAGGCCGGAGCCACTCGTTGTATCGCCGCGTCCGCGCGATCGCCGCGGCCAACGCGCGGAGCAGCTCGCCGTCGAGCCGGTCCGCGGCCGCACGGATGTCCTCATGCGGCACGCCAAACTCTCCGGGTGCGAGCCCTACGCCATCCCAGCGCGCCGTGTATTCGGCGACCGCGGCGTCGCCGCGGCGCGCGACGTCGTCGAGCACGCCCCGCGCGTAGGCCCGCATCTCATCATTGAAGATCGCCGAGGCGGATCGACTGAGCCGGCGGCGCAGGTCGTCCCCGGAGATGTCCCCCAGGCGGCGGACCATGAGCGTCCCCTCACGCATGGACGCTCAGCCTCCCCGCGCGCAGGCCGGCATCCAGCGCGGCCACGAACTCGCGCAGCCGGCTTGAGCGGCTTACGCTGCTCCGATTGGCGACGAGTCTGGCCGTGGAGCGCGCGATCTCCGCGACCTCGCGGAGGCGGTTCGCGCGCAGGGTCTGCCCGGTGACCACCAGGTCGACGATGCCGTCCGCCAGGCCAACCAGCGGAGCGAGTTCGACCGTGCCGTACAGCACGATGATCTCGACCGGTCGCCCGACCTCGTCAAAGTACCGCGCGGTCATGCGTGGGTACTTGGTGGCAATGCGCAGGACCTGCCCCGGCTGCCAGAGCGTGTCGGCCCGGTCCTCCGGGAGGGCGACCACGGCCCGGCAGGCGCCAAACCCCAGATCGAGCAACTCAAAGACATCTCGCCCCTGCTCCAAGAGCATGTCCCGGCCCACGATGCCGGTGTCGGCCGCGCCCTGTTCCACGTACGTCAGCAGGTCGGTGGGCTTCGCCACGATGACGCGGGTCGCCGTCGACAGATCCACCAGCAGCCGTCGGTCGGCCTCAGTGGGATCGAGCGGCACGTCCAGCCGGCGCAGGAGCTGCGCGGCGCCCTCCCAGAGGCGCCCGGTTGGCACCGCGATGGTCAGCCGCCGCGTCAACGCCCCTCCAACGCCCCGCGGACCAGCGCGGCGATCGCGCCCGCGGGCCCGTCGGCCGCGGGGGCCATATCGATCGACAAACCATCTCGAGGGATCGTGATCGTGCACACCGCTCGCGCCCGCCGAGGCGTATCGGAGGCTGCCTCGACCACCACGGCCAGACGCTCATCGCGCAGCCGTCCGGCCGCCTGGACGGCGCGCGCGTACGCGCCCGGCTGATAGCGAATCAGTACCGTCGGCCGCGCCGCCGTGCCGCCGGCGCTGGCGTCCAGGACACGGTCGACTCCGATGGCGAAGCCTGTCGCAGGCGCAGGTGCCCCGAAGCGCGCCAGCAGGTTATCGTAGCGCCCTCCCCCGAGCAACGGTTGACCGGCGCGCGCGTCGTGTGCCTCGAAAACCACACCGCTGTAGTAGTCGAAGTCCCGGACGAGGCCCAAGTCCACCTCGATCGCGACCTCAAGCGCGTGCGCGTCCAGCCCAATCAAGACCTCACGCAGCGTCGCCAGCGCCTCCACGCTCTCCGGCGCCGTGGCCAAGCCGCGTGCTTGATCCAGCGCCGTCGCCCCTCGCAACGCCGGCACCGCGTGCAGGGCATCGAGCGCCGGGCCGGACGGAACCACGCGGGACAGCTCGGCAAATGCCCTTCGGTAGAGGAGGTCTCGCGCCGCGTCCGCCGCGTCATCAGGCAGCGTTGAGAGGATCCCCCGAAGGAAACCAGCATGGCCCAGGCTCAGGGAGGGTTCGACCAACCCGGCCTCCCGCAGTGCGGCCGCCGCCAACGCGATGACCTCCACGTCGGCTGCCACGCCGGGTGTGCCAACGAGTTCCACACCCGCCTGGGTAAACTCCCGGAGTTGTCCCGAGCCCCGCTCCTGCCCGCGGAAGACCGGCACCACGTAGGACAGTCGCAGCGGCAGTTCGCCCGCGGGCAGCAGGCGCGTCGCGGCGAACCGCGCCAGGGGAACCGTCATTTCCGGACGGAGCGCGAGCACCTCGCCGCCACCGTCGACCAGCTTGAGCAGCCGATCGGCCACGGCCGGGCCGGCGCCCCGCACGAGTGTATCCACGAACTCGAGCGTGGGCGTGGTGACCTCCACGTACCCCCATCGAGCGAATAGCTCCTGCAGCCGGCCCTCGAGCCACCGCCGCCTGGCGACGTCATCGGCCGTCTGATCCCGCACCCCGGCCGGGAGATGCCGCCACCGGGCGGCCTGAGCGTTGCGAATCCGCACGTCCGCGCGTTGCCCCTTTGCTTGTTTATCACGCTAAAGTAACAGCGAATGAAACAGTCGTCAGGATACCATGATGGCTCGGCGCTGGTCAAGCGTGTGGGACTCAGGCGTGCGGGCGGTTGAGGCGCTGCAGGGCCAGACGGTAGCCGTCGGCGCCGTACTCGAGAAAGCGTCGCACCCGGCTGATGGTGGCGCTGCTGGCGCCGGTCCGCTGGGCAATCTCCTGGTACGTCCGCCCGGCGGCCAGCAGCCGCGCAACCTCAAACCGTGCCGCGAGCGCCCGGACCTCGCCGATCGTCAGCAGATCCTCGAAGAAGTGATAGCACTCCTCCACGCTTTTGAGCGTCAGGATAGCGCGGAAGAGTTGTGCCGTCTGCGGACCCCGCAGGCGCGGGTGAACGGGCGCGGACGAGCGTCGAGGCATGATCCCCCCGGCCGGTGAGGCATCTGGCGCCTCCTGCTTTCGGGCGCGGCCGCGGGTTCCCTGCCGCGACCCGAGCGACTACCGGGCGGGATCTGAGGGGGTGGGCTGGTGCCCCCGGGCGATCGGGCGCCCGCAGTTCGTGCATATGGGCGACGGCGACCGGAGGATCATGTGGCAGGTACCACACTCACGGAGCAGCTCGCGACCGCAGACGGGACAATTGGATGGACTGTCACGCAGGTCGGCGAACCCCTCGCTGTACCGGCACTCGGGGTTGATGCACACCACATAGGCGACGAGCCGTTCGGGCTCCTCCTCCGGGGCCTTTGGTTGACCCGCACGGCGTGGCTCATCCTCAGAAGATCGCACTCGTCCCCTCCGGAGGGTCGACTCCTCTATTATCCTCTAGGTGCGAAAGGATAAGCAATAGTAGACATTGAATCCAGCCTTCGAGCCCCCAACAAAATATCCCTTCAGGAGGATGAGACGATGTCTAAGACTCTGCGCGTCGTTCTGGCGGCTATTGCCGCCGTTCTACTGGTTGGCCTGGCGCCCGCGGCCGCGGTGAGCCCGACGCCGAACTGGCCCACTGCCGGGCCGGACGCGCCGCAAGGTGGATAGGAGTTGAGGCGAGCACCGTAGACCGGGGGAGGGAAGGCGTCCGCCCGCTGGGTCGGGCCGGGGGCTGGAATTGCCTTGCCGCAGCGGCGGACTACTGGTACCATGTTTACTATGCCTAAACCCTCCCCCATTTCTTTCAGGACGACGAGACCAGAGTGGCTGGTGCAGTTCGGCCGCCGGCTCCTTATCGCCCGCGGCCAGGCGGGGTTAACCCAACAGGCTCTCGGCGCCCCGGACCTCAGCAAGAGTTTCATCAGCCTCCTTGAGACCGGACGGTCCCACCCCTCGGTGGAGACCGTGGTGTCCCTGGCCCGCCGGACGCGGACATCGGTCGCCACCTTGCTCTTCGATGGGGGGGATCTCAAGCGCGAAACGGCGATGAGCCTCTTGCACCTCGCGGGCCGGATGGACCCGGTGAACGACGGGGAGCACGTGGTGCAGTTCATCGCGATCGCGGAAGCGCTGCAGCCCGACATGCCGCCGGAGCTGGCCATCAGGGCAGCGCTCACAAAGGCGCACACGACCATGCTGGCCAACCGCCTCGACGAGGCGAGCCGGTGGACAGGGGCAGCCGCGTCCCTGGCCGCCCGCCACCGACTGAGCAGCGCGGAGGCACGCGCGCTGGCGTTCAAAGGCATGATCGCGGCTCGGCGTGGCGCGTATGCCGCGGCCATCCCGATCCTCGAAGGCGCCGTGGAGAAGATGCGCCGCGCAAAGATCGCGCGGTCAGAGGAGTGCATCTGGGCATTGCTGTCGCTTGGGGCGGCCCGATTCTACCTGCGCGAACACAACGGAGCCCGCCGTGCCTATCAGCGGGCCCTCGACCTGTCGACCCGCGTGCGAGTGGAGCGCCTCCGGGGCCGCGCCCTGATGGGTCTTGGACTCGCCGAGTGGGCTCGAAAGCACCTGGATCCCGCGGTCGAACTGCTCAGTCAGGCGTATGACGTGTTCGAGCGGACCGAGGATCTCGTCGAGATGAGCCGGACGTTGAACAACCTTGGGGCCATCCGACGCGAGCAGGGTCTCCGCGACGAAGCGCTCAAGGTGCTCGAGCGATCGCTCCGCATGAAGGGCGAGATCAACGACACCCCGGGGCGTAGTACCACCCTCGATGAGATCGCCCTGGTGCAGTTCGAAATGCATCGCTACGTGGACGCCGCCAGGTCGGCGCGTCGCGCGGTGGCACTGGGCCGGGCCGCGCGTGATGCCGCGCGTGTCGCATCGGCTCAGGCCACGCTTGGCCGCATCCTCGCGGCCCAGCAGCGCCGCGGTCCGGCGACCACCCTGCTCAAGACCGCCGCGACGGCCATGCGGCGTCTGGGGCTGAAGGAGCAGGCGTCGCAGACGCTCGCCGAATTGGACCGGGTGCTCAAGCGCGACGGTGCCAAGACCGCGGCTCCGAGGAGTTCGAAGAAGGCTGTCACGCCTGGATCACGCGTCCGGCCCGCACCACCCGCTGTCGAGGGCCTTCCCCTGCCCTGATCCGCCTTGCCCCTACGCACGAGGGCGTCCCCTTCCTGCTCCGGGTCTGCCGGTGTATTCTGGAGTGAAGGGTTCCCATGGACACCGAGACACGCACT
>Ga0247727_10019757_pt1 | contig 10396 bp, 12 predicted proteins | sample WisWelCaveWW1625_FD_202498 | JGI IMG/M metagenome (GOLD analysis project Ga0247727, IMG submission 202498) | Biofilm microbial communities from Wishing Well Cave, Virginia, United States - WW16-25 | ecosystem: Environmental > Aquatic > Deep subsurface > Groundwater > Cave microbial mat | place... | reverse complement strand
AGCAAAGTTCCGGACTAACGGCCAGTGAATTCATTGCATATATTGCATTGTATTCACAGATTCTTCCACCTGCCAAGAATATTTCATCTGCATTTGCAAACGTGCAGCGAGGCCTGGCCGCCGGGGAGAGAATCTTAAAGGTGATCGATGCGCCTGCTGAAATCCGCGAAGTTTCCCCGGCACAGCGTATTTCAGTTTTTAACCGAAGTATTGAATACCGGAACGTTTCCTTCGGTTATGTGGACCGGAAGTTTGCACTGGATTCTATCAATGCCGTTATTCCCAAAGGAAAAATAATCGCACTGGTGGGGCCATCGGGATCCGGAAAAACTACCCTGGCCGATCTGCTTCCGCGATTCTATGATCCAACGGAAGGTGAAATCCTCATTGACGGAATCAACATCCGGAGCATTCGGGTGCATGACTTGCGTCACCTGATGGGCATCGTAACGCAGGAACCCATTCTGTTTAACGATACCGTTTTTAACAACATCGCACTGGGAATTCCAACCGCAAGCGAGGAAGAAGTGATTCATGCAGCAAAAGTAGCCAATGCACATGACTTTATTATGGGAATGGAAAAGGGATACCAGACTGAAATCGGGGATCGTGGCAGTAAACTCAGCGGCGGTGAAAAACAGCGGTTAACCATTGCACGGGCTGTGTTGAAGAACCCTCCTATTCTCATTTTGGATGAAGCCACTTCCTCACTCGATACGGAATCCGAGCGGCTGGTTCAGGAAGCGCTCTATAACCTGATGAAGAACAGAACCAGCATCGTGATTGCCCATCGCCTTTCCACGATTCAAAATGCAGATGAGATCCTCGTAATGCAGAAAGGACAAATCGTTGAAAGGGGCAGGCATAATGAATTGATCCTGAAAGAAGGCTTATATAAATACCTGGTGGATCTGCAGATGCTTTAGAGCTATGCTGATTTCGGTTTTCTCATTAAAATGAGCGATGCAATCGCCGAAACTATGATGCCCCAGATGGAAGAAAAAACAAATAGTAAAAGGTATGAAATGGCGCTACTGCCCTGCCATCTTTCTAACTGTGAGAGTTTCTTATCAATTTCTTCAGGTGCCAGACCCTCTGCTGCAAACTTGTTCTTGCAAAATTCATGGAGGGTAGAAAAATATTCCGGGTTAAGAAATTGCTGATAAAGAATAATCACGGTAGTAAAACCGGCACAAAAAATCAGGGTCATTACAATTCCGGTCTTGAATCCCTCTGCAAAACGTAAAGTATTTCCAAGACCCCTTCTCCGGTAATAGATCGCCACAAAGATCATCGCCAGGAAAAAAAACATCGGAAACATACGGGTGTACTGACCAATGTCATGCCTTGTGGTATTGAATCCGAGCAGGTGCTCAAACAAAATCCAGATGGTGATAACGGCCAGTGCTCCCAGCGCAAACTTTTTTGCCGGTCTTTTCATAAAACAGAATCTTTTTTACAGAGGTGATTGGTGAGCATGCTAAGATGGTAAAGAATTCTCAACAAAGGAAATGAAATCGACCGACAGAGGAGAAAGAAAGATGATTCCATTTCTGAACCGGGTCAACTTACCTTCGCTGTATGTATGTACCGAAACTCTTTCGGCTTGATGACTGGCCAACGATCAGGCAGTTCATACATCAAAACAGTTTCGCCGTTCTCATCAGTCATCATGAAGGAAAACCATGGGGAACTCACCTCCCTCTCGAAATAACGGTGAATGAAAGCGGTGAAAAAGTTCTGTGGGGACACCTTTCGAGAGCCAATCCCCAATGGAGAAGTTTTGAAAGCAATCCGCTTGTCATGGCAATTTTTCAGGGGCCGCATAGCTACGTATCATCCTCATGGTACAACCATCTGAATGTACCTACCTGGAACTACATAGCGGTTCATATTTACGGTACGGTGAAGATCATGGAAGAGGAGAAGCTTTATGAGTCGTTGAAGTTGCTGGTAAACAGATATGAAAAAGTTGCTAAAAACCCCATGGATGTGGAAACCATGCCGCAGGAATTTGTACGCAGAGAGATGAAGGGAATTGTGGGAATGGAAATCGCGATTGAGAAGATTGAAGGCAAGTGGAAATTGAGTCAGAACCGCGGCGATGAGGATTACAGGAACATCATTCAGGAATTGGAACAACTTAGTGATCTCAACTCAAAGCTTGTTGCCGGGGAAATGAAGAAGATGCGCACGGATTAAGTCAGTTGCTTCAGGTGATGCAGCATGTGCTGTACATAGTCTTCGGCAAGCCATTGTAGTGTTCGCAATTCAGGATCACCACTATCGCACAAGCGATCGTAATTTTCGGCAGACATGTTTTCAAGAATTCGGCATATATGCAGGTTCAGTGAAGTCCATAATTGAACCAGGTTTTCTCTTTCGTAATCTCTGTAATTTGATAGCAGCACCCAATGAGGTCCGTCATAATCTACTTTGGGTTCCTGTTCATATTGACCAAGAACGAAGCGACGGCTGTTATTCAGGGCAGAATCCACGAGGTGTCCCAGGATTTCCTTTTTACTCCACTTTTCAGAATGGGCCTTTAGTGAAAACTCATCGTTAGGAATAGTTCTGATCTTTTCTGAATACTCCCCGATCAGTATTTCAATTCGTTCGGCAATCTTCTTCATAACCTGAAAAAAGTATTTTTACTCAGACGAAAATACATGGCAAAAACCGAATCGCAGATTTCGGCTTTTAAAAGGAATAAAAACTATTTGAACTGATCGCATGAACAAAACAATCCTGATAACCGGCGCTAACCGCGGGATCGGATTTGAGACAGCAAAACAGTTGGCGAAGCCGGGATACACCATTCTGCTCACTGCAAGAAATGAGGAAAAAGGAAAAGCCGCAGCATCGGAGCTTAATGGTTCGGAGATAGATGTATCATTTTTTCAAATGGATGTGAGTGATGAAAAAAGTATCCTTGAGGCCTATGAGCAGATTCGACAAAAATATTTTCATCTCGATGTGATCATCAATAATGCGGGAGTTCTTTTGAAGGAAGATCAAAGTGTACTTGACTTTACTTCCTCGGTCATTCATGAAACGATAAACACCAATTCCATCAGCGCACTATTGGTAGTAAAGACCTTTCTTCCGATGATGAAAAGCGGCAGTCGCATCATCAATGTGAGCAGCGGCGGAGGCTCAATGACCGATCCGGTGGGTGGCTGGGCGCCACTCTATTGCATTTCAAAGGCCATGCTGAACATGATCACCAGGCAGCAGGCATATTTTCTGAAAGAGCACGACATTGCTGTGAATGCAGTTTGTCCCGGCTGGGTTCGTACCGGTATGGGAGGCCATTCGGCACCGCGCTCCGTTGAAAGAGGAACAGAAACCATTGTATGGCTTGCCACAGAAGCGCCTTCAAACCTGACCGGAAAATTTTTCCGCGATAAAAAACCAATTCCGTGGTAAACAAAACTTACGCAATGAACATCGAATCACTGAGATCATTTTGCCTGGGTCTTCCGGGTGTGAAAGAAGACGTGAAGTGGGGCAATGACCTGTGTTTTCTAATTGGTGAAAAAATGTTTTGCGTCACCGGAATGAATCCGCCTTTTCAATTTTCCATTAAAGTCACAGACGATGACTTTCAGCAACTAACGGCGATGCCGGGAATTATTCCTGCGCCATATCTCGCGAGGTACAAATGGGTGCTGATAGAGGAGCCGGGGCGATTGCCGGATAAAAAACTTCAGGAATATATCCGGCAGTCGTATGCACTCATCAAATCGAAGCTGCCGAAGAGAAAAATTTCGAGGAAATCGAAGAGGAAAAAATGATGCTGCCGATTGCTTCCCTATTGGCGGGTGAGGACACCCGCCAATAGAAAAAAGATACAAATTCCATAACCCGGAAGGTATTTTCTTCACTACTTCTACAGGCGGCAAAGGGCTTTTAAAGGTAGATTTTATCAAATAGTACTTTCGCACGCGAACGCTACCCATGGAGCCAAGCGGCATTCGCGCGCGAGTTTTGTAGTTTTTATTGTCATTGTCCAGTGTCTATGGCAGTTCCTTGTTGATGTCACCCTGGTTCAATAATTTTGGATTGTCAATTGCTGTTGATTTCAAAGATTGAACAAAACCTAATGCAGCGGCAGTCTTTATATTATTATCATAAATCCTGTCGTCAAGCTTTTCAAGTTTTGATTCAATGTCTTTAAGAGTTTTCAATATGACTTTTTGCTCTTGTTCAATAACTAAAATTCTTTTTTCAAAGTCCTCAATTTTATTTTTGTGAACTTCAGATGCGATTTTTATTACAATTTTATTTAGCCACTCAAAAGCCATTGATTTCTTTTCTTCTGTCGTAACTGATTTTATTTTTCATTGAATTATTTATGCCACTTCCGTTTGAGCTAATCTTTCATTGAGTTTCGCCTCAACTACAGATAATGGTGTTGCAATTCCATTTACATATTGTAAATTCCCATCCATTTTAAAGTTGATTGATAGTTGAATAAAACTTGCTTGACTTTGAACCGCATTTACTTTAAAAACTTCATTCTCTTCGTCGTAAATCAAATATGGAGCACCAGAAGAACCAAACCGAAAATATCCTTTGATTAAATATCTAATTCCATCGAAACGGTACACGTTTCCTAAAATATCTGCTTCTTGCGCAAAGTTGTCTAAAATACCTTCTATCCTCGCTTCATTTATTATTCGTCCTAAATTATCATATGGAGCCGATTGCAAACAATAATAATTTTGCGCTCCAGTATCATGCAACTGAAAGTCAATCGGAAGAGAAGGCAGTTTATTTATTATTGCCATTGGAGTATTAACCACTTTATAAATTGCTAAATCCTCATTAATTAGAACGTCAAGCAATTCTAATTCGATAAGGAATGTATGTCTATTTAAAGTTGGTTCTGCGAACGAATGATTGGCGGGGAAATGCACATTAAGACTGGCATCGTTGCAAAATGTATTATTTCTAAATGTTGTCACAAGGAACGGCTTACAACAGTTTTCGCTGTAGAGTTTCGTATATCGTCTATCAACCTTAGCATCGTCAAGTTTTTTCGCTAATATTTCACCGTTTGCAGGGTTGATGCCGGTCGCTATTCGTTGATTAGTCCCTGGAACAAGAGGGTAGGTTTGATCAAATAAGGGTCTGTCATCGGCACTTATTTTATTTCTCAACTCATTGTTATAAAAGTTGTCGGAAAGTAAAAGCGGGAGTCGGTCTAAGGCTCGCAAATTATGAGCTACACTCACGATAATTCCTTTCCCGATGTGAAAGGCACAAATATTATTTGCAAAAGCCTTATTCGGAGCACTTGAATTGTAAACTGACATTATTCTGAATAAAGGAGAGGTATTCTCATTTATTAATTCCAATTTTTTGTCTTTCATGCTATAGTCTGATTAATAGGTTTATTGTCTTTATAAAATTACCGCTAATAACGAAGAAGGGATTAAAGAAGTAAAAAAAAGAAGGGTTTAGAAGCACAACTGTTCGTTTACCTACACTGTTTGTTAGAAGCTCAACTGTTTGATTACCGAACAAATCCCTTCTTTTTTTTATTTCTTTTAATCTGATGTTATCAGAAGCCCTGCTATAACTTGAATCCAAAATTATTTAACAACTCATGATATTTTCCTTTCGCTCACTTGGTCTTTCTGTAGATAATTTGCTGCCCGTCATTGTCGCGGGAAACGTAATGAGTTACTTTGCTCTGCGCATTGCGGACAAAGCTTATGGTTTGTAAACTCTTTTCCCATAGTCCCTCGGTATTGGTGAAAAACTCTGTTTCGGATGCAGGCAAATATACCGTGCGCTCACCCCATTTATTGGTGAGCACAATCGTATTGCCTTCCCTCGCGGCAACATAAACATGTTCGTAATGACCTGTATATTCATCAAGGATTTTTGTATCAACTTTCGCCACAACTTGCTCGAACGCTACGGGCGAACTGTGGTAGGAAACCATTTGCCAACTCGTGTCGCCTTTAATAAAGACAGCGGTGCTGCGTAACTTTTTGATGAGGGTGTCACCATCTTTTTCTCTCCGGTCAATCTCTAAAAAGTTTATGAGTGCAGTTGTACCATATTCCTTCATACGCACATCTGTAATTTCAACAGTGTCTGCATGAATTATCCTCATTCCATACCTGCCAGCCCATTTTTTGTCTCTGAAATTTCCCGATTCGTTTGTATAAATAAAATAGGGTGCGCTGTAGTTGCGAAAAAGTTTAGCGCTGTTATTATTAAACCCACTGAGCATATCAACAATAATCTTCTGCAACTCCTTTTCGGTTTGCGGACTTGCTGTAAAGATTACTCGCTCTGTAAACCGAGGAAAAGGTTTAATATGGTGGATGCCATGCAAAATCTCGTTATCATCGGGCAACAATTTTATAAGTCCAAAATTGTCGTCCTCGTTTTTCCTGCTTTCGAGCTGCCAATCGGCAAGAAGGGAATCGCCATAAAATAAAAAATTGACATCATACTCAATCTTGCCTGGCGCCATTACCACAACGTGAATATGTCTTGCGGCTTTGATGTCGGGATAATACCCCGGTTTTATGGTGTTTATTTCATACCCGCCTTTGGCATCTGTTTTCAGATAACCGAAAAGTTTCGGACAAGCGGCAAAACAGGTATCGTCAGAGTAAACTCCACGCTGGTCGGTCTGATAAAGATAAACCAAAGCATCCTTAGCAGGAGTAACGCCATCCTTTTCATAAACGGTTCCGCTGATAATCATTCGCTCTCCCGGTTCACCTTCAGCAGCGAGGTCAATCTTTGAAGAAAGATTCTCAGCGTTCGGATTGTGGCTGAGTGAAAAATTGAGAGGAGGTGGCATAAGGTTGTGAACCCCGCGTAAAATCCCTTTATCATCAGGCATCAGTTTTATCAACCCGAATTCTTTGAGATAGGTGTCTGTCCGGGCACGCCTTCTGTCTTTGATACGTGAATCATCATAAAATTGAAACATGACATCATACTCCGGTTGGCCTGGCACTTTAATGTTAACGTGAATATGAGCCGCAGCTTGGATAACAGGATAATGCCCCGGCCTTATCGTGCTTATACCGTAGCTGCCATTGGCATCTGTTTTCAGATAACCAAAGAGCTTCGGATTATGGGAAGAGGTATCATCACTATAAATTCCGCGCTGGTCGGTTTGATAAAGATAAAGCACCGCATCTTTTACAGGAGTGACTCCGTCCTTGTCATAAACCGTTCCTGAAATAATCATTCTCTCACCTGGCTCCTCAGCAGGTGCAAGGGCAATCCTTGACGAAAGATTCTCAGCGTTCGGATTGTGACTGAGTGAATAGCTGACTTTGGTTGTCTTGCTGTTTTTTTTCTGTGCAACGCTGACTGACGAAACAATTGACAGAAAAAGAAAAATGGAGATTGCTCTTTTCATGGTGAATGGATTTTAGCTTGTAGTAAAGTTAAATCAGGGTTCTGTTATTAATTTGTTTTTTTAAAAACATAAACCTGCCCATCATTATCCCGGTCAACAAAATGCGTTACTTTATTCTCCATGTTGCGGACAAAGCTTATGGCTTGTAAACTCTTCCCCCATGGTCCCTCTGTATTGGTGAAAAACTCTGTTTCCGATAGTGGTTGGCAAACACTGCGAACACCAAGTTGGTCAGTAATAACAATCGTGTTGCTTTCCCTCTTAATAATAACAGTCCAATTGTTATACAATGGAATTTGATATTGACCTGTATAATCATCAAGGATTTTAGTGTCAACCGTTGCCACAACATGTTCGAAAGCCACCGGTGAACTGTGATAATAATTCATTTGCCAACTTGTATCCACCTTAATAAAAACAACTGTGCTGCGCACCTTTTTAATGAATACCTCATTGTTTGTTTTTTTCCGGTCAATCTCCAGAAAGTTTAGCACAGCAGATGCGGAATACTCCTGTACCCGTACATCTGCAATTTCATCGGTGTTATAGAATCCGCGCATTCCATATTGACTGACCCATTTTTTATCCCTGACAGTTGAGGATTCGTCCGTGAAGATAAAATTGTCGGAACTGTATTTATTAAAGACCTGCATGTTGCCTTTCCTGAAACCCACGTGCATGGAATCAATAATCTTTCTCAACTCCTGTTCGGTTTGAGGACTTGCCGTATAAATGTTTTGCTTGTCTTTTTGTGGAGGAGTTATGTGGTGGAGCCCGCGTAAAATCCCTTTGGCATCAGGAACCAATTTTATAATCCCGAAATCATTAGCCCCGTTATACCGCGCATGAAATTCGGAAAGCAGCGAGTCGCCATCAAAGAAGAAAGCTTCAGTATATTCCGGCTCATTGGGCGCCATTACCGCAACATGAATATGTGCGGCTGAATTGAAATTAGGATAATGCCCGGGTTTTATAGTGCTGATTTCGTAACCGCCATTGGCATCTGTCTTTAAATAGCCCTCCAGCTTTGGACAACCGGCACCACATTTTTCGTCAGAGTAAATCCCGCGAAGGTCTGTTTGATGAAAATAAAGTACAGCATCTTTAACAGGCGTAATGCTGTCCTTTTCATAAACCGTTCCGGTTATAATTATTCGCTCGCCCGGCTCGTCAGCAGGAGCCAGCGCAATGCGTGATGAAAGATTTTCAGCATTCGGATTGTAGCTGAGTGAATAGCTGACTTGAGTTGTCTTGCTGTTTTTTTTCTGTGCAACGCTGCCTGATGAAACAATTGACAGAAAAAGAAAAAGGGATATTGTTGATTTCATGGTTGACAGATTTTAGTTTACAGTAAAGCTAAATAGGGTTTCTGATAACGAAGAAGGGATTAAAGAAGTAAAAAAAAGAAGGGTTTAGTAGCACAACTGTTCGTTTACCTACACTGTTTATTAGAAGCTTATCTCTTTGTTTACCTCTCAAAGCCCTTCTTTTTTTTATTTCTTTTAATCTTAATGTTATCCGCATACTCTACTGTTCGTCCGAAGTCATGTGGCTTTTTCCAAGTAAACATCTGCATACAAGCGATTATAAATGTCCCTTTGTCTAACATGGCAACTAACTCTTAATCCGTATGTCCTCAATTGATGTAATGTGTATCCTGTATTATTAGATGCAACAGAAACTGTTTCGTAAGTATTGTAACGAAACTTATTGTGTCGTCCAATATGCGTAACATTCATTTGGAATGTCCCATCATTAAAAACATTTGTTACTGGTCCTATTGCTGTGTCTAACATTTTACTTCTTTCTCTTTTTGCTCTTTGGCTTTAAAATTCTTTCTTGTTCTTTTTGTTCAAGGTTTTTAATCGTTGAGCCTATTTCATCTGCTGTCCCCGCTATTCTATTTAAATTCTTTAATGAGTCGTCAAATGGAGTGGCTGAATAATTTTTAAACGAATACCTTATTTTATGGTCTATCTCACTCCATCCTTCCTCAAAAATTGTTCTTACCTGTATTTCTGCAAAGTAATTTTCCCTTGTCAAACTTGTTGAAACAATGTAGTGAACTGACCTATATCCTTTCTTATGCTTCTCTTGCTTGCAACCAATGCCTTTGCACATTGATACAAATGCTTCTTCATCGCCTTCTCTGTAATAGTGTGTCGGTGTTTCTCCGTCCTTCAGTGAAAACATACTGATGACAAAATGATGGATGCCGTAAATTTCCGTCTTAAAGATATGAAGCGCACGAATACCAATAAGGTCTGTAATTTCATTGCGATAATTTTGAATAGTAATTTCGCGCTTTGGGCTTTCTAATTTTTTGCGAATAATTTTTTCAATTACTCCATTGGCATCTTTGATTCTATATCTCACAGAATGAACTCCTATCTCTCTCGCTTCTTTTGAAAAGAGAATATCAACAATCGCTTTTGCTGAATGTTGTAATTTTGATTTTAGAGAAGAATAATGATTGTAAATCTTAACCAAATCATCCCACACAAGACCTGTCTTTACAAAGTCTGCCTGTTTAATCCCGTATCTTGAAAGAAATTGTTGTTTAGGCAATAAAGAGTCAGCAGAAATGATGGTTTGTCTTTTCGGTCGTCTAACTTTCTTTATTGATTTTTTACTTCTCAAAGTGTCAGTTCAAAATTTGTCGTTGCGTAAAGATATTATTTTGCGTGTTCGTTTCTTGCAGAATGTTTGAAGTCGCTGTGTCGCCCAAGAGTTGCAGATAACGAAGAAGGGATTAAAGAAGTAAAAAAAAGAAGGGTTTAGAAGCACAACTGTTCGTTTACCTGCACTGTTCATTAGAAGCTCAACTCTTTGTTTACCTCTCAAAGCCCTTCTTTTTTTTATTTCTTTTATACCCATTAGACACAGGTTTCCGGAAATTTTGGTTTAATGATTTGAAAGTTTTCTGTCATCAGAGTGTTTAGCTCTGCCGTATAGTTTTTAAGTTGGCAAAAGAATCTTAGGGATGCGCTTCGC
>Ga0247727_10019756_pt1 | contig 10397 bp, 8 predicted proteins | sample WisWelCaveWW1625_FD_202498 | JGI IMG/M metagenome (GOLD analysis project Ga0247727, IMG submission 202498) | Biofilm microbial communities from Wishing Well Cave, Virginia, United States - WW16-25 | ecosystem: Environmental > Aquatic > Deep subsurface > Groundwater > Cave microbial mat | place... | reverse complement strand
TGAATAACACATCTGTCTGGCTCCCGGGATCCAGCCCAAGCATTTCAAATGAGGCAATCGCAGGAACTTATGTTGTCACGTTAACCGGGGAACAAATGACAACTGCCGGGGCAAATTTCCACACTGCTACTGAATTGAAGGGTACATGGCAATTGGAATTCACGAAAGATGGTATGGCGCGGTTCTCCCAGGAAACCCGTATCGGAATGCGATTGCGAGCAGAGGGACCCTTTATCCTTTCCGCAGATGAAATCGTCTTTGACTCTGATACTGGCGACTTCGCCTGCGCGGAATTTGGGATAGAGCAGGGAACTTATGGCTGGAAGTTAGAAGGCGATCAACTCATTCTGACGATAACCGAGGATGGATGCGAACACCGAGGGATTATTTATTCAGCCCAACCATGGATAAAACAGCCGTAGGAGAACCTTATTCAAAACCTCGAGGGATGTGGAAGATGTCGGTAATATCCTGTTCAAAAGCGACGACCTAAACATATTATGTGGAAGGTTGCGCTTATACCCCTGCTAAATATGTTCAAGAAAGAATCATTAATATGACGCTTTGGGCTGGGCTGACAATCCTTGTAATTTTGGTATTGGTATTCCGTTTCGCCACCTTTCACCCGCCTGATCTTCAACAGGAGCGAGTCTATAATTCCCAAACAGCGCCTGCGCTCGAGCCGGGACAAAAGATCAAACTACTAAGTTGGAATGTCCAGTTCATGGCGGGCAAGAGCTACGTGTTTTGGTTTGATATGCTCGACTTGAATGGACCCGATGATCGCCCCTCCAAAGAAGACATCACGAAAACGTTTGAGGCAGTCGCTCGCGTGATTCGCGCAGAAAATCCCAATATTGTGTTGTTGCAGGAAATCGCGCATGGACATGCGGCAACATATCATGAAGATCAACTATCCCGCTTGCGATCGCTTTTACCGCATGAATATGCCTGCTATACATCCGCGTTCTATGTGAAAGCCGCGTATATGCCTCATCCGCGTGTACGCGGATCAACGGGCATAAAACTTGCCATCCTGTCCAGATACAAAATCGCGGCGGCGTTACGTCGTCAATTGGCTCTGACGCCCTATGACCCAATCACGCAATTGTTCAGCCCCAAGCGAGCGATCCTGGAGGCGCGCCTGCCAATCGAGGGCGGCGGTGAATTTATTTTACTGACTACGCATCTTGACGCGCTGGCTCAAGGGACCGACACGCCAGCGCGTCATGTGGGGCAAGTGAATAACTTGTTGAGTGAACTTTCGCGTTCACGCCTTCCCTGGATCATTGGCGGCGACTTCAATCTTCTGCCGCCCGACGAGGCGGCATATCAGCGTTTGTCTGAGAGTCAGAAAGCATACTACGAACCCAAATCAGATATTGCGCCCCTGTATGCGATTCATCAGGCAGTCCCAAGTTCAGCCGAAGTGACCGGACCTGATTACGATAAATGGTTTACGCATTTCCCGAACGATCTTGCGCCCGCCAAACTGGATAAGACCCTTGATTATTTTTTCTTTGCCGATGCGATTCAAATTCACGATCATTATGTGCGGCGGAGCGACACACAATCCATTTCCGATCACCTGCCCCTGGTCGCTGAATTTCAACTTCCGCAATAGGGGGCGATTTGCTTTCCTGGCAGATCGTTTATCGTATCTCTGATCTCACCTGACTCCCGGCGTCGCCGCAATCGCAGGCGCTGATCGTCAGCGGGCCGCGCGTCAGAGTCCCTGCGTAGGCTTTCGATCCGGCTTGAGCGATCCAGCCTTCCAGGTTAAACGCCAGCGATCCGCCGGCGGGAATCCACTCGCCGTTGTATTTGCGGGCGACATGCACGTGCGTCCCGGTGGATGAACCGCCTTCACAGGAGGGATATCCAACCTTGTCCCCGGCTTTTACTTCCTGTCCCGCTGGGATGCGATCCTGCGTGGCAAGATGCAAATAATACAGCGCCCAGCCGGTGCGTTCATCGCCGTCTTTATCAAGGTCAATGATCACGCCGTCAACGTTGGAGCGGACGACGAGTCCATCCGCCATCGCGACCGCGTATTGATCTTGTGTCACAGGGAAACAACCTGAAGTGTCGGAGGCGGGCGCGAAGTCTATGGCGGCGTACGGTTCGCCCGATCCCCAGCCGGTGTGAGGTCCGCCGGTGTATGACCAGAGATAGTCCGCGCGGAAGGGGAAGCGCAGCGCGGGTTGTGTGAGACTGCCCGGGATGAGGCTGGGAGGATCAAGCCACGGGTCGTCGAATAAAGTTTGGTAGGTACGCGTCAGCCCGTCGGGTGCGATCGAAGCGTAGTACTTTGTCCCTGAAAAGATTCTTGAATAATAATATTGAAGCGCGACCGATCCGGCGTTTTGCCAGGGATCGGGGCGGATGATCGTTTCATCCAGGAGTTCGAATTCGATGAGTTCCCCGGCGCGCCAGGCATAGTAACCGTTATTGAGCGTGTTCGCCGCGATGACGAGTTGCAGATAGGGGCTGTCGTAAAACCGGCGTCGAAAGCCGAGTATGTATTTGCTCGCGGGAGGTTCGGGTTGCGTGAGCGCGCCGCTTTGATATTCGAGAAGCGCAAGCAACAGGCGCGGGCTGAGGCTGTAATTCAACGCGACGTAATCCACAATTTCCGCGCCTGAGCGCATCCTGCCACCGGCGTAGGCGCGGTAATCCTTCCACCAACCGTTTGTGGACGCGGTAAATGCCGAGGCGCTGAATCCAATTTGCGAAGGTCCGTTGACGAAGGCTTGATCGGGGATGCTCTGAAATTCCGTCCCCCATAGCGGCAGATAGTAAATGGGAATTTTCATCGGCAAGCCGACGGGCATGGTGGTCGCGTCGGCGGGGATGATCGGGTTGGCTTGCATGATCTGTTCAACGGTGGTGTTGAAGCGCGCTGCCAGCGCGGGGAGCGTGTCGCCGTTTTGCGCGGTGTAGTCCACAAGTTCGCCGGGAGAATATTGAGGGCGTTGGGAAGTAGGCGCGAGCGTGGGCGCCAGCGGCGTGATCACACCCACGCTTGCGCCAGGCGCAAGTGTATTTTCGATTCTGCTGTTCGAGGCGCGCGGCGCGCAGGAGAATAACAGCAAAGGCAACAGGCTAACCGCGAAGACACGGAGGCATGCAGACAATAAACGTTTCCCCGGGAAATGAAATTCGCTCTGCCGCGAAGCACGCGAATTTTCACGAATTGATATAAAAAATTCGCGTGAATTCGTGAAATTCGCGGCCAGGATTTTGCGCGCGAATCGTTTTCCCGATAAAAACGGCAGCGCCTTAAATCTATTCGCCATCTTCACGCGTGATCAAAGACCAGGCTTGCCCGTACACGTCGGCGGTGATGACCTTGTTGCCTTTGACGAGTTTTCCCAGATAAGGTTTATCGCCCGCGATCGTCGTCCAGCCCTCCAACACAAAAGGAACGGGACCGTCCGCCAGCATCCACTCGCCGTTGTATTTGCGCGCGATGTGCGTGTGCGTGCCGGTGGAAACGCCGCCCTCGCACGAGGCGTGACCGATGTGATCGTTCTGATCCACCCACGTGTCAACCGCCACACGGTCTTTTGTGGCGACGTGCAGGTATATGATGTTCCAGCCCGTCTGTTCGTGACCGTCTCCGTCCAGGTCAATTACCACAACGCCGTTGCCGGATCGAACAACCAGACCGGAAGCCATTGACAGGATCCACGCGGTAGCTTGATAGCATCCGCTTTTATCGTTGCGCGGGGCAAAGTCCAGCGCGGCGAGCGGACCCTCCTTGCCCCAGGCGCTGTGCGGTCCGCCGGTGAACGCCCAGGTGACGCGCGTGTCGAAGGGCAGGGTCATATCGGGCTGGGCGAAATTGGGCGGGAAAAAATTCGCGACCTGACTCGCGCGCGCCCACGGATCGCCAAACATATTCTGGTAAAAAGCGGGGAAGCCGCCGTATTGATCCATGATGCGCAGCCATTCATTCAGCGTGTGCTGGCGCGAAAAGAAAAACATCAGCGCCACCGTCCCGGCGTTGAGGGTGGGATCGAGCGGCATTGTTTTTCCATCCAGAAATGTAAGTTCCTGGACCGCGCCGGACCGCCAACCGTAATAGCCTGTGGACAGTTGGTTGATCGCCCAGGTTAACTGTCCGAACATGCCGACGTTGTGATAACTTTCATAGCCCAGCGGGTATTTCACGCGAAACTCATTGGCGGGTTTGCCGCGCACCCATTGCGATTCGTAATCGAGGATCGCCAGCAGAAGGCGCGGATTGATCGAGTTTTCATAAGCCAGCCTCTCGATGCCTTCCGCGCCCGATGTCCACGAGGTTGTGCCAAGCCATTCGCGATACGTGGTGAGATATCCGCCCGCGCTCTTGACGTACTCCTCCGTGTTGAAATCCAAAGCCGTGGCGGAAAATACGACGTCGCTATCGGGGATGATTTGCAACGCGGATGCGCGCTGGGTCGTTATGTCCAAACGATTCGGGATGATGAGGAGCGCGCCCTGGTTGATGAATCCGCTTTCAGGAAGCGGCTGGGTGGATGTGATCTCGCTCGCGCCGACCCCGAACCTGCTCGCCACTGCAGGAAGCCAATCCCCGCTTTGAGCGTAGTACAGCAGACTGTCCCCGTCAATGGTGGGAGTCAACGGAGGCGGCGTTGACGTGGCGGGCTGTGTGACAAACGCGTTCAACAACGACGTCGGCGTTGCGGTCGCTTCGATGATCGGCGTGGCGGTGGGTTGGTTCTGGATAAATATATCTGTGGACATGATATCGGGAGTCGGCGATGCAGTTGGAGGAACGCCGCCGATTGGCGTGGGCGTTTGATACTGCCCCCAAAGCGATACATTCCCGACACAGGATGTAAGGATGGACGTTGTAATCAGAAAGATAGCGGCGCGTTTCACAAGGGGAATTATACCTGCTTCATCTTGCAATTTGATTCACCCCTTCAAACACGCCTTCCTCCGCGGTGAGGATGGTTGTGCCGCGCGTGAGATAGCCGCCGTATTCGACGCCGTCCCCGCTGGAGACCCAGCCATCCAGGACGAAGGGAACGTTTCCGTCGGCGGGAATCCACTCGCCGTTGTACTTGCGGGCAAGGTGAAGGTGCGTAGCATTTGAAAAACCGCCTTCACAAGATGGATGCCCTATGACCTCGCCAGCATACACGTACGTGTTCGGTTGGATTCGATCTTGCGAAGCGATGTGCATGTAGAGAACGTTCCAGCCGGTCTGTTCGTAACCGTCGTTATCCAAGTCCTGAACCACTGCCCCGTTCTCGGCGCGGACGATCAACCCATCCGCGACCGCGACGATCCACGCCTCGCTCATGGCGCATCCGCCGCCTTCGCCGGGAGGCGCGAAGTCCAATGCCGCCCAGGCGGAACCGGAGTCCCAGCCGCCATGCGGACCGCCGGTGTAGGACCATGTCACGCCATCAGCGAAGGGCAGGCGCATCGGAGGTTGAGTCAGGTTCAAGGGCAGCAGCGAGCCGATGTCATAGTTGAAGGGATAGCCGAAGAGAACGTTATACGTTTGGAAAAATCCGCGCGCGCTCACATCTTCATCCCACACAGCGCGGTCGTTGAATTTTGAAAAGAAATATTGCACGCCCATTGTGCCTGCGTTGATGGTCGGGTCGAGCGGGACATACGTGCCATCAGCGAGGGGTACGGTGGAGATGGCGTTGACGCGCCACAGATAATAGCCGCGATTGAGATTATCCGCCGCCCACGCGGCCTGGCGATACAGACCGGCGTAATACTCCTCATAATTGCCGAGCGGATAATCAATATTTTCAGGGATCGGATTCGTGACCCATCCACTTCGATATTCAAGGAGCGCGACGAGAACGCGCGGGTTGACCGAATAATTCTGCGCGACGCGCATGATGATTTGCGCGCCGCTGAGATATTCGCCGTCCACGTCCTGCACGTAGTTGGAAAGATAACCGTTGCGGTTTTTGAGATACGCGGCGAGATCGAATTGCGTGGAGACGGGTCCGTAGAGGAGTTCCGAATCGGGAATGATTTTGAACGACGATCCGGGATTGGGGTCTGTGATCACAGGCGGGATGTTGATCACCGCGCCGACGGAAAGAATGCTTGATTCGTTTAACCCATTGGCTTGCATGAGCGCGTCGAGCGTGATGCCATAAGACTGCGCGATGCTCCCCAGCGTGTCGCCGGGCTGGACGTAATATTGATCCACGTATTCGCGCGGCGGCGGAAGCGGATGAGGCGCATCCGGCGTGGGCGATGTAAAGGATAAGTTGGAACTACGTTTGGGAATGACGACTGTGATCGGCGCGCGCGTGGGCGTCGGTCCGATGGGCGTTTTTGTGGCGCTGATGATTTCGCCGGTCTGGATCGGGGCGGGCGCGAGTTCGGTCCCGCTAACAGGCGCGAAGGGATCGTACGGAGAGACCGGAGTCGCGGTGGGGCGATTGCAGGATGCGAGGATGAAAGCGGAAAGAAGAAAGAGCGATGCCGGTTTGATGAGAGTCATGCGGCAAATTTTACCAAACCGTCCAACCAAAAAAGAAACGAGCAATGACTTTGTCACTACTCGTTTTGGTTTACTGAGTGACCTTACGCGCTTTGCCACAGAGAACACTGAGTTCATAGAGAAAAAAGACTCAATATCTCTGTGAACTCTGTGGCTTACCCCGCCAAAAGATTTCAGGCCTGGATCGTTTTATGTTTCTGCCGGAATTTTAGCGCCCGTTTCTGAAACCCTGACAGGCGTCTTTGTGAAGGCGATCAAAGCCAGCAGGTTGAGAACGATTCCGGCAAGCACGATCATGAGCATCGCGCCCGCGCCGACCTTGACGAACGCCTCGCCGATTCCCCAGGGCAGGATCATGCCGCCGAGGCTGGCGCCCACCAAAAACCAACCCGCCATCGTCCCGGTGATGTGCATCCTTTCCTCGGTGAGCGTCATAAAAGTGGGGAAGATGGAGGCGAACGAGATTCCAAGCAGGACGCTTCCGATCCACAGCATGGCCGCGGAGTCGTTGAAGAGGCGGATCAAGCCGAGGCTGGCGATACAGCCCGCGAAGTCCAGATAGAGAATCGTGAGCGGGCGGAGGCGCGTCGAAATCCAGATGCCAAGAAAACGTCCAACAGTAAACGCTCCCCAGAACGCGGAGGTCAGAAGCGCGGCGGCGTTTTCTGTGCCGAGTCCCAACTTAAGGGTGTAGGTGGCGAGCCAGGAGCCGTACCCCACCTCCGAGCCGACGTACAGCACAAAGCACAAGACCATGATGGACACGGGCAGGAGGGGAAGCGGCGTTTCCTTGTGTTCCTCGGGCGTGAGGCGCGCGCTGGGGCTGGGCAGGTTCCATATCCACGCGGCAATGGGAAACGCCGCAATTGCCAGAGTCCAATAGACCCAATAAATGTTATCGGTGAGCGTGAGTACGCGCGCTACGATGAGTCCACCGCCGGTCGCGCCCAAACCAAAGAAGGCATGCAGACCGTTCATGTATGGGTCAACCTTTTCGTCATGCACCCAAAGGATCAACGTGTTGCCTCCCACGTCGAGCGCGCCTTTGGCAAATCCCAATATCAGGACGATGAAGAGCAGGGCGTTCAACGAAGTCGCGACAGGCACGAACGCGATGGAAATGCCAAGCAGGACGAGTATGCCTGCCATGAACCGATGACCCGGCACGCGGTCATAGAGCCGCCCGCCGAAATAGGAGCCGAAGAGATAGCCCAGCGAACCGAATATGAAGATGCGATTGATCTCGTTGAGCGCGCTGGAGGTGTTCTCGGCGAGTCTTGACAGAGTCGGTCCTTCGGCGCCAATGCTCAAACCCAGCAGGACGAAGGCGAGATAGTACGCGGCGGTGACGATGTGTTTTTGATTCATGGTTTTGCGCGGCGTCGAGCGGCTATGCTAACCGCTTCATCATTTTTACGGACGCGCCTACCAATTCTTTCAACGTTTTCGCGTCAACATCCTCAAGTCTTTTGATGTACAGACAGGCTTTTCCTATTGAGTGCCTGCCAAGTTTTTTCATCAAGTCTTGATGCCCGTCGAAGCCGCCCATGATGTAGAGCGTGATGTTCTGCTTGCGCGGGGAAAAGCCGGTCAGCATCCAGTCGCCTTCGCGGCCGCTCGCGCCTTTATAGTGATAACTGCCAAAGCCGACGATGCTCGACCCCCACATCTTTGGCTCGGCTTTTGCGGCCTGCTTCATGATCTTCATGATCTCGAAACAATCCCTGCGTTTTTGCTCGTCCTCGATTGTGTTCAAAAAATCTTCAACGCTCGCGTCGTTTAGTTTGGTTTTGAGTTCAGCGGTCTTTGCCATTTCAGCCTCCGATCATTGAATGTGTAAAACTTTTGCTCCCCGTATTTTACCCTGCTTCATTTCGAGCAGCGCCCGGTTTGCCTCCGCCAATTCATATTCCTGGAATTCGGGCTTGATGTTCGCCTCCGCCGCCAGTCCCAAAAACTCACGCACGTCCGCGCGCGTGACGTTCGCTACCGATTTAATTTCCTTTTCCATCCACAACTGCGATGGATAATCCAACTTCAACAAGACTTCCTTATCGGACTCTTCTTTACGGATCGCGTTGACGACCAATCTGCCGCCGGGACTCAAAAACTTAAGCGCCTCATACACTGGACCCCAAACCGGCGTGGCGTCAATGACCGCGTCCAACGCTGACGGCGGATTCTGATCAATCGCGCCCGCCCATGCCGCTCCAAGCGAGAGAGCGAATTCGCGTTCTTGAGGATTCCTGCTAAAGACGAGGATTGGAGAATTGGGGAATTTGTGTTTTGCAGTTTTCAACACGATATGATTTGATCCGCCGAAGCCCATCAATCCCAATGTTTGACCATCGCGTAGATTGGTCAACTTCAGGGCGCGATAGCCGACCGCGCCCGCGCACAATAACGGCGCGGCTTCTGAATCGGATATTGAATCAGGGATGGGATACACAAAGTCCGCGCGGACTTTCATGTATTCGGCATATCCGCCGTTGATGTCGCGTCCCGTCGCTTTGAATTCACTGCATAGATTTTCATTACCAGATAAACAGTGTTGGCAAGTTCCACACGCGGACGCGATCCATGCCACGCCCACGCGTTGCCCGATTTTCGGCGTTAGACGCTTTGCGCGCCTTCTACGCGTGCCGCGTAGCCGACGTTCTCTAACGTCGGCGATTTGTTCGATGACCCCAACCACCTGATGTCCCAAAATCACCGGCAAGTGCGGCGGCGGAGTCCGCCCTTCGATTTCGTCCAATTCGGTGTGGCAGACTCCGCAGCGCGTGACGCGTAACAGAACTTCGCCCTCGGTGAGAGTCGGTTCGGGATGTTGAGTCAGTTTGAGGGGAGTCGGATGCGTTTTTATATCCGCAAGCGACTCCAAAATCATCGCCCTCATTTTGGCGGAAGCGTCAACGCGAACTCCACGCCCTCCTTCACCCACGCGCTGAGTTGTTTGGCTGTCTTGCAACCATCGGGTTCAACGAGCAGCCAGCCTTTCATCGGCTTGCCTGTCAGGTCGAACGGCTTTGCGTGAGGCTTCTTGAGAAGCGCGCTATGCTTTTCGGGGTCCACGCGCACAATGAGGTTATCCTTATTCACTCCGCAAGCCATATTGCCGTGAACCAAAAACCCAACGCCGCCAAACATTTTCTTTTCGATGAAGGGCAATCCTTCCATTTGAGATCGAATTCGTTCAGCCATTTTCAAATCATAAGCCATACAATCTCCAATCAGCCGCGCTGAGTTTATCGAAGCGTCTAATTCTCCAATCCTCCACCCTCCCCATTTACCAATTACTATTTACCGATCTACCCCGTCCCAAACTGACGATCTCCCGCGTCGCCGAGTCCGGGCACGATGTAGGCGCGTTCGTTGAGATGATCGTCAATCGCGGCGAGATAAATATCCACATCCGGATGTTTTTCCTGCATCAACTTGATGCCCTCCGGCGCGCCGATCAGACCGACGAACTTGATCTTCTTCACGCCCCAGCGTTTGAGCACGTCCGTGGTTGCGGTCGCTGATCCGCCGGTGGCGAGCATGGGATCGAGGATCAAACAAACCGAAACGGTTGGTTCGGTGGGTAGTTTGTTGTAGTATTCAACCGGGCGTAACGTATGTTCATCGCGATACAGACCGATATGCCAGACTTCCGCGCTGGGCATAAGACCCCATATCCCTTCGACCATGCCCAACCCCGCGCGCAGGATGGGGACGAGTCCGATCTTTTCCTGTAATTCCGCGCCCTGCATTTTCGCGAGCGGCGTTTCCAACTCACGCGGCGTGACGGCTAGATCGGCGGTCGCTTCATAGGCGAGCAGGGCGGCGATCTCGCGCGTCAGTTCGCGGAATTTTTTCGGTTCGGTGTTTTTGTCTCTTAAGCGGGAAAGTTTGTGGGCAACGA
>Ga0247727_10019755_pt1 | contig 10398 bp, 10 predicted proteins | sample WisWelCaveWW1625_FD_202498 | JGI IMG/M metagenome (GOLD analysis project Ga0247727, IMG submission 202498) | Biofilm microbial communities from Wishing Well Cave, Virginia, United States - WW16-25 | ecosystem: Environmental > Aquatic > Deep subsurface > Groundwater > Cave microbial mat | place... | reverse complement strand
CCCGGGGCGGCCCCCACAGGCCCCCGGAGCCAGGATTTCGTCCCTCCAAACGCTGTCGGCCGCCAGTCGACCGATCGATGCCTTCAGCCTGTCACCTGCCAAAGGCCGCCAAATCTGTTCCGAAATCTTTCTCGGACAGGCTCCTAGGCTAGTCGTAGTAATAGATTAGCGCGCTGGCCGCGCCAGAGCAGGATATTCGCGATCCGGCGTACAGAACAATTCAGCCGGCGTATGATTTTGGGTAGGCTGGAGGATATAGGCCGGAAGGGATAGGGAGACGGTCAGCCGAAGATCTGGGAGGGAGGAATCTCGACCTGGAACTCCGGTATCTGGAAAGCGGGGACCTCGCTGAGGCCCGCGCCAGTATACACGTAGAACTTGCGAACCCAGGGATCCACCAGCCAGATGTGCGAGACGCCCCAGAGGCGGTACTCTTCCAGCTTTTCGCGGACCTGCATGAAACGGTCCTCGCGGGACAGAATCTCGAGGGCAAACAAGGGGGGCGAGGAAGGCACATCTTCGGCAGGTTTCTGGTTCGCGTACACAGCCAGATCCACGACGCGGTAACGTCGGGGCGCCAACCGGACGCGCAGCTCCGGGCGCGCGTGAAGCGGCGTTTCCCGGCTCAGGGTGCAAAAGAAGCCGTCCAGACGATGCTGGGCCTCGCAGGGTAACACGGCCCGCCGGCCGGCGCCAGCACGGGCCGGCGGTCGCTGGTCGCTGGCTACTCTGAGACCGCCCAACCCGCGCGCGGGGCTTTAGCCCCGCACCTGAGTTGGAACATTTTCACGCGGCCGAGGGCCTAGCGGTCTCCTACCGTTCAATCGGGTGCCCCGGGGGGCCAGGCTACTCTGAGCGCGTCGGCAGCCGTCATCGCGAGCGAAAGCGAGGGATCTGCTGTTCCCGACCGCGCCCGCACAGCAGGTTCCTCGCTGCGCTCGGAATGGCTACACTCTGAGACCACTAGTGGGGCGGGCTTCAGCCCGCGCGGGGCTTTAGCCCCGCTAGCTGCTAGCGGTCTCATACCGTTCAATCCGGCACCGCCGGGGGCCCGGCTACTCTGAGACCGCTAGTGTCCGGCTGAAGCCTGCTCCACGGCAGCGGGGCTTCAGCCCCTTCGGGAAAGCCCGGCTGAAGCCGGGCTGCGGCTTGAAAGCCGCCCCACCGCGGCCCTTTTTCATCACCCTGCTGGCGGTCTCTTACCGTTCCATCCGGCGCCGCCGGGGGCCGGCTGAGCCGCGACCAAAGGGAGCGGATCGTCGCCCTGACGGCGCTGGCCACGACGACCCTGTACTGGCTTCGCCTGCTGGCGTGGTGTTGCTGACACCGGCCATCTACTTCCTCCTGCTGATCCCTTGGGGGCCGGGGTTCGCCGTGCCTTGCGCCATTCTGGCGCTGCTGCTGCTCTATGCTTTGGGAAGCCTGGCGCCGTCCGCAGCCCGGCTGATCGGTCCGGCTCATGTCGAGTCGCCGGGCGGCAGCAGGGCGGCGGCGGCGGACCGGCACTCGGCGCGGTCGGGCCGGTGCAGGCAGGCCAGGTCATACAACCGCACGTGGCCCTCCCGAGTCTGAAACACCAGCGGCAGCGCCGCCTCGATCTGGGCAACCCGTTTCTCCGCCAGGGGGCCGGCGGCGCGGATGAACGAGTCATCCGCGGAGGAGACCCAGTAGCGGGCGCCGATCCGCCGCGCGACGTCGGTGATTTGGGCCAAGTCCCGTTTCAGAATCGCGTCGTCTTTCAGATAGAAGGCGCCGGCAGAGAACACGATCGGACGCATGGCCTGACGCCCGGTGTAGAGGTACAGGCTGACGTCCTCGTGGGCCACGAAACGCGTATCGGCCGGCGTGTTGGTCCGAATCCAGCTCCAGAGCTGTTGCTTTTCCGCTTCCAGGGCGGCGCGCTGGGTGGCCAGTACGCGCAGTCGCGGGCGGAAATCCGCGAGGTAGTGGTTCGCCGCCAGAGCGGTCAGCGCGACCAGGGCCAGGGCCAGCGCCCCGGCCAGGGCTTTTTCCGCCGCGCGCCGGGGCGATCGCAGGTTGTGCGACAGCATCGAGGCCAGGTGCGCGCCTTCCACCCAGAGTCCGGCGTAGAACAGCGGCAGGAACAGGATCAGGAACCGGTCGAGCTGGCTCTGGCTCCACACCAGGACCGGAACCGAGTAGAGCGGGAAGAGGAAGTGAAGCGGCCCCCACCCTTGCCGGCGGGCCTGGCGGACGATTCCGGCCAGGATCCCCGCGGTGAGGGTGATGGAGAGCAAAACGCCGGCGTAAGAGGCGCTCCCGCCCGGAGGCGGAAACAGGCAATAGGTAGATGGCGTTTCCAGGAATTCGCGGAGGTTGACGGAGATCATGGCCCAAAACACGTCCGGGCCGGGGACGCTCAGCTTCCAGAAGTCGGCGTAGCTTGTGTAGAAGGCCCAGGTCTGGCGCCAGACGTGGCTGCCGCCTGCGGCCCAAGCCGGGGGCGCGGCGTGCACGCCGGACACGATCAAGGCGGCTACGCTCAGGGGAGCCGCCGCCAGGCCGAACCAAACCGCCTGGCGCCAGGCGCGCCGGTAGAGCGCCCAGGCGGCAATCGAGGCGACGACCATTACTCCGACGGTGCGCAGGCCGGTCGACAAACCTGCCAGAACGCCGGCGAGAATCAGCAGCGTCCTGGCGCGCCGCTCGACGGCTGGCTGCGCCAACAGAATCGCGGTCAGGGCCAGCGCGGCAAACGGGATATCGGTGAGCACCGAGCCGCTGAAATAGAGGAAAAAGGGGTGGAACGCCGACAGGCCGGTCAAAGCCATAGCCGGCCCCCTCCCCACCCCTTCGAGCCGGCGCAAGAAGACATAGGCGGCGATGAGGAACCAGGCGCCAAACAGCGCGGTCATCCAGACGGCGCCGGCAACGTTGGCGGGGAACTCCGGCTGCCACTTCCAGACCCAGGAGAGCAGCCAGGGATAGAGCGCCGGGTTCTTGGTCATGGGGGGCGTTCCCGGCAGGCTGGGGATGATGTTGCCGCGGCCCTGGGCCAGGGCCTGGGCGGACCCGTAGTACACAGTGTCGTCGTGATACTGCCCGAAGAAGTCGGCCGGCCGGAGCCAGGCCAGGTGGATCAGGAAGCCGGCGAGGATCCCTGCCAGACACAGTGCGGTGATGGCCCGCCGCCTCACGAAGCGTTTGCGCCGCCGTCCTCTCGCCGGCGGAAGACGATCAACTGGATCAGGTAAAAAGGCCGGAGCCAGCGCCAGCGCTCGGCCAACGAATTGATGCAATCGCTCAGCCAGGGCACCAAAGCGCTTCATGACCGGGCGCGATCACCGCGCCAGAGCAGGATATTAGCGACCGCGTATACAAAACAATTGAGCCAGCGTATGATTTTGTGTAGGCCGGAGGACATAGGCCGGAGGACATAGGCCGGAGGACATAGGCCGGAGGCGATAGGGACCTGACGGGGGGGATGAGCCGAGCCGCGACCAGGACCGGTTGATATGATGATCGGGGATGGCAGGCGAGCTGCGCTGTTTCGACGCCGGGTGCGGAAGGCGGTTCGGGATCCGGGAGGAGCTCTACGCCTGTCCGGCGTGCGGGTCGCTTTTGGAGGCGGCCTATGATTTCGCCTCTCTGAAGCCGGAGCGGCTGCGCCAGGTGTGGCGGGAGCGGCGGTTGAGCCGGGAACCGCTCGATCAGAGCGGGGTGTGGCGCTACCGGGAGATGCTGCCGTTTCTGGACGAGTACTCCTGCGTGGTGTCGCTGCGGGAAGGGAACACGCCGCTGATCGAGGCGCCGGCGGCGGCGCGCTACTGCGGGCTCGACGGGCTGCAGTTTAAGCATCAAGGATACAATCCAACCGGCTCCTTCAAAGACAACGGGATGACGGCGGGGGTGGCGCAGGCGCGGCGGCTGGGCCGCGCGATGGTGGCCTGCGTCTCGACGGGGAACACCTCGGCGTCGATGGCGGCCTACGCGGCGGCGGCGGGGATGAAGGCGCTGATCTTCCTGCCGCGGGGCCAGATCGCCTCCGGCAAGCTGGCGCAGGCGCTGGAATACGGGGCGGTCACCTTCCAGGTAGAGGCCAACTTCGATCAGATTCTGGCCCTGGTGCGGGAGCTGGCCGAGCCAGAGGGGATCTATCTGCTGAACTCGGTGAATCCTTTTCGGATCGAAGGCCAGAAGACCATCATGATCGAGATGCTGGAGCAGCGGGAGTGGAGGGTTCCCGACTGGATCGTGCTGCCGGGGGGCAACTTGGGCAACGCGTCGGCGTTCGGGAAGGCGCTGCGGGAGGCGCGGCAGGTGGGTTTGATCGACCGGCTGCCACGGCTGGCGGTGATTCAGGCCGAGGGCGCCGCGCCGTTCCACGAGCTGTTCCGGGGCGGGGAGCGGCGCCTGCGGCCCGTCGAGGACCCCTCGACGCTGGCGACGGCGATCCGGATCGGGGCGCCGGTGTCGTGGCCCAAGGCGCTGGCGGAGGTGGAGGCGAGCGGCGGGACTGTGGAGAGCGTCAGCGAGGCGGAGATCGCCGACGCCAAAGCGATCGTCGGCCGCTGCGGGATGGGGTGCGAGCCGGCCTCGGCCGCGACGGTGGCGGGTATCCGGAACCTGGCGGCGGCGGGGCGAGTCGGGCGGGACCAGGAAGTCGTCGCGGTACTGACCGGTCATCTGCTCAAGGATCAAGACTATATCTATCGCTATCACACGGGGCAATTGGAGCATCCTCGCGGCGGCCGGATCGCAGGGGCCTTCGCCAACCAGCCGCTGGCCGTGCCCAACGACCCGGCGCGCATCGCGGCCCTGCTGCGGGAGATTTGAGGGTGCCGCACCTGAACTACGCGGTCGACTTCACCGTCGCCTGCTACATCGTGAAGCTCGACCGGGTCCTGATGGTACAGCATCGGGGACTCGGCAAGTGGCTTCCCGTCGGCGGGCACATCGAGCCGGGGGAGCATCCCGACCAGGCGCTGTGGCGCGAGATTCGCGAGGAGTGCGGCCTGGAGGTGGAGATCGCCGGAGACAAGGCGCCGATCGAGGATCCGACGGTGGAGATTCTCTACACGCCGGCGCACGTCAACATTCATCGGATCACGGACACGCACCGGCACGTGGTGAATCTTTACTACGCGCGCTGGAGGTCCGGGGAGCCGGCGCTATCGGCGGGGGAGCATGAGCAGATCCGCTGGTTCAGCAGGGAGGAGTTGCGCAGTCCCCAGTACGGAATCAAGCCGGACGTGCTGTGGTACGCCGAGGAGGCGCTGGAGCGGTTGGGCTGGCGAGAGGGATCCGGACGCCAGCAAGGCGGCAAGGGCTGGTAGCGGCCGGCCGCGGCGGGGCGGCAGAACTGGTCCAGCGAGAATCCGGTGCGGCCGGTGGGCTCGCTGACCTGGAGCCAGAGTCCGCCGGCGGCCTGGCGGGCGGAGACCAGAAAAGCCAGGTCGATGGAGCCGTAAGAGGCGCGAAGCCGCCAGAGGTCTTCGGCCGACTCGGCCCCGGCCACGGCCAGGGAGCGGCCGTCCGGCAGCAACGCGAAAAGAAAGGGGGCGGGTTCCAGGCCGGAGAGCGCGAGGTTCCGCAACGTCTCCAGCAAGCCCAACATCATCGAGAAAGCCGCTGTGGGCGCGTCCGGCGGCTGGGTTATGACGGGGGTGTCGACTGGCTGCTCGTCGCGGACTTGGCGGGAACCCGCCGCGCAAGTGAAGAATTGTCCGAAGTTCGGATGCGGGATGAGGCCGGCTTGCGCGCCCATGGTTTCCTTATCGTCCGCTGGGGCGGGGAATTGAAACTCCCGGGCTGAGGTACAGCACCGCGTCGTAGTGATTCAGCGCGAGGCGAACGCGATCGAGCCAGCCTTGCTGGCCGAGCACGTTCCTCGGAAAATTCGGCTCGGCGGCGAAATAGACGATCGTATCCATGCTCAGCCCTAGCTGCTAGCGTCGCGGCAGGATCAGGAAACCGCTCTCGACGTGTGGCTGCAAAATCCGGTTCCAGACCACTCGCGCCCGGCCTTCCGCCTCGCTGTGCGAAAAGCGGACCTCCTGGCCGGAGTGCAACGCGGCGCGTCGGTGCCGGGCTCGGAATCCGTTCGCGCTGTAGTCAACCAGCCGGCCGGTGAACTCTACCGGGGCCGGATCGTCGATCCAGAGCCGCACTTCTCCTTCCAGCGGCCGGCGGGCCTGCCGGCGCCGGTCGGCTTCGGTCTCCACCGACCGGCTGGCCTCACGCGAGGCAGTCTTGGTATGGCGCTTCCATTCCATAACTCTTGAGCTTCCGGCTCAGGGTGCGACGGGAAATGCCCAGCAGCTCAGCCGCCCGCCGCTGGTGTCCGCCCGTCTGGATCAGGACCTGTTCAATCATCCGCCGCTCCATCGTGTCCAGGCGGCAGACCGGAATCGTGTCCACGACGGCCGCCGGGCCCCGTGTCTCGGCCGGCAGGTCCCGCGCCCGGATCTCCGGTCCGTCGGCGAAAACCGCCGCCTTCTCGATCGCGTTCCGCAGCTCCCGAATGTTGCCCGGCCAGCCGTGCCGCTGGAGAACCTCCCCGGCCTCGTCCGACAGTCGCAGCCGCGGGTTCCGCTGTTCCAGGAAGAACTCGGCCAGCGGCACAATGTCCTCGGGCCGTTCCCGCAACGGCGGCACCCGGATCTGAATCTGGCTCAGGCGGTGATAGAGGTCGCGTCGAAAGCCGCCGTCCGGCGTCCCTTCCTCCAGATCCCGGTTGGTAGCCGCCAGGATGCGCACGTCGACCGAGATCTTGCGCACCGCGCCCAGCCGATAGTAAGGAACCCCGTCGAGCACCCGCAGCAGCTTCACCTGCATCTTGCGGTCGAGCTCGCCGATCTCGTCCAGGAACAGCGTTCCGGTGTGGGCCAGCTCGAACAGGCCCTGCTTGGTCGAATCGGCCCCGCTGAAGGCGCCCTTCTGGTACCCGAACAGCTCGCTCTCCATCAAGTGTTCCGGCAAGGCCGCGCAGTTGATGTCCACCCAGGGCTTGCTGCCCCGCAACGAGTAGTGATGAATGGCCCGGGCGATCAACTCCTTGCCGCTGCCGGTCTCGCCGGTGATCAGCACCGTGGCGCCGGATTGCGCCACCCGCTCCGCCGACCGCAGTAACTCCCGCATCGCCGGGCTGGCCACCACGGCGTGCATACCCAGAAACCGTCTTGTTTCCCCGTTCCAGCCCATTGGCACTCGCGATCAGTATAGGATCAAAGGTCCGCCGCGCTCCATAGCTCATCGGTCATCATCGGGCAGTACTTTGGTACCAGTGAGCGACAATTTGTCCCCGGCCTCCGGCGGCAGGCGACAAAATGTCCCTTCCCGTCCGGTCTCGAGGGCCAAGCGGTTCAGCCCCCTAAGGGGCACAGAATCAGCGGGATGCGCCCATCCACTCCCGGGCAACTGATCTGGAATCACACCTGCAACGGGCTTTGGTTGGGAGGCTCGCCGAGTCATGCAGGGCATGTCCTGGAAAGCGAAAGCTTACATCGGGCTGACGCTGCTCACCGGGTTGACCGTTCTGGTTCTAGGACTCACCCGCTGGGACTGCCCGCATCCGGCTCGATTCATCGGCTACCTGCTGGTCTCCTGTATTGCCGCCGGCCTGAAGGTCCGCTTGCCCGGAATCGCCGGCGCCCTGTCGGTGAACTTCCTGTTCATCCTGGTGGGGATGATCGAGCTGGGTTTCTCCGAGGTGCTCCTGATGGGGTGCGCCGGAAGCGTCGCCCAGTGCCTTTGGAAGAGCAGGTCGCGGGCCCGGCCGATTCAGGTGCTGTTCAGCGTCAGCACCATGGCCAACGCGGCCGGCCTCTCCTACTGGCTCTACAACTCAGTCCTGGAGCCGCGCCTCAGATTCCACCTCCCCGTGGAGCTGGGGTTGGCGGCCTGCGTGTTCTTCGTGGCCAACACGCTGCCCGTCGCGGCCGTCGTGGCCTGGACCGAGGAGAAGCGCTTGGGCCAGGTCTGGAAGCAGTGCTACTTCTGGTCCTTTCCCTACTATCTTTTTGGCGCGGCGCTGGCGGCGCTGCTCAGCGCTTTGAATCACTGGTTCGGTTGGGAAACCGCCCTTCTGGTCCTGCCTTTCATCTACTGGATGTACTACTCCTACAGCAGGTATTTGGAGCGGCTGGAAAGGGGAAAAAAGCACGTCGAGGAGATGGCTGGCCTGCACCTGCGGACCATCGAGGCCCTGGCCCTGGCCATCGAAGCTAAAGACTACACCACGCACAGCCACCTGCGCCGCGTCGGTCTCTACGCCCTGGAAATCGGCAAGGAACTGGGCTTGAGCCCGCCCGAGCTGGAGGCGCTGCGCGCTGCGGCCCTGCTGCACGACATCGGCAAGCTGGCGGTGCCCGAGCATATCGTCTCCAAGCCCGGAAAGCTCACCCCCGTCGAGTTCGACAAGATGAAGATCCACCCCATCATCGGCGCCGAGATCATCGAGCAGGTGGGCTTCCCCTACCCGGTGGCGCCCATCGTGCGCGCCCACCATGAAAAATGGGACGGCTCGGGCTATCCGGCCGGGCTGCGCGGCGAGGAGATTCCCATCGGCGCCCGGATCCTCAGCGCGGTCGACTGTCTGGACGCGATTTCGTCCGACCGCCAGTACCGCCGCGCCCTGCCTCTGGATGAAGCCATGGAGCGGGTCGCCGCCGAGGCCGGAAAAAGCTTCGATCCGCGGGTAGTGGAGGTCCTGGCGCGTCGTTATCGGGATCTGGAAAAGCTGGTGCAGGCGCATCCTGTGGAGAAACCCAAGCTCTCCCGCGACCTGACCGTGGTTCGCGGCTGGGCGCCGGCGGCCGGCTTCGCCGAGACCGAGGACGGCGCCTCACACGAATACGGTTTCATGGCCTCCATCGTCTCGGCCCGCCAGGAAGCCCAGGCGCTGTTCGAGCTCAGCCAGACCCTGGGCAACTCCCTGAGTCTGGACGAAACCCTGTCCGTGCTGGGTCTGCGCCTGAAACGGCTGATTCCTTACGACTCGATTGCGGTCTACGTGCGCCGCGACAACCGCCTGGCGCCCGAGTACGTCAGCGGCGAGAGCTTCCGCCTGTTTTCTTCGCTCGAAATCCCCATCGGCGAGGGTCTCTCGGGTTGGGTGGCCGCCAACCGAAAACCCATCGTCAACGGAAATCCGGCCGTGGAGTCGGCTTATTTGAACGACCCGGGCCGGCGAACCTCCCTGTGGTCGGCGCTGTCGGTCCCGCTCCAGGGCGCCAACGGGCTGATTGGCGTTCTGACGCTTTACCACTCCGAGAAGGACTTCTTCACCCCAGACCACCTGCGCGTCCTGCTGGCCATCACCGAGAAGATCACTTTGGCCATGGAGAATGCCCTGAAATACCGGCTGGTGGAAAGCTCCGCGGCCACCGACGCCCTCACTGGCCTTCCCAACGCCCGCTCCTTGTTCCTGCACCTGGACCGGGAGCTGGCCCGCTGCAAGCGGACGCGCGTTCCCCTGGCCGTGCTGGTCTGCGACCTGGACGGCTTCAAGAAGATCAACGACCGCTACGGGCACATGCAGGGAAACAAGGCGCTGCAGGCGGTGGCCGGCGCCCTGCAGCAAGCCTGCCGCGAGTACGATTATGTCGCGCGGATGGGCGGAGATGAGTTCGTGATCATCCTGCCCGGCCAGAGCTGGAAGGCGGTCGAGGCGCAGGCCGCTCGCCTGGCGCAATTGACCGAAAAGGCCGGACGAGAGATCTGCCGGGAGGGCTGCCTGCAACTCAGCATCGGCGCCGCTTTCTACCCCGATGACGGCGCCGGCGCCGAACAACTTTTGTCCGAGGCCGACCGCCGGATGTACCAGGCCAAGCGAAAGCCTTTGGCCGGCGGCACGCTCCGTGAACTGGAATGCCCGACCAGCGCCGTGCATTGAGCTCTTACCGCCCCGGGGCAGCCCCGCGCGTCTGGATCCAATACTCCCGGAATGACCTCAGCCGCGGGAGCGATTCTCGATCCCGCTGGCGATTCGCGGCCGTCTGCAGGACCGCGCCCGATTTCCCGATGAAGAGGTACTCGACGCCGCGACGCTCGAACACGTCGCGGATTTCCAGCGCCTGCCGGTAATCAAAGGCGGCCATATCCCAGCCAGTCCGGCAGATTCGCTTCGCACCAGGCTCGATACTCCTCCATGGAGTTGAAAGCCCGAAACGGAGCGTCGTCCAGAACCGGCTTGTAGGTGCGGATGAAAGCGTACCGCAGGCGCTGTTCCAGCGGGCGCCGGGCGGCCGCCTCGAACTCCTCCCACCATTCTGCGTACGGGGAATCCTCCGGTTTCATGCTGACCCCATCGTAGCACCGTCCTGAGCTGCCCGGCCGCGGAGAGTTATCCAATGCAAGATGAGCATGAAACGGGACTGGATTCCAATGCAAGATGAGCATGAAAATGGAAAGGGCGGGATAGGCATGCTGCGACCG
>Ga0247727_10019754_pt1 | contig 10398 bp, 11 predicted proteins | sample WisWelCaveWW1625_FD_202498 | JGI IMG/M metagenome (GOLD analysis project Ga0247727, IMG submission 202498) | Biofilm microbial communities from Wishing Well Cave, Virginia, United States - WW16-25 | ecosystem: Environmental > Aquatic > Deep subsurface > Groundwater > Cave microbial mat | place... | reverse complement strand
GAAAACGAGAGCATCGCCACCAACGGCTTCTCGCCGGTGAGGCGCTCGTGCGTCCGCGCCGATGCGATCGCAATCTCCGCAAGCTGCCCGGCGGTGGGATCGGGAACCACCGCGCAATCGGCAAACGTGAGCACGCGATTTTCCGGACTGACCATGGCAAACGTGCTGGAGACCATGGAAAAACCGGGTGCGACGCCGATCAATTGCAGCGCCGCGCGCAACACTTCGCCGGTGGTATGCACCGAACCGGCAACGGCGCCATCGACGCGGTGAGCGCGGACTAATGCGGCGGCGTAATAAAGCGGCTGCAAGATGGTTGCCTCCGCTTGTTTTTCGGTGAGGCCTTTCTCTTGCCGCAAACGAAAATAATGCGAGGCATATTCGCCAAACGCGTGATCCGACTCCGGCGTGACGATCTCGAGACGCGAGGCATCGATGTTAGTTTTTCTCGCCGCTTTCAGGATTGCCTCACGCTCTCCAATCAAAACCGGCGCGAGCAAACGTTCGCCGGCAATTTTAGAAACAGCGCGCAAAACCCGCGGCTCTTCGGCTTCCGGGAAAACGAGGCGCTTTTGCCGCGATTGCGCTTGCGCGCGAAGGTGATCGATGAATCGCATAAAATTATGCAAAAAAAGCAAACATTATAAATGACAAAATGATCATTCGACAAAATCATTCAAAAGTTTTTAATCATTTTGTCGCTCAATTATTTTGTCGAACGCTTTTGCTTTTTCTGCGTCGGGCATAATTGTTGGGCGGCGTCCGCCGGGTTATTGGCGCGAGGCGATTTTCTGTTTGACCTGCGCTTCGACTTCCGACGGCACGAAACGGCTGACGTCGCCGCCGAACATCGCGAGCTCTTTGACGATCGTCGAGTTTAAATAGGTGTATTTTTCATTCGGCATCAAAAACACGGTGACGATGCCGTCGGAGATTTTGCGGTTGACCAGCGCCATTTGAAACTCATATTCAAAATCCGAAATGGCGCGCAGACCGCGGATGATGGCGCCGGCGCCGAGGCGCAGCGCATAATCCACCAGCAGGCCGGCGAAACTATCAACCTTGACGTTGTTAAAATGACGGGTAACTTGTGCGATCAATTCCACGCGCTCGGCGACGGTGAAAAGCGGGTTCTTCGCGGGATTGGTCGTCACCCCGATGGTGACAAGGTCGAACAGCGTCGTCGCGCGCTCGATAATATCGAGATGGCCGTTGGTGATGGGATCGAACGTGCCGGGGTAAATCGCGTGGCGCATGTCAGCTCACCTCATAAAAGTGGAGTGCCGTTTCACCGATAACGCGTCGTAAAAAAATGTGCAAGCGTCCTGCTCCAGACTTCAGCTCAAGGCGCGCCGTCTCTTCCAGAACCACCACGGCGCCCGCATTCAAGAGGCGGCTGCGTGCCAACGTCTCAAGCAGGCGCTCGGCATATCCCAGGTTGTAAGGCGGATCGGCAAAGAGAAGATCATAGGCGGGATGATCGGCCGCGGCATCGGCGCGATTTAAAAAAGCAAACGCATCCGCGACAATCACTTGACCGTGATCTTCGAGATGCGTGTGGCTTAAATTGCGCCGAATGAACTCCGCGGCGCGGCGATTCTTTTCCACAAAATCGACCTGGCTCGCGCCACGGCTGAGCGCTTCGATGCCCAACGCGCCGGAGCCGGCAAACAAATCGACCGCGGCAGCGCCGCTCACTTTGCCGAAGAGCAGATCGAACAAAATCGTGCGGGCGCGATCACTCGTCGGGCGCGTCCAGAGGCCTTTCGGCGTCTGCAGAAGATGTCCTTTGCGCGTCCCTGCTATTACTCGCATGCCAATTCATACGGCCGAAATCTATTCGACAAATTCAAACAACAGCGCCACTTCCAATTTGGCGCTGCTTTGCGACCGGCGATCCGAAGGGCTGACGACGATTTTCGACATGCTGAGGTTCGGGCCGGCATCCGCAAGGTTTTTGAGAAACTCAAACACCCCGGCTTTGTCGCCGGAGAAATTAGCGCGCACCGGCGTGCGGGCGCCGCCCGCGCCGGCATACGCTTTACCCGGATCATAAAGCCGCACGCGCAAGCCGTTGTCGGCGGCCAATTTTTTAAGCCAGGCGCCAAGCTCGCTCAAGCTCAAACGGCGCGAGCCGCTCTGCGGCGCCATCATCGCCGCGCGCTGGCCGACGCGACCGAGCACGACGACGCTGTTGAGCGAGCTGCCGTTGGAGACGGTGCGCAAATCTTCCGGCGAAGCGTTGCGCTGCATCGCTTGCGTGACTTCGCTGACGGCCGCGGATGAAGAAGCGGAAAATTGCACGAGAAAACTGTTATTCGTGCCGGAATAAGAAATCACCGAAAAATCATTATCGCCGCCGAACGCTTGGCCCAACGCGCCGACCGTGTACGCGCCGATTTTTGTGGAGGCAAACATGCCGCTCGCGCCGAAGGCGGACGGCATCGGCTCGGTCGTTGTTGCCGTCGTGGACGGATCAGGCGTCATCGTCTCCGTGGCGGGCGGCGTCATCGCCATCGCAGATGAATCAATGGACGCCGTCATATTCGGATCAGTTTCCACGCCGGGATCGGTTCCCGTTCCTGTATCGGTGGCAAGATCAGTGCCCGTCGCCGGAACGGTTTCGGTGGTATCAGTAATATCGCCCGCGGTCCGGCTTTTCGGGAGCATCAAATAAACCGCGACGAGCGCGGCCAAAATCAAGGCGGCGACCAGCAAATAAGCTTTATTACGCGAAGAACCGGCATTGGCGGCGTTGATGGCGGAGGGGCGGCTGCTATAAGCGCTGCCGGCCATGGCGGCTTCGCGCGAATAGGTGCCTGGCGCGGGCTCGCGTTCGGCTGGAAACGTTTCGATTTTTTCGTCGTCGGCGGTTTCGCCGAGATCGAGATTCACCGTTTGGGCAAAACTTTCCTCGGGCTGCCGGCGCACCTCACGGTTTTCCTGCTCACCCATGAGATTGATGTCAACCATTCGCCTTCTCCACGTCACTATTGTTAATCATGATGAACGTCCTTTTAGTGCTGCGCCAACCGGGATGACAAAAGTTTCCGGCTGTGATTGCAGGATCGGGTCGCCGCCCTGGCTGGCTATTTTGATTTTTTTAAATGGATTGGCCCGATCGATCCGGACATTATGCGTATTTTGTAAACTTTCTAAAATTTGATCGTTGGCGCCATCGCCATACAAGTAAATGGCGCGAATGTCTTCAACGCTCTTGCCGAGCTTATTGTCGATGATGAGGCGGCGCAGTTCTTTGGAAACAAAACGTGCGAGCTGCTCGCCGTCGCGTTTCATCAAATTCGCCTGGTCTTCGCTTTGAAATTCGAGGTCCTGGCAAAGATAATAAGCCGCGCCTTTGAGAATCGAAATTTGAAAACTCTCTTTGCGAATATCCACCAACGCGGTGAACTCGTCATCCACTGCATCATAGTTGCTCGTCACCACGCGTTGCGCCGCAAACACGTCGACATCGATGGCGCTCAACTGCAAATCGGTATTCTTAAAAATTTCTTTAAGGTAATCGATCACCTGGCGGCGCGCAATCACCACGATGGCCTGGCCAATATCTTTGCCGTTTTCCGGCGGCAACGTTTCAAAATCGAGAATGTACTGCTCCAACGGATTGATCATGCACTGCTCGACCTCCCAGCGCACGTGATCTTTGAGGCGGTCGCCCTGCAGATTGGCGTCGATCGGAATCTTCTTGATCATCACCATGTTGGAATCCAGAATGAACGCGCCGGAAGAAATTTGAAAATCGGCGGTCTCATAAAGCCGATTGATATCCTCGGCATAGCGGCGAATCAGGGTGTGGTCTTGCAAAGAAGAGAAATTGAAGGCGGAGCGAACCCGTCCCTGAGAAAGCCGGGAAATGCGCGCTTCACCGGGGGCATGCGTCGCTTCGACCATGCGCAAAGTGGTATCCCGGATACTGATGCCGACCATTCCGTTAGTTGCGGCAAACGCCATAAATTCCCTCACCTCGACTAAAGGTGTTCAATAATTTAATTTAAGATTACGCCGATGAGGCGCCAAATCGAACCGGTCAACCCGGTACCGTTCCCGAAACTGCGCCAAGACTTGTTTTATAGTTTTAGCTGCCTCACTCCAGATAGCCTGCAAACGCCGCGCCAGAGGCGCCAACTTTCAGCGCAAATAGCATTCATTTTAGTATATCGACAAGCGCCTAAATTTGCCGAAGGAACAACTGTTTTTCTTAAACTTTTCGCGAATTATTGCGCCGCCAAAAGCGGCGCCAGCTTCGCAAATTTTTTGGCGCCGATTCCTTTAACTTTTCGTAACTCTTCGATGCTTTTGAAGCGGCCATGTGTTTCACGATAATCCACAATGCGCTGCGCCATAACCGCCCCGATGCCGGGCAGTCTCGCGAGTTCATTGGCATTGGCCGCATTCAAATCCAGCCTGGTCGAAGTTTTTATGTTACGGCTCGCCTCTATCGCCGGGGAGAAAACCTGCGTCGAGTCGTTCTGTGCGGCGCGAATGAATTCATCTAACTTCGCGGCCGCCGCCGGATCAACCTCAGGCAACGGCTGATTCGCACGATAAAACCAGATTGATGCGCCGATCCCAAAAGTTGAGAGCAAAACCAACATGGCGCTCTGCTGTGGCCGGGTGAACCCCCACATGCTCCTTGCCTCACAAGTTTAAGTTAAGTGAAGCCGGACTTGGGCACGAAAAATTTTTAAGTTTAGAAAATTTCCCTGACCAAGTCCGGCTTCGCCGTTCACGACTTAAAACAACGATTCTTTAATCTTCGCAAAAAAACCTCGTTCACTCGAGGGCGCTTTCACACCATCCATTGACGCCAGCTGCTGAAAAATCTCGCGTTCTCTCGGCGAGATTTTGTGCGGAACCCAAACCACGATACGCACGAGCTGATCGCCGCTGCCGTAGCCGTTCAGATGCGGGATGCCTTTGCCGCGCATGCGCAAAATTTTTCCGGACTGCGTGCCCGGCGTAATATCCAGCTTCGCTTTCCCGTTGATAGTCGGCACCTCGACCGCGTCGCCCAACACCGCTTGCGGAATGCTGAGCGGCAAATCAAACAAAATATCGTCGCCGTGCCGCTCAAAAAACTCATGCTCCTTCTCTTCCATGACCACAATGAGATCGCCCGCCGGGCCGCCGCGCGGGCCGGCGTTGCCTTCACTGCGCACGGTTAAATAATTTCCTCCGGCCACGCCGGCCGGAATATCGAGCGTAATGGTTTTCTCGCCTTCGAGGCGGCCTTCGCCGCGGCAATCGGGGCAGGGATTTTTAATAATCTTGCCCTCGCCATGACAATGATGGCAGGCGCTGACATTGATGAATTGTCCAAAGAACGAACGTGAGACTTGTTTAATTTCACCGGTGCCCCGGCAAGTCGGGCAAATGGCATCTTGGCCGCCGCGGGCGCTGCCGCTGCCGGCGCACGAATCGCACTTCACATACTTGCGCAGCTTGAGCTTTTTATTGATGCCGGCCGCCACTTCATCGAGCGTCAGTTTCAAGGAAACTTGCAAATCATTGCCGCGCGGCTTGCCCTCGCGCGGACGCCCGCCGCCCGCCCCGCCAAAAAATTCTCCGAAAATGCCTTCCGACATAAACGTGCGCAGCGCATCGGCCAAATCAAATTCAAAATCACGCGCGCTTTCAAAGCCGGGGCCGCTGCGCAACCCGGCATGGCCGTAACGATCGTAGCGCTCGCGCTTCTCGCGGTCGCGCAAAACTTCGTAGGCTTCCGCCACTTCTTTGAAGCGTTCCTCCGCGGTGTGATCGCCGGGATTGCGATCCGGGTGAAACTGCATCGCCTGTTTACGATAAGCCTTTTTGACTTCGTCTTCCGAGGCCTCTCGCTTCACGCCAAGAACTTCGTAGTAATCTCTTTTCGACATGTATTGAATTTTTTAAAAACACAACGCGGGCAATCCGCAACCAAACTAGCTTTAGAAACATTGCCCAACGGATGAAAAACGGCCAACGGATAAAACAATTTAGTCTTTTACAAATTCAATGAGGCCGAATCGCTAAAAAAAAGAAATCCGTTGGTGATTAAAATCATCAACTCTTTACGCGCTCACAATCACCTGCGCCGGTCGCAGCACGCGTTCGGCAAACAAGTAACCTTTTTTATTTTCCTGCACCACCAGGTTCGGCGCTTTGCCGTCGACGGGCATTTGTAGGAGCGCTTCGTGTCGCGTCGGATCGAAAACCTGATCAAGCGTTTCCATCGCCGTCACGCCGCGGGTTTGTAAAATTTTTTGCACGTTTTGATGGATCAATTTCGCGCCGCCCATCAACGCCTCATAATCTTTGGCCTCGGCGCTCGCGCCAAACATCCGTTCCATATCATCAACCACCGGCAAAAGCTCCGCCAATAAATCGGCGACCTTGCTTTCGGCGCGATTATTATATTCTCTTTCGAGGCGCTTGCGCGAATTTTCCATTTCCGCCGCCAACCGCAGATGCCGATCTTTGAGATCGGTGTATTGATCCGCCAACCGCGTATTCTCCTCGCGCCCCTTCTCCAGTTCAATCTCTTTTTGCTCTAGTTCTTTAAGCAGGGTGCGGCGGCGAAAATCTTTTTTCGGCTTTTCTATTTCGGCCTCGAGCATTTTCTCGCCCTCCCCATTTTCCGGCGCGGGGATGAGCTCAAGCTCTTCCGTATCTTCCATCATCGTCTCGATTGCCGCAACTCCGGTCGCCGCGCCGTTAGACGGGTCGGTGGCGGAGTCGTTCGTCGGGGCCGCCCCGCTCTCTCCGTGATGATTGGCCGCGCCAATCCGTTCGTCTTTTTTCATGTATGCCAAATAAATTTTTACCCCGATTTTTCATCATTTCATAATTAAAGGGAAATCGGGGTTTTGCTTTTTTATGGGCAAAATAAAGGTTTATCGAACTGCCGCGGTTTGATCTTTCTCCAAAACCTCGGTCAAAATCTTCGCCATAAAATCTACCAGCGCCACCATTTTAGCATAACGAATGCGCGTGGGGCCGAGCACGCCGAGCGTGCCGCTGATGTGGCCGATATGATAGGACGCCGTAATCAAGCTGCAATGCTTGATCAGTTCTTCGCGATTTTCATCGCCGATGGCGATCGAAATTTTTTCCGGGTCCTCGCCTTGATCGAAAAGATGAATCAACATCTCGCGGTTTTCGAGCAGGTTCAAAACTTTGGATAACTGTTGATGGTCGGTGAACTCCGGCTGCTGCACGATGTTATTCGTCCCGCCGAAGTGCAGCGCCCGCCGCGCATCTTCGCTGAACAACAACTCCGCCGCGCCGACGAGGCGCTCGATCAATTCGGGATTGGTTTCGCCGGCATGCCGCATGCGCTGATCGAGCGATTGCTTAATCTCTTGCAAATTCAAGTCCTGCAGCCGCTCATTCATGACGCGCGCGGTTTTCTCCAACACTTCCCGCGAAACTTCCGTCGCCATTTCCATCACGATCGTCCGCACCAAGCCGGACTTGATGGAGAGCACCATCAAAACTTTCTTTTCGGCGAGCGGCACAAATTCGATTTTCTCAAACACGCCCTGATAAAATCGCGGCGAAAGCACGACGCCAAGCTGATTGGAAACCCGCGCCAAAACTTGCGAGGCCGCGTCAAGAATCGTATCCACGCCTTGCGACACACGACGAAGCTGCTCGAAGATATGCTGCTTCTCCGGCGCGGACAGCGCCTCAACCGGCATCAACGCATCGACGTAAAAACGGTAGCCTTTGTCCGTCGGCACGCGACCCGCGGAAGTATGCGGCTGCGCCACATAGCCCATCTCTTCCAAATCCATCATCACATTGCGGATGGTGGCCGGACTCATTTCCATGCCGCTTTTTTTGGATAAAACCCGCGACCCGACCGGCACCGCATTGCGCACGAAACTTTCGACAATGGAGTTTAAAATCAAGCGTTCGCGTTCACTCAATCTTTCCGCCGAATGTGACATCGTTTATTCGAATCGTGAAGTTCTAGGCGTTCTCGACTAATAAATGAAGATACGACTTTTGTTTGGGCTTGTCAAGAAAAATTCTGGAACCGTCGCCGGGATGTTTCAATAAAAACATAACCTTCCCTCTGTTTCCCGAAAAACACCTCGATCCGATTTGCCTCGAATCTAATTTATACCGCCGGACCTCGCGTTTTGCGCTATGGGGGCAAAAAGAAAAGCCTTTTGCCAAAAGACGGCAAAAGGCTTCAACAATTCTTAGCGCCTAAAATGCAGTTGATGCGGGGGCTCGACAAAACTTTGCAAAGCTTCAACTGCGGCGAGCAGCCGGCGCAAATAAGCACGAAACTCTTCCAGCGCCAAATTTGCAAAATCCGGCGGCGCCGCTTCGAGCTTCAGCAGCGCGTTCAACGTGTGCTTGATCACGCCGTGCCGAATGCCGCGACGCAGTTGGTGATGCGCGGCCGCGGCTTGAATCAGGCCTTGCACGCAATATCGCCAGGGTTCCGAGTGGCGTTTCCAAATTTTTTCCCAAGCCTCATGCGATTCCCAATACTGGCCGGCGTTGAAGAGCGCCACGCCTTCGGCGAGATCGGCGCGATCTTCGTCACTCAGCCGCGGCGTGAGCTGCTGCGGGTCGACGCTTGGGGGCGGCGTCAGGCGGTACTGGCTCAATAATTTCGCCGAGAACGGTGCGCATGGTCCATTCTTCGGCTTTTTGGTAACCTTCATCAAAGTCCAACATTTCAATAGTCAACCACGGGCAATATTTGACGCACAACGTGCAGCCGATGCAGCGCGGCAAATCGACTTCCACCAACCGATGCACCGTCGGATTCATCGGGTCCGGCCCCGGCACGATCAAAATGCAATCGGCCGGACAAAAATCGATACAAACCTGACAGCCGGTGCAGCCGGATTGGTCGATTACCGCGAGCTGCTTAGGCCGGCGGGTTTTGCGCAGTTGAATCGGTTTATCGTACTTCGGGTCTTTCAACGCCATGTAAATCTCCTCCGTCGAGTGAAATCGAACTTGCGCTCAACCATTCTTGAATTCAGCAGCGCTATATGCGCAAGCCCGACTTCGCCTATTAATTTTTAAAATAAAATTTATTCAAAAGTAATGGGAAAAGCAATGAATTTTAATGAATTTTTATGTTGAAATTTAATCAGCCCGTGTTGGTGACAATGCCTGCAAGCCTCATTCCTCTGGCGGCCACCATCCTGCTGCCACCCACAAACGACGCGTAACAACGATTTCGGGGTTGTTTAATCGAAGCGCAGAAACCGTGGCGCGACCCGTTGGCGTCAACCCCAAAATTCGAGTTCCACTTTCGTCCCAAGCAAAATGTTCAATCCACGACTGAGTACATGGATTGAAAAGGCGAATAAGTTTGCCACTCAGCAGATCAAGAGCATGCATCTGGACGCCTTTATATTCATTACAGCGGCGGCAGGAGAGCCACAAGTTTTGTTCAATCGCTAAACCACCGCGACTTTCGGGATGAATATGTTCGATAGTCATCTGCTCACCGGCCAATTCTTCGGTTCGAAGGCAATAACCGCAGCGATACTCCGCGCGCTCACGAACCCGGCGACGCAGTTCAATGGAGATACGCCGCTTCTTCACTTCATTTTGGCCCGATTAAGTTTTTTCAACTCCATCAGGGTCGGCAACCGTTGTCCGCGAAATTTTAACAGGACAGCAGCACGAGCTTTGCGAAGCATCACCAGGTCCGCCTCACTTTGCAAAGCGTCCAATTCGATTCGCTCGGCGTCGGTTAATCTGCCGCTTTTGTTCTTTTCGAGCAACCCGTTCAGTTTCCGCTGCCGGCCTGAAGGCACCTGACTCAGCATGACCCGCCGGAGCGCTCGATCGTCTAATTTTTCTAGATCAACTAAATTTGCAATCAAAGCCGGCGGCAATTCATCCAGAGGGGGAAGCGACGCTCTCAGAGCGCGAACGAGTAAATCAGTCACCGGCCTTTGAATGGCTTTCGCCATACGTTGCACCGGCAAAAAAATTGCTTCGGGTAATTCGAGGGTCACGGTTTGTGTCATGAGATTTTCCTTCATTCAGAATTAGCTATTCTTCACCACCGCGCGTCCGGGATAAACCGCGGACTCGCCCAGTATTTCTTCGATGCGCAACAATTGGTTGTACTTGCAAATGCGGTCGGTGCGCGAGGCGCTGCCGGTTTTGATTTGGCCGGCATTGGTGGCGACGGCGATGTCGGCAATCATCGTGTCCTCGGTCTCACCGGAGCGATGCGAGATCACCGCGGTGTAGCCGGCGCGATGCGCCATGTCGATGGCCGCCAGCGTTTCCGTGAGCGAGCCAATCTGATTCACTTTCACGAGAATTGAGTTACCCACACCTTTGCTAATACCCTGTTGCAAACGTTTCGTGTTCGTCACAAACAAATCATCGCCAACAAGTTGCAAC
>Ga0247727_10019753_pt1 | contig 10399 bp, 9 predicted proteins | sample WisWelCaveWW1625_FD_202498 | JGI IMG/M metagenome (GOLD analysis project Ga0247727, IMG submission 202498) | Biofilm microbial communities from Wishing Well Cave, Virginia, United States - WW16-25 | ecosystem: Environmental > Aquatic > Deep subsurface > Groundwater > Cave microbial mat | place... | reverse complement strand
CCGGACCCCGAATTTCATACGGCTTTGCGTGAATTGACGCGCCGCACGGGCACGCTGCTGATCATCGATGAGACGCATACGATTTGTGCGGGACCGGGTGGATACACGCGTGAATACGGACTGGATCCGGATTTTTTTGTCATCGGTAAACCGATTGCCGGCGGATTTCCGGCAGCAGCCTACGGAATGAGTCGTGAAACCGCAGAACGCATCCAGTCAACGGGCAATCTGAGCACCGCTGATACCGGTGGAATCGGCGGCACTTTATCCGGAAACGCCCTGGCCCTCGCCGCAATTCGCGCAACCCTGCAAAACGTTTTGACTGCTCAGGCTTACAGTACGATGATTCCGATGGCCGATCGATTCGCCGATGGTGTTCAGGATGTGATTTCGGAACTCGGATTACCATGGATCGTAAAAAAGCTGGGATGCCGAGCTGAATACTGGTTCCGCTCCGAGCCACCCCGTAACGGCGCGGAGGCTGCAGCAGCCATCGATCCGGAACTGGATCGCTATATGCATCTTGCCGCTTTGAATCGTGGAATTCTCATGACTCCATTTCACAACATGGCGCTCATTTCACCCGCAACCACTCCGGAACAGATTGATCATCACACGAAAGTTTTTCGAGAAAGCGTCGCGCCACTGACGGCTTGACAGGAATCACATTCAGGCAAGGTTCTGAGTTTCCTGGCACGGTTGAACTTTGCTTGAAACAACGGAATGAACTGGTACTACCGTGTTCTACACCGCGATTAGAAACGATGTGAAGTCCAGGCCCGGATGAAATCAGCCAGGTTGGGAAGCAGGTCGGTCCAGCCATGCAAAAAGACAAGCAACCATAAATTGCGAGTTCGCTTCCAGAGCACACCGAACATGAGCCCGATCGGCGAGACAACGGCAATCGAATATGCTGCTGCTGTGAGAATGTCAGGCGCTTTTCCCATCCCTTCCATGAGATGCCGGCCTCTGAGTACATATCCGGGAGCGTGTGCCAACCCGAAAAGCGCTGCCATTACAACGATCCCCGCCGTTTCTGAACGCAGCCACGCAGAAGCGCGGGTCTGAAGAAAGAAACGGAAGAAAAATTCCGTGCGGCTACGAGCGATCGTTTGTTGAAGGTCATTCCGGATATCGTAACCTGATAATCATTTGGAACACAACGAAAGCGCAAACACATTTTGGTGCATCCTTAAAACTTATCGCGGCAGCGCCCGCAGCTTTGAAGATCGACTCTTTCCAATGAGCCGTCGCAAACCAGGGCAACCGTTTGACATTTGATGGCGCGGGATCGCAGGCCTGGAAAGTTGCGTATGCTGAACCGGACACTCTCTGTTGCTTTGGAGATTCATCGGGAAGATTCGGACGGTGATTGAGTTGATGAAGTGCCTCCTCCCGGAAACCGCCGGGGCCCTGTCCGGTCAAGCCACGCAACAAAAAGGAAGCTTCTGCCGATAAGATTAGCATGGAAATCAAATCAGGTATTCGAGTCGTTTCCACGGATTTGTCAAAGGCTTCGGTTCAGGATACGAAGTCAACAACAACAAAACGTCTTGTGGCCGCGCAGGACACATTTGAGGATGCTTCCCGCAAGAGTCATTACTTCAACGGACGGCTGCTGACTGCGGATTCTCTTTCGCGGGAGCAGAATAGTTCCCGTAACAAGACCCCCGCGCCAGGGGCGCTTTTTCAAGGAGTCTTCTTACAACGGGGCCGGGTGCAAACAGATTCCGACTTTCAGGAAAACGATACACTGGCTTTAAGATTTATACTTGCTGCCGGTATTCATATCCGCAAGAAAGACGATTGATTCGTTCACGCGCGGCTGATCCCATCTAATTCAGAGTAGTCTCCGGGCACTATATCCTGCGGCACTAACTAATAACCCTGGCCGCCGTCCCAATCCAGAATCGTTTGAAATTTGTTTGTCCGGGAGTTATCATTTTTCCTCTGGCAGGGGTTGATTTATGCCACAGGATTCCTGAAAGGCTACCTCGTTTTACGAAGCTTCTTTTTTATTTCGTGTGAAAACTATTTTTTTAAAACAACGAACGGGTTACAAACAATGACGGACATTAAAGAACTGAATGAACGAATCCGGCGCGAGAGCGCATTTGTGGATCTCCTGTTGATGGAAATTGGCAAGGTGATCATCGGACAAAAGTACATGGTGGAACGGTTGCTGATCGGTTTGCTTTCCAACGGCCATATCCTGCTCGAAGGAGTGCCCGGACTGGCAAAGACGTTATCGGTAAAAACGCTGGCATCAGCCATTGATGCAAAATATCAACGAATCCAATTCACACCTGATCTGTTACCAGCGGATGTTACCGGCACGTTAATCTTCAACCAGAAGACCGGCGAATTTTCTGTGCGAAAGGGACCCATTTTTGCAAATTTCATTCTTGCAGATGAAATCAACCGGGCCCCCGCAAAAGTACAAAGCGCTTTGCTGGAAGCCATGCAGGAACGGCAGGTGACGCTCGGTGATCAAACCTTTAAACTCGATGAGCCCTTTATCGTGCTCGCCACGCAAAATCCAATCGAGCAGGAAGGGACCTATCCGTTGCCTGAAGCCCAGGTCGACCGGTTCATGCTGAAAATAAAAATCGATTATCCGAACCGGGATGAGGAGCGGCTCATCATGCGTCAGAACATCGCGGATTCATTCCCTGTCGCCACAACTGTGGTGAATCCTCAGGACATTTTGAATGCAAGAACTGTGGTCCAGGAAGTCTACATGGATGAAAAAATCGAGAAATACATTCTCGACATCGTCTTTGCAACCAGACAACCGGGACAGTTCAAACTGGATCGTCTTACCAGTTTGATCAGCTACGGCGCCTCTCCGCGCGCCAGCATCAATCTTGCGCTGGCAGCCAGAGCGTTTGCGTTCATCAAACGAAGAGGCTATGTCGTTCCTGAAGATGTACGAGCGGTCTGTCATGATGTGTTACGCCATCGCATTGCAATTACGTACGAAGCAGAGGCTGAGAACATAACTTCGGAAAACATTGTCAGCGATATCCTGAACGCAATCGAGGTTCCGTAAACGTGGAAAGCACAGAACTCTTGAAGAAAGTGCGGAAGATTGAAATCCGCACAAAGGGACTGGTGAACCAGATCTTTTCCGGAGAGTATCACAGCGTATTCAAAGGGCGCGGCATGGCCTTCAGTGAAGTACGGGAGTACCAGATCGGTGATGACGTTCGTTCGATAGACTGGAATGTTTCCGCCCGTTTTAATCATCCGTACGTCAAAATATTTGAAGAAGAGCGCGAGCTCACGGTGATGATTCTGGTAGACGTGAGCGGCTCGGAAGATTTCGGGACCGTTGAACGCATGAAGAAGGATATTGCCGTCGAATTGTCCGCCGTGCTGGCGTTTTCGGCCATTCAAAACAACGACAAGGTAGGGATGATTCTTTTTTCCGATATCATAGAAAAGTTCATCCCCCCGAAAAAAGGGCGCAAGCACATCCTCCGTCTCGTGCGTGAGCTGCTCGATTTCAGGCCGGTCCATCGGGGGACCAATCTCGCAGAAGGCTTGCGCTATCTGACCGCAGCAATCAAGAAACGGTGCATCGTATTTGTAATTTCGGATTTCCTGAGTGAGCAGTATGAAAATGCTCTCCGGATCGCTGCCAGAAAACACGATGTGATTGCAATGCGGCTCTTCGATCCGCGGGAACGCGACCTGCCCCCTGTGGGTTTGCTTCGTGTTGTTGATGCAGAATCAGGCGAAGCAGCCTGCGTGGATACAGGTGACCGACGTGTTCTGGAAAGCTACAGGCGGTGGTGGAAAGAGCGTCAGGAAACCAGTTCCAGATTGTTTCGTCGTTGCAAAGTTGATCAGATTGAAATACGAATCGACCAGTCGTACGTACAACCTCTGGTCGGCTTCTTTCGTCAGAGAGAAAAAAGATGGTGAGGGTGCAGGTTATTGTGCTGCTGCTTCTTGTCTGCGCTCATTCGCTTTGGGCGCAGGAAGTCAAAGCAACGGCCCGTGTCGACAGCAATAGCATTTTGATCGGAGATCCGATTCTCCTGTTGATCGAAGTCACGTATCCTTCCGGAACAAATATAACCTGGCCGGCACTGAATGATCCGCCGAAAGGCTTTGAACGGCTCCAACAAAAAGAGGTCGAAACCACTAAAACAGAAACCGGAATGATCAGCTCAATGGCGATTACGCTGACCGCTTTTGAGTCAGGAACATTCCACATTCCCGAATTTACCTTTCAGTACACATCGGCAGGCAAAATTCCACAAACGGTGAAAACTACGCCGCTTTCGGTCACGGTAAAAAGCGTGACGGTTGATACCGCAGGTGACATCAAGGACATCAAACCGCCGATAAACATGCCTTATTCCTGGAAAGAAGCTCTGCCTTACGCTGCCGTTGCCTGTGGTGTCGTGCTTCTTGCCTGGCTGATCTACTATTTGATCAGAAAGCGGAAACGTGGTGACAAAATCATACCGTCCGTTGCCGTCCCTTCGCGTCCGCCGCATGAAATTGCGCTCGGCAGTCTGAAGGACCTGGCGGAAAAGCGGCTATGGCAGCAAGGGATGATCAAAGAATACCACTCGGAATTGACGGATATTTTGCGCACCTATATGGAAGGCCGGTATGAAATCCCTGCCATGGAGATGATCACGGCGGAAATTCTGAACACTTCGCGATTGATGAGTCTGAAAACGGAATTGCGGGACAACCTGCAGCAAATACTCGAAACGGCAGACCTGGTAAAGTTCGCAAAATTTTATCCCCTGCCTCAGGACAACGAAAGGAGCATGTCGATTGCCCGATCTTTTGTTGAGAGAACCATCAACGACGCGGCGCCGGCGAAACAGGGCTTAGCGGAGGCAATTGCATGAAGGACGTTGCTTTTGCGCAGCCTTATTTCTTTCTGCTTTTGCTGCTGGTTCCTCTGATGGCTCTCTGGTACTGGCGTAAACAGCGGACCCGGCACGTTGAATTGCGTATGTCAACACTGCAATCGTTTGCCGGCGCTCCCCGTTCATGGCGAACGCGCCTTCGACATGTTTTGTTCGTTCTTCGCGTGCTCGCCATTATCTGCATAATCGCGGCGCTGGCCCGTCCGCAGTCGATTTCGCACGGAGAAAAAGTCACCACCGAGGGCATTGATATTGTCCTTACCATGGACATATCCGGCAGCATGCTGGCCGAAGACTTTCGACCGAACCGTATCGAAGCAGCAAAGACCGTCGCAAAGGATTTCATTGATGGGCGCCAGGATGATCGACTCGGACTCGTTGTCTTTGCCGGTGAAGGTTTTACACAATGCCCGCTCACAATCGATCATGTGGTTCTTAAGAACCTGTTGCTGGAATTGAAAAGTGGAATGGTTGAAGATGGAACGGCGATTGGCTCCGGACTTGCTACTGCTGTGACCAGACTGAAAGACAGCAAAGCCAAAAGTCGAGTCATTATCCTGCTTACCGACGGCGTCAATAATCGCGGCTCTATCGACCCGCTAACAGCAGCCGGCATCGCCCAAACTTTCGGGATCCGTGTTTATACCGTCGGCGTGGGTACGACCGGAACCGCCCCTTATCCTTTTCAGACACCTTTTGGAATTCAGTACCAGAAAGTGCCTGTTGAGATTGACGAAGAAGTTCTCAGGAAGATCGCAGCACAGACCGGTGGAAAATACTTCCGTGCAACCGACAACAAAAAACTAACCGCTATATATAAGGAAATCGATCAACTGGAAAAAACCCGGATAGAAGTAATGGAGTTCCGCCGGTACAGAGAGGAATTTTACCTTTCCGTTTTTGTGGCCGGGGGGCTTCTCATCCTGGAATTTTTTCTATCGCAAACCCTGTTTAGAACACTGCTATGAATCAAATGGTTCGTTTTGCGCATCCGGAATTCCTGTACGGTCTGGTACTGACGCCATTCCTGATCCTGATGTTTATCAGATCAAGATTTATTTCGAAGCAATCACTGAAGCGCTTTGGCAATCCGGCTGTATTGCAACACCTGATGCCGGATACGGGAAAGTACAAACACGGACTCAAATTCTTTCTGCTGATTGCAGCTTTTTCCCTGTTGATCGTAGCTCTGGCGAACCCACAGGTGGGAACGAGACTCGAAACCGTGAAGCGCGAAGGCGTCGATGTGCTGATCGCACTGGACGTTTCCAACAGCATGAAAGCCGAGGACTTCAAACCAAATCGCCTGGAAAATGCCAAACGGCAGATTTCCCTGATGCTCGATAAGCTCCAGAACGATCGAATCGGACTCATTGTATTTGCAGGAACCAGCTACATCCAGTTGCCCCTCACGACCGATTACAGCGCCGCCCGCCTTTTCCTGAGCGCCATTGATACGGACATCGTTCCCGTTCAGGGTACAGCGATCGGTTCCGCGATCGATCTCGCCGTAAAATCATTCGTTCAGGGCGAAAAAAAGCATAAGGTCATTATCATTATTTCGGATGGTGAAAACCACGAAGACGATGCCCTGGACGCCGCGAAAGAAGCAGCCAAAGAGGGAATCGTATTTCACACGATCGGCATGGGATCGCCACAGGGGGCCCCGATTCCGGTATATGAAAACGGGAGACCGGGCGGTTTCAGGAAGGACAATGACGGAAACACGGTCATCACCCGATTGGACGAAACTACGCTTCAGGAAATTGCGTCGGTGAGTTCAGGCAAATATATTCGCGCAACCAACCGTCAAAATGAACTGGAAATACTTTTTCGGGAAATTGAATCCATGGAAAAGAAAGAATTCGGAACAAAAACGTTTACCGAATTTGAAGATCGCTTTCAATATCCCCTCGCAATTACCCTCTTCTTTCTGGTGCTGGAGTTCTTTGTATCCGAACGCAAAAACCGGTGGATCGACCGCTGGAAAACGATTTTTCCCAAAGCAGCGGCTTCATGGATCATTCTTCTTCTCTCAACATCGGTTAGCGCCGAATCAGAGAGGTCCCTCGTGCGCCAAGGAAACCGCCAGTATGAGCAAAAACAGTTTTCTGATGCCGAAATCAATTACCGGAAGGCGCTGGAAAAAAAGAAAGAACTCCACGAAGGTCAATTCAACCTTGGCGACTCGCTCTACAAACAGGAACGCTATGAAGAGGCGGCAGATCGTTTCCGTTCCTTTGCTGAAAGTAACCTTGATCCGTCATCACGTGCCCGGGCCTATCACAATCTCGGAAATTCTCTCTTGAAACAACAAAAGCTTGATGACAGTATCACTGCCTATAAGGAAGCACTCAAGCTCAATTCGAAGGATCTCGACACGAAATATAACCTGGAATTCGCCAGACAGCTTTTGAAAAAACAGCAGGAACAAAAACAGCAAAAGCAAAACGAAAACAAAAAGGATAAGGAGCAGAAAAAGCAGGACCAAAAGCAAGATCAAAAGCCGGATCAGCAGAACCAGAAAGATAACCAGCAGAATCAGCAAGAACAAAAAGATCAGGAAACCGCCAGACAGGACCAGCAGCAACAACCGGAACAAGGGCAGGAACAAAAACCGCAGCAAATATCCAGACAGGATGCAGAACGAATCCTGGAAGCGCTCAAGAATGAAGAAAAGAATGTGAAGAAAAAACTGCTGAAAAAGGCTCCAGGCCGCGTGAAGGTAGCCAGGGACTGGTGATCATGACCCGGAAATTCCCTGTTTTGTTCGCGATTTGCGTACTGCTCATTGCTGCGGGATTTGCTGCAGGCGACACGTTTACAGCTTCCGTTGATAACAATCACGTCACTACCGGAGACTACATTCAGATTACGTTTACACTGGAAGGCTCTACCGGCGGAAAGAATTTTCTTCCACCTTCCTTTAACGACTTCATGATCCTTTCAGGCCCCAATCAATCTTCGAGCATGCAAATCATCAATGGCTCCGTCTCCTCTTCCGTGACCTACAGTTACGTACTTCAACCAAAGTCCGAAGGAACATTCACGATCGGCGCAGCAACAATCGAATTGGACGGCAAGAAATTACAGACGGACCCTTTACAAATTGAAGTCACCAAAGGATCACCCAGACCCCCGAGCGAGCCTTCCCGGGACGGGGACGTTACCAGACAGATCGGAAACAATCTTCTTCTGAAAGCGACGGTCGATCGGTCAAACGTTTTTACAGGCGAACAAATCACGGTCAGCTACAGGCTGTATACTCGTGTCGACATAGCAAACTACAATGTTCGCAAAACTCCGGCGCTGACTGGATTCTGGAGCGAGGATTTGATTCAACCAGGACAGATCCAGCTTTCTACTGAAAGGGTGGAAGGCAAGCAATATCAAGTCGGCATTTTCCGCAAAATTGCCCTGTTTCCTCAAAAGAGCGGAACGCTGCAAATCGATCCAATGGAGGTGGACTGTGTGGTGCAGGTCTCACTCCGCGGAAATCCAAACGATCCCTTCGATTCTTTTTTCGGCAGAAGAACCGAGGTAACACACAAAATTGCTTCAAGGCCAATCAACATTCAAGTGTCGCCACTTCCGGAAAATGCGCCTGAAGGATTCAGTGGCGCAGTGGGAAAATTCACGATGAACGCATGGCTCGAACCCCGGCAGGTGAAAGCAAATGACGCATCCACTTTTCGTATCAAAATCACGGGCCAGGGCAATCTAAAACTTCTGGAGCCTCCTGTCTTTCAAGCGCCTCCCGATGTGGATCGTTTCGACCCCAAGTCGTCCACCAGCATCGCCAGACAGTCCGATACAATCGCCGGAAGCCGGACTTTTGAATATCTGCTCGTCCCACGCCGGCCGGTAGATCAGAAGATTCCCGCTCTTAGCTTTGTTTATTTTGATGTGGATAAAAAGTCTTACGTCGCGCTAAAAACCTCCGAGCTCGTTCTTAAGGTCTTACCTGGATCAGAAGTTTTGCCAACTGGCGTCACCGGCCTCAGCAAACAGGATGTGAAGCTGCTGGGTCAAGACATTCGCTTCATAAAAAGCGGCAACGTTTCCCTGAAACGCAGCGGAAAATCTTTTGCCGGGTCCGCATTGTTTTATGCTTTGTACCTAGCTCCCCTGTTGCTGTTTGCATGTTTGCTTACAGCTCTCAGACGTCACGAACATTCGCTGGAAAATGTCCCGCTCTTCCGCAGCCGCAAAGCAAGAAAGCTCGCGCGAAAACGACTCGCCAGAGCAGGTGAACTGCTGAAAGCAAACCAGAAGGAAGAGTTTTACGCGGAAGTATCACGGGCCCTCTGGGGTTACATCGGCGACAAATTGACCATACCCGCTTCAGAATTGACAGTGGAGAATGTGCAATCCCGCCTGCATCTACGTGGTATTACGGGTAATACCATTAGCTCATTTACCAGCGCGATCGAACAGTGCGAATTCGCCCGCTTTGCTCCGTCTTCCGATTCTCATCAGATGGACGATGTTTTCCAGAACGCCGTCAAACTCGTCTCCAGCATAGAAGAAGAACTCCAATGAAGAAACTCACATTGCTGATCATGATTTGTCTTTGCTGCGTCGCTACCGGCAGTGAATTGACGAATCAGTTTGAAGAGGCGAATCATGCATATCAGTCGGGAAATTTTCAGAAAGCCGTGCTCGAGTACGAAGAGATACTGAAACAGGGATACGAAAGCGCGGAACTGTATTACAATCTGGGCAATTCATATTACAAGTTGAATAACGTGCCTGCTGCCATTCTGCAGTACGAGCGTGCGTTGCGCGCGGCGCCATGGGATGAGGACATTGCGCACAATCTTTCACTCGCGAATCTGAGAGTCAGCGATAAAATCGAATTGGTCCCTGAATTGTTTTTTATCCGGTGGTGGAATGGATTCACCGGATTGAGCTCGGCCGACGGCTGGGCCCGGACTGGTATCGTGAGTTTCTGGATATCATTGGCCTGCGCAAGTTTTCTCTTTGTTCTGCGTCGCATGTCGATTCGCCGTCTCATGGCGGTCGCCGCAGTGGGCGCGTTGTTCGCGTCACTGATTTCATTTACCTGCATGATCCATCGCATTCAAATCAGGAAAAACAGCGACTTCGCTGTCATCTTCTCTCCCACCGTGTACGCGAAAAGCGCGCCCGATGAAAAAAGTACAGACCTGTTCGTAATTCATGAAGGAGTCAAAGTGCAGGTGCTTGATGGCATCAGCGACTGGAAAAAGATCCGCCTGGCCGATGGTAAAGTCGGCTGGATCCCAGCTCAAACATTCAAATTGATTTGAAGATCCGCAGTCTACGCGGCACGATGCTACACATTAAATGCCTTATCTCCGGTAGAATTTTCGCGAGGGCCTAATCCTAAAAACCCGATGTTCTCTTAACACTCATCAGATGTTTGAAACCACCCAGTGCGCCTAAAACGTAAGTCGAAACTGTCCAACCTACCCCTGGTAGACTCATCAAGTACGTTATGCAACCATTCAACTCTTGAT
>Ga0247727_10019752_pt1 | contig 10400 bp, 9 predicted proteins | sample WisWelCaveWW1625_FD_202498 | JGI IMG/M metagenome (GOLD analysis project Ga0247727, IMG submission 202498) | Biofilm microbial communities from Wishing Well Cave, Virginia, United States - WW16-25 | ecosystem: Environmental > Aquatic > Deep subsurface > Groundwater > Cave microbial mat | place... | reverse complement strand
CCTCACGCTTCCCTGGTATTTTGATTTGAAAAAAAGCCATGACGAGATGGAAGAAGTGGCAGCGCTAATTAACCGGGAAGCCGGAAGAAAAGTGGAGCTGTTCATTCACGCTGACCCTTGTATTCCTGCTTCATGCAAGGTGTGTCAAATCAAAGAATGCAAAGTGAGGCAACAGCCTTTTGAAAAAATGATGGAGTGGAATACCGAAACAGTCCTGCGGAACAGGAAACACGGGCTGGAGTAAGCTTAATGAAGGAAGTGCTTGATTGTTTCCCTATAAACTTTAACAAACTTTCATCTCCAAACTATTCTGCCGTAGTCGGGTCAATGATGTGTTTTACCTCGCTTACTTTATTCGCTGGAAAACCGCCCTGCTTCGCGTGCTCACGCACCATCTGCTCGTTGGGCGCGATGTAAACGCAATAAATTTTGTCTTCTACTACATAGCTGTGAATCCATTGGATTTGCGATCCTAATTTATTCAATACTCCGCAGGAGGTTTGAGAGATGGCTTTCAGTTGATCAGCAGAGAACTTACCCGCTCCGGGTATTTCTCTTTCGATGACATACTTGGGCATAAGAAAATGTTTGGTTTTAATTCTTGAAAGATAAATAGTTTTCTGTTTATTAAGCTTACACTACCGGAAACGAGTGTACGACATTTTTTCGCTTTATGGCGCGATGGTCACAGTGAGCGGAGTCGAACTGAGCGCGAAGGCAAACGCGCCACCCAGCGAAAGTTTGTCGTACACCTACCGGAAACTGTAAACAGAAAACTGAAAACTCCATTCACCCTTTTGGTAATTTTACTTTATGTACTACAACAGCATACTTGACGCAATCGGCAAAACCCCATTAATTAAACTCAATAAAGTCACCAGGGGCGTGAAGGCGACTGTGCTTGCCAAAGTTGAATTTTTCAATCCAGGTAACAGCATTAAAGACCGCATGGCATTGAAAATGGTGGAAGAAGCGGAACAAAAAGGCTGGCTGAAACCGGGTGGCACCATTGTGGAAGGCACATCCGGCAACACCGGAATGGGCTTGGCGATTTGTGCGATTGTGAAAGGATACAAATGTGTTTTCACCACGACTGATAAACAATCCAAAGAAAAGACAGACGTGATGAAAGCGATGGGAGCGGAAGTGATTGTGTGTCCCACCGATGTGGAACCCGATGACCCTCGCTCGTATTATGCCACATCGAAAAGAATTGCTGAAGAGACCCCGAATTCGTTTTACGTCAATCAGTATGACAATCTTGCCAACACGCAGGCGCATTACGAAACAACAGGACCTGAAATCTGGCAGCAGACGGAAGGGAAAATCACGCACCTCGTTGTAGGCTGCGGCACGGGCGGCACGATTTCAGGATGCGGAAGATTTCTGAAAGAAAAAAATCCCAACATCAAAGTGTGGGCTATTGACACGTATGGCTCGGCTTTGAAAAAATATCATGAAACCGGACAATTCGACCCGAAAGAAATTTATTCCTACATCACTGAAGGAATAGGAGAGGACATCATCCCAAAAAACATTGACTTCAGCGTGATTGACCATTTCGAAAAAGTGACCGACAAGGATGGCGCGATGATGGCAAGACGCATTACAAAAGAAGAGGGAATTTTTGTGGGCTACTCCGCAGGCTCTGCCATTGCGGGACTATTGCAGATGAAAGACCAACTGAAAGAAACTGACGTAGTGGTTGTCATCTTCCATGACCATGGAAGCCGCTACGTTGCAAAGCTGTACAATGATGACTGGCTGCGTGACAGGAGATTCTTAGATAATGTACTGCCGGATGCTGAAAGCATTATCAATCGAAAAGACAGGAAGGAGATTGTCACCATCACCAAAGACAAGCCGCTGAAGGAAGCCATTCATCTGATGAAACAGCGCGACCTCTCGCAGTTGCCGGTGATGGAAAACGGCAGCGTTGTCGGTTCTGTATCAGAACACAAGATTCTCAATGTTTTGCTCAACAGTGAAGGATTGGTGGACAAGAAAGTGATGGAAGTGATGTCGCAGCCTTTTCCTTTTGTTGATTTGAAAGCCACTACTAAAGAGATTTCTTCACTCATTAACAAAGACAACACCGCGGTATTGGTGAAAGACCGAGCCGGCTCGATGCAGATTATCACCGAGTATGATTTGATTCAGGCGATAGCAGGATGAGTTCTATTCACCAGCCTTCTCTTTTCTTCAACTCCATAATATGCGATAGATGATGCTTCCCATGCCAGGCGTACATCGCGAGAACCTCATCCAGCTTACTTTCTCTTTTGCTTTCCGGATGAAAGAAAGTTCGTTTCCATTGTTCGGAAGTGATTTTGCGAAGCATGATTACCCAGCGTTGGTGAACGGCATCAAGTAAATCAAGAGAAACATTTGCAGGAGCAGATTTTGCTTCGGGCAGTTCAGCCCAGCGTGCTTCCATGTATGGTTTGATGGTTGGATTGTCTTCCGTCAGCGCCAATTTGAAACGAACATAGCTGTTGAGATGGCTGTCAGGCAAATGGTGAACGACTTGTCTCACCGTCCATCCTTCAGGGCGGTATGGCGTGTCGAGTTGAGCATCAAACAAATTCTCAACTGCTTTCCTTAATTGCTTGGGAAGGTATTCGATTTCATCAATCCATTTTGAAATATCGGCTGGGGAAATGAAAGCAGGTCTTGAAAATTTTCCGATGGGATATTTGAGTTGGTCAAGGGTTGCTTGAATAATCATAGCGTGATTTTTTATCTAAACTAAGAATTCTCCGTCATTGCGAGTCCGGCAGCCGGACGAAGCAATACCCTAAACGGAGATGCATGAAATTTGGGGATTGCTTCGGCACGACTCAACGCGCAAGCTAACGCGGTCGCTCCTCGCAATGACGCTTATTTCAAGGCACCAATACCTTCAGCGCCTTCGGCAGCACCTTCACTTCCCAATCTTCCTTAAAACGGCTCAACTCGCCATCCACCTGCAGCACCCAATACTTGTTTTCTTCATTCACCACTTTACAGGTGGGTGATGAATACAGTTCATACTGCGGAATCCATTTTTGCTTCTTGAGCAAAATCAAAATCGCATAAACAGGCATGAGCCAGCGGGAGAATTTATTCACCACGACAATATCCAAAATTCCGTCATCCAGCTTTGCATCGGGTGCAAGCCCCACGCCATAGCCGTATTGATTGGAGTTGCAGATATTGAAAAAAGTGACCTCTTTTTCAAGTATGTGGTTATTCACCAATAATTTTATGCGGGTGAAATTTTTATAGGTAAAGCCTCTCACCACCGCCACGGCATAGGATAAAAACCCCCTCACCTTGTGGTGCTCAAACCACTTCACCACGTGCACCGGGAAACCGATTCCCACGTTGCTGAAAAAATACTTTCCCGGAGCATATTCACCAACATCAATTTTCGTGACATGATAATTATTGATGATGCGCAAAGCCGTTTTCACGTTCAGCGAAATGCCGAGATGCCTTGCCAGCCCGTTGCCAGAGCCGAAAGGCATGATGCCAAGAATGGTATCTGTGTTTACGAGACTACCCGCAATTTCATTGATGGAACCGTCACCGCCAACGGATACGACAACCTGATAACCTTTTTCAACAGCTTCCTTCGAAAGCTCCGTTGCATGACCTGCATTTTGCGTGTAGCGGATGGAGTGATCGAAAATTTTCCGATCTAAAAATTTTTCAATCAATGACGGAAGCTGTTGCTTTTCGTTTTTGCGAATGCCAGAAATGGGATTGATGATAAAGAGAATTCGTTTTTTCAGTGTCACACTAAATCGCTTTCAAGCTAAGGTCAAGACTTTTGTAAGAATGTGTCAACGCTCCGACAGATATATAATCAACACCGGTGGCGGCATAATCACGGACGTTTTCCAGCGTGATTCCGCCCGATGCTTCTGTTTCAAACCGATGATTAACCAGCTTGACTGCTTTTTTCAGCGTAGGTATTTTGAAATTATCGAGCATGATGCGGTGAACACCGCCCACTGCAAGAATTTCCTCCACCTCAGCGATGCTCGCTGCCTCAATTTCAATTCTTAACTCTAATTTATTTTTCCGCAGGTAATCCTTCACGGCACCGATTGCAGGTTTAATACCTCCGGCATACGCGATGTGATTGTTTTTTATTATCATCATATCCCACAAGCCGAAGCGGTGATTTTCACCGCCACCGATTTTCACCGCCATCTTTTCAAATTGACGGAATAGCGGAGTGGTCTTGCGCGTATCGAGGATTTCTGCAGGAGAACCTTCCACTGCTTTTACAAATTTTCTTGTGAGCGTTGCGATGCCGCTCATGCGCTGCATGAAATTCAACACCAGCCTTTCCGCCTTGAGAATGGATTGGGCACTGCCTTTCACCAGCAGCACCTTGCCGCCTTTTGCCACAGAATCTCCATCATTGAAAAACGATTCAACAGAAAGACCTGCGTCAATGATCTTAAAGATTTTTTTTGAAAGCCCTATGCCGGCAATGATTCCGCTTTCTTTTGCAATCAATACAGCCCTGCTTTTTCTGCCGGAAGGAATGCAGGCGAGCGAGGTGTGGTCGCCCTCTCTGATGTCTTCTTCGATAGCTGCTTTGATGAACCGCTCAATATCCAAGGGGAGGTTATTCGCTTTCGAAACGTAATTCCTCGATGAAGGGGGTGGCTCCCTTTTGCTTCAAATAGATGTAAGTGCGAAACGTGCCCTTGTCGGTAATCAGCGTGCCGATGCCGTACTGGGAGCCTTGCCCTGACGTTCCGTTGTGAATGATTTTAAAAGAAGCCGGCTTGTTTTTCGTGAAAAAATCTTTCAGCACCATCTCCGCCTGCGCTTTGCTGTAGGTTTCTTCCTTTTCAAGAATCGTTATCTCCACCGTATTGTCAAAATACTTAGCCAGTTCCTTTGAGTTGCCTGTTTGAATGGCTAACCCGATTCGGTCCAAGTCGTTAGAAAGGAAATTTACTGATATAAGAGCCACCACCGCCATGCTCATCAAAACTATTTTCATCGCCTCAAAATTTTGTTAATTAAAGTTAACCAAAATCATGCCATCAGCCGGAAATAACGAAAGAAGGGCGAAAATATTTACTTTCCCTTCTTATAACTTAGCAAAATTATCAACAGACCTTCGGGGGGGTGGGAGACGAGGGGAATAACATTGTTCAATGCGCAATCCTCATTCATCAAAATATATTTCAACTCTGTTTTTGGTATTCGCATTATTTTCCTGTAAAAATGAGGAGGTTGGCAAAGACAAGCTGCAATATTTTGACCTGTCGGGTTTTATTAATGAGGAAGCAAAGCTCCTGTCAGCCAAAATTCTACAGGTGGACAAAACTGTCTTCCTGAACGGGAAGGAGGAAAAGAAAATCATAACAATTAGCAACTGGCAAAACGAACTGAATGCTTTCAAAGAAGCCGACATTAACAAGAAATCATTTCTTGGAAAATATGCAGTGGATAGCAGCTCTGAAGGAGGCAATCTGCTGATAAGATATTCAGCGCTTGAAAAAAGCTTCCGGACCAGAGAGATTTCGGTTCAATACGATGCGGAGAAGAAGCCTGTAAAGGTCAGGGCAACTATTTCAACGGATAATGTTTTGTATTCTTCCGACCAACAACTTAGTTATGAAACCGGGGAGGGATATTGGATTGCCGGGAAACAGGTGATTCGGTTTTTGGAGCCGGACAGCTTTAATGTAAATGTCAGGTTTGATAAAGTTTCAAACTTTGTCAAACCTTCTTCATAGAAGCGTAGTGCTGATAAAAATAAGTGAGCGTCTCAATCCCCATCAAATAGTTGAACACCCCGAAATGCTCATTGGGTGAATGAATAGCATCAGAATCCAAGCCGAAACCCATCAGGATTGATTTCAATCCCAGCACGGCTTCAAACAAAGCGACAATCGGGATGCTGCCGCCTGTGCGCGTGGGCAAAGGTTTTTTGCCAAAACTCATCTCGTAGGCTTTTTCAGCAGCCTTGTAAGCAACAGAATCTGCCGGCATCAGTACGGGATTGCCTCCGTGATGCGGGAGGACTTTCACTTTCACCGATGGCGGAGCAATCGAAGTGAAATGTTTTGCAAAAAGCTCCGTGATTTTTTCATGATTCTGATTCGGCACTAACCGCATGGATATTTTGGCGAAAGCCTTCGAAGGCAGAACGGTTTTTGCACCTTGCCCGGTGTAACCGCCCCACATTCCATTCACATCCAGCGTAGGGCGAACAGTTACGTGCTCCATCGGAGTATATCCCTTTTCACCATTCAGAGCCGCAACATCAAGATGCTTTTTGTATTCGGCTTCATCAAAAGGAATCGCTGCCATTTCCCTTCGTTCTGCCGGAGTCAATTCCGCCACATCCTCATAAAATCCGGGAATGGTGATTCGGTTGTTTTTGTCTTTCAGCGAAGCAATCATTTCAGAAAGGATATTTACCGGGTTCCCCACCGCACCGCCATACACGCCCGAATGAAGGTCGCGATTGGGTCCCGTCACTTCAACCTCATGATAACTTAACCCGCGCAAGCCAATCGTAATCGAAGGCACATCGTTCGCCACCATGGACGTGTCAGAAATAAGAAGGATGTCAGCCTTCAGCCGCTCTTTATTCGCAAGAACGAAATCACCCAGATTTTCCGACCCGACTTCTTCTTCGCCTTCAATCATGAATTTCACATTGCACGGCAGCTTCTTCAGCTTCATCATCAGCTCGAATGCTTTCACGTGCATGTACATCTGCCCCTTGTCGTCACACGCACCGCGCGCATAAATTTTACCGTCTTTGAGCACCGGCTCGAATGGCGGTGAATGCCACAACTCAAGCGGGTCAGGCGGCTGCACATCATAATGCCCGTAAACTAAAATGGTCGGCAATGAAGCGCTGATGATTTTTTCTCCGTAAACAACAGGGTGGCCTTTGGTCAGGCACAGTTCCACCTTCTCCGCTCCGGCTTTTATGAGCTGCTCTTTTACCCATTCACCTGCCCTTACGACATCTTTAGCAAACCGCTTGTCAGCGCTGACCGAGGGAATTCTGAGCACAGCGAACAATTCATCCAAAAAACGCTGCTTGTTTTGGGTGATGTAGTTTTTTACTTCCTGCATTTGGTTGGTCGGTTGATTAGTTGATTGGTTAATCGGTTAATCGGTTAATTGGTTAATCCGGGTTTTTACCAATCAACTAATTAACTGATTAACCGATAAACTAAGGGAAGTGACCCCGGCAGGAATCGAACCTGCGGCCAATAGCTTAGAAGGCTACTGCTCTATTCCGCTGAGCTACGGGGCCGGATTTTTGAAGGGCAAATTTAAGAAAGTAACTGTTAGCGGAGAATGGTGAACTTGCTGGCGAGGGAGGAAGTCTTTATGCGAAAGTTCAAAAATTATTGAGTCTGAAATCAACTTAGAATAATATTTCAGGAAAGGAATGGAAGAAGATAACTTTGGAAGAAAAGCCTTTGAATAAATCGTCAAGGATTGAAGCCGTAAAGAAAGCTGAAAGAAGCAAATCCATTCCGCTGGAAGAATCTATCAGAAAAAGCGCGAAATGGAAAGCGGATTTCTATTTTGGAAAAATGATTAAAGAAAGCATGAAAGACAAAAAAGAAGTGCCGTTGAAAAAAATCCTCAAAAAGCTAAGTAAATAATAAATACCCTCGTCCATCAGGGGATTGCTTCGCTTGTACCTCGCTCGCAATGACGCTCACAATTAGAATTGCGAGGACTGTTTCCAAATCGGCACATCATCGAATTACCGAATCATCGAATCTTCAATTATGTTAGCGTCAGTTTTCTAATGGCAGAAGTCGCCCCTCAAATAGAATCCTCATGGAAAGAAGTTCTTGAAGAAGAATTTCACAAACCCTATTTCCAGCAAATCAAGCAAACACTTATTGAGGAGAAGAAACACGGCAAAACGGTTTACCCGCCCGGTCCGCTTATCTTCAACGCCTTTAACCTCACGCCTTTTGATGAAGTGAAAGTGGTGATACTCGGACAAGACCCGTATCACGGAAAAGGGCAAGCGCACGGGTTGTGTTTCTCCGTACCGCAGGGAATCGCTCCCCCACCCTCGCTTGTAAACATCTTCAAAGAGTTGAATAGTGATTTAGGAGTTCCCCTTCCCAATCACGGCAATCTCGAAAAGTGGGCAAGACAGGGCGTATTCCTGCTCAACGCTTTTCTTTCAGTAAGAGCAGGAGAACCCGCATCTCACAGCAAAATCGGCTGGCAGGATTTTACGAACACCGTGATTCAAAAACTTTCAGCGCAACGAACAGGAATTGTTTTTCTGTTGTGGGGAAAATTCGCGCAGGATAAAGAGGTTCTCATTGACCAAGCGCGCCATCACATTTTGAAAGCTGCACACCCCTCGCCATTTTCAGTCAGCGGATTTTTCGGCTGCAAGCATTTTTCAAGAACAAATGAACTTTTGCAGCATGAAGGGTATAATGCGGTGGATTGGAGCGTGGATTAGCTTCAAGCCGCAAGCTACAGACTGCTAGCGAGCTGTATTCAGCTTGTGGCTTGAAGCTAACAGCTTGCGGCTATTTCACCTGATACGCATTCACCCACCCTTCACAGTCACCGGCAATCACCACTTTTCTGCCGGTTTCAAACAAATCTGCCGTGACGAATGGCGTGCAGGAAGCGAGCGGGAATGAAGCGCTCAATTTGTAATTGGAATCTCCGTAGTAGATTTTTTCACCGCTTCGCGACAAGAAACCTATTCCGCGCTTGCCGCCTTCGCTGATGAGGAAAGCCTGGTCAATTTTTTCTGAAAAAGAGGGCGAAGCAATCTCCGTGTATTTTTCATCGAACACCTTGACCACCATCGAATCAACAAAAATCATTTCGAAGCTGCCATCGCCATTCAGGTCGGTATAAATGAAATCGAAAAAAGTTTTTGGAATCGCATCCTGCTTCTGGCTGCTGAACGAGCCGTTGCGGTAAGCTTTGAAAATATTGCCCTCCTTATCTGCATTCAGCAGCTGAAAATTGTTGCCGGAAGTCCGCGCCCGGAAATCGGTGCTGAATGTTTTCCCGAAATGAATGGGCTTCTCCCTCCGCTCGCCCCTGCGGTTGTAGAAAAGCATTTCCCCGGCATCATTCATTGCGATGAGATAATCTTTCCCTTCAGCTGATAAATATTTCAAAGGATATTTTATAGTTCCTGCTTTCGTCAGCGGGTCCCATCCCGGCAAAAGCTTGCCGCTTTTGTAATAGCCGTAAATATTTCCGTTGCTGCACGCCACGAACCAGCGATAGTCTTTTTTCTTTTCATAATCAGCCAGCAGCATTCCGTTGGTCGCTTCAGCCGGAAGCTTCACCGGGTAATCCGCCACGTCCTCGCCTTTTCTGTCAATGATGTAGATTTTCCCTTTCGTGTTGAAGGCGTATTGCTGCTTGGTGTTCTCAAAAAAATCAACCAGGTAAATTTCACTCAGGATGGGACCGTCCAACTGACGCTTCCAGAGAATTTTTCCCGATTTAGTGAGCAGGTAAATATTGTTCAGCGAATCCCGGATGAGAATTTCCTTCTCGCCCGTGTAATGATTAATGGCAAATGCGGGAGCGCCTACCGGTGTGGCATCCAATTTTACCTGCCACAGGCGGTTGCCGCGATCTTCCGTTTGTGAGAAGAATTGAATGCAGCCATTGGTGAAAAAAATATCCTGGTAGTGGTTGAACTGGAGGGCAACCGGGCTGAATTTCAAAAAACCTTTGTTACCCTTCCGAATATCGCTGACCAGCGCATTGCTCAGCAGCCTGTTGAGCAATTCAGCAGAGCGCGCAGTGTTCAGGTAAATGTAAAAATTGGTGGTGGTGGTGAGGTTTCTTTCAAACACCATATAGTCAGGGTCGGATGAAAGCGTCTGCATCTCCCTGTTGTTTTCCAGCACCGTTTTGATGACCGACAAATCGCTTGCAAACACCACATAGTTGTCAATCACCGTGTAGAATGGATAAGTGATTTTGAGGAAATGCTGGTCAAACAATTTATTCAGCTCATCATTCAGCGAGAGCTGCCCAATGGGAAATGTTTTGAACTCTTCCAGATTCAAATCATCACCATGAAGCCTTGCCCGCTCCGCCAGGCTCTGCGCGGCAATCTCAGGGTCAATGGCGCGCACCACCAGAAAGGCATCGCCTTCATAGTTTGAATTCAGCGGCTCCAGCAATCCCCAGCACCACTCATTGCTTATCCAGTTGCGAAAGTTGTCCATTTCGGGCGCAAGCGTTTCGTCCTTTTTCTTCACGAATGATTCGAAATCATCCACGGCATGATAAAAGAACAGCGCGGTATTATAAGGAAGCACGCGCGTGATTTCCACCTGCGTGGTTGGCTCGCTGCTGAAATTTGCGAGATACGTCATCTTGCCTCCTGCACCGGTGTA
>Ga0247727_10019751_pt1 | contig 10400 bp, 7 predicted proteins | sample WisWelCaveWW1625_FD_202498 | JGI IMG/M metagenome (GOLD analysis project Ga0247727, IMG submission 202498) | Biofilm microbial communities from Wishing Well Cave, Virginia, United States - WW16-25 | ecosystem: Environmental > Aquatic > Deep subsurface > Groundwater > Cave microbial mat | place... | reverse complement strand
ACTCTTTGCTCATTGCTCAGCACTAAAATTGTCTTCCACTTCAAATTCGGATTGGATATCTGTATGATGTTTTATTCACATTGTCTCTGGGTAGTTGTCTAAAATGACGTGTATTGAGAAATCGCGGAAGGAAGGTGGTTATCTAAAATGCGGACACTGGTGACAGGTGGAGCGGGTTACATTGGCAGTGTAATCACGGAAATACTGGTTGGAGAAGGCCACGAAGTTACAGTTCTGGACGATTTGAGTAAGGGTCATCGTAGCGCAATACCGAAGGGAGCTCGCTTTGTTCATGGCGAAATTCAGGATTCACAGGCAGTGAAAGAGGCGCTAACCCGAAACCGGATTGAAGCCGTGATCCACATGGCGGCCTGGTCACTTGTTGGCGAATCCGTCCGGAATCCGCGTGAATACTACCGCAATAATGTGGAGGCAACCCTGGCGCTCATCAACGCGATGTGCGACTCCGGCGTGATGAACCTCGTGTTTTCATCCACAGCCGCCACGTACGGAGAACCCCTGAAGCAACCCGTAGAAGAAAGTGATCCAACCAGTCCAACAAATCCATACGGCGAAACAAAACTCGCGATTGAAAAAGCGCTCGAGTGGTACAGCAAGGCGTATAGCCTCCGCTACACAAGTCTACGATACTTCAACGCTGCCGGCGCTACAAAGCGGAACGGTGAAGTCCATGATCCGGAGAGCCACCTGATTCCTCTGGTCCTGCAGGTTGCTGCGGGAAAGCGACCGCATGTTGAAATCTATGGAAGTGACTATCCCACACGGGATGGAAGCTGCGTTCGTGATTACGTCCATGTCGTTGATCTTGCTCGCGCTCATATTCTTTCTTTGACTCGTCAGGACCCGGATAATTGCATCTTTAATCTGGGATGCGGAGGAAACGGTTATTCGGTTTTTGAAGTTGTCGATGTTGCCCGCAAAATCACCGGACATCCGATTCCGATTCGTGTTGTCGCAAGACGTGCGGGTGATCCGGCTGTGCTCATCGCCGCCTCAAGTCGCATTGATTCTCAGCTCGGCTGGCAACCTCAATTTCAAGATCTTCACGTCATCATTGAATCGGCATGGAAGTGGATGCAATTCCATCCGAACGGCTATCAAGACTGATCCATGCGCATCTTGATGCTGGACAACGAGTATCCGCCGCTTGGCGGCGGCACAGGAGTTGTCAACGAACACCTCCTCATTGAGATGGCGAGCTATCCTGACATAACCGTCGATCTGGTCACTTCATCCCGAACCGCCACGGAGTATGAAACGCACCGGATGTCGGAGCGCATCACGATGTACAAAGTACCGGTGGACAATCGCAATATTCATCATTCGACAAATGTCGAATTGTTGCGCTATTCCTGGCGTGGGTTACGATTTGCCCGAAAGTTACTGTCGCGTGAAGTGTATCAATTGAGCTTTGCGTTTGCGGGTGTGCCTGCGGGCGTAATGAGCTACGCATTAAAACTGTCGCATGGTTTGCCTTATATCGTTTCCTTGCAGGGACCCGATGTGCCCGGCTTTGAAGCACGCTACAACTATCTTTATCCCGCGCTGAAGCCGCTATTGCGCATCATATGGAAAAACGCCGCATTCGTAACGGCGATCAGCCGGGAACATCGGGACCTGGCGCTGCGCGCACTTCCGTCGCTTACGATTCCAATCGTTTACAACGGAGTTGACACGGCCCAATTCCACCCTGCTGATACGCCTCGCGCCTGTGACACATTGACCCTGTTGTGTGTTGGTCGCCTTATCGAGCGCAAGGGCCAACATCATCTGTTGCGTGCTTTTGGACGGTTGCGTGCGCTCCAACAGCAGCCCCCGCGTTTGATTCTTGCGGGCACCGGGGACGCGCACGCGTCACTGCAGAAGCTGGCGCAGGACCTGGGTATTACAGATGCTGTAGATTTCCTTGGCTTTGTGCCACGCGAACAAATGGCTGCACTGTATCGTCAAACCGACATCTTCGTGTTGCCGTCACAAAACGAAGGCATGTCCATAGCTCTGCTCGAAGCAATGGCATCAGGCCTGCCTGTCGTTGTGACACAAACCGGCGGAACTTCGGAGCTGGTATCCGATGCGATCAACGGACGTGTCGTGCAGTGGGCGGATGTTGATGGATTGACGAATGCGCTGGCACCAATGGTGAGCGACGCGGGGTTGCGTCAGCGAATGGGGCGGACCGGTCGTGAACGGGCGGAGCGGTTTAGCTGGCCGGAAATTACCAGGGAATATTTACGCTTATTTGAACAGGTCGCACGCCGGTGACAGTATCATGCTCAGTTCGGCATGATACCTCTTGACACGATCATAGCGATCAAGAAAATCTTGTCTTGTGACCGGTTCAGATGGGTCGAATTTCCTCTTACGGATTCTTTTCATTTGTTTCTCCTTATAAAACTTGCACCCTACCGCATTCGGTCGGTGAAATTGCGCTGCTCCACCTGTGCTAACAGAAACACAAACAACCTGTTCAAAGAATCATCAACAGTGACGTTGAAAAAATGTCACCTTACCTCTGGATAGGATTATTGTAATAGATTGTATATGTCAAAGAGAGTAACGTTCCCTTTCCCACCTGAGGTTGGAATCCATTGTTAAGCGAAACCGAGAGACTATCCGGCGAAATCTGGTAAATCCAACGTGCGCTCGAGCATACGGAGGAATTCGTTGAAAGCAACTTAGTTGGCCAGGTTCCATTTGTTGAAACAAAACTCTTCAGGTGAAGGATAATTCTCGTGAATTCCATCTCTAGCTGAAGGCGACTCAAGCGTTCCCATGCTAGCCAAACATGGGAATTACTAAGGTCTCGGTTCCACCACGCCAGACGATAGGTACGTAGAAACGTCTTCTCATCGAGAGCACAGAGATCTTGCTTTCCTAGGTCCAGCAATGCCTGCCTTGTTTTGTCTGCGTAGTCGGCTGCCGAAAGTCGCATGTAGGGGCGCACAATAATCCAAGGCATGTACGCCGTTGGGGCTTTAAATACTTTGCGGGTATCAGAATGATTCGCAAGATGCATAAAATACCAAACGTCTGCTTCCATCGCGGTCGAAATCGATTTTTCATAGTCATTTTCAGAAAACCGTGTTTGCCAATCCAGGGGTACGTCCTTCATTTTTCTAATGACTCCTATTGGATATCGGCTGATTTCCGCTGCAATGGTCTGGCAGATCAATTCGGGGCGATTGCGTAACCCCTGAATGATTCTCCACGAGGTTTCTAGCGTTTCCAATGCTTCTTTGTTCTCTCCTTTCCGGGTTTTTTCCAGAATGTCTAAAGTCAAGATCATCTGAAGCCTCGTGTGACCTATGAGATTAGGGATGGGAATTGCATCCGGTTCTACTTCCAGATCTAGATCCCATTCAGGAGTCTCGTTGCTAAGGATATGCTTGCGGAGGTCAGATATCTCTTTCGAATGCAATACTATGAAAGCTGACAACTCCTTTGGAGGGGCATCGACATAGTCATCAGGCCGTTCTAATTTCGTTACTACAAAATCGTAGAGGGGGCCTTTGATTTCTGCAAAGAGCGTTTCCTGGGCCATGGAGGGACGACTGCGATGGAGGATATTCCTGGGAGCCAGTTCGACTCCGAGTTTGGAAGCAAGCTCTTCCAACTTCAATGTAGAAGTATTGGACTTCCTCTTTGGAAAACGCGCTGGGATAGAGTCAACCGGATCGCAACATTCCGTCCAAGCCCGGTAAGCTTCGTTTTGCCGGTACCAGGCGTAGAAATATATTGTGGAAATCAGAATGGTGGTAACTCCTGCCAGCACGAAAACAATCCTCTTTAATCGGTGGAATCTATTGAGCATGTTGGTTAAAAGTGTTTTTGATGCAAAGAACAGAGCTCAAAGGAAGCTCTTCCGGAATATCACACTTGAAGCGATACTGCGGACTCGTGCATTGTTTTGAGCATTCATCGCAACCACTCTTATAATGCGACTGCATACCGGGAGAATGTTCGTTAAGTTCGCAGCACGCATAGCAGCGCAGCTGATCTTGTACGCAGCACTTATTGCAAGTTTGATCGGGTTTGCTTCTGCACCCTTTAAGAAATTTACCCGTTGGATCCTTGTAATTGATCGGATTGCTAATCACATACGGATAAGAACCCTTGTTTTTGCCAATCGGATCCTCGCTGACAAATCGCCCGATTGCACTGTCATAGTAGCGCGCCCTGTAGTAGTAAAGCCCCGATTCTGAATCAAGTTCTCTGCCGGTGTAGGAGAAACGGTGCGCTGCACCGGACAGTTGCTGTCCGAAAGAGTCATATGTGTTCGACGCGAATGTTGTACCTGAGGAATCGGTGAGCCGGACGATGCTGCCCAGGAAGTCTACAATGTATGTCCGTTGAGTCGTTGATTCTTTTGAGGCAATCGGCTGATCGATATCCGGTCCCTGCTGATACGAACGAATCAAGACATTTCCTGCATCGTATTCGGCAATGATGTCTTGAGCTTCGTAAAGAAAACGCGTAACAGTTGTTCCCGAAGTGGTTGTTACCGACTTTTCGATTCGGTTTCCAGAGTAGTCATAAGCGTAGGCGGCCGCTGCCGGCTGCGTTGTGCTTGACGGTCCTTGAGTCAACGAAAACGCAATCATCCGGTTCTGTGAATCAAACGTGTATGTGTGCTGATCTCCGTTCGTTTTGCTGGTCTTGCTGATGAGATTGCCGTCCGCATCGTAGGTGTAGATCCAATCCTGGTCTTCAAGTAAACGGTTGGCATCATCATAAGAGTAGAAGCTGGAAAGATGCGATGTCAAACGGTTGCCGGTCGGATCGTAGCTGAAAAATTCAGCCGGCTGATTGCTGTGAGATGCCGTCTGGAGATGATATGCGTTGTCATAAGTGTAAGCGTGAACGGTTGCTCCGTCCTCGCTTCTTTGAATCCGGTTTCCGGTACGATCGTAAACATTTTGCTCCGAATAGACGGGGTTTCCTGCTTTCGAATACGACAGTAACTGCGGACGTGAAGCTGCATCGTAGCTGTAAGTGGAGGTAACGCCGTTTTGATACGTCATGCCGGACAATCTACTATTGTTATCGTACGTAAAAGACGTATTACCAATCTGAGAATGGGCCTGTGAAAGCAGGCGATCGAGCGAATCCAAAACGAAAGTCTCAACCCCTGTTGGATTGGTCTGCCTGGTAATATTGCCGTTCAAGTCGTACTCATAGCTGATCGTCGCATTTGGCTGATGAAACTGCGCTGCTCCTCCGGTAGTGACGGAAAGAAGGCGTGCCAGCGCATCGTATGTCATAGCACGCTTGCTGTCGGCGTCCTCAGCCAGTATGAGATTTCCAGAAACGTCGTAACCCAGTGTGGTCGTATCTTCGGGCCTGACAATCGAAGTCAGGCGGTTTGCCGCATCGTAGTTATATGTGGTCACCTGTCCACGGCGATTTGTGACAGTCTTCAGGTTGCGGTTGAAATCGTACGTATTTCTTCTTATTTGCCCCAGAGGATTCGTTTCCGATACCACTTGACCGATCTCATTGTAAGTAAAGCTTGTGATGTGGTTGTTCGGATCGGTAATCGACGAAAGAAGCGATGTAGAACCGGTACATCCGGGACATCCGGAAGCAGGCACATATGTGTAGGAAACCACCGATCCCCGTGCATCTGTCACGGAGCTGACTCTGTCCATCAAATCGTAAGCAGTAGTCGTTTCCTTCCCTTCGGCATCGCGGACTGTAGTTACGTTACCCCGGTTATCGTAAAAATAGGTCGTAGTATTGAGCAGCGGGTCAACCACCGATTCGAGGTTTCCTTGAGCGTTGTAGTTGAATTCGGTTGCGTTGCCGAGAGGGTCTACGGAGCGGATGACCTGACCCCTGCTGTTGTATTCGGATGCGGAAACGTGGCCTTGTGCATCGGTTGTTGAAAGCAAGTTTCCGTTCGCAGGATCGATGCTGTAAACAGTCAGGTTTCCTTTCGGATCGCGACTCGAAGTGACGCGATTAAAAGTCTGGTTGTAGGTGAAAATGCTTTTTGCTCCGTTAAAGGATTCGGTTTGTGAAAGCAGATTTCCTCGGCTGTCGTAAAGATAGGAGACAGAACTTCCGTTTGGCCTTGTCATTTTGGCGATTAAATCGGTTTTTCTGTTTCGCAGGTAAACGGTTGTCCTTCCCAGTGGATCGATCATTGTGTCGATGCATCCGTTCGGACAGGTATCGTAGGTCCATGTTTGACCTCTGCCATCAATCATGCGGGCGGGCTGATCGGTTGTTATGGAAGGAGCAGGATTGGTTTGTGTCCCGGTTCCAGACGGAAGATCATCCAGCAGGTCCTGCCTGTCCGATGGGAAATATTGCTTCGTTTCTCCGGTTGCCATATTTGCCTGGCTCACTCTTCCGTACGAATCGAACACATAGCCCGTCTGGAAGCCCCGTGAGTCCTGCTTTGCAGTCATCAGGTGATTCGAATCGTACGTGTAATGGATCTGCGAGCCGTCCGGGTTTGTGAATGAAACCAGGTTTCCGGAGCCGTCGACTGTGACGGCTGTGGCTCGTCCCGACGGACCTATAATTGAGGAAAGCTTTCCTCCGGCATATTGAAATTGAAACACTAGATTTTCGCTTTGAGGCGGAACCTGTATCTCGGTAAGCAGTCCCGACGAATCATACCGGTAGACGGTTTCGTTTCCGTTTGTGTCGATTACTGATGTTTGTCTTCCGGCAGAATCAAAAAGAATTCTCGTCTGGTCCTTCAAGGTTCTTGTGTACGTACCGTCAGGATTTCTTTTCAGCGTGGAAAAGTCATCCGAAGGGCCCATGTACGTATCGGCTTGAGCAAATTCCATCGAATAAATATTATTGAAATCGGAAACATGAAGAGTACCCGAATTGTCCAGAGCAACAAAACCTACACGTTCCTCCGTAAGGTGGGTCCTTTGGCCGGATTGATCGATTTTCCATAATCCCGAGCCAAGCTCCGCGACATAGACGTTTCCGGCTGTATCGCTTTCGATATCGCGCAGCGGCCCAAATCCCATGTAGGCGCCGGTTACCTGGCCTGTGGTATCAATTTTCAATACACCGAACTTTTCTGTTGTAACATAGAGGTTGTCGTTTCCATCGATTGTCATGTAGAAAGGATCGCCCAGTTTCCGGCTGATGGCGGTTGTGCTGCTTCCTGAGGGCGTCGTTTTGCTTACCGTATCGTCATCAGTCCTTACATCGTCATGGAGTCCGATTGTGTTATTGGTGTTATAGACATTGCCTGCGGAATCAAAGTCGAATCCATACGGATGATCGAGAGTTGTTGCAAACTCGGTTCGTGGAAGGCTTGTTCCGTTGTACTTGTAGATGTGACCGGGGAGGGAATGGTCGACAAGCACAAGATTTCCGGAAAGATCGAAGCCGATATTGACGGGATTCCTAAACCCGGAATCAAAAAGGCTGATTTGACCCGAAGGAGTGATCTTAAACACGCTATCCGAAGTTATGTCGGCCCGGTCATCGACAACAAACATATTTCCTGCCGCATCAAATGTCATGGCAATCGGCGAATCAATCTCATCGGTAAGGAGTCTTAAACGGCCCCGGGTCTTTGAAAAGCGCATGTACCTTTCTCCCGGTGATTCAAGAAGCAGATCTCCGTTTGGCTGAAAATGAAGCCGCTGCAATCCGGCAAGAGTCCATCCGCTTCCAAAGGGAGAATCATTCTGGTTGGCCCAGTTGATTTGTCCGGCAATCGTTGTCGCGTAGGAAACCGGCTCTGCCACAACCATCGGAACAAAGGAGGAGTCGGATAAGCGAATTTCCCCAGGCTGTCCGAAAAAACGTGACCCGGTATTCCGTCAGCAGTTACGGTTGCGCCGGAAACAGGCGCGTTCGTATTTGCGTTGAGCACGGTTCCGTGAATGAATCCGGAAAGCGGTGAAGGGGCGATAACCGTTTGCAAAGTAACACTCAGAGTGGTCTGACGTTCGTTTTCCGCAACATCTCTTGCCGTTACGGTTACAGAATTCGGACCTTCAACAAGGGTTATCATGCAGGTAAACGAGTTTCCTGTAACAAGGGCAGGAGCGCCGTTACACGTTACGGTGGAGATGCCGGAAAGTGTATCGGAAACGCTGCCATTGATCGTTAGATTGGCTTGACTCACAATCGAGCTGTCTGTTGGGGAGACGACCTGTAGCGAAGGCGTAGTCCTATCTAAATTTACGACCAAACTTGCCGTAGCGGAATTTCCCGCAAAATCGAAAGCTGTTCCGGAAATCGTCTGATTTGCGCCTTCGGTGCTGACGACGACCGGTGCCGGGCATGATTGGATTCCGCTAAGAGCATCGCTGCAAGTAAACGACACGTGACATCGGATCCGTTCCATCCCGCTGCATTTGGAGGAGGCGCAGACGAAGCGCTAATCGTAGGAGGGTCCGAGTCTTCGCCGAAAATCTGAACGGTAACGCCTCCCCCTGGTTGACCTCGGAGCTCGACCGATAAGCTGTTGCTTGTTATCAGACTTACAGGCCGTTCAACGACCTGCACCTGCTGGCTGAAATCCGATGGGCCGACAATCTGTTGGCCATTGAGTCTAAACGTGCTGCTTGAGACCAGCTCGTAGGGCGTATCGGTAAGCCCTCCGTTCGTTACACGAATAAAGTAGAAGGAACCGGGGTTTGCAACAGTAAAAGGCGTTGTAACTAAATCGGGACTGTTGTTATCACGCACATAATTTTGCTGGAAAACTGTAAACGTGCCAGCTTGAAGTGGTGAAATGGAAATAAAGAGAAGGATGAATGCATATTTGTAAAAGATTCTCATGGGTGAGCCCCCTTTGTTCTTGGTTTCTGAAACGGCGAAGTGAATCATGTAGCCAATGGAGCCGAGTCTATGCCTGGGCTGGAGAAATGTCAAACGCAGGAGGTTTCTCGTCTTTAATGGGGACGCTCAGGTTGGTCCGGCGATTTTCACGATTCGAATCGCTGTGCTCCTTCGTAAGATCATCACCAATAGGTGGAGAGGTATATTGATTAGTATCAATATTCAAAGCATGCAAACCTTTCCCTGCCGCAAGTAACTGCATTTCCCGCATAAGGCGAGTTGCAGTAATTTTGCTTGCAAGCAAAATAAATATGTAGTATTTTTGCTTACAGTAAAAATTCATTCATGAAACGATACTTGACCTCTCAAATTAAGTCAGACCTTCGCCGAAAGATGGTGTTTCTGAGTGGTCCCAGGCAGGTTGGCAAGACCACACTCGCACGATCGCTGCTTCGAAATGACGCGGGATACTTGAACTGGGATACAGATGAAGGGCGCACTGCCATCTTGAAAAAAGATTTCGCAAAGGCCGCGATTCTGGTATTTGATGAGATTCATAAATACCGGCGATGGAGAAACTTCTTAAAAGGGATTTACGATTCCCCACGACGATCTTTCCAGTTACTGGTTACCGGGAGCGCGCGTTTGGACTTATACCGTCGTGGGGGTGATTCCTTGCAGGGTAGATATCATCACATGACTCTCTTCCCGCTTTCCTTTGCTGAAATTGATGCTTCCTCCCATAACGACGTGGAGCAATTACTGCAACTCGGAGGCTTCCCGGAACCATTCCTGTCCGGTTCCGAGACGTTGTCGCGCCGATGGTCTATGGAGTATCGCTCGCGAGTGGTTCGTGACGACATTCGAGATCTGGAGCAGGTGATTCTTCTGGATCAAATCGAGCTTCTCTGGCTTCGCTTGCCCGATCTTGTCGGAAGCCCACTTTCCATTAATGCAGTACGGGAGGATCTTCAGTCCAGCCACCGTGCTGTCTCTTCCTGGATGGGCATTCTGGAGCGGTTGTTTTGTATTTTCCGGCTGAGTCCTTTCGGGACCCCAAAGATCCGGGCTATAAAGCATGCTCAGAAGCACTATCACTTTGACTGGACCCTGGTCAAAGAACCAGCCGCCAGATTTGAAAACATGATTGCACTGCATCTACTCAAGTGGGTTACATTTTCACAACAGACTGAAGGCCGGGATTTGGATCTTCGCTACGTGCGAACCGTCCGTGGAGAGGAGATCGATTTTGTCGTTACAGAGAACCGTTTTCCGATTCTCGCTGTCGAATGCAAACTTTCTCGCACTGCCCACAGCTCATTTATGAAGAATTTTACGGCCCGATTTGCTGACTGTCGTGCGGTGCAGGTAGTATTCGAGAACATCGACCCGCGACAGAGCCCGGAAGGAATCGAAACTCTTTCAGCACGACAATTCCTCAAGGAGTTCATCTAGATCTCTAGAGAAACCCGGCCAGAAACCTGGAAAACGTCGGTTTGCGGTTTGTACCGCCCGCGAAGCCGGTCAGAGGCCGGCGCTGGATTTTCTACATTTCGTGCGAAGCAGGCAAGATGCCTGCGACCCATAATGCGGACAGGATGTCCGCGCTC
>Ga0247727_10019750_pt1 | contig 10400 bp, 7 predicted proteins | sample WisWelCaveWW1625_FD_202498 | JGI IMG/M metagenome (GOLD analysis project Ga0247727, IMG submission 202498) | Biofilm microbial communities from Wishing Well Cave, Virginia, United States - WW16-25 | ecosystem: Environmental > Aquatic > Deep subsurface > Groundwater > Cave microbial mat | place... | reverse complement strand
GCGGTAAATCTGACGTGGACGCGGCGGCGAAGGCGGCGAGCGACGCGTTCCCTGCGTGGCGTAGAACTCCCGTGCAGGACCGCGTGCAATATCTTTTCAAGTTGCGCGACCTGCTCAAGGCGAATCACGATGAGATTGCCAAACTCATCACCAATGAAGCGGGCAAGACCTTCGAAGAATCCAAAGCCGAGATGGTGCGCGCGATTGAAAATGTGGAAGTCGCGTGCGGGATGCCGATGATGATGAAGGGCGAAGTCGTCGAAGATATCGCGCCAGGCATTGACGAGATGATGATTCGCCAGCCCGTCGGCGTGTGCGCCACGATTGCGCCGTTCAATTTCCCCGGCATGATTCCGTTTTGGTACCTGCCGTATGCGCTGGCGGCGGGCAACACGTACATCGTCAAGCCTTCTGAAAAAGTTCCGACCACGATGCAGTTCGTGATGAAACTCATCGAGCAGATTGGTTTCCCGAAGGGCGTCGTCAATCTCGTCAACGGCGCGAAGGATGCGGTGGATGCGATTCTCGACCACTCGTCCATTCGCGCGGTCACGTTTGTCGGCTCGACCGCGACCGCGAAATATCTTTATGCGCGCGCCGCGTCGAATGGGAAGCGTGTACAGGCGCAGGGCGGCGCGAAGAATCCCGTCATTGTGTTGCCGGATGCGGACATGGACATGGCGACAAAAATCATCGCGGACTCAGCGTTCGGATGCGCGGGGCAGCGCTGTCTCTCCGTCTCTTTCGCGGTGACAGTGGCTGAGGCGCGCAATACATTTACCGAAGCGATATGCGACGCGGCTTCGACGCGCGTCGTCGGCTATGGCTTGGACTCAGGCGTCCAGATGGGACCCGTCATCAACGCCGCGTCGAAGGCGAGAGTCGAGTCGCTGATTGGACTCGGCGTCAAAGAAGGAGCAAGCCTCCCCGTAGATGGACGCGGAACTTTAATCAAAGGTTATGAATCAGGAAATTTCGTCAAGCCGACGATTCTTGCAGATGTCCCACGTGGAAGCGAAATCGCCAAGACAGAAATCTTCGGACCTGTGTTGAGTCTCATGCACGTCGAGACTGTTGATGATGCCATCGAGTTGGTCAACAGCGGACAGTATGGCAATCAGGCGAGTCTGTTCACGTCGTCTGGTTCTGCCGCGCGCAAGTTTAGATACGAAGCGGAAGTTGGGAACGTTGGAATCAACATCGGCGTCGCCGCGCCGATGGCGTTCTTCCCATTCAGCGGCTGGAAGGAATCGTTCTTCGGCGATATGCATGGGCAAGGCATGGACGCGGTGGAATTCTTCACGCAGAAGAAGGTGGTGGTGGAGAGGTGGCCAAAGGAATGGACGAGGAAGTTCTAGAGAATTAGAGACTAGAGATTGGAGATTCGCGGAGGTTGAGGTATGAGGTACTTTCATTGCCTTTGGATACATAAAGATGCTGATGACCCAGTTGTTATTGTAGATGAAATAGACGATAAACGGTATGAGGTGAGAAAGGTTGAGATTTGGAGAAGCGGCGAAATCGGCTGGGCGAGTAGAGATAGTCATACAGAAAATACTCGTTTGGGAGAGGATTCAATTCCTTCTTTGGAAGAAATAAATGCTGAACCTGTTTTTTCAGCAGTAGAGATAACCAAAGAAGAATTTGAAAATTATTGGAGACTCGCTACTTCAAATATTGTTTGAAAAGTAATCGGTGGTTGAGTAGACCTGCGTGCTCGTCGCAGGTCGTATCGAAACCACCACGCCGTGAAGCAATTCTTGTTACAAAAATACTTTTGAAAACAGGTGGTCTCGATACGGGTCTCGCTATCGCTCGACCCTACTCGACCACCGATTATGGATGTAAGGAATTATATGAACTACAACAACGCACTCTCTTATTCCTCCCAATGGCTTGACATCATCAAGCAGGAAAACTTCCCTGACGAAAAACAGGCGAAATGGATTATTGAAGAATCAAAAAATAATTTTGCCGAGCATTTCAATCGCGGCTGGTTGGAATATCGCAAGTCCGTGACGGAGGCGGGCGATTGGGCTTCTGTCGAATGGTCGGGCAAAGGCTCGACGTTCACCGATGTAATGGGACGCAAATACATTGACTGGCTCGGCGGTTTCGGCGCGTTGGATTTGGGTTGGTGTCATCCCGATGTTGTGGAGGCGGTCATCGCGCAGGTGAAGCGCAGTCCCATGCCCAGCCAGGAATTGATTGACCCTCTGCGCGGCGTGTTGGGCAAACTTATGGCTGACATCACGCCAGGCGATTTGAAGTATTCATGGTTCGCCGCCAGCGGCACCGAAGCGATTGAAGCCGCCATAAAAATCGCGAAACTCTATACGGGCAAGTCCGCGTTCATTGTGGCGGTCAAGGCGTTTCACGGCAAGACGATGGGTTCGCTTTCGATGATGGGCAAGGCGGATTATCGTCAGGCGATGGGCTTGTTGTATGGCGGAATCGTTTATCATGTCCCGTTTGGCGACGCGGGCGCGGTCGAACAACAACTTGAGATTTGCGATAAGGTCGGCATCGGCGTGGCGGGCGTTTTGTTTGAACCGATTCAAGGCGAGGCGGGCGCGATTGTCCCGCCTGATGATTTCTGGCCCCGCGTGCGTACCGCGACGCAGAAGTATGGTGTTCTACTCATTGCGGATGAAGTGCAAACGGGTCTCGGACGGACGGGGAAGTTGTGGGGCGTTGACCATTGGGAGGTCGCGCCCGATATCCTTGCCACCGCGAAATCGCTCGGCGGAGGCGTGATGCCAATTTCTGCTGTGACAACCACCGAAGAAATCTTCAAACCGATGATGTATCCGAATCCGTTCATGCACACGACGACAACTGGCGGCAACGCGCTAGCGTGTTCCGCCGCGATTGCGACCATCCATGTGATATTGCGCGACCGCTTATGGGAAGTCTCCGCTCAAAAGGGCGCGTATCTCAAAGAGAAAGTGGACGACCTTGCGCAAGAGTTCCCGCAAGTGTATAAAGGAGTGACAGGCAAAGGCTTGCTCATCGGTCAGCATTTCCATACGCCTGAACTTGGCTACAAGGTCGCGGCGGAGTTGTTCAAGCGCGGCGTGTTGGTGGCTGGCACACTCACCAGCGCGCAGACCATCCGCATCGAGCCGCCGTTGATTATCACGCAGGCAGAAATAGATGAAGGTTTGAATCGCCTGAACGACGCGGTCGGTGTTGTAGCGAAGACTTTATGATGTCATTGCGAGGAGCGCTCCTGCTCTTCGCGACGAAGCAATCTCCAACGCGACGAGGAGATTGCTTCGTCGGCTTGGTCTCGATACGAGCGAGAAATGCATTCGCTCTACTCGACCAGCGCCTCCTCGCAATGACACGATTCTTGTATACAATAAACACATCCCGTTCCGAGGAGAAGAGACATGGCGAATGAATTTGCAGTTGAAATGCAGGATGTCCTGAAACAATTTATAACGCCCGAGGGCGGAGTGCTTGCGGCGGTCAATCATGTCACCATGCAAATCAAGGATGGGGAGTTCTTTTCCCTGCTCGGTCCATCCGGTTGCGGGAAGACAACCTCATTGCGTATGATCGCGGGCTTCGAGTTGCCCACCGACGGAAAGATTTTTATCCGCGGCAAGGAAATGAGTCAGGTCCCGGCGTTTCAACGCCCGGTCAATACCGTGTTTCAGCAATATGCCCTCTTTCCGCACATGACCGTCGAGCAAAACATCGGCTTCGGTTTGGAGATGAAAGGCGTGCTTCGCGCCGAACGCTCGAAACGCGTTTCCGAAGCGTTGGAGATGGTGCGACTCCCCGGAATGGAAATGCGTAAACCCAAACAGTTATCCGGCGGACAACAACAACGCATCGCCCTCGCCCGCGCCCTGATCAACAAACCCGAAGTGCTCCTGCTCGACGAACCTCTCGGCGCGCTCGACTTGAAGTTGCGAAAAGAGATGCAATTGGAATTGAAGACTCTGCAACGCGAAGTAGGCATCACCTTCATCTATGTGACTCACGACCAGGAGGAGGCGCTCACGATGAGCGACCGCATCGCGGTGATGAGCAAAGGCCTCGCGCTTCAGATCGGGTTGCCGGAGGAAATTTATGAGCGACCTGCAAACAAATTCGTGGCGGATTTCATCGGCGAAACAAACTTCCTCGACGGCGTGGTGCGCGGACAAAACGGCGCGACCGTGGAAATTGATTTGCCCGGTTCGGGAACTGTCCATGTAGAGTCAAGCCGCACATTTGCAAACGGTCAGCCAGTGTCGGTGGCGGTGCGACCCGAGAAATTGAGTCTGAATACTGAGGTCAAAGATGGGAACAATCTCAAAGGACGCGTTGAGGAGGTCATCTATATTGGGACGGATACGCATTACGGCGTCCGTTTTGCGGGAAGTCACAAGGCGCGCGTACGCGAGCAGAACGTGACGCAGGGTCACAAGGAAATCGCGAAGACGGGCGATGAAGCGACGGTTTCCTTCACGCGTACGTCGCCGCGCATCCTTACGGAATAGGCGGAGAGACTCCATGCTCAAATTCTTTCGCGGTAAAAAAGGCTCCCAACTCTTCGGCTTGCTGGGTCCCGGCGCGCTGTGGATGTTGTTGTTCTTCAACCTGCCGATCCTGATCGTTTTGTTCATCAGTTTTGTCGAGCGCGGGCGCGCCGGCGGCATAAAACTTCCGCCTGAATATACGCTGGGAAATTACGCGCAGTTCTTCAACGCGTGTACGTCGCAATTTTCAGGTCCCGCCTGCGACTCGTTCCTCTATCTGGGCATCTTCGGGAGTTCCGTCCGCATCGGTTTTATCGTTACCTTGTGGTGCATTGTGTTGGGATATCCGCTCGCGTATTTCATCTCAAGGCAAAAACAGATCTGGCGCGACGCGTTGATGATTCTGGTGATCATCCCGTTTTGGACAAACTTCCTCGTGCGGACGTACGCGCTTAAACAAGTGCTGGCGACAGAGGGCCTGCTCAACTCATTTTTGATGAACCTGAACCTGATCAACCAGCCGCTCGATCTGTTATTCAACGAGTTTGCAGTTGTCGTCGGTCTGATCTACGGCTATCTGCCGTTTGCGATTCTGCCGATGTACGCTTCGATTGAAAAATTCGATCATACGCTTATGGAAGCCGCGGCGGATTTGGGCGCGCCGCCGTGGCGTTCGTTCCTGCGCGTCATGTTGCCGATGACGATGCCCGGAGTCGTCGCCGCGCTCGTGCTGGTGTTTGTTCCCGTTGTCGGCGCCTTCATCACGCCCGACATCATGGGCGGCGGCAAAGTGGAGATGATCGGCACGCTGATCAACCGTCAGTTTGGCGTGGCGCGCAACTGGCCCTTCGGTTCGGCGATGTCGCTGATCCTGATGCTGCTGGTGCTGATCGGCGTGATCTATTACTTCCGCTCCAGTACGGAAGAGACAAGGCGGGCGATGTGAGCGCGCAATTCCCCGTCTACCCGAAGCAGAGAGTTCGTTTTGCGACGCGCGTCGGCAACTGGATTTTGGGAACGAACGCCGCCCTGTTGTTCGGCTTTTTGTACCTGCCGGTCGTCATTCTGATCGTCTTCTCGTTCAACAACACGCGCTCGATTGCGGTGTTCACCGGCTTTTCCACGGAATGGTATACCTCCCTCGCGGCAAACGACGAATTATTGGACGCGGCGCGCAACAGCCTGCTGGTCGGACTCATCACAACCATCGCCGCGACCGTGATTGGGACTCTAACCGCCCTCGCCATGGATCGCTACCGCTTCAAACTTCGCACCGCGTTCGACGCGAACCTGTACCTGCCCATTGTGATCCCTGAAATCGTGATGGGCATCGCGCTGTTGTTGTTTTTCAACCAGGCGTTGTTCCCGTTCCTGCAAAGCGCGTTCGGCATCCGCGCCAGCTCGGGGTTGCATACGATCACATTGTCGCACATTGCTTTTGACATCCCCTTTGTATATGTGATCGTGCGCGCCCGCCTCGCGGACTTCGATAAGACTCTCGAAGAAGCCGCGGCCGACCTCGGCGCGGACGAGTGGAACACCTTCCAGCGCGTGACCCTGCCATTGCTCATGCCCGGCATCATCGGCGGCGCGTTGATGGCTTTTACGCTTTCGCTGGACGACTATCTGATCACAGCCTACACCAAAGGCATTCAGGAACAGACCATGCCGTTGTACATCTACTCGCTCGTGCGCCGCGGCGTGACGCCCGAGATCAACGCGCTATCCACAGCCCTGCTGGTCGGGTCAATCGGATTGGTCGGGTTGTCGCTCACGGCGCAAAGCGGCGGCGCGGTGTACACGCGGGCGATGTCTTTTGGCGCCGGGTTGGGCATTGGGTTGTACGGGTTGTTCAGCCTGCCGGCTTTGTTTACGTCGGGCGCGTTTTCGATCCCCGCGTTGATCGTCAACCTGCTCCTGCTCGCCGGTTTATATGGGTCATGGCGCTCGTTCCCCGCGTATCGCGAGGAGTTAAACGAAACCAACCGCTCCGGTAAAATACTGGCATGGATCGCGGCGGCGATTGTCCTGGCGGCCGCCTATCTTTCAGCGTTTCTGTTATTATATTGACGTCGAAGGAGGTGGTTTCCCCAATCGTATATACGGTAACAATATGGTCGCTCGATATGGACGAAAAACCATTACTTACAAAAGGAGTAAGAGAAAATGAAGAAGACGCTGATATACATATTGCTTTTGACCGCGCTCATGCTGGCGGCATGTTCGCCCGCCGAGACGCCCGCGGCGACAGAACCAGCCGTCCCGTCGGGCGGGGACGCGGGACGCTGCGGCGACAAATCCAAACTCGCCGCTGAGATCTTCCTCTACACCTGGGTCGAGTATATTGATCCCGAAATCAAAACCCAGTTTGAGACGGAATGTGGGGTGAAGGTCACCGAGACGAACTTCGACTCTAACGAAACGCTTCTCGCCACGCTCCAGGCTGGCGGCGCGGACTATGACATCGTGGTCCCGTCTGATTACATGGTGCAGATCATGGTCAGCGAAGGCATGTTGATGGAACTGGATTGGAACGTCATCACGAACATCAAGAACATGGAGCCGCTCAACGTCAACCAATATTTCGACCCGGATCAGAAATATGTGACCCCGTATTTCTGGGGCACCTCCGGCTTTGCTGTGGATACGAACGTTGTGACCGACGTGAAAGATTCGTGGAGCATGATGTTCGACCCGCAGTCGCCCTACTGCGGCAAGATCAGCATGTTGGACGATGAACGCGAGACCATCGGCGCGGCGCTCATGTACCTGGGCTACTCCATCAACGATGTTGATCCCGCGCACCTCGAAGAAGCCAAGAACCTGCTCATCGAACAATCCAAATGCGTCAAAGCCTACGACAGCCAGACCAACGATGATTTGATCATCTCCGAGGAGACTGTCCTCGGTCATATCTGGACCGGCGACGCAATCCTCGCCGGCTTGCCGGATTCCGGCGGGCGCGAGGGCATCCAGTATGTCATCCCCGTCGAAGGCTGTACCATCTGGCAGGATAACATGGCGGTCCCGGTCGGCGCGCCGAACGCCTACACCGCGATGGTCTTCATCAACTTCGTGAACTTCCCCGAGGTCGCGGCGCAAAACGCCGAATGGGTTGGGTATGGCACGCCGAACGCCGCCGCCAAAGAGTTCATTGACCCTGAGATGCTCGCCAACGAAGGCATTTATCCCTCCGCCGAAGTTGCCGAAAGTTTGCAGTGGATCGAGGACGTGGGTCCCGCGCTCGAACTCTATGACCGCATCTGGACCGAATTCAAAGCCTCCATAGGCGGATAGAGAAAACGATCAGAGGATTGGAGGATTGGAGAATCCTCCAATCCTCCAAATTCTCCCGCTTCATTCTTAACTTGAAATTGATTCTGTTTAACTAATCTTGCGGCTTGCCGGCCCCTCAGCATGGATGGGCGGCGGAGCCATCCGAAAGGAGTTTATGCGAGTTTTACTCGTAGGAGTTGGGGGAGTAGGGGAAGCCATCGCCGCAATTGCAAAACCACGCGCATGGATGGAGTTGATGGTATTGGCGGATTACAACGTCAAGCGCGCCGAAGAGGTGCAAAAGAAACTGGGGGATGCTAACGCAAAACGATTCCCCATTGAATTCATTGACGCGAGCAAGCAGGAAAACATCGAAGCGCTTGCAAAGAAATACAACGTTGATCTGATCATGAACGCCGTTGATCCGCTCTTCAACAAACAAATCTTCGACGCCGCCTACAACGTCGGCGTGAAGTATATGGATATGGCGATGACCTTGTCCGAGCCGCATCCAACCGACCCGTTCAACAAGACGGGAGTCAAATTGGGCGATTATCAATTCGACAAAGCAAAGGATTGGGAAGCGAAGGGCTTGCTCGCGCTGGTCGGCTTCGGCGTGGAACCTGGCATGGCGGATGTCTTCGCGCGTTATGCCCAGGATCATCTCTTTGATGAGATTGACGAAATCGGAATCCGCGACGGCGCGAACATTACGATTGACGGTTACGATTTTGCGCCAAGTTTTTCGATATGGACAACGATTGAAGAATGTTTGAATCCGCCGATTATTTGGGAGAAGGAAAGAGGCTGGTTTACGACTGCGCCTTTCTCCGAGCATGAGACCTTTGAGTTTCCCGAAGGCATCGGCGCGATTGATGTCGTCAACGTCGAGCATGAAGAAGTATTGCTCATTCCACGCTGGGTGAAGACAAAACGCGTCACCTTCAAGTATGGGCTTGGCGATGAATTTATGGATGTGTTGAAGACCCTCCATAAATTGGGCCTGGACAATAAAAACAAAATCAATGTCAAAGGCGTTGAGGTCGCGCCGCGTGACGTGGTCGCCGCGTGCCTGCCCGATCCCGCGCATCTCGGCGACAAGATGAAAGGCAAAACCTGCGCGGGGACATGGGTGAGGGGAACGAAAGAGGGAAAGAAGAAAGAAGTTTATCTGTATCAAGTGGCGGATAACGAAGATTGCATGAAGACATGGGGTTGCCAGGCAGTTGTCGCGCAGACCGCGTTCAGCCCGGTCATTGCCATGGATTTGCTTGAACATGGAATATGGCAAGGCGTGGGCGTGCTGGGTCCCGAAGCCTTTGACCCAATCCCATTCATGGAGAAGATGGCGGAGTATGGATTTCCGTATGGGGTGAGGCAGGGGAGGTAGGTAAACATGTGGGCAAGGAAATGTCGCCACGGCGCCACGCGACGCAAGTAGACAAGTACACAAGAAAGTGTCGCCGCGCGACGAGCGTGTTTACCTGTCTACGTGTATACTTGTATACGTATGTACTTACCCAAGGAGAATCGCCATGCTTTCAGTCGAGATCAAGGAAAACGATAAGATAGTTGGTGAGTTAGCTGCCGTGGAAAAACTCTTCAAGACCGGTTCACGAGGCTTTTTCGGAATGGGCAAAATCCAGATCGGCGAGAAACGCTATCAGGTGCAGGTGCAGTTGGTGGAGATCGGTTCGAAGCCGAAGATGGAGGAGAAGGCGTTGAAGGATGGGTAGTAGACAAAGGAAACAAGTAGACAGGTACACAAGGAAGCAGGTGTAACTCGTAACCATGTGTCTTTCGTGTCTACGTGTTTACATGCGTCGCGTGGCGCCGTGGCGACATTTGCCTGTCTACAGGGTTGAAGCGAGGCAACGTTTCCCGAAACAGAATCAGGCGTCGGTTAAGGAAGACGCGGCGCGCGTCCATTTCAGGGTTTGTGTGTTGTCAACAGTTAATGGAAACTGTATAATTATCCACATCCAATGAGACCCTAAAGGTTTCTGAAACCTTTAGGGTCTGAGAGCAAAATAAAATCAAAACGGAGGTCGCCATGCCAAACGGATATAACGGCAAGATATTGCACGTGGATTTGACGAACGGCGCGTTGACGGTGGAGGAGCCGGACGAGGCGTTTTACCGCAAGTATATGGGCGGAAGCGCGATGGGTATGTATTACATTTTGCGCGACATGCCAAAGGGCGCGGACCCCGTCGGACCCGATAATGTGTTGACGTTGATGACGGGCGTGACGACCGGCGCGGCGATTTCGGGTCAAAGCCGCATCAATGCGAACGCGAAATCTCCCATCAGCGGCGGCATCGGCGATTCGCAGGGCGGCGGATTCTTCCCAGCCGAGATGAAGTTCGCGGGCATTGATGGACTCGTGATAAAAGGCAAATCCGCCAAGCCTGTCTATTTGTGGATCAAAGATGGAGAGTTTGAATTGCGCGACGCCGCGCATTTGCTGGGCAAGAAGACGGGGGAAGCGGAAGATATTTTGAAGGAAGAACTCGGCGATAAAAAAATTGAAGTCTTGCAGCACGGACCTGCGGCTGAGAAAGGCGTGATTTTTTCGTCGCTGGTCTCGATGGCGAACCGCAACAACGGACGCACCGGCATGGGGCTTGTCATGGCGTCCAAGAATCT
>Ga0247727_10019749_pt1 | contig 10401 bp, 12 predicted proteins | sample WisWelCaveWW1625_FD_202498 | JGI IMG/M metagenome (GOLD analysis project Ga0247727, IMG submission 202498) | Biofilm microbial communities from Wishing Well Cave, Virginia, United States - WW16-25 | ecosystem: Environmental > Aquatic > Deep subsurface > Groundwater > Cave microbial mat | place... | reverse complement strand
TTTCCCCAAGAGAAATTAGCATCGATTTTTATAATGAAGCTTCGCCCCCCACTTCGCATGAGATCTTTGATGAATTGGCTGTTGACCTCAAGAGCCATCTTAAAGATATTCCAAGTATGATAATTAGGGAAAAGCTAAAGAGATTGCGAATATCTATGGACGAAAATCAGACACGGCAACGCTTTACCGAACTTTATACCCAACTGCAAGAATTCGCGGATCAACATTCTCTCGAATTTACAACACTTTCCTACGATTCAGACCTAGAAACTTTCCTTATCGAGATGGATGGTGATGGCTTCCAGATAACAATTGAGGTAGTCCGGAGCATTCCAGGAGAGATTAATATCGATTTTTATATCCATTATGATGATAACGGAACTCCAACATCAACATCCCAAGAAACAGTTACTGAATTATTTAATGATCTCAAAAGTTACTTTAGCGAAATTCCAAATGTTACGATTACAGAAGTGAAGTAAAGCATCTTCGTCAATTGATATGGAATTTCGTGAATCGCCCTCAGCCGAAACGTGTGTTGCACCTCACCAAACTATTTTTTCTGCCTGCAAACCTTAGGCTTCGCCTTATATCAACCAACTGTAAAGGCAGATCGCCCATCTCAAATGGTTTCGACAATTTTTCAGTAGGTTTTGCAACCCAAACCATCCATCTCCGTATAAGGGGCAGAAGGAGAACCAAAATGAACGGAAAAGTTATTTCAGCAGTGGTAGCACTGGCATTAGCCAGTGTGGCGTGCGGATTCAGCGTTGATTTGGGTCAGCCGAAAGCGGGACCCGAGGTCAAGGAATCCATATCGGTGGCAGACCCGAAGGAAGAAGAGGCGAAGGTAAGTCTATCGTTTGGCGCGGGCGATTTGAAGCTATCCCCCGGCGCGAAAACGCTAGTGGAGGGAACTGTCATCTACAATGTTGACGACCTCAAGCCTGAAATTATCGAGGACGGCTCGGAAATCACGATCAAACAGGGCAACTTTCAGGGGTTTCCCCCGTTCGAGGGCATGAAAAACAAATGGGATTTGCAACTCGGCGAATCGCCGATGGAACTGGTGATCGAAGCGGGCGCGTACAGCGGCGAATTGGAATTGGGCGGGCTGGCGTTGAAGAGCCTCCGTGTCAACGACGGCGCGGCGGATGTGAGCCTTTCGTTTTCCGAACCAAATCTGGTGGAAATGTCCGAGTTCAGTTACTCCACGGGCGCGTCGAATGTAACGTTGGAAGGGCTGATGAACGCCAACTTTAAGACGTTTGTGTTCAACTCCGGCGCGGGAAATTATTCGCTGGATTTTTCTGGCAAACTGCAACGCGACGCCACCGCCAGCATTGACAGCGGGTTAAGCGACATGACGGTCATCATACCGGAGGGCATCAATGCGGTGGTGACGATTGACAGCGCGCTGGCAGATGTGACGCTCCCGGATGGCTGGTCGCAAAGCGGAAACGCGTACACCCAAAAGGGCGATGGTCCCACCCTGACGGTGATTATCAACATAGGCGCAGGTAATATTGTGGTCAGAAGCAAGTAAGATGAAACACAGGCTCAGGATTGCTCCCGGCGTATAATAGCCGGGAGCAATTTTTATTTTGATACATCCCCGCCTCAATCTTTCGATCAGCGGGGACAAGGAGCCGCCTCATGTCTGGACCTCGAACTGTCCGCGCCCCCCGCGGCGTTGACCTCACCTGCAAGAACTGGCTCAGCGAAGCCGCGTATCGCATGATCCAAAACAACCTCGACCCGGAAGTGGCGGAGAAACCCGAAGACCTCGTCGTTTACGGCGGGAGAGGTAAAGCCGCACGCGATTGGGAATCATTCGATGCGATTCTTGAGTCGCTCAAGCATCTCGAAGAAGATGAAACCCTTCTCGTACAATCGGGCAAGCCAGTGGTGGTGTTCAAGAGTCACAAAGACGCGCCGAAAGTTTTAATCGCAAATTCAAATCTTGTTCCTCACTGGGCGACGTGGGAAAAATTCGATGAACTCGCCCAAAAGGGACTCATCATGTACGGGCAGATGACCGCCGGTTCATGGATTTACATCGGCACGCAGGGAATCTTGCAAGGCACCTACGAAACTTTCAGCGCGTTGGCAAAACTCAAAGGCTGGGGATCGTTGAAAGGCAAATTTGTGCTCACCGCCGGTCTTGGAGGGATGGGCGGCGCTCAGCCATTGTCAATTACGATGAACGAAGGTGTGGGACTCATCGTTGAAGTTGACCCTGAACGCGCTGAACGCCGCCGCGCGATTGGCTACGTGGATATGGTGGTGGATAACCTCGAAGAGGCAATGACGCTCGTCGAGGAGTTCAAAAACAAGCAAATTCCGAAATCAATCGGGCTCATCGGCAACGCGGCGGATATTTACTCAGAGTTGTTTGCGCGCGGTGTGATTCCCGATGTGGTGACCGATCAAACGTCCGCGCATGAAGCGTTGTTTTATGTGCCGTCGGGGTTGTCGGTCATAGCGGCGAATGAATTGCGAACGTCGAATCCTGAAAAATATAAAAAAATGGCGATGGACGCGATGTCCAAGCATGTGCAAGCCATGCTTTCATTCCAACGTGCGGGCGCGGAAGTGTTTGATTACGGCAATAATTTGCGACAACAAGCTTTCAACAACGGTGTGAGCGACGCGTTCGAGTTCCCCGGCTTTGTGCCTGCTTATATTCGCCCGTTGTTTTGCGAAGGCAAGGGACCGTTCCGCTGGGTGGCGTTATCGGGTGATAAAGAAGATATTTACACCACCGACCAAGCCATCATGGATTTATTCCCCGAGGACGCGCATCTGCATCGCTGGCTGAAGATGGCGCGTGAGAAAGTTCCATTTCAGGGCTTGCCCGCGCGCATCTGCTGGTTGGGATATGGCGAACGCGCCAAGGCGGGTTTGATGTTCAACGAATTAGTTGCAACAGGAAAAGTCAAAGCCCCCATCGTGATCGGGCGCGACCATTTGGATTCGGGTTCAGTCGCTTCGCCCAACCGCGAGACCGAAGCGATGAAAGACGGTTCGGATGCCATTTCAGATTGGGCAATCCTCAACGCGCTGATCAATGCCGTCGGCGGCGCGACGTGGGTGTCGTTCCATCATGGTGGCGGCGTGGGCATGGGATACAGCCAACACGCGGGACAGGTCATCGTGGCAGATGGGACTCCCGAAGCCGCGCGCAGGTTGGAACGCGTCCTGACCACCGACCCAGGCATGGGGGTAGTCCGACATGCCGATGCAGGGTACGAAATCGCGATTGACGCCGCGAAACGTCATGGGATCAAGATGCCGATGTTGAAATAATTGGTTTAGCAAATACCCCATTGCGTAATTTGCAACCATCGCCTAAGATGGAGGCAATTATTTTCAAAGGAGAAAGAATGAAACACAAGTTAATGATTCTATTTTTATTGACGGCGATGGTTGCATCGTCTTGCAACCTGCCGGCCAGCGCGCCCGCCACGGAGGCGCCAGTCCTTTTTACGGACACCCCCGCGCCCCCGACGCAACCGCCTCTTCCCACCGAGACGCCTGCCCCAACAAACACGCCGCTCCCGACATTGACGTTCACGCCCAGCGTGCCGACCATCACCACGCTGGATAAGCCGGTGAATTGCCGGCTGGGTCCGAGCACGGCATGGTTCAACTCAAGCGCGTTGAACCTCGGGCAGAGCGCGCAGATCGTCGGCAAAAACTTTGACGCGAGTTGGTGGCTGATTCAAGATCCGCTCAACGCCGGCAGGAACTGCTGGGTTGCCGCCAGCGTGACGAGCGCGTCGGGCAATCTAGCCAGTTTGCCCGTTGTGCAAACCACTGCGGCTTCGGTAACGAACGTGACCCTCAAGCTGGACCCGAAACTGATTGATTTGGTATTGCTTTGCATCGGCGTCATCCCACCCGTCAAGTTCAAAGGGACCATCGAAACCAACGGACCGACCACGGTCAAGTGGTATTTCGAGACCCAACAGGGCGGCGCACAACCGGTCAAGACCACGGAGTTCGATGCGTTCGGCACGAAGGAAGTGTCTGGGGAATATACTCACGTGCCGATCGTCACACCCGGTGATTACTGGGTGCGGCTGGTGGTGACCAGTCCCAACAGCCTGTTTGCCGAGGCAAAATATACGATAGATTGCACGTAGGTCCCAATGAATCGTTTCGTCGGCAGTTGAACTGCCGACGAAACTAATGTGTTGAGCATATTTTCGAAAACGGGTGGGTTTGCCCTGCCCGTTTTTTTACCCTTGACATACTGTATGATATACAGTATTATGCGGAATATGGTGATATATGGAAAACAGTAACGAACTCGTACAAAACATATTGCTGGAACTGCGGCGAGGCATCCTTTCCATCGCGGTGCTTAGTCAACTGGGGAAGGAGCAATACGGTTACTCCCTGCTCAAAGCCCTCTCAGACCAGGGCATGGAGATTGACCAAAGCACACTCTATCCCCTGCTCCGCCGCCTCGAATCGCAGGGACTGTTGCAGTCCGATTGGCGCATTGCGGACGAAACCCGTCCGCGGCGTTACTACGTCATCAGCACGCAAGGCAAAACGGTGCTAACCACGCTCAAACGTGAATGGTCTGCGATGGTCGCAACCATGACACAAATGTTATCGTAAGAAGGAGATTGAAATGAGTTTAATTGAAAGATATGTTGCGGAAGTCGGCAAACAACTGCCGCTCCTCAAAGGGCGGGAGGATATCGAGAAAGAGTTGAAATCCACACTGGAGGATATGCTCGAGGATAAGGCAGAGCAGGCTGGGCGTCCGCGCGATGAAGCGCTGGAGATCGAGTTGTTGAAGGAATATGGCTCGCCACAGAAGATCGCCTCCACGTACAATCCACATCCCTATTTGATTGGTCCGCGCTTGTTCCCATTCTTCCTGATGGTACTGAAGATTGTGGTTGCCGTGGTTGTTACCGTCCTGCTGGTGATTACGGGCATTCAGGCAGTGACGAGTTACCCAATACTGGGAGCCGACTTTATGCAAGTTGTGACCCAGGGATTTGGGAACGTTCTTTCCGCCGCCATTGCGGCATTCGGAAATGTGGTGCTGGTCTTTGCCATCCTTGAACGCGTGTTACCTGAGAAAGAGATCGGAGGCTTCTCTGATGAAATAGATTGGGACCCCGCTTCGCTCGCACAGCAACCCGACCCTGATGTAATGAAGCGCGGCGACCTGATAGCAGAGATCGTCTTTACCTTCCTTGGGCTTACCCTCCTGAATGGGCCGTTCCTGCTTCCTTATTTCCCGGATGAATTCCTCAAGTTCATCCCGTGGATCAACGCTGTCTTCCTTGCAGAGATCGCGCTGGATGTGTACCTGCTTCGCAGCGGGCTGTGGACTCGCTTCACCCGCGTTGGGAAGATCCTGATCGAAGCGGTTGGTATGGCTATCACTTTCATCGTCATTCGAACACTAATGGTGACTGGCTTCCTCATCGGGTTTTTCGATAACCTCCCGGAAAGTTCGGAAACCCTCTCGACGCTGACAGACATCTTCAACTTCGGCTTCTCGATTTCACTCGTAGTCGTCCTGATCGTGCAGGGGATCGAACTGGCAAAGGCGGTGTACGGATTGTTCAGGGTCAGCGCCAAAACAAAGTAGGCAAAAGCGAAACATTTGCAAAGAACTCCGAGATGTCATGCATCTCGGAGTTCTTGATTAACATGCGAGTACAATTCCCCCATACAATGGACCCTCCTTCACGGAAAGGTCATTCAAGGCTACCGCGTCGCATCCGGACCTTCGGCTGATTATCCCTACGGGGCATTGGACCGCCAGCGACCGATCTTCAAATCGCGTGGACTCGACCTCAGCGGCTATTTCAACGGTACGCTCAATATTGACATCCGCCCGCGCGCGTTCAAACTCGTCAAACCTGAATTCACTTTTCATAACGTCGAATGGACGGATTTGCATCCGCCTGAACATTTCTCTTTTTCGCGTTGCAAAGTGATATTCAAATCGGTCGAATATGACGGCTGGGTATATTATCCGCACCCTGAAACAAAACTGCGCCATTTCCAAAACCCGTCCCTGCTCGAGGTGATCGCGATGCCCATCCCAGAGATCAAGTATGGGGATGAGTTAGATATATTGGTAAACCCTGAAGAAGTAGAGGTGATTCATGAATAATTCTGTAGCATCGTCAAAAGATGGACAGGCTCCTGCCCGCCGAATCGGTGGGTGTATTGCCATCGTCGTCGTGCTCGTCGGATGCTTGTGCCTGATCGGGATATGGTATTTGTTTGCCGGCGATAGCGTGGCTGTCTTGCAGACCAGCTGGCATTTGCAATCCAACGGCGCGACGGCAACAGGGACAGTTGTGGAGGTGGAACAATTCAGCGGGGTCAACCCAACGTCGAATTCCACGTTCAAACTCTTTGTGGAGTTCGTCGTGGATAGGCAGGCTTATACTATCGAGAGCAATGTGTTCTATCCGACAATTGGCAAGAGTTGGGTTGGCGAAACCATGCCGGTGATTTACGATCCGAATGACCCGAACACCGCCCAGATCAATACATTTCAGGAACGCTGGCTGAATCCGTTTCTGGATGCATTCCCCTTCTGATTCGCAAAGATGAATCACAACAAAAACTATCGCTCACTTTTATTCATCTTTTTGACATTTACGCTGTTTGCCTGTCAGATTCAAGGCATCCCCGCGCCGGGAGTTGAATCGACTCCATCGGCGACTCAGACATCCCTTCCGACATTGACCGCTACGTCCATTGCGACAGCGACCGAGACATCCGCGCCGACGATTACATCCACACCTGCGCCTCTCGCCCGCCGCGTGCTGATCCTGTCCATTGACGGGCTCCGCCCTGAGTTGATTTCTCTCGCGCCGATGCCGAACCTTCAATCTCTGATTCAAAGCGGCGCATACACACTGAACGCGCAAACGGTGTATCCGAGCGTTACATTGGTTGCTCATTCGTCCATGCTCGTCGGGGTTTGCCCATCGAAACACGGCGTGAACTGGAACGATTACATCCCCGAAAATGGATTTGCCATCGGCACCGACCTGTTCGACATCGCGCACGCGGCGGGCTTGCAAACTGTGATGCATGTTGGCAAGGAAAAATTACAACAGGTGACAGAACCATCCAGTCTTGATATCTTCACCTACGTCAACGACCGCGACACAGTCGTGGCAGAAAGATTGATCGCGGACTTTCCTCAGGATTTCGGCGTGTTGTTCGTGCACTTCCCGCTTGTGGATGGGATGGGACATGTCTTTGGCTGGCTGTCGCCGCAACAGATCAGCGTCGCCTTCCGCGCCGACGAGGCGCTGGGGCAACTTCTGGCTGAGTTGGATGCGAGAGGTCTGCGCGGTGAAACGTTGATCATCGTCACTGCCGACCATGGAGGCCATGATACGACTCACGGTTCCACTCTCCCCGAAGACATGACCATCCCATGGATCGCATCGGGACCCGGCATCCAACCCAAACAATTGACGACTCAAGTCCACACCATGGACACCGCCGCGACTGCCGCGTTCGCCCTCGGTCTCGAAATCCCCGCCGAATGGGATGGAGTTCCCGTGTATGAAGCGTTTGGTCTGCCTGTGGAAAAGCAGTCCGTGCAGTGTGAGTGAAGGAAAACCAAATCGCTCACAACTAAATCGCTTAGCCCGCCAGCCCATGTAAAGCAGTTAATTTCAGGGTTGGGGTAAAATGTGACCATGAGATTTGAGTGGGACCCTGCAAAAACAACGAACAATATACGAAAATACGGCGTAAGTTTCGATGAGGCAGTCACTATCTTCAAAGACCCACTTGCACTTATCTTTGATGACATAGTTCATTCTGAGCAGGAATATCGCGAGATCATCATTGGGATGTCGGCATTGCGAAGAATGCTACTCGTGTGTTTCGTGGAAAGAGTTGAAAATACTGTCCGAATTATTAGTGCGCGTCCAGCCACGCGTCAGGAAATAAAAGACTATGAAGAAAACGCCAACAACCAAACCCCGTAAAGTCCAGGAAATGGCTTCCGAATATCGCTTTGATTATAAAAAAGCAAAGCCAAACCGTTTTGCCGCGCGCATGAAGGACGATCCCCTGATCGTCATGATCGAGCCAGATGTTGCAAAGGTCTTTAGATCATCAGAGCAGGTAAACAAGGCATCAGGGTTTTGATTTCAGCCATACCCGAAAAGAAAGTGGCGGCTGGCAAATAACATAAAGAGCAACTCGCAACGGGTCGCTCTTTTCATTTCCCAACAAACTCTCTTATTTTCCCCACCAGCGCGGACAATTTCCTCACGACCTCATCATTCCGAAACCTGACCACCCTCAATCCCAACTCACTCAAAGCCTTTTCCCTCCTGGCATCTTCCTCTTGCTGCAAATCATGAATATCCCCATCCACTTCAATAACCAGCGCGGACTTGTGACAGTAAAAGTCAACAATAAATCCCGCAATGACCTGCTGCCTCCGAAAGTGGACGCCCAGTTTGTTCGCCCGCAATTCTTCCCACAGAATCTTCTCGGCGGGTGTCATATTTCTGCGAAGTTCTTTTGCGCGTTGAAGTTTTTCTTTGGTGACTTTTTGACCTGGGATGATGTTCTTGACGGGCATGATTGCTCATTTTACCCGCTTTCAAAACAAACCCCTCTCCCGTCTCCCCCAAGGGGGAGAAGCTAAAACCCTCCTCAACCGAAACTCTATTTGGCAAATCGTCATAACCATCAACCGACCAGCCCCCTTCCACGCCCGTTTGGATTTGACATGATTGTCACTCTTGTCGCTTCACTTTATTATTTCAGCGCACCTAGCATTCTTTCGGCTTCTTCATAGGCAACTTTGTAATGATATGGTGGACCATCGCATGTTGCCAACCTCAAAGCAGATTCTGCATATTCCTTAGCTTTCTTTTTATCATTCTCTTGATCTAATGCGTATTGCGCCAAGAATAAATTAACATCTGCACCTTGCAGGACATAACCACCGCGTTCAGTAATTGTTTGGGCTTCTTCTATCAAAAACTTAACCTCATGATATCGCTTTTCGTGATACCGTAATTGTGCTGTACTAAGCAAAATATCAGATTCGTAATCGACAATATTAATAGCACGGCTTTGCGAAAGCGCATCATATAGAAATTTTTCCGATAGATCAATTTGATTTTGTAGATAATAAACTTTTCCCAAAAGCCATTTAATACGTACTAAATCTCTAACATTGGGCGAAATTTGCCCGTCCCCCATAATTTCAAAAGCTCGCTTAGCACATTGAATTGCAGAGACAATGTTATCTGTATCAGTAAAAGCAACATCTCGTGCCATCAATAACGCTCGTTGGCAACGATACATCCATGTTACACCTTGCATTTGTAAGCTAGAAAATTTCTCAGCTATCTCAAGCGACCTTGTTAGAGCTTGATCTGCTTCTTGCCATATACCTCTATAAGACAATACTCGCCCTAACTCTTGGTATCCAATCGATTCTCCAAACTCATCTTGAATTTCATGGCTTATTTCAATGCTACGCCTAAGATTACGTTCTCCTTCCTCTAGAGCGCCAATGTTAAGCTGTGCCATTTGTGCAACATTTTTCAGCCCAATGGCAAGATTCTTTTTATCCCCGATTTCTTTCTGCAACAATCGTTGCGATTCAAGTAATGGTATTGCGCGCCGCGCTTGACCGTTTAGAATATAAGCATTAGCCAAAGAGTTAAGAGCCCAATTTTGATCATTTTCTTTGCTTAGCTGCGGAAGTGTATTTTCACCATTAGGAAAAAGCCCTTCCAATAACTCAATAGCAATTTGGTTCGCACCAAACTGGTAATAAATTGCTTTGTCTAGTCTGTCATAATATAAATTAGCAGCAGCATCAAATTGCCCAGCCATTACAAGATGATGGTACAACTCAATCACGGGTGCAAGATCTTCTAGCACGGTCACTTTTTCGGGTTTAGCAACCATTTCAAAATAATTCACAAGGCGTGTGTGAGCATTAGTTCGATCAGCAACGGTTAGGCGGTCATAAGCGTAACGCCGTACAACGGGGTGCAACTTGTATCTGTTGGATTCTCGATCCCAATATAACAATCCTCGTTTTTCAAATACCTGCAAAGAATTATCAAGATTATCGGCACCCTCCTGCTTTTCATGTATAACTTTCAGGGCATCATAAGTCACGGGGGCGCGGAAGCAAGCAATCAAACTAAGAAGCTTTTGCTGATTGGACGATAATGAGTTGTATGCTTGCTCTAGCACATGATGTCTGTTTGCACGAATATCGTTAGGGTCTGTATGCAAAGTACAAAATAGAGATTAAACTGGTCGACATGAGCAATCGAGGCGACCTAAGCAATGAACAATGGGAGCGGCTTGCACCGTTGCTTCCGAAAGCAACAACCAAACGAGGAC
>Ga0247727_10019748_pt1 | contig 10401 bp, 12 predicted proteins | sample WisWelCaveWW1625_FD_202498 | JGI IMG/M metagenome (GOLD analysis project Ga0247727, IMG submission 202498) | Biofilm microbial communities from Wishing Well Cave, Virginia, United States - WW16-25 | ecosystem: Environmental > Aquatic > Deep subsurface > Groundwater > Cave microbial mat | place... | reverse complement strand
GTACCAGCAGACGAGGAAACTTTTCCAGATGAAGAAAGACTTGCAGGTAAACATCTTAAGGTTACAAACGATGTCAACAAAGTAAAGTCCGCAATAGATGGTGAGGTTAAAACCAAATGAGTCAGACAGAACAAAAACTTAGAAGAGAACGAAGAGAACAAGAAGAACAGTGGATCCCAAGAACAAAACTTGGTGTGATGGTAAACTCTGGCAAGATCACATCTATGAAAGAAATTTATGAAAATGGTTATCGAATTAAGGAAGCGGGAATAATCAAAAAACTTTTGCCAGGTATTAAAACAGAAGTGATTGATGTAGGAATTGTACAAAAACAGACAACCAACGGTGAATACACTCGATTCAAGGCACTAGTTGCAGCTGGTGATGAAAGTGGTTGGCTTGGAATAGGTCAAGGAAAATCAAAACAAATGAGAATTGCAATTGAAAAAGCTACAAACGCGGCATATCTTGCCGTAAGTCCAGTGAAACTTGGTTGTGGAAGCTGGGAGTGCAGATGCGACCAGCCACACTCTGTTCCGTTTAAAGTAAGAGGTAGGGGGGGAAGTGTCACAATTGAGATTATACCAGGGCCAAGGGGTCTGGGATTGGTCGCTGGAGGAAACATTAGAAATCTCTTGAAACTTGCTGGACTAAAAGATGTCTGGACAAAAAGTAAAGGTTCTACAAATACAATGAATTCTACATCTAAAGCTGTTCTTAACTGCCTAAGGCAGACGTTTAGTCAGGGTTGATAGATAGTGGCAAATGCTTTCTTGGTAGTACGAATGAGAGGAACAGTAAATGTGCCTCATTGGGCAAGAACCACGCTTAAACTTTTGCACTTGGATAAAAAATTTAGAGCAACAATAATTCCAGCAAGGGAAAATACGAAAGGAATGTTGGATAAGATAAAGCATTATGTTTCATGGCAGGAACTAGATTTGTCAACAACAAAGGAGCTTTTGGAAAAAAAGGCCCGAACAAGCGGATACAAAAAAATCACCGCAGAAGACATTGCAAAACTTGGATTCAAAAGTACAGATGAACTCGCTAAATCCTTAGTAGAAGGAACAACTTCATTATCAAAATTAAAACCACTAAAACCGTGGTTTGCATTATCTCCACCAAAACATGGTTTTAAGCGAAATACAAAAAAGATGTACGGTGAAGGAGGAATTTTAGGTAGTCACAAGGAACTTCTTGTACAAGTGAGGAACATGATGTAAAATGGCAACCAGATTAAGAAAGACAAGAAAATTCAGAGGGGGAAGAAACCACGGATGGGGACAGATTGCTCAACACAGAGCAAGCGGTCACAAGGGCGGTCTTGGCAGATCTGGTATGCACAAACACCATTTTATCAGAATGCTTCTAACAGATCCTAATCATTTTGGTCATGATTCTACTCACCCACCTCACCCAAACCTTGTAAAAAAATGGATTAGTGTAAGGGACCTAGATTCCTTCTTTGCTAAATTTGGAAAACAAGAAGGAGGAAAAAAAATAATTGATCTTAAAGGACTTGGTTATGACAAGCTTCTTGGAGGAGGCCAGACCAAGAATGCTTACACTATCAAAGTGGACAGATTCTCTGCATCTGCAGAAGAAAAAATAAAACAAGCTGGGGGCGAGGTGCTTGCAGAGGTATGACTTTAGAAGGAACACCAACGGGCCTTTTAAAAAAAATAATTTCAAAAGCTGAAATCTACATACCACAGGTTCCTAAACCAAAAAAGAAACTTTCACTCCAAGTTCGACTCGCGTGGTGTGGGCTAGCACTTTTTATCTACCTTATAATGTCTCAGACTCCATTATATGGTGCCACAACTCCTGCATTTGATTTTCTTGCATTTGCAAGAGTAATCTTCGCATCTCAACAAGGAACACTTACGGAACTTGGTATCGGTCCTATTGTTACTGCAGGACTCTTAATGCAGCTTTTGAAAGGTTCTGAAATCTTTAAGCTTGATTTTAAGAAACCAGAGGATCGAACTCTGTTTCAAACTGCTACAAAACTCGTAACGTATATTGTAATTGTTGCCGAATCAATATTGTACGGAATATCTGTTTATGGACCAGGACTTCCATCGCCAGAGGCAGGTTACATCCTGATTGGGCAGCTCATGGCAGCATCAATTATAATCATGCTGTTAGACGAACTCATTCAAAAGGGATGGGGGCTTGGAAGCGGTATCAGTCTTTTTATCATGGCAGGCGTAGCACAACAAATACTATGGAGTTTATTTAGTCCAATTCCTGCTGGGGATGGAGGAACTGTAGGAGTACTACCATACCTCGGTAGTTCGCTTGTACAGGGAGATATATTGGATGTACTTTTCAGGTCTAACCAACTACCAAGCATCTTCGGGCTGTTTCTGACGGCGGGAATTATGTTGATTCTGGTTTACACACAGGGAATAAAGATTGAGATCCCAATCATCTCTACAAAGTATAGAGGATTTTCTGCCGTTTATCCGATTAAAATGATGTATGTCTCTAACATTCCTGTTATTTTAGCATCTGCACTAACCGCAAACGCAGTGTTTATGGGTCAGCTTTTCTGGGCAAACTACAACCCAAGTAATAACAATGCTTTTATGAATTTCATTGCAATGTTTGATCCAACAAGTCCATCTACTCCTATAGGAGGAATACTCTACTACATTACCCCACCGCGTGGTCTCGATGTTGCAGCATTGGATCCCATGCGGGCAGTGATATACGTCTTGTTTATGATAGGAATTATAGTCTTGTTTGGAAGACTGTGGGTAGAGCTTGGAGGATTATCGGCAAAGACAGCTGCAAAGAACCTTCTTGACGCCGATGTTCAAGTGCCTGGTTTTAGACGCTCAAAACAACCCGTAGAGAACCTACTGCAAAAGTACATTCCAGCTGTTACTATAATTGGTTCCATGATTCTTGGCATACTGGCAGGCGTATCTGATGTTTTGGGAGTATTTGGATCTGGAATTGGGATGTTGCTTATGGTAGACATTTTGATAAACTATTACAACTTGCTTATTAAAGAACAGGTAGAGACGGTAATGCCAAAGCTTGGTGCACTGCTTGGCAGAAAGTAAGAAAGTAATAATAGTTGGAATAGCTGGGGTTGGAAAGACCACAGTAGTATCAAAAGTTGTAGAAATACTGAAAACAAAAAAGATCAGCGTTAGCGTATCCATCTTTGGCAGTGTAATGTTTGAGGAAGCAAAGAAGAAAGGAATCAATGGCAGGGATGAGTTGCGTAAACTATCCGTCCCGGAACAAAAAGAGCTTCAATCTATGGCCGCAAAAAAAATTGCCTCCATATCAGACGATATTGTAATAGTAGATACTCATGCATTTATCGCAACAAAGGAGGGATTTTACCCTGGTCTACCTCACAATGTCTTAGAGATTCTAATGCCAGATAGCTTTATCATGATCAGTGCAAGGCCAGAGGAGATCTACAACCGAAGGATGGAAGACACTACCAGAAATAGAGACATAGTATCAATAGATGCAATCAAAAAAGAACTTGATGTAACAAGCGCTATGCTTTCAACATGTTCAATTTTATGCGGTTCGCCAATAAAGATGGTACTGAACTCTGAAGGAAAGGTTGATGAGGCTGCTAGAGGAATTGTAAGTGCAATGGGGTATAACAATGGAGCCTAGTCTTATTTTCGAATTTTTAAATTCAATTTTACTACAGATTCCAGGTATTAGCCAAGGTCCACTAGGCAGTGCAGACCCAATAATCAAGGGAATGATTCCATCAGCAATTGGTATTGTTGGAATCGCCATCGCACTTAATTTGTTCAACTCTGCAATAAGGAAAAAGATGGTAGACCAAGACAAGCTCAGAAGACTAATGAAAGAAACTAGAGCTTGGCAAAAAGAAAGAATGACAGCATTTAGGGCTAAAGATCAAGAAAAGATAAACGAGTTGAACAAAAAATCTGCATACATGAACAAGATGAACATGGAACTGATGCAGATGAACATGCGACCTATGATGATCACCTTCATCCCTCTAATTCTGATCTTTTACTTTGTACTCCCACCGCTGTTTGCATATACAGTAGCTGTATCTCCAATGTCCCTTAATTTCATACCAGGGGATTGGTTCCAGCTTACCTGTACTGCAGAAAAAGTAGATGGAAATATATGCAAAAATGAAAACGAGATATACTTTTGGGCATGGTATTTTCTTGCATCGATTGCCTTTAGCGGCATAATAATGAGAGTCACCAAGACCACAATGGATCTAAACTGAGTTGCCAAAGTCAGTAATTATTTCTGGTCCACCTGCCATTGGCAAGACTACAATAGCAAAAGGACTAGCAGAGGAGTTTGGTCTGAAATATCTCAGTGGTGGTGATGTGTTAAAAGAACTAGCAACAGAACAGGGATTTCACACAAGCGGTGATGATTGGTGGGATACATCAGAAGGCATGGAGTTTTTGAATCAACGAAAAACAAATCCAGAGTTTGACAAAAAAGTCGACAGCAAACTAAAAGAATTATTTTCCAAGGGTGGAGTGATTATAACAAGCTATACACTTCCATGGCTTGTCAAAGATGGGATCAAAATCTGGCTTACAGGCTCACATGAAAACAGTGCAAAGCGGATGACTACAAGAGATAACCTCTCATTAGAAAAGGCGCTTGAAATAGTAACAAAACGATATGAAGAAAACAAAATAATCTACAAAAAACTTTACGGCTTTGATTTTGGAGACGACCTTTCAGTTTTTGATGAAATAATAAATACTAATGGTCTTGGAGCAGACGAAGTACTTTCACGTGCAAAATTGGTGGTACAAAAATTACTATGAAGCTAAAACAACTTCAAAATCTCAGAGTAATAGACCAGGACATAACAAATGATGCATATGGGACGTACTATGACAAAAGAACAGTAGAACAGCTTCTAAAATATGGCTTGATACTTTTGGATAAACCAAACGGTCCCACAAGCCATGAAACTGTAGCTTGGATAAAAAAAATCCTTAATGTCTCTAAAGCAGGACATAGCGGAACGCTCGATCCTCCAGTCTCTGGTCTTTTGCCAATAGGTCTTGGTGAAGCTACCAAAGCCTTGGCTGTTTTGTTACTAGGTCCAAAGGAATATCATGCACTTGGAAGACTGCATGCGTTGCCTTCACATGAAAAGCTTGAATCTGTATTGAACCAATTCATTGGAAAAATTTACCAAAAACCACCACAACGTTCTGCAGTATCAAGGCAGACAAGGATTAGGAATATCTACGAGATTGATGTGATTGAACAAAAAGAGCGACTCTTGCTCTTGAGAATATTATGTGAAGCTGGAACCTATATCAGAAAAATTCTCTATGATATGGGAGAGATACTTGGTTGTGGGGCAACAATGATTGAGCTGAGACGAACTCGTGTTGGACACTTTACGGAGGATTCTAACCTTGTTAAGATGCATGATCTTGTGGATGCATATGCTTTATGGAAGGAAAAAGGTGATGATGCTAAACTCTTACGGATAATAATGCCAATAGAGCACGCCCTAAGTGAGATAAAGTCAGTTGTAATCAGGGATTCTGCAGTAGACGCATTATGTCATGGTGCCCAGCTTGCGATTCCGGGCATTTTAGAAATTTCGCCCAATATGTCAAAAGGAGATTTTGTAGGTGTATACACACAAAAAGGTGAAATAGTTGCACTTGCCGAGGCAATTTTGTCCGAATCTGAAATTGTAGAAAATACAAAAGGATTTGCATTTAAGATAAGGAGAATTATCATGGCACCTAACACATATCCTAAAAACTGGCGCTCAAAAACTGTCATTAACAAATAAAAAGGAAGCAAATTTACTTTTTAGGGTTGGTTCCAAAAGGCGTCATGATTGGACTTGGTTTGGGAGTTATTGGTGCTATTGTAGTAGGGCTCTTTTTTGCAAACATGGCAAACCAAGCTCCAACACTTGTGTACGTTGAAGGTCAATCGCTTTCCATTATAACGGAAAAGACAAATTTTGAACTTGGTGAACTAATTAACATCAGAATAATAAACTCTGGAACCGAATCTCTGACATTTTCAGATTCTTCTTACGGTATGAAGATAGTTGGATTGGATGGCAGAGTACTCTATTCACCGCCATCACTGCAGGTAATCTCTGTACTTGAACCAAAAGAGGAAAAAATGTTTGTCTGGGATCAAACAAAGTCTGATGGTGATAAGATAATTGATGGAAGATACAAAATTGTTTCACGTGTCGTTACGGATGGAGAAAACATCTTGACAAAATCGCTTACAATTAACATATTCAAATAACTACTCTAACCGCTAAACCACATAATCAAAGAAGCTCCTATTGAAGACAGTACGCCAACAAACTGTGCTACCATGTCATTTGGTTTGTTTTCTTGTTCCTTAGGGAGAGAAATTGCCTCAGCTGAGATCAACGTATTTTGAGATTCTTCTTCAAAAACCGGTAATAATGTTGATGAGACGCTTGCCTTTTCTTTGTTGTTTAAAGCAACCACATATTGCGGGTTGATTTCTAGGACTCTATCATAGTATGATATTGCCTCTTGATAGTTGCCAAGGTTTACAAGTGCATTGCCTTTGTTGTTTAAAGCAACCACATATTGCGGGTTGATTTCTAGGACTCTATCATAGTACGATATTGCCTCTTGATAGTTGCCAAGGCTTACAAGTGCTGATCCTTTATTAGTTAATGCATGAATATTGTTTGGAGTTAATTCCAGAGTCTTGTCATAATGATATATTGCGTCCGTATATTTACAAAGACGTGCAAGTGCAGGTCCAGGGCTATTATAATGCGAAATTACATCTTCATAAGTACCTTTTTCACAATCTACACTACTATAGAAATATACTTTCTCATCTTTTTTATCCAACCTATAATTTGTGTAATCGGTTTCAATTTTGTTAGATAGATCTAACACATCTGGTTTAATAGTTTTTGACTTTTCTTGATTCGCAATCTTTTTTTGGGATGTTATAATGTTTGAAGAAACGATGTGTTGTGGAATATGTTTTGATACCTTGGTATCATGATTTAATGAATCCACGATGAATAAAACAAACGTCTCTTCAGAAATATTTCCTTCAAAGAGGTCCTCAATCATAAAACCTAGTGAAGTCTCATTGTCTTCAATCCACTCAACAAGCAAATCTTTGGAAATTTCAACATCTGTATTGGGTTTTATCAAATCTCTTTTCAGTAAGTCGTTGAAAAATGATGCCAATTCGTTATTACTGCCATCTAAATAATGCCATGTTGCCAATTGTTCCAGATCTGGTTCTGAAAACAAAAAGGCATGTGAGGTTGCTTCATCTGTAACCGCCGGCTGATATGTATTTTCAACAAACTTTATGGCAAGACTCTGTTTGGTCTCAGGGCTTCCATATTGAACCGTTATTAAATATGTGCCCTCAACTTTGAAATTTACTTCATATTTTGCCAAAAATGAGGTAGAGAAAGTTAGGTCGGGATTAACATCTGCAAGATAAATTCCAGATAGCATACTCGAGGGATCAAAAATGGTTATAGTCACTGGCGATTCAGTGAATGAAGATACCTCACCACTAATTGTAATTGTATCTCCATCTTGATAGATTTCCTTATCTGATTCAAATGATAAAATCTGAGGTGATAATTCTGTATGTTCTTCAACTATAGGTATATCATACTCTATTTCGAATAGATCGTTTTCGATCTCAAAGATTGTTTCAGAATTTAGCTTTCCATATTCAGCTGTTATTTGATATATGCCAGGTTTTTCATAAAATGGAACATCAGAAATTATTGTTTTAGAGAATTGATTATTTTCATCCAACTCAACACTATATGCTCCAAGAATTTTTTCATCAGGATCGAATATTCTAAGTGCTATAACAGGCATCTTTCTTTCTGTAACTTCACCTGAAACTATAATGGATTCTTCAGGTTGGTACGATATCTTATCAGTTGAAATTAATATTGTTCCTTCAACGGTATCTTGATCTTCTTCTGCTGAAGCTAAATCTGAACATAGCTCCAAAATTAGGATCCCAAACAAAAAAGTAATAACTACTATTTTTGGGGTCACATGAGAGCGAATTACTGTTTAATATTTAATAATTAAGTAGAAATTGTACTGATGACTAAAAGATCACATTGAAACTGAAGCAGCCTTGAATGTAAATTAAAGAAGAATCTAGGCATCCGCAATCGCAAATAACGTAATATATAGTCAATAAAACGAAAATGAATTTGGCGAAAAACAATGCCGGGATCGCCTAGCCTGGTAGGGCGCGCGCCTGGAAATGAATCTACCATAAAGCGCGTACTCGCAAGGGTTCGAGAGTTCAAATCTCTCTCCCGGCGCCTTATGCATAATCAATTAAAAGATACGGATCTAATTTGTAGACATTGGCAAAATGTGACGTGGCAATAATTGGGGGTGGAATACTTGGAACCTCAATCTCATACTGGCTTTCTGGTCTTTATGATATCAAAACCTGTGTTATTGAAAAAGAGCCAGAGGTTGCAATTCATGCTAGTAGTCGTAACACGGGTGTTGTCCATTCGCCATTTTATCTTGATCCACAAAAAAAGAAAATACTAGCAAAATCTGCTTTTCTTTCATATGATTTGTGGAAATCATTTGCAGAAAAAAGAGGACTTGGATGGAAGATGGTCGGAACACTGGAAGTAGCCTTAGATGAAGACCAACACAAAAGCTTGGAAAAATACATGACATGGGGGGTTCAGAACGATATCTCAGAGAATGATCTAGAACTGCTTGACAGAAATGACGTGTTACAGAAAGAACCAAACGTCAGCTGCCATTCCGCCTTATTTTGTAAACGTGATGCTGTAGTTGACTATGGCACATTCACACGTGAACTTAAAAAAGAATCACAAAAAAATGGAACTGAATTTTTGTTAAAACACAAAGTCGAATCTATACAAAAAAACGAAAAAGGTTCATTGCTAACTTTTCAAAATAATGAACAGCTAAACGCTGATCTGGTAATTAATTGTGCGGGGGGACATTCACTTGATATTGCAAAAAAGTTTGGCCTTGCAAAAGAGTATTCAGATCTTCACTTTAGAGGCGAATACTGGATAGCGCAAAAAGAATATGCTAACCTAGTAAAAACGAACGTTTATTCAGTTGCTAGTTTCCAAGATTTTCCATTTCTTGACCCGCATTGGATTCTACGATCAGATGGTAGAAGTGAGGTTGGGCCAAATGCGGTTCCTGTCCCAAGCTCAGAAACTTATTCAGGATATGGTGATGTAGGCACACTCATCTCAAAACTATCTGAAATAGTTACGGGAAATGCACGAAAACTGCTTTTGAATCCTGACTTTATATCTTTAATATCAAAGGAATGGCTCAGCTCAATCTCAAAAACTGCAATGATTGAACGTGTACAACAATTTATACCAAAAATAAAACCAGCATTTTTCGCAGAACGCGGTACAGCTGGAATAAGATCATCTATCATAACACCAGAAGGCACATTTTTGCCTGATGTTATGGAGTTAGAAAGTTCAAACTCATATCACATATTAAACTATAATTCTCCTGGTGCAACAGGTGCCCCAGTCTATTCAGCCTATGTTGTAAAAAAATTACAAGAAAAGGGGCTCTTGAATTATACACTACAACCAAAAGCGACTATTTGGAATTTTGAGAAAATTATAGCCAAACTTAATATTTTGTCCAACTAGACAATCCTTGTTGTTACCGGAACATTGCTCCATAAAAGAAAAAGGGAAGGACTGTCCAATGCCTCCAGAATTTATCATATCTATCAAAGTAAAAAATGAAGAATATATGGTTGGAATTACATGCAGTGGACACAAAAAACCGTTTTCTGAAAAACTGCAGAAATTACAAATAGCGGGCAAGATTCCAAAGGGGGTAATCCAATTTTCAGGATTAAAAGCAGTTGGTACTGATTGTATACGAATGGATCCGGATGACCTGCTTCAACTTTAGTTTAACTTTACGATTTATTTATGTGGAAACCAACTTACTCAAATATGCTAAATGAACTTTTGTCTGATATAATAAAAATAAATGATATTTTGCTTATAGTGCGAACTGGCGGTGCAATAATTGAAATGAGAAGCAATTCAATAAAATTAAAACAAAAAGACAACTGGATTACAATAGGAGATAACGATGGGCCTTGTCATATGCATGTGGATTCAAGCACAGTCTCTAAGGCTCAGTTTATTACCGAACAAAAGGAAGACCGAACTAGTTATAGCATAAGATTCTTTGATAAAAAAGAGCAGAGGCTAATGTCTGCAGTTTTCTCAAAAATGTATGATGAGAAGATGAATCTAAAACCAGAAAGGAAAAAGCTATATGATGAACTATTCAAAAAATATGGTTCAAAAGAGACAATCACTTT
>Ga0247727_10019747_pt1 | contig 10402 bp, 7 predicted proteins | sample WisWelCaveWW1625_FD_202498 | JGI IMG/M metagenome (GOLD analysis project Ga0247727, IMG submission 202498) | Biofilm microbial communities from Wishing Well Cave, Virginia, United States - WW16-25 | ecosystem: Environmental > Aquatic > Deep subsurface > Groundwater > Cave microbial mat | place... | reverse complement strand
CGAAGCTTACGCCATCGAGAGCGCATTGCTGCGCGTCGAAAAATTGATCGCGAACAAAGGCGAAGAGGCGTGCCAGGCGCCGATTGATCTGGCGCGGACTTATGCGAACGACGCCGCTGACCGAGTCGCAATCAGCGCGCGCAATCTGGCGGCGGCGCTCGACGAGCCGAAGAAGCTCGGCGCCGCGTTCGAACGGTTGGCGCCGCAGCGTCCGATCAACGCCATTCAGGCGCGGCGCGGCGTTGCTGACGCGATGATCGAGGCCAGGCGCTATCTTTGGTAAACCCGAGTCTGGAGTTGAAGGGCAAAACCACGGGGAGCACGGGGAGCACGGGGAAAAGAAGGGGAGAAGGTAGCTTGGAACAAAGATTCGGCTCGCGCAGACTATCAATTCCTCCCCGTGCTCCCCGTGGTTGAGTTCCAACTCCAGACTGGGGTTTGGTAAGAGTCGTATTCCACGCGCTTTTTCGGCTACAATTCTGCAAGGAAGTTACAACGGAGGATCAGTTATGGCAGTCCCGCAGGAAAAATTGCTCTTCACCGTCGAAGAATATCTGGAAATGGAACGCGCCGCTGAAGAGCGGCATGAGTACATTGACGGTCACATTTACAAAATGGCGGGCGAAAGTCTTGAACATAGCCGAATCAATATCAATCTCATTAGAATTCTCAGCACCCAACTGCTCGGCAAACCCTGCGAAGCTTTATCGCCAAATATGAAAGTGCGGGGCGGCCCGTTCTTCAAAGAGCAAAAGACGCGCAAGGGTTTGTTTTCTTACGCTGACGTCTCCGTCGTTTGCGAGGAGCCTCGATTTCACGATCAACACCGCGACGTTTTGCTCAACCCGACGGTCATCATCGAAATACTCTCAACTTCCACGGAAGAATATAATCGGGGTGAGAAGTTCCGCCGTTATCGCACGCACATTGAAACTTTGCAGGATTACGTATTGGTGTCGCAAACGATTCCCTGGATCAGACTTTATTCGCGGCGCCATCAAGGCTGGCTCTTCACGGATGCGGCGGGGCTTGACGACGCGATTTACCTGCCTTCGATAGATTGCCGCCTGCTTTTGGCGGAAGTCTTCGATCGCGTCGTCTTCCCGCCGGAAGAGATCGAGCCAGATGACGAAACCGCCGCTGAAGCTGCATCGTGATGAGAAAAATCCTGTTCTGCTTTTGCTTGACGCTTTCCGTTTCCGCGTTCGCAGTCAACGCTCGAATCGCTCCGCCCACACCGCTCGCTCCGACGCCATCGCCCGCCCAACTGGCTTGGCAGCAGCTCGAATACTACGCCTTCATCCATTTCGGCATGAACACCTTCACCGGCCACGAGTGGGGCGAAGGCCGCGCGCATCCTGACACGTTCAACCCGACTGCGCTCGATTGCCGCCAGTGGGCGCGCGTCGTCAAAGCTGCCGGGATGCGTGGCATCATCATCACCGCCAAGCACCACGACGGTTTCTGCCTGTGGCCGTCAAACACGACCGACTACTCGGTCAAGAATTCAAGATGGCGCGACGGGCGCGGCGATGTGCTGAAGGAACTGTCCGATGCTTGCCGCGAAGCGGGGTTGAAGTTCGGCGTCTACATCTCGCCGTGGGATCGCAATCATCCGCTTTACGGAACGCCGCGATACAACCGCGTCTTCAAAGATCAGTGGCGCGAGATTCTCACTCAATATGGCGAAGTTTTTGAGTCGTGGCTGGACGGCGCCAACGACGGCAAGAAGCGGATGGTTTACGACTTCCACGGCTTCTTCGACACGATCAAAACCTGGCAGCCCAACACCGTGATCTTCAGCGACGCCGGCCCCGACATCCGCTGGGTGGGCAACGAGCGAGGCTTTGCGGGCGAGACCAACTGGTCGCCGCGCGACAACGAAGGCACATTTCCTGGCTTTGCTGACGAAAAGGCATTGAACGTCGGCGATGAAAACGGAACCGTCTGGCTTCCCGCTGAATGCGACGTCTCGATCCGCCCCGGATGGTTCTACCACGCGAACGAAGACGACAGAGTGAAATCGGTCGAACAATTGATGAACATCTACTACGGCTCGGTGGGACGCAACGCCAATCTGCTGCTGAACATCGGCGTTGACCGCCGCGGGCTGGTGAACGAAAACGACGAACGGCGGTTGATGGAATTCAAACGCGCAAGAGACGAGGCGTTCAAGACCAATCTGGCGAAGGGTAGGATCAAAGCCAGCAACACGCGCGGCAACGACGCTCGCTTCGGCGCTGAAAAAGCGATTGACGGGGACGCGAAGACTTACTGGGCGACGGGCGATGGCGTGACCGCCGCTTCACTCGAATTGGATTTCGGGCGCGAGGTCGAGTTCAACAATTTTCTCGCGCAAGAAAACATCGCTCTGGGTCAGCGCGTGAAGAAGTTTTCGTTGGAAATCTGGAACGGAAAAGGCTGGGAGACCATCGCGCGGCAAACGACCATCGGATACAAACGCATCCTGCGCTTCCCGGCGGTGAAGACAAACAAGCTGAGGTTCAACATCGAAGCCGCAAAAGCCTGTCCGACCATTACGAACATCGAGGTCTACAACGCGCCGTCGAGTTGATAGAGGAACAAGAGAGATCAAGCAGAAAAATGCCGGGCAGAAAAATGAATGCCAACCAGGCCCGGTTCTTTTCATTTTTCTGCCGCTCATTTTTCTGCTTTCTGCTGCAAATCAGGTCGCGAACCTCAGGCTGACGAAACGTTCGGCGACGTGATAGTTCGGCGTCTCCGTGAGCGTCGGCGAAAGAGCCAGATACTGTCGTTCGCCATTCAACCGGCTGATGCGAAACAGATTCGCACGCCACACCTCGCCAGCTTGCGGTTGGCGCCCGAAAGCCGCGAACGGAATGGCCATCGCCACGCGCCAGATTTTCTGCGACTCGTTGATCGCGGCGGCAGTCCGCATCCCGCTCTTCCACTGCCAATCGCTCCACATCCGCGAACGGTCAACGATCAGATCGCACCATTGCCCGGTCGGCGCGACCTCGAACTCGCGGTAATGTTTTTCGTGCGGCTCCGCAGGCGAACGCACGAAAGCTTCGCACACGTCGCGGTCCCACAACGCGTGGCGCTCTTCGCTTACATCGAACTCTTCGTCAATGTCCAACTCGGTGTAGCCGCACTCGAAGCCGAAAAAGATCGCCTGCTCGCTCCACAGAACCATCGCGGTGGTCTTCAATTCGACGGGAGCTTCTTCGCCGCGCCAGTTGCGATCAATAGCAAACCGATAGGCGCGCCGCCAGCCTTCGTCTTTGAAGTCCACGGTGAGTCGCGGCGCGGGATGAAAGACGGCGGTAATTTCAGGAATGTTCATAGACGTTCACCTAAACTGACTGTAACTTACCCAACCCCGAACTCCAACGTCCCGCCCGTCGCGTTCCCCAAGCCACGGTGAACTGGTAAACTGCGCCCGCTTCCATCACCAGAACCAGGAGGTCTTCCCTCAGCGCCTGTCGCTGCTTGAGGCGAAGAAGGAATACGAGCAGTTGAAGTAATGCGGCGCGCTATACGGGCGACACCCTGAAAGAATGAAAATCGGCGGCGAGAGTAGCGCAACCTGCCGAGGTTGCGCGGTTTTCTCCACTCGCCCCTTGCCGGGAACCACGCAACCTCGGCAGGTTGCGCTACTTTTTCTGAGGAACAGTTCACATGCGAGAGACCGTTGTTGAAATGAACAGTCGCCGCAGATTCCTGCGATTGCTTGCGGCCAGCCCGTTGGTGGCTTTTTCAGGATTGTCATTGGAGAGGCTGGCGATGTCCGGGAACGGGAAGGCTGCCAGCGCGCTTGGCGTGTTCGAGCGCCTGGCGCAAGCCGAAGACCTGATCTCGACTCCCGAGCAAGCCATCAACGTGATGGAGTTCGAGGCTCTAGCGCGCAAGAAACTGCCGCCCGCGCACTTCGGCTACCTGGCGACCGGCGTGGACGACGACGCCACGCTGCGCGCCAACCACGAAGGCTTCGCGAAATATCAGATTCGAGTCCGCCGGCTGAGAGACATACAGAAGATTGACACATCCATCCGGCTGTTCGGCGCCGAATGGGACAATCCCATCGCGCTTGCTCCGGTGGGCAGCCAGAAGGCGTTCCATCCCGAAGGCGAGATCGCGGTGGCCAAAGCCGCCCGTGCGAAGGGGCACCTCCAGATACTGTCCACGATGACCAGTTCGTCGGTCGAAGCCGTCAACGAGGCGCGGGGCGCTCCGGTCTGGTACCAACTCTATCCGACCAATGACTGGAACGTCGCGCGCGGGCTGACCAAACGCGCTGAGGCGGCGGGCTGTCCGGTGCTCGTGTTTACCGTTGATTTGCAGGGCGGTTCCAACCGCGAGACCTTTATGAAGTCCAGGCGGGTGGATGCGCGGGAGTGTACCCTCTGTCACGTGGGCGGGCTTTTTTACAACCCGACAATCCGCCGCAGGCCGATGTTTCAGGGTCTCGATTTATCGAAGGTCATCACTCAATACCCGCTGGACATGACCTGGGAAGTCATCAAGCGACTGCGAGACGCCACTGCGATGAAGCTGGTGATCAAGGGCATTGTCACGCGCGAAGACGCCCAGCTTGCGGTCGAGCACGGCGCTGACGGCGTCATCGTATCGAATCACGGCGGGCGCGGCGAGGAGAGCAATCGCTCGACCATCGAGTGTCTGCCGGAAGTCGTGGAAGGCGTCGGTGGAAAGATTCCCGTGCTGATTGATGGAGGGTTCCGCCGGGGGACGGACATCTTCAAGGCGCTGGCGCTCGGCGCGAGCGCCATCTGCATTGGCCGGCCTTACCTGTGGGGATTGGCGGCGTTCGGGCAACCGGGCGTCGAGGCAGCGCTCAACCTCCTGCGGCGCGAGTTGCAGATCATCATGCGACAGGCCGGGACGACATCGGTTGAGCAGATCACACAGGCATACCTGATAGATCGAAGGAGATGATGAGGCGCATGATATAATCGCCCGGCATTTATATGTCCGCGACCAACTTCAACACCAGAAACGATACCTATCGCAAGCTGATGGGGAACGGCTTGACATATCGCATTCCGCGTTTCCAACGCGATTACAGTTGGACGGATGACGAGTGGGAAGACCTCTGGCTCGACATCCTGGGCACGATCACTGAAGGCGGCGAACCTGCCCACTACATGGGCTACCTGGTTCTGCAATCGGAAAACGACAAGGTCTTTGACGTCATTGACGGCCAGCAGCGACTCACGACGCTCAGCCTGATCGCCCTGGCTGTCCTAAAAAACCTACAGCGTCTGATTGACGATGATAAGGACGCAGACCGCAACCGGCAACGTCTGGAACAGATTCGGCAGACCTACATCGGCTACCTCGACCCGGTCACGCTGGTGTCCCGGTCAAAGCTGACGCTCAACCGCAATAACGACACGTATTATCAAACCTATCTGGTCCCGCTCGTCCATCTCCCGCAGCGTGGTTTCCGCGCTTCCGAACATGGCCTGCGCAATGCCTTCGAATGGTTCGACCGGCGCGTCCGTGATTACGCCCGCCAGCGTGCGCCGCAATTCGGCGATGACGAAGGCGTGGCGCTCGCCAGTCTGATCGAAACCCTGAGCGACCGCTTGTTCTTTACCGTGATCACAGTCACGGACGAACTCAACGCCTACAAAGTCTTCGAGACGCTCAACGCCCGCGGCGTACGCCTTTCCGCTACCGATCTACTGAAAAATTATCTTTTTTCGGTGCTCCATCGCCGCGACCAGCACGAGCACGAAATGAAGACGCTGGAAGATCGCTGGGAAGCGATGGTGGGCAGGCTGGGGAGCGAGAGCTTCCCGGATTTCCTGCGCATTCACTGGAACAGCCGCCGCTCATTCGTCCGGCAGACGGAACTGTTCAAAACCATCCGCCATCACGCCCGAACGCGGGAATCCGTCTTCACGCTCATCCGCGAGATGGAAGAGGACCTGGACGCCTATCTCAGCCTGACGCATCCGGAGGCTTCGCAATGGAGTCCGCATCTCAAATCGTTTGCGGGAGACCTGCGGATGTTCGGCGTTCGGCAACCGTTCCCATTCCTGCTGGCCGCGCGGCGCGTCTTTGCCGATGAAGATTTCGAGACTCTGCTGCGCGCCTCGGTGATGATTTCGTTTCGTTACAACGTCATCGGCAGCCTGCCGGCCAACGAACAGGAACGCGTTTACAACCAGGTGGCCGAGAAGATTTCGCGATGCGAACTGACCGCCGCCGCCGCGCTGACAGGGCTCAGTTCCATCTATCCCGGGGACGAAGCCTTCCGCGCCGCTTTTGCGAACAAAGTCATCGGCGCCACGCAAACCCGCAATCGCCGTGTCGTGCGCTATATCCTTTGCCAACTTGAAAAACAGTTCGATGGCCGGGAGTACGATTTTGACAGCGACGCTTTCAATCTGGAGCACGTGCTGCCGCAACATCCCGGCGCGGGCTGGGAAGCTTTCACCGAAGAAGAGATTGAAGCTCTCGTCTTCCGCCTGGGCAATATAACCTTGCTGCAAGCCGGACAAAACAGAGACCTCGGCGGCGCCGATTATGCCGCCAAACGGCCTGTTTACGCCGCCAGCGGGTTCGCCCTGACTCGCAAGATCGCTGAAGAGAACGCCGATTGGACGCCTGAACGCATCGCCGCGCGGCAAAACCGGATGGCCCGACAAGCCACCTCGATCTGGCGCATCGCGCAACTCTCCTGACCGGCGCCAAACAACCCTAACCAACTCATAGGGGGTAATGACAAGACGCATGCAAAAAACCGCTTTAGCCGTCTTCCTGGCAGCCCTCATAGCCGCCAGCGCGACCGCCCAGAATCAGTGGCCGACCAAACGCTGGCCTACATCCACACCAGCCGCCGTCGGACTCGACGCAAAAGTACTGGCTGAGTTGGATGCCGACATCGCCAGCGGAAAGTACGGTTACGTTGACAGCCTGCTCGTCATCCGGCGCGGGAAGGTGGTGTACGACCGTTCGTACAAACACGATTACGACCGGATTTACGGCCAGCAGGCCAAAGAGACTGGGCCGCTCAACGCGCACGATCTGTCGGGGCCGTACAATTACTACAATTCCTGGTGGCATCCGTTTTACCGCCGAGGCGATCTGCACACGATGCAATCGGTGACGAAGACCGTTACCTCAGTCGTGATCGGCGTAGCCACGGCGCGGAAAGAATTCCCTGATCTCGACACGCCGATCCTGAAGTTCTTCGATGAAAAGAAAGTCGCCAACATTGACGAGCGCAAGCGGCACATCACCATCCGCCATCTGTTGACGATGACCGGCGGCTTCGATTGGCGCGAAGACCTGCCGTACAGCGACCCGAACAACGCTGCGAGCTTGATGGAGGCGAGCGCAGACTGGGCGGAGTTCACGATCAATCGTCCAATGGCGCGCGAGCCAGGGACGGTCTTCAATTACAGCAGCGGCGAATCGCAGTTGCTCTCGCACATTTTCAGAGTGGCGACCGGCAAGGACATTGAAGAGTACGCCGCCGAGCATCTCTTCGTCCCGCTCGGAATCGAGAGCTACTTCTGGAAGCGCACGCCGTCCGGATTGGTGGACACTGAAGGCGGGCTTTATCTTCGGCCACACGATCTGGCGAAGATTTGGTACCTGTTCCTCAAGCACGGAGTGTGGGAGCGCAAACAGATCGTGACGGATGATTGGGTCAAGGCGTCGGTGACTCCGAGCGTTTCAGTGGCGCCCAACGGAACAACGAAGTACGGCTTCAAGTGGTGGCTCTTTCCTTACGACGACGGTAACTCGCGTCTGGCCTGGGCCGGGTCGGGTTTCGGGGGCCAGATGCCGATTGTCGTGTCGGAGTACGATCTGGTAGTGGTCTTCACGGGATGGAATATTCACGATGATAGAAACAAACGGCTCAGCCATCGCGTGGCGATTGACCGCGTCCTTCGCGCGGTGGTCGAGCAGCGTCGTAATGGGTCGAAAGTTCGTTAGGGTTTATCACCCCAATCCTAAAAGTCAATACTTTCGCCCGTGTGCTAGAATCGGCCTCAAATCATACTTGCGAGATGAGTCAATGCGCACTATTCCCGATAGAGAATCTCTGACCGTCGAGTTCAAGAGCGACCGGAGCCGGTTGCCGGATCGCGAACTGATCGCTGCCGTAGTCTGCCTGGCCAACACGGATGGCGGAGAGATTTATCTGGGGGTTGAAGACGACGGCGCAGTCACCGGCCTGCACCCTGATCACCGGAATCTCGCCTCTCTCGCCGCGATGATTGCCAACCGGACCAACCCACCGGTCAGCGCGCGCGTCACGGCTCTTGAGGAAGAAGGGAAGCCGATTGCCCGGATCGAAGTCCTCAGATCAACCAGACTGGTAGCCACATCTGAGGGCGTGCTTCAGCGCCGCCGCTTGCTGGCCGATGGGACTCCGGAATGCGTTCCCTTCTATCCGCATGAGTTCGCCAGTCGCCAAGCTGATTTCGGCGCGCTCGATTACTCATCACTCCCGGTCACGGGCGCCTCCGTCTCCGATTTCGATCCGCTGGAGCGTGAGCGGCTGCGGCAGATGGTGGAGCGCTATCGTGGGGATCGCGCGTTAATTTCGCTGACTGATGAGGAGTTGGACGGCGCGTTGGGGTTTGTGCGCCGTGAAGGCGGGCAGCTTGTGCCGACGGTGACAGGGCTGCTTGTGCTTGGACGCGAAGCGGTCATCCGCGACTTGGCGCCGACCCACGAAGTCGCCTTTCAGGTATTGAATGGCACACAAGTCCGAGTCAATGATTTTTACCGCACACCGCTCCTTAAGACTTTTGAGCGAGTGATGGAGCAGTTCAAGGCGCGCTTGGAAGAGGACGAAGTGCAAGTGGGCTTGTTCCGCGTGCCGATCCCGACCTTCGACGAGAGGGCATTCCGCGAAGCCTTCGTCAACGCCCTGGCTCATCGCGACTACACGCGCCTGGGGGCCGTCCACGTGCGCCGCGAGACGGAGGGTTTCATCATCAGCAACCCGGGAGGGTTTGTTGAAGGTGTGACTCTGGACAACCTGCTGGTGGTCGAGCCGAGGCCGCGTAACCCGGTCCTGGCAGATGCCATCAAGCGGCTTGGGCTGGCGGAACGCACCGGGCGCGGCGTGGATTTGATCTACGAAGGGTTGTTGCGCTATGGGCGACCAGCGCCCGATTATTCGCGCAGCGACCGTACCTCAGTGACCGTCAAGTTGAGCAGCGCAGAGCCGGATATTTCTTTCCTGAATATGATACTTGAAGAGGAGAGGCGCACGGGCGCCCCTGTGCCGCTGGATTCGTTGATCGTGCTGTCGCAATTGAGGCAAGAGCGGCGGCTGAGCGTGGCAGATGCGGCAGCGGCCTTGCAGAAGGATGAAGCTGCCGCGCGCACCGTGTTGGAGCGATTGGTTGAGTCAGGGCTGGTCGAGGCGCGCGGAGTCAAAAAGGGGCGCGTTTACACCTTGAGCGCAAAGGTCTATCGCGCCATCGGGCAAAGCGCCGGCTACGTGCGGCAAGCGGGCTTTGATCCGATTCAGCAGGAACAGATGGCGCTGCAATACGCGCGCAACCACGGGCGGATCACCAGGAAAGACGCCAGTGAGCTTTGCCGGCTCAGTGAGGATCAGGCTAGCCGCCTCCTGCGGCGGTTACAGGCGGAGGGCAAGTTGACAGTGGTTGGGAAGGGGCGCGGAGCTTATTACGCCGCTGCGGGATAAAGCCGCAATCGCGCGCGCGTTTGCGGCAAAACGCGCGCGCGATTAATCGCGCAGTTGGCTGCCTGGCTCCCACCGAATTCGAGGTGGGGCAGCGATTAACTTAACCAGGTCAAAGCGACTTCTTCGAATCTATTTCCGGTTGAAAACGGTTCTGACATCGCCGGCGGTCTTGCCTGCGTAACGCAGGATCACGCCGTCGCGTCCGACCGTCCAGCCGTTGTCGCCATCGCGAAACGTCACGGCGCGCAACGGCGTGGTCGTGCCGCTCACGTCGCGCAGCCAGTTTCTGCCGCCGTCTTCGGTGTGGAGGATGATGCCGTTGAGTCCGACAGCCCACGCGAGCTTCGGGTTCACGGCGCGAACGCCCAGCAGATTGCTCGGTACGCCGCTGATCTGCACCACCCAATTTTCGCCACCATCGCTGGTGTGCAAGATCAAGCCGTCTTCACCGACCACCCAGCCAGTCTTCGCGCCGGCGAATGAAATTGCATAGAGCCACTTGCGCGTGCCGCTCTCTTGCGCTTGCCACGTCGCGCCGCCGTTGTCGGTGCGGATGATCACGCCCGCTTCGCCAGCGGCCCACGCCGTCCGCGCGTCGGCGAAGGCTACAGTCTCAAGCCACGCGCGAGTGTCTGAAATCTGCGGTGTCCATTTCTCTCCGCCGTCAACCGTGCGCAGGATCAATCCTCCCTCGCCAACGATCCAGCCCTCTCG
>Ga0247727_10019746_pt1 | contig 10402 bp, 3 predicted proteins | sample WisWelCaveWW1625_FD_202498 | JGI IMG/M metagenome (GOLD analysis project Ga0247727, IMG submission 202498) | Biofilm microbial communities from Wishing Well Cave, Virginia, United States - WW16-25 | ecosystem: Environmental > Aquatic > Deep subsurface > Groundwater > Cave microbial mat | place... | reverse complement strand
GATTCGAGCACCGAAACGACGCAAAACGAACGCCTCGGGCATGTTTCGCACTCACTTCAACACCAAAACCGCGCATGATCGACATGGTTCGTATCGTTTCGGTCACTTGCGCAGAGCTTCCCTAGGATAAGCAGACCGTGCGAACCTTTGCCGCGTTCGGGGCGCCACTCGAAGGCAAGGCCCTTCGCCTTCGCGTGCTTCTGGATCATGCGGATGAACTCGTTACCGCGCACGATCCGTGCTCAGGGATGCAGTATCGGGCATTTATGTCCGATCGTCAAGTCCGGCACTCAGGCGAACGCGGTGTCAACCTCGCACAGCAGGGCCACTGGTTCGATCCCAGTACGACCCACCAAGAATAAAGCGGTAGTACGACGAAGAATGGACAGCTACCTCTCTCGCGCCGCTTCGTGAAAGGCCTTGCGCACCGGTGAGAGGAGATACTCCAGCACCGTGCGGGTGCCAAGATGGATTTCCGCCGCGACCTGCATGCCCGGCGTCAGACGGTATTTGACGCCGTCGGCATCGAGCGTCTGGCTCTTTAGGTTGACGAGCGTGCGGTAGGCGAGCGCCTCGACCGGAGGTTTGGGCGTCGCCGGCGCAAGCGCGCCCGCCGTAGAACCCCGCTCGGCTGCATCGGCGCTGACGTGCGCGACGCTGCCTTCGAGCATGCCGTACTTCTGGAAGGTGAACGCGGCGAGCTTCACTTTCACCGGCTGCGCCTCGCGCACGAAGCCGATGTCGTCGTTCTTCACCCAGACTTCCGCGCGCAGGTTCTCGTCCTTGGGCACCAAAGTCATCAGGATGGTGCCGGGGCTCGCCACGGTGCCGACGGTGTGGGTGGCCAAGTCCTTCACCAGGCCGTCCTGCGGCGCGCGCAGCTCGAGGTAGCCGTGCCGGTGCTCCTGCTTGGCGAGGTCCTGGCCCGCTTTCTCGAACTGGTTGGCGACATCCACGCGCTCGGTCTGCAGCTGGCGCCGGTAGTCGGCGGTGATCTGCGCGGTTTTCTTCTCCTGCTGCGCGATGGTGGCGGCGGCGGAAGCGATCACCGCTTCCTGCGCGCGCAGGTCCTGCTCCTTCTCGATCCTCTCGCGCTGCTTGTCGTTCGACATCAGCTTGCCCGCGAAGCCGTCCTTCTCCAGCTTGGCGTAGGCCGCTTCCTGGTCGAGGTAATGCGGCAGCACCTGCGCGAGTTTCTTCCTCACCGCCTCCGCCGCGACGAGGTCGCTATTCGCCTTGACCAGCACCGCGCGCTCCTGCGACAGCGCGGTTTCGTAGGACTGGCGGTTGGCGAGGTACTGCGCCTGCACCTGGACGAAGAGTACCGCCGGGTCGTCGCCGCGCCGGGCCAGGGGCGTGCCCGCGAGCTGCGCGTCGATGCGCCGCAGCGACAGGCGCTTGTGGTGGAAATCCGCCGCCAGCGTTTTCAGGTCGGAATTCGACAGCGCCGCATCCATGCGCATCAGGATCTGGCCCTCCTTCACCAGCTCGCCTTCCTTGACCAGGATCTCCTTCACCACGCCGGCCTCGGCTGGCTGCACGATCTTCAGGTAGGTATCGGGTACCAGGCGTCCCTCGGCCACGGCGACGATGTCGAGCTTGCCGAACACCGCCCACGCGAGCAGCCCGGCGAGAAAGGCAAGCGCCGCCCACAGCATGCGCCGCCCGAGCGGGCTGGGCGGCAGTTGCTGCAGCCGCACCAGTGCCGGCTGGAACTCGCGCGGGTCGGCGTGCGTGCGCATCACAGCTTCTGGAACCCTTCCCCGAGCCCGGAGAAAGTGCCCATGCCCCCGCAGCCGCTGCTCTGGCCCGTGGACCCTGAATAGCCCCATCCGCCCTGCGACCGGTCGTCGTCGCTGCCGTAGCCGCCGTAATGGCCCTTGCCGCCGTACCCGCCGCCGCCGTCGTCGTCTGCCTGCGCGAGGCTGCCCACGCAATTCTGCACCTGCACCCAGCGCTGCGCGATCTGCTCGGGCGTCATGGCGCCGTAGCCTCCGCCGCCTTGGCGCTGCAGGTACACGGCGAGCGCGGTGAAGTCGTAGTCCGGGCTGCGTTTGAGGCGCGCGGCGATGGCGTCGAACATGCCGCCACGCTCGTCATCGTCGTCGTGCCCACCGTGGTGGTCGTCGTCATCATCGTCGTGAGCGCCGTGACCCTCACCATGATTGCTGCCGCCGTAGTTCGATGGCCCGGCCTCGCTGATGCAGCCATCCTGCCCGCTTCCCGAGCCGGAGGTGACGCGCGAGCGGGTGGCCGACTCGTTCCACACCGTGCCGTCGGCAAACTCCACCTGCTCGACACGTTTCGACGCCGAGGAGAACCAGTCTTTCGCCGTCACGCTGCCGTTGCCGCCCGAAAGCTGCAGCAGCAGGTCGTTGCCAGTCCGGCGCACCGTCACGTCGCCCGCGGCGATGCCGGCACCGAAGAGGATCGCATCCTGGCCGCCCGAGTCCCGCACCAGGTCGTGGCCGCCGCCTTTCGTGTGCACGAAGAGATCGTTGCCCTTGCCGCCGATCAGCCGATCGTTTCCGGCGCCGCCGTCCAGCACATCGTCGCCGTCGCCGCCGTCGAGCAAGTCGCGGCCCGCGTCGTCGAGCAGAAAGTCATCGCCGGCCATGCCGTAGAGCCGGTTGTCGCCCGGGTTGCCGACCAGCATGTTGGCAAGCGCGTTGCCGCGGCCTTCAAGGTCTTCCCGACCGATCAGGTGCAGCTCCTCCACGTTGGCGGGCAGGGTGTAGCTCGCCGAGCTGTAGACCGTGTCGTAGCCCGCCACCGCACCCTCGATGACGAGGTCCACGCGGCATTTCCCGCCGCCGGGGTCATCATCGTTGTCGTCGTCATCATCGCCATGGCCGCCGCCCTTGCTTCCCGGGTTGCCGGGCGACGTACCGGGGCCGTCGTTCTGGTTGGTCGCGTGCCCCGGCGGCGGCGGATCCTCGCCGTTGCCCACGCCCTCGTTGCCGTGGCGCCCGTCTTTGGCACAGGTCTGGTCCACGAAGTACACGTCGTCGCCCGCCCCGCCGCTCATCTGGTCGTAGCCCTTGCGGCCATCGATGACATCGCTGCCGCTGGTGCCCGGGATCACGTCGTCCTGGCCGGTGCCCACGATCGGCACGATGCCGCCGCCGCTCGAGCCGCCCGCGATATTGAGCACGAACACGTCGTTGGCGCTCGCGCCCGCCGTGTCGGTCGCCGTGACGCGCAGCTGCAGCGTCTCGGGTGCGGTGCCGCCGTCGGTGCCGCAGCCGCAGTCCTCCGTGCCACCTCCACCGCCGCCCGTGCCGCCCGGCGGCGCGCCGGAGAAGCTGCGCGTCACGGCGTCGAACGAGAGCCACGACGGCAGTGCCGCACCGTCGGCGAGATTCGCCGAGTACGCGAGCGTGTCGCCGAGGTCGATGTCGTTGAAGACGTCCGGCACAAAGGTGAAGCTGAACGCCGTGGCCGCTTGCGCACTCTGGTCCGCGATCGGCGTCACCAGCACCGGCGCGTCGTTCGTGCCATTGACCATCACCTCGAGGCTGCCAGGCGTGCTTGCGATACCGTCCGTAGCGTCATAGGAAAAGACCTCGTGGAACTCCTGCCCCTCGGCGAGCGACTGAGCCAGCGCATTGTCCAGCGCGTAGCTGTAGCTGCCGTCCGCCGCGAGTTCAAGCGTTCCATAAGCGCCGAGGTACGTACCCGGATTTGCCACCGAAAGCGTGTCACCAAGGTCCGGATCGGTGTCGTTGACAATGACGCTGCCGCCGGCAAACAGCGTGATGTCTTCCTCCACGGCAGCCGTGTCATCCTTCGTCATCGGCGACTGATTCGGCGGCGGCGCAGCACGCTCACGAAGTGTTTCAGCACTCCAGACAGTGCCGTCACCGAACTGCACGCGCTCAACTACGTCGTACAACAGCGCGCCTTGAATGGTGATGCTGTCCTGGGTATTGCCGATACGGATGACAATGTCATCTCCGGACCTCGCAATCGACACGTCGCTCGTCAAAATATCGGCAGCCAGACTCAACATGTCGATGTTTTCGGGTGTCGCGTCCAATTCCACAATGGTGTCAGCACCATCGCCGCGGCCAAAAAAGTAAATGTCGTCGCCCGCCCCGTCCAGCAGCAGGTCGTCTCCCGCATTGCCGAAAACTCGATCCGTCGTGTTGGACCCCACGATGACATCGCTTACCGATGTGCCGACAACATCGAGGCCACGCGCGATCAGCTGGTCGTAGGTAAGTTGCGCGCCGTCGCTGAACTTGAACAGCTCCACATCGTGCGCGCCGAATATGTCGTTCGTATCGACATTTGCCAGATGGATCGCGTCGCCATTGGAGCCCACGCGAATCAACAGCGATCCCCTGCCCAAGGTAAGCATATCGGGGGCAATACCGTGGCCGAACTCGACAGTGTTTACCTCGCCGGTGGAAGGACTGTCAGATATGCGGTCAACACCATCGCCCAGCGCAAAGAGATAGGTGTCGTTCCCTCCCCCACCGAATAACTGGTCGTCTCCCGCCCCTCCTTGAATCGTATTCGCCGCGCCATTTCCGACCAATGTGTCGTCGCCCGCAGTTCCGCTGGCGGCGACAGCTGTACTTATAAGGTCGACCATCGCCAACGACGTTCCATTTGCAAAAACCAGACGGTCAACCGGCAAATCACCCGCCGTGGCCGTGCCGAAGCGAATCAACTCCAGAGTATTTCCAGCAACATGCAAGAACGTGCTCGATGCGCCAAGTTCGACTGATACGTTGGACAGGTCCATTCCCGCGTCAAAGTGGAGCTCGTCAAACCCGGACTCGTCGTACATGATGTCGTTGCCATGGCCGACGACATAGAAATACTTGTCGTCCCCGGTGCCACCGTCCAGAACATCGTCGCCCTTGCCGCCGGCAATCCAATCGTCGCCGTCTCCGCTCACGACTAGATCGTCTCCGGCCGCGGCGAGGATCCGATCGGTGTAGCTGCCGCCAAAGAACGACTCGCCCGCTACGGAGCCGCGCTGCAAACTGCCCCAGGCTTCGAATTGCGCCGCGCTAAGCGATCCGGGGTGCTCGATTTGATTGGCGGGGCCGGCAAACCAATCCGCTATGACGAGCGTACTGCCCGGGCTTTCGCCCGGAATAGGAGGATCGATGAAGTCCTCGAGAACAATGTCATTGCCGTTTCTGGCGACTTCGAGCACGGTCTTGCTAGGCTGCGGCGAGTCCTGCAATACCGCGCTCTCAAAGCTGGAAAGATCAGTTCCTAACAGAAAATCCCACCGCGTCGTAAGCGTATCGTCGCCGCTCGCGTCGTGAATCACGCCGCCACTGACGACGTAGGTGTCGTCACCGATTCCGCCATCGATGAAGCTTGCGCCGAAGAACGCAAAGATTTGATCATCGCCGTCCCCAGCGAAAACAACATCCAAACCGAATGCGGAAATTCTATCGTTTCCTGGTCCCGCATCGATGTAGTTGTAGCCTGCCCCGGTGTCAAAACCGAAAGTTTCCGACGACCCAATGCCATCGTCCCCGGGCCCGCCGATCAGAATATCGTTTCCACTGTTCTGATCCCCGATCCGATCGTTGCCGTTGCCGCCATCGAGATAGTCGTCTCCCGGTTGCCCGAACAAGGATGCCAGCGAGCCGAACTGGGCCGTCAGACTGGAATACGTTATTCGGTTAAAGCCGCCCGCGTCGTAATCCCCCCCGATGACGTCATCGCCGTCGCCGCCGTAGATCACATCAGAACCGCTTCCGCCGTCGATAATGTCCGCGCCATCGCCTGCATCGATATAGTCGTCGAATGACGGAGAGCTTCCCAGGACGTAGTTCAGGACGGCGGGCAATCCCCCCGGGAAATGCCAACCCTCGGCCAGGATGTGGTCTATCGCGACTTGCATGTCCACGTCGCCCTGGCTGATTGATACGGTGAGCAAATTCCTGAACGGAAGAAACGCTCCCGACTCAGCGAGGAATTCGGTACCGCCAGCCGGCTGCGGTTGGCTAAAGCCCGGGGCAAGACTTGCGAGATTGAAGCTGAATCCGTCGATGGAGGCGGATTGCGGGAATCCGCTGTTTACCGTAGCTAAATAATTATCGCCGCAGATCGTGTCGCCGAAGGCGCTACCCACGATATAGTCGTCTCCGGCACCTCCGGCGATACGCCTCTCTATTGTGTTGCCAGCGTCGGAGGCTTCGATCAGGTCGTTCCCACCCCCGGCGTCCAGCATCACGAAAGTCGAGGCAGGGCCTGCCGTGATCGTGTCATCGCCGCTCCGGGTGTAGAAGCTTATGTTTGCGGTAACGACGAAGTCGTTGGCATCGCTTCCAGCAAGGTTTACCGCTTGCGTATTCTCGTTGACGACAGGATTGGATACCGCGTCGGTTGGCAACTCGCTATTCACATAGAAACGCGAAGCTGCATTGGCCGGGGGAGCGACGGGCTCCTCGTGCGGCTCCAAGATGATGCCCAGAGTGCCTGACGCGAAGCCACTTACATAGAGAGAGTCATCGATGAGAAGCGTCTGCGCCGTTCCCGGCGCTCCGACCAGCGTGTACCTGGTCCCGGCCGCATCCTCATAGGAATACTTATCGACTTGCTGCCCGCCTGCGAGTACTCGCCCCTTGTAAACAATCTGCCCCGATCCGTCCGAATCCAGAATGGTGTCGTGTCCGTCGCCGGCACTATAGACATAGTTGTCGAATCCAGCGCCGCCCTCCAGTCGGTCGTTGCCCTTGCCACCTTCCAGGCGGTCGTTGTCGAGGCCGCCGTAAAGCCGGTCGTTGCCATCTCCGCCGTAGAGTTCGTCGTTGCCTGCGTCACCCCTGACCTCATCCTCGCCGCTTCCCGCATTGATGACGTCAACACCGCCCCCGCCTTCGACATAGTCGTTGCCACCCACTGCCGTAACCGTGTCGTCTGCCGCCCCGCCGATCAGGAAATCGCCGGCGCCAGCGCCAATCAGCGGCAACCCTGCCGAGTCCGCACCGAATATGTATTGCGGAAAACCGGCACCGGTCGGCCCGAATCTGAGGTCTCGCTGCCGGTCCTCGAAATAGCCGCCGATCGCCCTCGGGCTGAGGTCGCCGTTGGCCGCGTTGTAGCGCGCCAGCGCTTCGAGAAACTTCGCCCTTGCTTCGATCCACTTGTCGGACATGCCGCGCGCGCTCGAAGCGCTGCGCAGCTCCAGCTCGCCGCCTGGAAAACGCGCACTTGAATAGTCCGCGCCTACGACAGCAAACGGTTCTAATTGTCGCAATGCGTACCGGACCGCAAGTCCAGTGTCGTCATCGCGTTTCGCGAGCACCGCTACTTGGCCTGACGGTCTCCCCGCCAGCACCTCAATGCGGTATGTGCCTTGCTGTGGAAGTGCAGCCAACTGCTCAAAGTACGATTGCCGGTTCTCCATGTTGCCGAAGCCGCCCGGCGTCGCACTCGACTGGACTTCAACGGCAGTGGCATCAAACGCCCTGCGCAGGGCGAGGAGTGCCTTTTCCAGCGAATCGCCTTCGGCCGCCTCGCTGTCTCCCAGTGGCGCCACGCTTTTGGCCTTCTTCGCGGACGACGCCTTGATGAGCGCCTCGATTTGCTCGCGGGTCAGGGTCGGATCGAGTCGCTGAAACTCGCGCTGCAGCGCCAACGAATCCACGATCAGGGTGATCGCGTGCGTATTGCCAAAATCGCTGCGCTCCTCGCTCGACGAGGCACGCTCCAGGAAAGGCTGCCCCTCGATGAACACCGCGTTCTTGTTCGACGGATGAATTTGCGAATTCGCGACCAAAGTGGTGTCCGTGTTGAGCGCGCTGCCGTAGATGCTGGTGATCAAAGCGTCGCCCGCCGTGCCCAGACCCGCACGGAACGGAATAACCGATCTGGTCGCGAACGAACCAAGCGTGCTGGTTACGATCTGAGCCCAGCGATAGCGGGGATCTGCGTACACGCTTGCATCGGTCGGAGCGAACGGATTCCACCCCGGGTTGGCAAGATGCGCCTGCAGCGCACTCTGGTAGTAGGGCAGGAAAGCCGCTCTCGTAGTGGGCAGCAAGCCGTTGAGTACGTCCGCGTTCGGTTCGCTGATCAGGACCGCGCGGAACTGCCCGATCATCACCGACATGCGCTCGGCGGTTGTGCCGCCCGGGCCGACGATCTCGCCGCGGCCAGCGCTGTTGAACACGTACGCCGCCTTCACCCGGTCCGCATGCGTCTCGGTGAACACCGTCGCCAGGTGCCCGCCAAGCGAATAGCCGGTCACGTTGATTTGCGCCGCCCCGGTCAGCGGCAGGACCTCTCTTTCATAGAAGTCCTCCAGCGCCGCGAGCTGGCCGAGCGCGAATCCTCTTTTGATGACTTCGCCATTCGCACCCAGCAGGTTGTCCCGTTCCGCATCGCCGCCTTGATTGAAATTCTTGTACTCAGTCGAACGAATCGACAGCGTGTACTCGGTGCCGCCCTGCTCGTTCGTCCATCGCAGCAGCGTCCCCGAGAACCCCGTCGCGTCGTTCGCGTGGTGGGCGATGATGGTGTACGTGTTCGCGGATGGATCGCCCAATTCCCTGGGCAGCCGTGTATAGCCCGACGGGGGAAAGCCCGGCCGCGTGTTTCCATCTTCCAGACGCTGGGCAACCAGTTCTGCATTAGCCCAGTCGATTCCGTCTAGATGAGACTCCGCAAAGCTCTGCTGAATCGCGAATCGGTACCAAGATTTGATCTCATTGCTCATGACTACCTCATGTGAAATCAAGTGCCCCTAGGTGGAAGCACCTTACGAATGAACGCCGAAAGTGTAAGAAATTCCCTCCCCATCACGGGGCATCCCGCTGAACTGAGCCAGTACCGTCGAGACTTGTCTCCCCTTGCCGCAAATACGTCCAGCGCGAATCCGCGTCGAAAAGCGACAACCTCGCCGAACTTCAGGTCCACTACCGCTAGTTCTCCACCGGATATGCCCAATTCGATATCGTGCTCGCGCCGAATCCCACGCCAAGTCAATCCATACACACTCTTGAGTTCGGAGATCTCACTAACGCTGGAAAACTGTTCTTCCCGCCACTTCTCCGGCTTTCTCCGTAACATCTCCTCGAGCTTTGAGAAATCGATTTCGTGCCGCAGCCACATTCGCCTTCCTGACGCTGACCTAATTCCGGATTCGATAAAGCTGTAATTCTGCTTAGAAAGTGTGAACAGTCCTTTGCCCGGTCGCGTTTCCAGGTGCACAAACTGGAACTCACGGAACCCATATGCATCCTCAACTACGAAAGGATCCTGCGCCGCGTAGTCCGTTTCCGCACCTCTCGGCCGTACCAGCAGGAAGCCCTCAACGTCTTTCACTGTCTTGTAAATAAATTCCCCCGCCTCGGCGTTGCACAGCGCCTCCCAATACTCCCGAGGCTTCATACCATTGCGATACACGCTCTCCTGCGGTGCCTCCGGCCACCTGGGGCGCACCGCGTTCGCGGGCCAGTACTCGGGCCACTCGCGGCGGCGGAGGATGAAGACGTTGCATGCGGAACTGTTTCGATTGTCGGGCTGCAGTCGGCATTCGACGTATTTCGGAGGGTCGTAGCGCTCACCAAAGTGTTCGCGCCTGGTCCTGTCCAGCGCCGGCAGACCTTCGATTTGCTTGCGAAGGCAGGCTTCGAACTCCTTGCCATGCAGCGGATGATCGGAGGTGCCTTTGTCCAGGCAGTTGCGCTTGAGCGAAGCCTCCCTGACTACGACCGATTGAGCTGCACTTGTATGCGGAACTGCGAACGCAATCGCAGCTGCGAGCGCACACGCAAGCGAACGGCAGGTGGTGTTAGCTGTGGCGGCGGGTCGGTGTTCTTTCTTCGGGGCTTCGGCCATCCTAGCTCCTGGTTCGGGATTCTGTTGCACGGCTACGCTTTGTCGTCTTCGATGACGCTCATCTGAGTCGGCGGCTGCGCGGCAGCCGCCGCCCCAAATTGCAACACCTCATCCACCTTCAATCCACGCGGCAACTGGTGAGCAATAAACAACAATGTCACCTTCCCCTTCAACTGGTTCACCGTCTGCGCAAAGCTCTCGGCCGTAGGCGCATCGAGATTACTCGTCGCCTCATCAAAAATCAGCACCCGCGGGTACTTGAGCAGCGCCCGCGCGATCGCGATCCTCTGACGCTGCCCGCCCGAAAGCCCGACGCCGTGCTCGCCCAGCGGCGTCTGGTAACCCTGCGGCAAGGCCTCGATGACGCTGTGGATCTCCGCCATGCGGCAGGCCTCCGCAATTTGCGCGAACCCCGCCCGCGGGTTGGCCATCTGCAGGTTGTCGTACACGGTGCCCGAAAAAAGCGTGGTCTCCTGCGGCACGACGCCAAACGCGGAGCGCAATTCATTCGCGCTCATGGTTCGCGTGTCCTGGCCCTCCATCAGGATGCGGCCGTCGGTGGGCGAGTAGAAACCGAGCAACA
>Ga0247727_10019745_pt1 | contig 10403 bp, 5 predicted proteins | sample WisWelCaveWW1625_FD_202498 | JGI IMG/M metagenome (GOLD analysis project Ga0247727, IMG submission 202498) | Biofilm microbial communities from Wishing Well Cave, Virginia, United States - WW16-25 | ecosystem: Environmental > Aquatic > Deep subsurface > Groundwater > Cave microbial mat | place... | reverse complement strand
CGGGCATCGGGATCACGGTCGTGAACGGTGCCACGGCGATGTCGCTGACGCTGCGGCCCGACTTCGCGGCGCCCTCGGCCAGCACGGCAATGCCCTTCTCGAGCTGCTGCCAGGGCCACAGGGTCGGCATCCAGCCGTCGGCGAGCTCGCCGATCATGCGGATCGCCTTGTCGTTCAGGCACGCGCAGTAGATCGGAATGCGATCGCGCACGGGAGTCATTGCGAGCTGGAAGTGGCGGAACTCCCACAGCTCGGCGCCGGCTTCGTTCAGGCGCTGGCCGGCGATCAGGCACTGGATCACCTTGATGTACTGGCGCAGGCGCGTCAGCGGTTTGTCGTAGGGCGCGCCGTGGAATCCTTCGATGACCTTCTGCCCGGAGGTCCCGAGCCCGAGAATCAAGCGTCCTTCCGAGATCTCGTCCAGCGTGGCCGCGTGCATCGCCACCAGACCCGGCGAGCGGCTGAACACGTTGACAATGCCGGTCGCCAGCTTGATGCGTTTGGTGTGAACGGCGATCTCGGTCAGCAGGCTGAACGCCTCGTAGCCCCAGGCCTCCGGCACCCAGAACGAATCGTAACCGAGCTCGTCCGCTTCCTGCGCGTGCCGCAGGACCTGCTTGCGATTGTAGTTCTTCCAGAAGGCGACCAGTCCAGAGCGTTCGGTCACGATGTACTCCCCGGAAACCGAACTCGCCGTCGCGTTCGAAGGCGCGCCAGCGGATGGATCTCGAGCCGCTGACGATCAGCGGCGGCGGCAGACTAGGAGGGGCTGTCGCCGCGAGTCAAATGGCATGGCGCTGGACGAAGCGCACGCGTTGCGGGGATCGCCTTCCCTCAGAACGGACTCTCACGTAGTTGCAGATCTGCTGCAGCCAGCAGCGACGGGGTAGCGTGACGGCAGATCGTTCGAGCGTGTCATGTCGCCGCCCGGCGGCGCTCTTCAGCCTGACGGCAGTGCTGGTCGCAGCTGCTTCGCCGGCCGTGTTCGCCTCGCAGCTGCTGGTGCCGGCCATCGGCGTACCCGACTCCGCGATGTCGGGAGCGACGGTGGCCACACCGCTTACGCCGGCTGCCGCCGCGTTTTCGAATCCGGCGGGCCTGACCGCGCTCGAGCCCGGAATGGCCGCCGGCTCTTTCGGCCTGCCGGTGGGTCACTCGCGGGTGCATGCCACGGCGCCGCCCGGCTACGACACGACATCGGATTTCGTCGCGTACGCTCCCGACGGCGGCGCGGTGTTCTCGACCGACTCGGGGCTGCGCTGGGGTTTTGCGCTCTACGGCAGCCTCGGTTCGTCGTTCGATTCCGATGCCGACCCGTCGGTGGGAGTCGATCACGATTTCTTCGCGGCGCAGTCGGTCTCCAATTTCTCCGTGATGGCAGCCCTGCCGTTCGGTGAGCGTTTCAGCGCCGGCGTTGCGCTGTCGCTGGTCTACGGCCAGAGCCACCTTCGTTACTACCAGGGCCTGCCGTTCGCTTACACGGTACGGGGCGCCGGCGTGCAGGCCATTGCGGGCCTGCGCTACCTGCTCACCGATCGCGTCGCGCTCGGCCTCGGATTCCGAACGCCCGGCATGCTGTGGGCCAGCGGCGACGACGGCGCGACCGGCGGCACCGGCCAGGACGTCGAGCTCGATCTCGATCTTCCCGCGCAGATTTTCGCGGGCATCAATGTGCAGGTCACCGATCGCCTGTCGGCCGGCCTCTGCGGAAGATGGACCGACTCGAGCACCTTCTCCGATTCGATCTTCCGCTTCGAGGACACGCCGCAGGCGAACGTCCCGTACATCCGTTCGGCCAGCGACGAATGGCGCGTCGCGGTGGGTGCGCAGTACGCCGTGACGGACTCCGTCACGCTGCGGGGCGGCTTCGGCTACGCCGATGCCATCGTTCCGGACAGCTGGATTTCGCCTCTGCTGGTCGATTCGGACGAGTGGAAGATCGGCTCCGGCCTGTCCTGGAAGATCGGCAGCTGGACTCTCGACCTTACGGCCGGCCACTCCCCGACTGGCGCCCGCAACGTCTCCGAGTCCGAAGCGGTGATCTTTCCCGGGCGCTACACGATCGGCGGCCAGATCTACCTGATCGGCCTTCGCACCCAGCTCTGAGCGGCGGCGGCTGCGTGAATTTCGACGATCCTCGCTGGCTCGATTCGCGCCTCGCGAGAACGCTGTCACGGCTCGGGCGAACCAGGCAGCAGCGCGCGGCCCTGCTGCTGGCCGGCGCGCTGCTCGCGTTCCTGCTGGGTCGCTGGAGCGGCGGCGAAGCGGTGCCGCAGAAGAAGGAGCCGAAAGCCGGCAGCGCCATCGGCCGCGCGCTGGTGCTCGACGGTGACACGATCGAAGTCGACGGCGTCCGCGTACGGCTTTTCGGCATCGACGCGCCGGAGCGCGATCAGATCTGCGAGCGCAGCGACGGCAGGCAGTACAACTGCGGCCAGACGGCGCGCGACGCGCTCGTCGACGCGATCGGTTCCGGGATGGTTCGCTGCGTTCGCCGGGACACCGATCCCTATGGTCGCATGGTCGCGGTCTGCAACGGCGATGACGGGGATCTCTCGGCGATCCTGGTGCGCCGCGGCGTCGCGCTCGCCTATCGGCAGTACAGCGATGACTACGTCGACGAGGAGGATCGCGCCCGCAAGAGCCACCTCGGGCTCTGGCAGGGCCGCTTCGAGGCGCCCTGGGAGCATCGCCACCGCTCGCAACGCAGCGACGGCCGCTAGCTACTTCTCCTTCGGCACCAGCTTCATCGTGTACGGGTGATGGAACCAGCGCACGAAGACGTCACTCCAGTACTTCTCGCCCATCGCGGCGGCGACGCGCTCGGTCATGTCCGCAGCGGCGACCAACTCGATGTCATCGAACTGCTCGCCGGCGATGCGGATCGAGGTTAGCGGCTTCGTGCTGCTGCAATCCACGCGCCCGGCAGCCTGCGAACCGAGTCGCACCCAGGCGTTGCCGTCGAGCAGGACCAGCCACACATACGACCAGTGCTCGCCTTCGTCGGGGCACTCGCTGCGGAACTCGAGGGTTTCCTCGGCGCTCCACTTCTCCGGCGTCCAGTCGGCAGCAGCGGCGACGGTCGCGGTGGAGAAGATGGCGAAAGACAGCAGGGCGACAGCGGTTCTCATCGAAGCCTCCGGGTCCATCGCCGGTGCAGGACGGAAGGCTTCAGCACTACGCGGCCCACTTGCGGGTCGCAAGCCGCGTATGCACGTCCGGCGCCGATTCAGCCGCTGACGGCCGGGCGCGTCGACGCAGGCCGGTAGCCGGTGAGCAGTATCGGAGCGTAGACGAGGCTCATGACCTCCTTCTGCCACTGCTGCTGGCGACAGACAAGCCCACCAATGTCATTGATTCCGCGCTCGTGGAGACCCGCGATCAGGCGGCGCTGCGCCTGCTTGCTTTCTCTGCCAACAGCGCGCGCAGCTCCGGCAGGCAGGAGCCGCAGTTGCTGCCGGCCTTCAGGCACTCGCCGATGTCGTCGGTGGTCCTGCAATGCCGTTCGACGATTGCGTCCACGATCTTCGACCGGCGCACGCTGAAACAGGAACAGACGATCGGGCTGTGGTCGGAGTCTCCGGTCAGCGGACGACCGGCGAGCAGCGCCATGCGATCGCCATCGGCGAGCCGGCTCTTCGCGAGCAGCGATGCGATCCAGTCGCGGCCCGGCAGCCGATCGCCCGGGGCAACGAAGAGGCAGGCGTCCAGCCGCTCGTTCGTGACGCTGGCGGCACGGTAGATCCCGGAGCCGGCATCCACGTAGTCGAGGATGCCTCCATGGCCCGCGACCAGGCCGCGGCCCCAGCCCCGCAGCTCCGGCTTCGCAGTGAAGCCCGCCATCTCGAAGCGCACGAACCCGTCGCCGCGCACCCGGCACCACCAGTCGACGCCCTGCGGTGCAGCGACGATCATCGAAGCAGCATCATCCGCGCAAGCTGCCGGGTCGCGCATGAAGAGCACGCCGTGCCACGCGACCGAAATCCTCTCGATTGCGGCCGGCGTGTGCTTGAACTCCGGCTCGCCCGAGAGCGGATCGACGGCGGGATTGACCAGAGCGCCGACGCGGGCGGATGAAGAGTTCGCATCGCTCCAGTGAATCGGAACGAAGACCGATCCGCGCGCCATCTCTCCGCTCGAGCGCGCGCGCAGCACCACCTTGCCCCATCGCGTCGTCACCCGCACGAGATCGCCGTCGAGGATTCCGGCAGCGGCTGCGTCGTCGGCGTGCAGGTCGGCAAACGGCTCCGGCAGATGGTCGACGAGGCGGTTGCAGTCGCCGGTGCGAGTCATCGTGTGCCACTGGTCGCGGATGCGTCCGGTGTTGAGCACCAGCGGCCATTCCGTGTCGCAGGCATGGACAGGCGCCCGCGGCGGTGTCGCCACGATGCGCGCGCGCCGGTCAGGGTGGAAGAAGCCGCCGTCGCCCAGCAGCCGCGCCGTGCCGTCGTGACCCCGCCACGGCACCGGCCACCGGATCGGCTCGAGGGCGTCGTACTCCTCGGCCGCAAGACCCGACAGCCCGCCGATGTCGAACGCACGCGAGCCGTGGTTGGCCGCCGCCGACAGCCGCGCGTGCTCGTCGAAGATCTCGCGTGGCGACGCGTAGTCGAACGCCGATGCATATCCCATGCGCGCGGCCACCTGGCAGAGGATCCACCAGTCGGGCTTTGCATAGCCCTGCGGCCTCGTGATCGCGCGCTGGCGCGAGATGCGACGTTCCGAGCTCGTCGTCGTACCGTCCTTCTCGCCCCAGGCGGCGGCAGGCAGCAGCACGTGGGCCAGCGCCGTGGTGTCGGTATCGGCGACACAGTCGGATACGACGACGAAGTCGCAGCCGGCAATCGCGTCGCGCACGCGATCGGCGTCGGGCAGGCTGACGGCCGGATTCGTAGCGATGATCCACAGCGCCTTGATGCGCCCGTCGGCCACGGCGTCGAACATCTCGACCGCCTTCAGGCCTGGCTGCGAAGCGATGCGCGGACTCTTCCAGAAGCTCTGGACGATGCGCCGGTGTGCGGCGTTCTCGAGACTCATGTGCGCGGCCAGAGTTGTCGCCATGCCGCCGGCCTCGCGACCGCCCATGGCGTTGGGCTGGCCCGTGAGCGACAGCGGACCCATCCCGGGCCTGCCGATGCGTCCCGTCAGCAGATGGCAGTTGATGATGCTGGTTGCCTTGTCGGAGCCCGACGAAGACTGGTTCACGCCCTGCGAGAACGCGGTCACGACCCGCTCGGTGCCCGCGAACAGCCGGAAGAACTCCTCGACCAGGCTTTCGTCGAGACCGCAGGCTTCCGCGACGCGACCGGCATCGCCGGCGCTCTCGCGGGCAACCGCCACTGCTTCGGCCGCGCCGGTCGTATGCGCGAGCTTGAAGTCCAGGTCGCCGAAGCCTTCGCGATCGAGCCACGCAAGAAGCCCGTTGAACAGCATGACGTCGCTGCCGGCTCGCAGCGGCAGGTGCAGGTCGGCCAGCTCGCAGGTCGGCGTGCGGCGCGGATCGATCACGACGATGCGCAGCTGCGGCCGGCGGCGGCGCACGTCCTCGATGCGACGGAACAGCACCGGATGGCACCAGGCGGTATTCGAGCCGACCAGCACGATGAGATCGGCTTCGTCGAGGTCCTCGTAACAGCCCGGGACCAGGTCCTCGCCGAAGGCGCGCTGGTGAGCGACGACCGACGACGACATGCACAGCCGCGAGTTCGTATCGATGTTGGCCGAGCCGATGAAGCCCTTCATCAGCTTGTTGGCGACGTAGTAGTCCTCGGTCAGCAGCTGGCCGGACACGTAGAACGCGACGCTGTCGGGCCCATGCTCGGCGATCGTGTCGCGCAGGCGCGCAGCCACCAGGTCCAGCGCCTCGTTCCAGCTCGACTCGCGCGCGCTGATGCGCGGCTGCAGCAGGCGTCCGCGCTGTCCGAGGGTTTCGGCCAGTGCGGCGCCCTTCGAGCACAGGCGGCCGGCATTGGCGGGATGCAGCGGATCGCCCTCGATCCGGATCGTGCCTTCGCTGCTTGTCGCGACCACCCCGCAACCGACCCCGCAGTACGCGCAGGTCGTTCTGGTGACGGCCGCTACGGACATCAGGCCGCCGCTTCGGACCTGGGAACCGCTTCGCTGCCGGAGGCGTCGAACAGCAGCGCGTCGCGTACGGCGGCCACATCGCGGGCCTCGCGCATCAGCTCGCAGTACCTCGCGCCGTCGGCGACGTCGCCATAGAGCACCGCGCCCTGCACCTTGTTGTCGCGCAGCACGAGGCGCTTGTAGATGCCGCGTGCCGGGTCGCTCAGCACGATCGATTCGCAGCCGTCGCCACCGCGTACGTCGCCGGCCGAGAACACCTGGAGCCCGCTGATCCTCAGCTGCGCGGCCGGCAGCGACTGCCGGTAGCGCAGGGCGCCGAGCTCGGCAAGGTGCGTCGCGCACACCCGCGCCTGCTCCCACAGCGGCGCAACCAGGCCGAAGGTGGTGCGGCGGTGCTGCACGCACTCGCCGATCGCGTAGATCGACGGATCGAAGGTCTGCATCGTGTCGTCGACGAGGATGCCGCGATCGCAGCGCAGCCCGGCGGAGGCCGCCAGGCCGATGTTCGGCCGGATGCCGACGGCCGTCACGACCAGGTCGGCCGCGAGCTCGCTGCCGTCATCCAGTGCGACGCTGCGCGCGCGTTCGGTGCCGTCGATTCGCACCGTGTTCGCACCCATGCGGAAGACGATCCCGCGGCGCTCCAGCGACTCGCGCAGCAGGCGGCCCGCTTCGGTGTCGAGCTGCCGGTCCATCAGCGTGTCGTTGTCGTGAACCAGCGTCACCTGCATGCCGCGGCCATGAAGCCCGGCGGCGGCTTCGACACCGAGCAGGCCGCCGCCGATCACCACCGCGCATCCGCCGCTTCCGGCCGCCGCCAGCATCGCTTCGACGTCGTCGACGTTGCGGAAGCGCAGCACTCCGCGCAGCGAGGCGCCCGGCACATCCAGCGCGACGGCGGATGCGCCGGTGGCGAGCAGCAGCCGATCGTACTCACAGCGCACGCCGGCCTTCGATTCCACCACGCGACGCACGCGGTCGATGCGCAGCACCGGATCGCCGGCGTGCAGCGTGACTCCGCGGCTCGCGTACCAATCCCTGTCGTGACCGGCGATGTCTTCCAGCGTCTTCTCGCCGGTCAGTACGCTCGACAGCAGCACGCGGTTGTAGCCGCCGCGCGTCTCCGCGCCGAAAACGGTGACGTCGTAGAGACCCGGCGCAAGCGCGAGCAGCTCCTCGAGAGCGCGCAGGCCGGCCATGCCGTTGCCGACCAGCACGAGCCGGCGCCGGCGCGCGGCGCGGCGTGCAAGGTTCAGCTGCGCAGCGCGCAACTCGATGCGTCCCTCGCGGACGCGCACGGACCAGGTTGCGACGCCAAGGGCCGGGTCCTCGAGGCAGCGGCCGGTCGCCAGGTTGAAGTGGTGCTTGTATAGCGGCGAGGCGACGACGAGCTGCCCCTGCAGGTCGCCGACGATGCCGCGCGACAGTACGTTGGCGCCTGCGGCCGGATCGCGGTTGTCGATCGCGAAGAAACCGGAGGCCGTGCGAAAGATCGCGACCTGGCGATCCTCGACCAGTGCGCAGACGCCGGCGTGCAGCAGGATGTCGTCGGCGGCGCAGATGTCGCGCCAGACTCCACCGGGTGGCGTCATCGAGCTCCCCCCTGGTGTTCGAGCAGCTCGGTCGCGGTCGCCGGCCGCAGCTGGCCGCGCTCTTCGACGAAGAGCACGTCGGGATCGCTGCTGTCGTCGTTGACGAAATGCCGGAAACGCCGCAGCGTGGCCGGATCCTCGATCGCCTTCTTCCACTCGCACTCGTAGCCGGCGACCAGGGACGCCATGTCGGCTTCCAGCTCCGAGGCGATTCCGAGCGAATCGTCGCAGACCACGGCACGCAGGTAGTCGAGCCCGCCCTCGAGGTTCTCGAGCCAGGTCGAAGTGCGCTGCAGGCGGTCGGCCGTGCGCACGTAGAACATCAGGAAGCGGTCGATCGTGCGGACGAGCGTGGCTTCGTCGAGATCGGTGGCGAGCAGGTCGGCGTGGCGCGGCTTCATGCCGCCGTTGCCGCAGACGTAGAGGTTCCAGCCCTTTTCGGTCGCGATGACGCCGACGTCCTTGCCGCGCGCTTCGGCGCATTCGCGAATGCAGCCGGAGACGGCGAGCTTGAGCTTGTGCGGCGCGCGCAGGCCCTTGTAGCGATTCTCGATGTCGATCGCGAGGCGCACGCTGTCCTGCACTCCGTAGCGGCACCAGGTGGATCCGACACAGGACTTCACCGTGCGCAGCGCCTTTCCGTACGCGTGACCGGACTCGAAGCCGGCCGCGATCAGCTCCTTCCAGATGAGCGGCAGCTGGTGCAGGTGCGCGCCGAAAAGGTCGATGCGCTGGCCGCCGGTAATCTTCGTGTAGAGGCCGAACCTTCGCGCGACCTCGCCGATCGCGATCAACTTCCCGGGCGTGATCTCGCCGCCGGGAACGCGCGGCACCACCGAGTAGGTGCCGTCCTTCTGCATGTTGGCCAGGAAGCGGTCGTTGGTGTCCTGCAGCGGTGCCCGCTCGGCCGACAGCACGAAGTCGTTCCAGCACGACGCGAGAATCGACGCGACGGCGGGCTTGCAGATGTCGCAGCCGAGGCCGCGGCCGTGGCGCGCGATCAGCGTGTCGTAGTCGCGGATGCTGCCGCTGCGCACGAGGTGGAAGACCTGCTGGCGCGTGAACGGCAGATGCTCGCAAAGGCGCGTGTCGATCGCCACGCCCTTGCGCGCCAGCTCGGCCTTCAGGATCTGGGTGACCAGGGTCGCGCAGCCGCCGCAGGAGCTCGCGGCCTTCGTCGAGGTTTTGATCGCGCCGAGCGTCGCGCAGCCGCCGTCGATCGCGGCGCAGATCGCGCCTTTGCTGACGTTGTTGCAGGAGCAGACCTGCGCCGCGTCCGGCAGCACGGCCCCGGCGGCCGGCTTCGCGCCGTCGCGGGTTGGGACAATGAGGTCTTCCGGATTGTCGCCGATGCGGTCGCCGCTGCGGATCAGGTGCAGAAGCGCGCCGTAGTCGGCCGAGTCACCGACCAGGATTGCACCGAGCAGGGACCTGCCGTCCTCGCTGACGACGATCTTCTTGTAGACGTCGCGGCGCCCATCGACGAAGGAGTAGACGCGCGACCCGGAGCTGCTTGCGTGCGCATCGCCGAGCGAGGCGACCTCGACGCCGAGCAGCTTGAGCCTGGTGCTCATGTCGGCACCGGCGAACGCCTCGTGCTGCCTGTCCGCGATGGACGATGCGGCAATGCGCGCCATGTCGTAGCCTGGCGCGACCAGCCCGAACAGGGATCCACCAAACGACGCGCACTCGCCGACCGCGTAGACCGCGGGATCGGAGCTGCGGCAGCTGCCGTCGATCGCGATGCCGCCGCGCCCGCCCAGCTCGAGACCACAGGCCCGCGCCAGCTCGTCGCGCGGCCGGATGCCGGCCGACCAGACCACCAGATCGACGTCGAGGCTGGCACCGTCGGCAAAGCTCATGCGGTGGCGCGCGCCCTCGCCGTCCGTGATGCCGCTGGTGTTCTTCGAGGTGTGCACGCGCACGCCGAGCGCTTCGATCTTGCGGCGCAGCAGCGCGCCGCCGGCGTCGTCGAGCTGAACGGCCATCAGCCGCGGGGCGAACTCGACCACCTGGGTTTCGCAGCCGAGATCGCAAAGCGCCTTGGCGGCTTCGAGGCCCAGCAGGCCGCCGCCGACCACCGCGCCGCGCGGCGGCCTTCCCAGCGAAGCCGCAGCGGCCGACGCCGCGGTGCGAATCGCTTCGAGGTCTTCGATGGTGCGGTAGACGAAGCAGCCGTCGCGGTCGCGTCCGGGAACCGGCGGGACGAACGGCGAGGAGCCCGTAGCCAGGACCAGCTGGTCCCAGGGCACGCTGCGGCCGGCGGCCGAGTGCACCTGGCGGCCGTCGCGATCGATCGAGGCGACGCGCTCGTCCAGGTGCACGGTGATGCCGTGACGCTCGAAGAACCCGGGCTCGACTACCGACAGGTCCTCGGCGCTGCGGCCCGAGAAGAACGAGGTAAGCTGCACGCGGTCGTAGGCAGCACGCGGCTCTTCGGCGAAGACCGTGATCGAGCAGCCGGGATCGGCTGCGACCAGCTCTTCGAGCAAGCGCTGTCCGACCATGCCGTTGCCGACGACGACGATCTTCTTCGCTGTGCCGGCCTGCTGCTGCTGTGGCGTGCTCACCCGCTTCGCTCCCAAAAAAACGCCGCCGACTCCCGGTTCCATCGCGCGATGGAAGCTTCGTTCGTCGGCGGCGCTGCCCTGTACGGATCCGCTGTTGGATCCGATCGTTCCGCACCAAGGCGAAGGAGGAGTCTCCGCCTGGTCGCAGCCGATT
>Ga0247727_10019744_pt1 | contig 10404 bp, 9 predicted proteins | sample WisWelCaveWW1625_FD_202498 | JGI IMG/M metagenome (GOLD analysis project Ga0247727, IMG submission 202498) | Biofilm microbial communities from Wishing Well Cave, Virginia, United States - WW16-25 | ecosystem: Environmental > Aquatic > Deep subsurface > Groundwater > Cave microbial mat | place... | reverse complement strand
TGTCGTGAAACACCGCCAGCACGGCCGCGACGCCGTAAACCCACTCGAACCGGAACGCGATGTACACCAGCATTCCGCCCAAGGCGCATAGCGTCGCCACCACCGCCTGCCGTCGAAGCTCCTCACCGATCCGGGGCCCGACCACTTCCACGCTGCGAATGTTGAACTGGGACAGATGGCATTCCTGTTTCAAGGTCGCAATCACCGCCGGGGTGACGCCGGAGACGCCGGAGAGCTGATCGAAGCTCGTCAGCAGCCCCGAACGCGGCGGCGTGTCGCGGAACGACAATATGGCTCTGACCAGGGTCTCCAGATTCTCCTCCGACAGGCCCACGCTGTTCTTCTGCAACGGCTCCCGGACCCGGGCGGTCAGCGCCTGCTGACCGGAGTTGTTGAAGTCCAGCTTCCCGCCCGCCTGGCCGAACCGGGTCGCCAGAGTGTCCACTACGGTGCCGCGAGCCTCCTCCAGTTGCCGTTCCTCGCGCAACTCGGTGCCGATCATCACCTCATTGCTGCCGGTGATCCGCTGCACGCTGATTTCGCCCGGAATCCGCGACGCCAGCACCGATCGGATCCTCTCCTCCTCGGGCGGCTGCGCGAACTTCACGTACATCAAAGTCCCGCCCTTGAAATCAATGCCATAACGTGGCCCGCCCTTGATCGCCATACTCGCCAGCCCGGCCGCGGTCAGCACCATCGAGCCGATGATGAAGGGCCACTTCTTGCCCAAGAAATCGAAGTTGGTGTTCTTGAATAATTGCATCGAGCTGTCATCCAGGCCATATCCTCATAGACACCGGCCTCCGTCGTCCAGTTCCCGCTTCCGTTTCAAAAAGCTACCACAAATTCACTCCACACTCAATCCCGTATCGGTCTTGTCTCCCGCCGGTTCCTCCGTCAAATGCTCAGGGTCGCCATCTGCGGGTTGCGGTTCAGCTCGACCTGGAAGATGAATCGGGAGACGAAAACCGAGGTGAACACGTTGGCCAGCAGACCGATGGAGAGCGTAATGGCGAATCCCTTGACCGGACCGGTCCCGAGCATGAACAGGAAGGCGCAGGAGACGATCGTGGTCACGTGGGTGTCGATGATGGTCAGAAACGCCCGGTTGAAGCCGGCGTCCATGGCGGCCGGGATCGCCTTTCCGTTTCGCAATTCTTCCCGGATGCGCTCGAATACCAGGACGTTGGAGTCGACCGCCATACCGATCAGAAGGATGATCCCCGCCATCCCCGGCAGCGTCAGCACGGCTCCGAAGTAGCACAGCACACCGATCAGGACCAGCGCGTTGAGGACCAGCGCCAGGGTGGCGTTGATCCCGCTTTTCCGGTAGTAGATCAACATCGCCAGTACGACGGCGGTCATCCCGACCAGGCCCGAGACGAACCCCTGCCGGATCGAGTCGGCGCCCAGCGACGGACCGACCGTCCGTTCCTCCAGATACACAATGCCCGCCGGCAGCGACCCCGCCCGAAGGACCAGCGCCAGGTCGGCCGCGTCCTGCTCGTTGGCGGCGCCGGTGATCCGGCCGTTGTCCTCGATGCGATTCTCAATGCGCGGGGCGCTGCGAACGAGGTTGTCCAGCACGATGGCCAGGCGGTTGCCGATATTGGCCTCGGTAAACCGCCCGAACCGCCTCGACGAATCCTGCGACAAGGTGAACTCGGTCTCCCACCGGCCCATTTCGTCCCGGCCGGCACGGGCGTTGCGCAGATCGCGGCCGGTGATGACCGGAGTCCGGCTCAGGATGTACCAGCCCTCGCCCTCCCCCGACCGGGCGGTCGCGCGAACCGGGCGCGTGTTGAGCGGCAGCACGCCGCCGTGTTTGGCCAGCGCCTGCTCCATGCTCGGGAAGGGGCCGTCTTTGACTTCGGTCAGCTCCAGCATCGCCGTCGTTTGCAGAATCTGTTTGATCCGCGCCGGATCGTCGACGCCCGGCATCTCGACCAGGATCTCGGCCTCGGCGTCGGCGCGGCCGCGCTGCCGGACGCTCGACTCGGTCAGCCCGAGACCGTTGATCCGGTTCTCGATGGTTCGAATGGCCCGTTCCACCGTATCCCGCTTCAGCGAAATCGCATCGGTCGGCTTCATCGTGAAACGGTAGTCGGTTGTGTTCAGCGCCGACAGCACCCATTGCGGCAGCCGCTCGCCGGCCAGCGAGCGGAACGGACCCGTCTTGTCCAGCGGCACGCCTTTGATCAGGATCTGGATCTTGTCGGCCTCGTCGATCGACTTCGGATCGCTCGACTCCATCGAAACGAATTCGATGCCCCCCTTGTTCATCTCCTCCTTGAGGCGCTCGATGGACTGGTTGGCATCCGCTTTGAAGGCGTCCTGCAACTGGATCTGGAGAACCAGGTTGCTGCCGCCCCGCAGGTCGAGCCCCAGTTTGATGTTGTGGCCGACGTTGGCTTTCAGCTCCCCGAGCGACTTGGGCAACCCGATGATGAAGTATCCGCAGAGCAAGGTGACGGCCATGATGAAAAAGGCCTTGTACCGCAAATTCTTGTACATGAGCTGACCGTCCTAATGCTTTTCTTTATCCTCGCGCAGCGCCGAAACCGCGCTCCGCGCCACTTGCAGTTTCACGTTGTCCGGTTTGACCCGCAGCACCAGCGTGTCGTCGGCATTGACGGCGATGATGGTCCCCACCAGCCCGCCGGTGGTCGTCACCACGTTGCCGTTCTGCAAACCCTGGAGCATCTTCTGCTGCTGCTTGCGCTGCCGCTGCATCGGAAGAATCAGGAGGAAATACAGGATTCCAAACATCAGCAGCAATGGCACGAAACCGAGCAGCGAACTGCCGGAGCCGGTCTGGAAAAGAATGAAGTTCCACGACACTCAGATAACCGCCGGGAATCGGATGAAAACTACTCCTCTTGGGCTGGCTGGGACCTCGCCGCTTTCAGGAAGTCGGGGAATGTCCCAAGTATTATAGCCTGCCTGATCCGGCTCATGATGTCAAGGTACTGAAACAAGTTGTGGAGGGTGGCCAGGGTACAGTACGACATCTCCCCCGCCAGATACAGGTGCCTCAGGTACGCCCTCGAGTACCGACGGCACGCCGGGCAGCCGCAGCGCTCGTCCACCGGCGCCGGGTCCTGCTTGTAGCGGGCCTGTTTGATGATCACTCGCCCCCGGGATGTGAACAGGCAGCCGTTTCGAGCGTTCCGCGTCGGTATCACGCAGTCCATCATGTCGATGCCGCGGGCCGCGTACTCGGCCAACTCCTCGGGAGCGCCGACACCCATCATGTACCGTGGGCGGGCGGGCGGCAGCAGCGGCGCGGTGACCTCCGACACCTCGAGGCTCAGCCGGCGTGGCTCGCCCACCGACAGCCCGCCGATTGCGTATCCCTCGGCATCGAGCGCCAGCAGCTCCTCGGCGCATTGTCGCCGCAGGTCGGCGAACATCGAGCCCTGCACGATCGGGAACAAGGCTTGCCGGAGGGGTTGCCCGGACTGGAGGCGGTCCCAGTGCCGGAAGGCGGCCCGCGCCCAGTTCACGGTGCGGCGCGTCGACTGGCGGGCTTGCTCGTGACTGGCCGGATACGGCAGGCATTCGTCGAGCGTCATCAGGATGTCGCTCCCCAGCGCCCGCTGCACATCGACGGTCGATTCCGGGGTGAAGCGGTGTTCGTCGCCGTTCAGGTGCGAGCGGAACAGGACTCCTTCCTCCCCGACCCGGCGCAGGCTCGAGAGACTGAAGACCTGGAAGCCGCCCGAATCCGTCAGAATCGCGCCGGGCCATGCCATGAAGCGGTGCAAACCACCCAGCCGGTGAATGGCCTCATGGCCGGGCCGCAGATACAAGTGGTATGTATTGGCGAGCAGGATCCGCACATCGAGCTCTTCGAGATCCCGCTGGGTCAGGCCTTTGACGGCGCCGAGCGTCCCCACCGGCATGAAGACCGGCGTCCGGATCGCGCCGTGCGGCGTCTCGAGCAGCCCGGCGCGGGCCGACGTCACCGGACATTCGGCTTGGATCTCGAACCGGAGAGCGGGCACTGCGTTTATTGTAGAATCGCACGCATGGTTATGGCGCGGGTAGAATAGAGGTCGAGGGACCCATGTACTTCGAACAGTTCTATTTGGCCTGCCTTTCGCACGCCTCCTACATGATCGGCTCCGACGGCGTGGCGGCGGTCATCGACCCGCAGCGGGACGTCGGGATCTATCTCGAGGAGGCCTCCCGGAACGGCCTCCGGATAGCCTACGTGATCGAGTCGCACCTGCACGCCGACTTCGTCTCCGGCCATCACGAGCTGGCGGCGCGCACCGGCGCCCGCATCTACCTCGGCGAAAAGGCGGGCGCGAAGTTCCCGCACGTTGCCGTCGCCGACGGCGACGAGGTGGCGTTCGGCCGGTGCCGGCTGCGGTTTCTTTCTACGCCCGGGCATACGCTCGAGAGTATTTGCGTGCTGGTCACCGACCTGGACCGGTCGCCGGAGCCGTTTGCCGCGCTCACCGGCGACACGCTGTTCATCGGCGACGTCGGCCGCCCCGATCTCTCCCCCGACCACACCCCGCAACAGCTCGCCGCCCTTCTCTACGACAGCCTCCACCAGAAGCTTTTGCGCCTGCCCGATGACGTCGAGGTCTATCCGGCCCACGGCGCCGGATCGCTGTGCGGCCGCCAGTTGAGCGCCGAGCGCAAGTCCACCATTGGCCAGCAGCGCCGGGTCAATTACGCGCTCCAGGCGAGCTCGAAGGATGATTTCGTGCGCCTGCTGACGGCGGAGCTGCCGGAGCGCCCCGGCTATTTCGCCCTGGACGTCGAAATGAACCGCACCGGCGCGGCGCCGCTGGCGGCGCTTCCGCCGATCCCTGGGCTCTCCCCCGAGCAGGTCGAGGCCGGGCAGCGGCGGGGCGCGCTCGTGCTTGATACCCGCCCGCCGGCGCAATTCGGCGCGGCGCACATTCCCGGTGCGATCCAGATCGGACTCGCCGGCCAGTACGCCTCCTGGGCCGGCATCCTGCTCGGCCTCGACCAGGAGCTGATCCTGCTCGCCGAAGACCCCGAGAAGGTCGAGGAGTCGCGGATGCGGCTCGCGCGCGTAGGGGTCGAACGGGTGAGCGGTTACGTCGCCGACGGGATCGCCTCCTGGAGCCGCGCCGGCCTGGCGCTCGAGCAGGTCGCGCAGATCTCCGTGCAGGAGCTCGACGACTGGCTGGCCAATGGCGGCGACCGGCCGCAGGTCGTCGACGTGCGCAAGCGGGCCGAGTGGGACCAGGGTCGCGTGGCTGGCGCCCTGCTGAAGCCGCTGGACAAGCTGAATGGGATGGCGGGCGAGCTCGACAAGAGCCGGCCGGCGGCGGTCTACTGCAAGGGAGGGTATCGCAGCTCGATCGGCGCCAGCCTCCTCCAGCGCGCCGGCATAAAGCAAGTGATCAACGTGATCGGCGGCTTCGACGCCTGGAAGGCTTGCGGGCTGCCCGTCGAGATCTGACCGGGCGCGAATGCGTCGCCAGCGGCGGGCGCGCCACCGGCAGTGGCAACACCGGACTCGGCGGAGTCCCGGTCCAGCCGGCCGCCGCCGCTTCCAGCGTGTCCCACCAGGACTCGTCGCCGGTCTCCGGCAACCGGCCCGCCTTCAGATCCGCCAGCTTCAGGCCGGCCTGTTGCAGGTGCGGCATCTCGAAAGACACCGGCTCGAGCTCGAGCGCGCGCCCCAGCTTGTGCAGCCGCTTCCACCAGCTCGCGCGTTCGCCGGCGGCGTCCCAGCTCCAGCGGCCGTCGAGCCACAAAACGAAGTCGGCCGCCAGGCCGTACTGGTGATAGGATTCCCACGCCCGCGCCTTGGTGACGACGCTCCCCGGCCTCGTTCTCCCCTGCTGGTACAGCCAGTCCTGGCGAACGGGCGTCCGGAACGCTTCAAACATCCGGAACGGAAGCTCCTCGGAGGCGAGCCGCTCGAGCAGCCTCTGGACGCGCCCGCGAAACGACGGCGCCAGATTGGCAAGCTCCCGATCGCGCCGGAACACGTCAGGCATGGATTACCTCGCTAGTTTGGCGAAAATCGCGTCCAGGTCGAAGGTCATTCCCACGGCTGCTCGCACCTCCCGCTCCTTGATCAAATCCGTGCGATTCGAGACGGTCAGCGACAACGGGATCTTCACGCCGCTTCCTTTGACCGGAATCATCAACTTGACCTGGGCGATGACGATGTCGCCGTTGGGCGCCGCCAGCATGCGAGCCCCCGGGGCCGCCGGCGGCAACATGACGTTTTCCACCAGCCGCTCGTATTTGCCGGCGAAGCTGAGCAGGAATTTGCCGATCTGGTCGATCCGGCCGAGCGGCTTGTCGATCTGGAGCGCGAACTGAAAGTCGCGCAGGCGGCTTTTTCCGGCCACCGGCAGCGGTTCGTTGAAGATGGTGAGCGCGCTATTGTAGGTGAACTCCCAATCGCCGCTGAAGTCGGTCTCGGCCACGACGCGGAACGTGGAGAGCGAAGGCCCCATCAGCGGCCGGCTGTTCAGATACTCGGCCGTCCAGATCGAGCCCTTCTTGACGCCTGCGTAAATCCCGGCCCGCGAAGTGAGATAAGCCTGATAGGCGGCGCCGAACTCGCCGAGCGCCTGATCGAGCCGGTCGATCGTCTCGAGCTGGCGCACGGCCTCTGTTCCCTGCTTTTCTACGAGCGCGCGGATACCCTGGCGGCGCTCTCCGCCAAACTTGGCGGCGAAATCCGCCAGCAGTGACTCGATCGTGGCGCGAAGCCCGGCGGCGCCTTCGGCGGCCACCTTGGCCGACGCTTGGTCGACCCAGTCGTCGTAGGAAGGCTGCGGATCCAGGCCCGCCAGCTCCGGCAACACCTCGAGCGCGCCGAAGACCCGGCTGACGACGCGGTTGAGCGGCGCCCCGGCCTGCGCCACCAGCTCGGCGAAGGCTGCGCGGTACCTGGCGTGACGCGGATCGCGCTGGTTGACCAGGTCGACACGCACCGAGAAGCCCGAGATCTGCTGGCGGTCGCCCCGGAAAACCGCCTCGCCGGTGTTGCCCCGGCTGGCGTCGAAAGAAGTCGAAAAGGAAAACCGGCGCAACAGCTCGGCGACGGGGGTTTTCAATTCGGCGGATTCGAAGTAGCCTTTCGAGCGCAGGGCGTTGAATATTCCCACCGGATTTCCACGGAATGTGATGGTCGTACCGCTGATGCTCCTCGCCAGCGCCCCATTTTCGACCGCCATGCCGAGCACGCTCGGCACGCTCCCCTTCATCACCAGCGAGGTGCTTCCGGACCCCGAATCGCCGCCGCCGACCTGCTTGTCGGCGCGCGACTCTTCGATCATCGCCGCCAGCGGGGCGCGCAGCCGGTTGAAATCTTCGTCGGAAATCAGCAGCAGCGTGTACAGGATCTGGTTGGCGCGCGGCTCGAATTCATCCGCGCCGGTCCGTCCCGCTTTCTTCGCCGCCTCGACCTTCCGCGCCAGCGTGTCGGCCAGCAGCGCCGTGCGGGTCTGGGCCGGCAGACCGTGCGCCAACGCCGCCAGACACGCCCATGCCCCTCCGAGCCGCCTCCAATCAGCCATCCGACGGTGCCTTTTTCAGACGGAACCGGTAGCGCCGCTGCGCCGGCTGGATTTCCTCGAAGCGGACGGATTCCTTGTCCTCGCCGCCGAGATGGCCGCGAATGGTCACGAAGTATTCGTGCTCTTTGTCGACCTGCGTGAACTGCGCGTTGAGCGACTGGTGCTCGACATGGACGGTGAATTTACCGCCGTCCGGGGTCGGCCCCTGATCCCAGCCGTCGGGGTCCAGCAGGAAGTGGGTGAGGAGGGAATGGCCGGCGGTCGTCGAGACGGAAATGTCGATGCGCTCGTCTTTCTCCACGTCGTAAACGCCGGGCCGGACCACGGTCATTCGCGCCCCTCCTAGCCGGGGCGACTAAATAGTATCACAGCCCGCCAAACGGGCTGCCGATGGCGTCGTAATATCGCCTTATAATAAGGAGTGATAATAAAATAAAAAGGATGGCCAAAACATTGGAACGGAACACATTTCGATCGGTGGTGGCAGCCGTCGTCGCCGGGCTCGTGTTCTCCGCCGCCGCCCGAGGACAGTCCGCAGCGCGTCCCAGGCATCGCGCCGAGCCGCCGCCGTCGGCCAGGCTTTACGTGTTCGACTGCGGCACCCTGCACATCGCCGATACGGGACGCTTCGGGCTGAAGGCGGAAGAGGTCGCCACGCGCGATCTGTCCGTTCCGTGCTTTCTGATCGCTCATCCGAGGGGGACGTTGATGTGGGAATTGGGCGCAGTCCCGGATACGGCCTGGAAGCCCACCGGCGCCGCCGTCAAGCATCACCTCCTGCTCCCGGGCTCCGAGGAGCGCGACCTGACCCTGTTGAAACCCTTGACCGCGCAACTGGCCGAAGCGGGCTATTCACCGGCCGCCATGACTTACCTCGCTTTCTCGCATTACCATTACGATCACACCGCCAATGCCGGCCAGTTCCCCGGCGTCATGTGGCTCGCGCGGCGGGACGAGCGCGAGGCGATGTTCGCTGAGACGCCGCCCGGACTGACCCAGCCCTCCAGCCATGCGGCCCTCCAGAAGAACGTGACGCTGCTGATCAAGACCAATGAATTCGATGTGTTCGGCGATGGGACCGTCGTCCTCAAGCTGGCTCACGGGCACACACCCGGTCACCAGGTTTTGTATGTGAAACTGGCCAAGACCGGAGGCGTTGTGCTGTCCGGCGATCTCTATCACTACCCGGAGGAGCGCACGCTGGATCGCGTGCCGACCTTCGAGTTCAATCCGGAGCAGACGCGAGCGTCCCGGGCGGCGATCGAGGCGTTTCTCAAGCAGGCAGGCGCCCAGCTTTGGATTCAGCATGACTTCACTGCCAACGCAAGGCTTAAGAAAGCGCCGGACTACTACGAGTAGGCGCGCACCGTCGTTGGAATTTAATCAACGGTGACCCCGTCGTTGACTCGGGAGGCGTTGCCCTTTTGTTGCCCGATTGCAGCCGGTGTCATTCCACAGTAAGGGAAGGGAGCGGGCGCTGGGGAGTGGACGTCGTGGAAACCCCTGGAAGCAGGGAGGAAAAAAAGATGAAAGGCGTGTGAATGGGCCTTTGACACGGCCCCCAGTTTCCTCTTGCATTCCATCCGAATCCGTGTATTCTATGGAGACTGCTATCGCCCTATCAGCGGAATGGAGGCCGGCATGGGACGCTGTTATGCGCTGCTGTTGCTCGCCGGGCTGAGCCCCCCACTGGTCTCGCAGCCGCGCGTCGCTCCCGGCGACGTGCATGAGCGCCTGCTGGCCATTGTGCCGCTGGTCGGCGCCGGCACGTTCAGCGATCCGCGCCGCCCGCTGTTCGCGCCCGCGCGGGCCGACCGGACCGGCAGCGGCATCATCGCCTACCGGTTCGAGGAAAGCGACGACGGCAACTTCGCGCTGGTCGAGTTCGTCGCCCGCGAGCGGAAGGCGTTCGCCGCGATTCCGCTGGCGGGCGGGCCCAACATCAAGGTATTCCAGAAGGGGAGGCACTCACGCGCCGACATCCTGACCGAGTTCCGCAAGTACAAACGGAGCTTCGATGCCGACGAGTGGGCGGCCGGAGCGTCGCAATGAGACCCCCCCCGCGCAGTTCTCTTTTGCATTCTTGTTCTTGCGGTTTCGCTACCGGCTTGGGCCGCGTATTCCTACTTCTACACCGATAATCTGACCGCGATCGATCCCGCCAAGTGGACGCAAAACGGCTCGGTCACCGCCACTGCCGCGGGTCTGACGGCCACGTCCACCAACGGCGGCTCACTGATCTTCATCCCGTCGATGCCGGCGCCGGCCAACGAGTACGAAGTCAAAACGATCCTGACGCTGGCCGCCTCCGGCGGAACCTACGTCCATTACCTGCGCGCGACCGCGAATGCGATGTCCGGACCGGCGGCGCAGGGAACCTACTACGCCGTCGAGCTCCAGGATCCGACGTTCACCGGCAACACCTGCGCGGCGACGCTGGTGCTCTACAAGCGCGCCGGCGGCACCGTTACCCAGTTGTCGTCGAAAACCGTCGCCTGCAAAAACGGGATGGTCATGCGCTCGATCTACGCGGCGACCCGGATCAGCGTGCACCTGGACGGCGTCTGGGCGTTCAGCGTGCTGAACGATTCGATCGCCGGCGGCCAGCCCGGCATCGGGGCGCGGGCGACGCCGGCGGCCAACAGCATCCAGCAGGTCGAGCTCGGAGGGAAGGACACGGTGGCGCCGTCGGCGGTCAACGCGCAGTCGGTCGCGAGCTCGGCGTTTCCGGCGTGGGTCGATCTCGGATGGCAGGGCGCGGTCGATGACTCCAATGGGATCGGGCTGTGGCGCTACCGCATCAAGCGCAACAGCGAGGTGCTGGCCCACGTCACGACGCCGGAGTTCACCGACGCCAGCGTGGCGGCGGTGACCA
>Ga0247727_10019743_pt1 | contig 10404 bp, 7 predicted proteins | sample WisWelCaveWW1625_FD_202498 | JGI IMG/M metagenome (GOLD analysis project Ga0247727, IMG submission 202498) | Biofilm microbial communities from Wishing Well Cave, Virginia, United States - WW16-25 | ecosystem: Environmental > Aquatic > Deep subsurface > Groundwater > Cave microbial mat | place... | reverse complement strand
CGCTTCACTCTGGCGGCCATCTTGCTGGCCGCCATTTACCGGAAGCGACTCGCCGCCGGGCTGACCCGGGACGGCCTGCGCGGAGGCCTCCTGGCCGGCTTCTGCCTGTGGGCCGGGTATTGGCTGCAAACGGCCGGGCTGCGCCATACGACTCCGGCGAAATCGGCATTCCTCACTTCCCTGTGCGTCGTGATGGTACCTATTCTCGCCACCCTCGTCCATAGGGTTGTACCCCGTCGAGGGGAGTCTGCCGGCGTGCTGCTTGCGGTCACCGGCATGGCGCTGCTGGCGGCGCCTGAGACCGGAGCCGGGACCAATCGCGGCGACTGGATGACGGTGGGGGCGGCGCTGGCGTTTGCGGCGCACATTCTGGTGCTCGGGCGGTTCACGCCGAGAGCTGCGTTAGGCGAGTTGAGCGTGTTGCAGATTGCCGCTGTGGCCGTGTTCGCCACTCTATCCATCGGGTGGCTGGAGACACCGTTTGCCCGATGGAGCGGCCGCCTCCTGGTGGCTGTCGCCTTGACCGGGATGTTATGTACGGCAGTCGCGTTTACGGTTCAAGTCTGGGCCCAGAAACACACCACGGCGAACCGAACGGCGTTGATCTTTGTGCTCGAGCCGGCGTTTGCCTGGGGCACCTCCTGGATTCTGACCGGCGAGACGCTCACCGCCAGGGGGCTGCTCGGCGCCGGCTTCATTGTGGGCGGGATCCTGACGGCGGAATTGAAACCGGACCCGGCCCGCGCACATCCACCAAGTTAGTGCCGCGGGCGGCGGATTGCTTATGATAGAGGGGGGAGCTTGGCAGGCTGGGGTTTACCTGGAGGGAGCGAGGAAATTGTCATTATGAAACTAGTCGACAAATTACGAAAGCAGAAACTGCTCACCATGGGCGTATTGTTGTTCACCTTGGCTGTCGGTATTCTCATCGGCACGCTGGTGAACACCGGCGTTCAGGCCGATAAGGGAGGCCAGGCGGCCACCGATGCCACCCCTCTGAAAATCCCGAGTCCGGTTCAGCTTGCCAGCGAGTTCACCAAGATCGCCAAGCTGACCGAGCCGGCGGTCGTCAACATCACCGTCGAGAACGAGGCGCCGCGAACGTCCGCGCGCCGCCGACCGCGGCCAACGCCGGAAGAGGGGGAAGAAGACGAGAGCATGGATCTGTTCCGGCGCTTCTTCCGCCAGGGGCCGGCCATTGAATTTCCGCCACCGGTGCCGCGTGGCGGCACCGGCTCGGGCTTTCTGGTGGACCCGAAGGGCTACATCATCACGAATCACCACGTGGTGAACGGCGCCGACAGAATCAAGGTGAAGATCCACGGCGACTCGGTCGAGCATCGCGCCCGGCTCATCGGCTTCGATCCGGAAACCGACCTGGCGGTGATCAAGATCGACGCCGGGCGCATGTTGCCGGCGGCCAAGGTCGGCAACTCCGACGCGGTCGAGGTGGGGGACTGGGCGGTGGCGATCGGCTCGCCGTTCGGCCTCGAGGCCAGTGTCACCGCCGGCATCGTCAGCGCCAAGGGACGCGAGGTCGGCCAGCAGTTCCAGAACTTCATTCAGACCGATGCCGCCATCAATCCCGGCAACAGCGGCGGGCCGCTGCTGAACATCCGCGGCGAGGTGATCGGCGTCAACACGGCGATCGCCACCAACACCGGCCAGTATCAAGGGGTGGGCTTCGCGCTGCCGGTGAATCTCGCGGTCAAGGTCTACAACCAGATCATCAAGACGGGCAAGATCACTCGCGGCTCGATGGGCATCTCCTTCGATAAAACCAACCGGCCGGAGCTGGTCAAGGCGCTCGGCATTCAGAGCGGCGTGCTGGTCACTCAAGTGAAGGCGGGCGGACCCGCGGAAAAGGCCGGCATCAAAGTTGAGGACATCATCACCGCGCTCGACGGCAAGCCGGTGAAAGACGGCGATGACCTCGTCAGTCGCGTCTCGGAAACCGCGCTCGGATCGACGATCACGGTTACGGCGGACCGGAATGGCAAGCGAATGGAGTTTCCGGTCATCGTGCGCGACCGCGCCGAGGTCTTTCACGACGAGCCGCAGTTCCGCAGCCTGCGAAAGCAGGAGGAGGAGCCGGTCACCGGCCCGGCGACCGGGGCCAAGTTCGGCATTTACGTGCGCGACCTGAGGCCGGAGGAGCGCGAGCAGATCAAGCTCGAGTCGAACGCCGGCGTGATGGTCACACGCGTGGTGGAAGGTTCTTTCGCCGAGGAGATCCGCCTCCTGGAGAAGGACATCCTGGTCTCGATCAACCGCCAACCGGTGTCCTCGATAGACGACATCCGCCGGTTGCAGGGAAGCCTCAAAGGCGGCGACGCGGTGGCTTTCCGGGTGATGCGGGCCAATCCGATGGCCCGGGCCGCTGGCCGGGTCGAGCACACCAGTTTCTACCTGTCCGGGACGCTGCCGAAGGAATAAGCCGGCGTCATCCGGCCCGGGATCAAGCCGTCGGAAGGCGCTGTGGCGGCGCGTTTGACACCCCTTCTAACTCCCTGTTAGATTGGGGGATTCATGATTTCTCCGGCTCTGCTGAAGCAGACTCCGCTCAACGCCGTGCATCGGCGGATGGGAGCGCGGATGGTCGATTTCGGCGGATGGGACATGCCGGTTCAATACAGCGGCGTGATCGAAGAGCACCACGCCGTGCGGCGCTGCGTCGGGGTGTTCGACGTGAGCCACATGGGTGAGATCGAGATAGGCGGGCGCGAGGCCCTCCGGCTGATCGACCACGTCACGCCGAACTCAATCGCCGACATGCAGTGTGGCCAGGCGCGCTACTCGGCTCTGCTGTACCCGCACGGCGGCTTCGTCGACGACATTCTGGTCTACAAGGTGGCCGAGGATCGTTACTTTCTCTGCGTGAACGCCTCCAACCAGGAAAAGGACTACGCCCACATCCGCGACGCCAACCGTTTCGAATGCGAGGTCGAGTTCGCCGGAGACCGCTATGCGCAACTGGCGATCTCCGGCCCGCTGACCCAGCCGACCCTTCAGAAGCTGACGGCGACCGATTTGAATGCGATCCGCTACTACCGTTTCGTCGATGGCGAGGTCGCCGGCGCTCCGGCCCGGATCGCCCGCACCGGCTACACCGGCGAGGACGTCTTTGAGATATTCATCCCTCCCGGGGAAGCGCCGCGCCTGTGGGACGCGGTGCTCGATGCCGGCGCCGAGTTCGGGATCAAGCCGTGCGGGCTGGGGGCGCGGAACACGCTGCGGCTGGAGGCCGGGATGGCTCTTTACGGCCACGAGATCCACGCCTCGATCGATCCGTTCGAGGCCGGGCTGGGCCGCATGGTGAGATTCGACAAAGGCGACTTCATCGGACGGGATGCGCTTCTGGCGCGTCGATCCACGGGGCCGCGCCGCCGGCTGGGCGGGCTGGAGATGCGCGGGCGCGGCATCGCGCGCGACGGCTACGAGATGCGGATCGATGGCTCACCGGCCGGCTGGGTGACCAGCGGCAGCCCGTCGCCGACGCTCAACAAGAACATCGGCTTATGCTATCTGCCGGCTGGCTGCGCCGAGCCCGGTCGCGCGGTCTCGGTGATCGTGCGCGGCCAGCCGGTCGAGGCGGCCACCGTGCCGACGCCATTCTACAAGCGAGCCAGGTGAGCATGTATCCCGACAATTACCGCTACACCAAGGAACATGAGTGGGTGCTGGTGGAGGGCGACTCCGGAACCATCGGCATCACTCTCCACGCGCAACAGGAGCTCGGCGACATCGTCTACGTCGACTTGCCCAAACCGGGCGACCGGCTCGTGCAACACAAGACGTTCGGCTCCGTCGAGTCCGTCAAAGCCGTCTCCGATATCTACGCGCCCGTTTCCGGCGAGGTGATCGCGGTCAACGAGGCGCTCGCCGGTGCGCCCGAAACGCTGAACGCGGACCCGCACGGCGCCGCCTGGCTGATCCGGATCCGGCTGTCGGCGCCCGAGGAAATCCAGAATCTTCTCACTGCCTCCCAATACCAGGAATACCTCGGCGAGCCCGGGAAATAGTCTGCCATATTTCAGGGAATAAATTGCGATATTTACCGAAATCGGAAACCGAGCGCCGGGAAATGCTCGAGGCGATCGGCGCCAGGTCTCCCGGCGATCTGGTCGCCCACTTGCCGGCGGCCGCGCGCCTCGAGCGGCCGCTGGCGATCGCGCCCGGCGTCTCCGAATACGAGATCGTCGACTACTTCCGCGCCCGCGGCGCGGAGAACGCCGGCGGCCACGCGTGTTTCCTCGGGGCCGGCGCCTACCGGCACTACCGGCCGGTTCTGGTCGACACGGTCGTTTCCCGCGGCGAGTTTCTCACTTCCTACACGCCCTATCAGGCGGAGATCTCGCAAGGCACGCTGGCGACGATCTTCGAATTCCAGACCATGATCTGCCAGCTCACGGGCATGGAGGTGTCCAACGCCTCGATGTACGACGGCTCGACCGCGGTGCCCGAGGCGGCCATGATGGCGGCGCGTATCACGGGGCGCGAGAGGGTTGTGGTCGCGCGGACCGTGCACCCGGAGTACCGCGCCGTGCTCGGCTCGACCACCCGTTATCAGGGCATGCCGGTGGTGGAGTTTGGCTACCGGGACGAGAGCGGAGAGGCCGACCTGGCGGCGCTGGAGCGCGAGGTGGACGAGCGGACCGCGGCGGTGATCGTGCAAAGCCCGAACTTCTTCGGCGTGGTCGAGGATACGGGCGCGGCCGCCGGGATCGCGCACCGGCGCGGCGCGCTGCTGGTGGTCGTCTTTACTGAAGCGGTCGCGCTCGGGTTGCTGGAGCCGCCGCGCGAGGCGGATATCGTCGTCGGCGAGCTCCAGTCGTTCGCTCACCCTCCCAGTTACGGCGGCCCGTACGCCGGGGCGATGGCGACCCGTGAAAAATTCGTGCGGCAAATGCCGGGACGGCTGGTGGGCCAGACCCGGGACAGCCGCGGGCAGCGTGCTTTTTGCCTGACGCTGGCCACGCGCGAGCAGCACATCCGTCGCGAAAAAGCCACCTCGAACATCTGCACGAACCAGGCCCTCATCGCGCTGATGGCCACGGTGTTCATGACGGTCTACGGCAAGCTGGGCCTGCGCGCGCTCGCCGAACAGAACCTGGCGAAGTCGCACTACCTCGCCGGCCGGCTCGCACGGCGATTCTCGGGCCCGTTCTTCAATGAATTCGTCGCCTCGACCGGCCGCCGGCCGCCGGAGGAAGTGAATACCGAGCTGCTGGACCGGAACATCATCGGCGGCCTCCCGCTCGGCCGCTTCTATCCCGAGCTCTCCGAATGCGTGCTCCTGTGCGCCACCGAGATGACGCGCCGCCAGGACATGGACACGCTGGCCGAGGTGATCACCCGATCATGATCCGGAAGGTCCGCACCCACGTCACGCAGGACGAGGCGCTGCTGTTCGAGCTCAGCTCCCCGGGAAAGCGCGGATGGCAGCTCCCGCCGCTGGATGTTCCCGAAGCCGGCGCGGTCGCCGTGCTGGGCGCCGGCAACGTGCGCCAGGAGATCGAAGGATTCCCCGAGGTCAGCGAAGTCGAGGCGATCCGCCACTTCACCCGCCTTTCCACTCACAACTACGCGATCGACCTGGGGCTGTATCCGCTCGGCTCCTGCACGATGAAGTACAACCCGCGCGTTAACGAGCTGGTGGCGAGGACCGAAGGGCTCGCCTGGGCGCATCCCTACCAGCCCGAGGCCGTCGCCCAGGGCTGCCTCCGGATCATGGCGGATCTCGAGGCGGCGCTGACGGAAATCACCGGCATGGACGCGATCACACTCCAGCCGGCCGCCGGCGCACACGGCGAGCTGACGGGACTATTGCTGATCCGGGCGCTGCAGGAGTCCGAAGGCCGCCCGCGCACGCGGATCCTGGTCCCGGATTCGGCCCACGGCACCAACCCGGCCACCGCCTCGATGGCCGGCTACCAGGTGGCCAACGTCCGGTCCAACGATCGCGGAATGGTCGACCTGGAAGCGCTGGCGGACGCGGTCGACGACCAGGTCGCCGCCTTGATGCTCACCAATCCGAACACACTGGGAGTCTTCGAGGAGGACATCACCCGTGTGGCGGGAATCGTCCACGAGAAGGGCGCGCAGCTCTACATGGACGGGGCCAACATGAATGCCCTGGTCGGGGTGACCCGGCCGGGCGACTTCGGCGTCGACCTGATGCACCTCAACCTGCACAAGACCTTCTCGACACCGCACGGCGGCGGCGGTCCCGGCGCCGGTCCAGTCGCCGTCCGCCGGCATCTCGAGCCGTTCCTGCCCGTGCCGCGGCTGAAACCTATCCCCGGCGGCTGGACGCTGGACCACGACCGGCCGCGGTCGATCGGCAAGGTCCGCGCTTTCTGCGGGAACTTCGGGGTGCTGGTGCGGGCGCTGGCGTATATCCTCGCGCACGGAGGCGAGGGCCTCCGCCGCGCGACCCTCGACGCCATCCTGAACGCCAACTACATCCGCAAGGGCCTCGAGCCGTATTACGCGCTGCACACCTCGGCGCCTTCCATGCACGAGTGCGTCTTCAGCGACGACCTCCAGGCGGCGCGGGGCGTTCGCACCGGCGATATCGCCAAGCGCCTGATCGACTACGGCTTTCATCCCTATACGGTCAGCTTTCCGCTGATCGTGCGCGGCGCCCTGATGATCGAGCCGACCGAGACCGAATCCAAGCGCGAGCTCGACCTGTTCATCGACGCGATGATCTCGATCGCGCGGGAGGTCGAGCACGATCCGGACCTGGTGAAGAATGCGCCGCACCTGACGCGGACCAGCCGCGTCGACGAAGTGGCGGCCGCGCGCAAACCGGTATTGCGCTGGCGTCCCGACCCCTGATGCGCCCCCTGACGGTCCTTGTCGGTCTCCTGCTCCTGTTCCGTCTGCCGTTTCTCGACCATCCGATCCAGGGCGACGATGTGAATTACCTCGCCGCCGCCCAGCACGCGCAAATCGATCCCCTCCACCCGCACCACGCCCGGTACGTATTTCTCGGGCAGTGGGTCGACATGCGCGGGCATCCGCATCCTCCGCTGAACGCGTGGATTCTCGGGGCGCTGCTGGCGCTCAACGGGGACATTCAGGAGATTCCGTTCCACGCGGCCTACGTGGTTTTTTCGATGATCGCGGCGGCCGCCATGTGGTCGCTCGCGCGGCGCTTTTCCGTCCGGCCGCTGTGGGCCAGCTTGCTGTTTCTGGCGACGCCGGCCTTCGTCGTCAGCGGCAACTCGCTCGAAGCCGATGTACCGTTTCTCGCCTTTTGGACGGCCGCAATCGCGCTCTGGGTTCGAGCGGTGGACGGGCGCTCGACGGCGCTGCTGCTCGGAGCGGTGACGGGCCTGGCATTGGCTTCGCTGGCGGCGTATCAGGCGATCGCGGCGATCCCGATTCTTGCGTTTTATACTTGGCAGCGGGCGCGGGGCTGGCGTCCCGCCTGGGCCGCCCTCTCGGCGCCGGCGGTGACGATCGGCGCCTTCCAACTCTGGGAGTGGCTGGGCAGCGGCCTTTTACCCGCCTCGGTGCTCGCCGGGTATTTCCGGACCTATGGTCTTCAGGCGCTCGGCAACAAAGTGAGCAGCGCGGCCGCGCTCGGCGCGCACCTGGCATGGGTGGTGTCGCCGCTCCTGCTGGTGATCGCCTTCCGCGCCGCCGGTCGATGGCGGCTGGCGCTCGCGCTGATTGCGTCGGCGGCCGCGCTGGCGGTCGATCCGCACCCGCTGTTCTGGGTCTCGCTCGGACTCGGCGTCCTGATGCTGGTTTCGCTGGTCCGCCGGCAAGCGCCCGACGAATTGTTTCTCGCCGCATGGGTGCTGGTGTTTTTCGCCGCCGCGCTGGCGCTGTTCTTCGCCGGCTCGGCGCGCTACCTGCTGCCGCTGGCGGCGCCGGTGGCGATTCTCGCCGCGAACCGTTGCGACAGGCGATGGCTGGCGGCCGGGCTTGTGCTCCACGTGGGCCTGGGACTGGCGCTGAGCGCCGTGAACTTTTCTCATTGGGATGGGTATCGCCGGTTTGTCCGCTCGCTCGGCGGCGAATTCGGCGCTCGCCGTGTCTGGATCAACGGCGAGTGGTTCCGCTACTACGGCGAGAGCGAAGGCGGGCTGGCGCTGGAGCGCGGCCAGGCCGTGCGGCCGGGTGAGATGGTGCTCTCGAGCCGGCTGGCGTTCCCCGTTCCGTTCACGACCGGGGGAGGCTTCCGAACGACGCTCGCCGAGCGGGTCATCCAGCCCTCGCTGCCGTTCCGCCTGCTCGGCGTGGAAGCGCGCTCGGCCTGGTCGACCGCGTCGCTCGGTTTGCGGCCGTTCGACCTCGGGACCGCGCCGGTCGATGTGGTGCGCGCCGAGATCGTGCTCGAGCGCGAGCCGGCGCTCTCCTGGCTGCCGATGAACGCGCCGGAGGCGTCCGCGCAGATTGTCAGCGGCGTGCACGAGCTCGAGGCGGCGAGCTGGCGCTGGACGAGCGGGCGCGCGGTCATTCTGCTGAAATCGCCGCCGGCGGCGGCGCCGCTGCGCGTCGAGTTTCACATCCCGGCGTCGTCGCCGGCGCGCCGTGTCTCGATGTCGGTCGACGGCCGCGTCGTCGCAACGGGCGACTACGCACCGGGCACGCACACGCTCAGTTCGCCGCCGGAGAAGCCCGCCGGGGCATCGACCACCGTCGTTATCACGGTCGACAAGACGTTTCAGGTGGGCGGCGATCACCGCGCTCTGGGCGTGGTGCTGTCGGCCCTCGGGTTCCGGTGACGCCGGTTCGAGGCGATCTTCTCACGCCAGAATATCCCGAACGACATTGCCGCCGACATCGGTGAGGCGCATGTCGCGCCCGCTGTGACGCCACGTCAGCCGGTATTGGTCCAGGCCGAGCAGGTGCAGGACGGTGGCGTGGAGATCGTGGATGTGCACGCGCCGGTCGACGGCGTGGAACCCGAACTCGTCGGTGCTTCCATAGGTGATTCCGCCCCGCGCGCCTCCGCCCGCGAGCAGCATCGAGAAGCCGTAGGGATTGTGATCGCGGCCGTTCTGCACCTTGACCGAAGCGCTCACCTCGACCGACGGGGTGCGGCCGAATTCGCTGCCGATGATCACCAGCGTCTCGCCGAGGAGGCCGCGGGCCTTCAGGTCGTCGAGCAACGCGGCGATCGCGCGATCCGCCTGCACCGCCAGCTTGCGATGAACCAGAATGTCGTCGTGGTTGTCCCACGGCTGGCCGGCGCCGTAGTAGACCTGAACCATGCGCACGCCGCTCTCGACCAGCCGGCGAGCCAGTAAGCATCCTCGGGCGAAATCGCCCTCGCCGTAGCGCGCCCGCGCCGCCTGGCTCTCCTTGCGGATGTCGAACACCTCCGGCGCTTCCGTCTGCATCCGGAAAGCGACCTCCATCGAGCGGATGCCCGCCTCCAACTGCGGGTCGCCGCCGCGCCCCTCCAAATGCATCCGGTTGAGGTCGGCGAGGGTATCGAGCTGGCGTCGCTGCTCGGTCGCCGTGAGCCGCGGATTGCGCAGGAACCGGATCAGCTTCTCCGGCTCGGTCTCGTTGCTGGCGATATGCGTCCCCTGGTATTCGGCCGGAAGAAACGCCGAGTTCCATAACGGCGGTCCGACCACGGGAACCCCCGGGCAGAGCACGACGTAGCCGGGGAGGTTCCGGTTCTCGGTCCCCAACCCGTAGGTGATCCACGAGCCCATCGACGGCTTGCCCGGCTGCACGTCGCCCGAATTCATCAGGAACAGCGACTGCTCGTGGATCGGAAAATTGGTGTGCATCGACCGGATGACGCAGACGTCGTCGATGCGATCGCCGAGCAGCGGAAAGATCTCGCTCACCTCGATGCCGCTTTGCCCGCACCGGCGGAAGCGAAACGGCGAGCGCATCAGGCTGCCGGTGGTCCGCTCGGTCATCGGGTTGCCGCCCGGCATCGGCGTGCCGTGGCGCGCGGCGAGCGCCGGCTTCGGATCGAACGTATCAACCTGCGAAAGGCCGCCGTTGAGGAACAGGAAGATGACGTGCTTCGCTTTCGGCCGAAAATGCGGCGTTCCGGCGGCGGCTCGGACGCGCTCGGCGAGCATGCCCTCGAGCGCGACGGCGCCGAAGCCGCCGCCCATCCGGCACAACAGTTCTCTTCGCGTCATGGTCAATCGATGACCGACAGCTCATTAGCGGCCAGCAGCACTTGAGCAAACTGGCGCCACACCGGCGGGCGCGAAGCGCCATCGGCCCGGGCCTGGTCGAGGAACCGCGAGCCGCGCTCGATCTCGGCGGCCGACGGCTCTCGTTGAAACAGCAGGCTCCAGGCGCGTCCGAGCTTCTCGCGGTCGCCCGGACCCGCTTCCTTCTCGAGCCGCGCGGCGAGCGCGCCGGCCTGATCCCAGATGAAATCGCTGTTGAGATGGAACAGCTTCTGCA
>Ga0247727_10019742_pt1 | contig 10405 bp, 10 predicted proteins | sample WisWelCaveWW1625_FD_202498 | JGI IMG/M metagenome (GOLD analysis project Ga0247727, IMG submission 202498) | Biofilm microbial communities from Wishing Well Cave, Virginia, United States - WW16-25 | ecosystem: Environmental > Aquatic > Deep subsurface > Groundwater > Cave microbial mat | place... | reverse complement strand
GGAGTTGCGCGCCGTCAGGATATCAATCTCCGAATCGCCCACCATCAAAGCCTCACGCGCCGTCCGCCCGAAATCGCGCAGCAGCACTTCTACGCCAACCGGGTCCGGCTTCTTGCGCTCAAAGCTGTTTCCGCCGTACACGTACTGGAAATAGTCCGCCAGCCCCAGCCCCGCGAGGATCATCTTGCTGAACCGCACCGGCTTGTTGGTCAGCACGGCCATTTGCAGCGGGACGCCATTCTGTGACCGAGCCGCCAGCACTGCCAGACCCGCGCGCACCCCCGGATAGGTCACCGTGTTGTCCAGCATGTGCTCGCGGTAGTAATCGAGAAAATACTTCAACGCGAGTTCCACGTTCTCATCCGTGGTGTGGCTGCCCAGCGAGCGCCGGATCAGCATCGGCGCGCCTTGCCCCACGTAGCCGAAGATCTCCTCGTGCCCCAGCGGCGCCAGCCCCAGGTGCGAGCGCGCCGCGTTCACGGAGAGCGCCAGATCCAACTTGGAGTCAATCAGCGTGCCGTCGAGGTCAAAGATCAGCGCGCGCACGCCGGCGAGTTTGTGGTTGCCGCTCATTTCGTACAAGGCTCCGTTTTACCTAGTTGCCAGCCACATCCCAACCAGCAGTGCAACGCTGCAAACTGTCGGGCTTGCAGCGCTGTACTGCTCAGCGCAAGGATACACGGCACGTTTGCTAGAATGGGTGCTTCTGCATCCAAGGAGATGCATGGCTGAGATCTTCCCGTTTCGCGCCTATCGTTACAACGCGGCCCGCGTGCAGCCCGCGGAAGTCCTGACCCAGCCGTACGACAAAATCACGCCCGCCATGCAGGAGCGTTATTACGCCGCCAGCCCTTACAACCTCATCGCCGTCGAAAAGGGCAAGGCAGAGCAGAGCGACAACGCCACCCGCAACGTTTACACCCGCGCTCGCCAGGCCCTCGATTCCTGGATGGCGGCCGAGATTCTCATCCCCGAGCCTGCGCCGGCCATTTACGCCTACTTCCAGCAGTTCACCCTTCCCGGCACGAGAGAGAACCGCACGCGCCGCGGCTTCATCGCGCTCGGCCGCGTCGAAGACTACGCAGCGGGCGTAGTTCATCGTCACGAGCATACGCTCTCTGGCCCGCGCGCGGACCGCCTCGAGCTGCTCCGGCACACGTGCGCGCACACCGGCCAGTTGTTCATGCTCTACCGCGACCCGCAGCGGCGGATGGACGTGCTGCTCGACGGAGTGGCTGCGGCCGCGCCTGCTGTGGACCTCCGCGATGAATACGGCGTGGTTCATTGCCTCTGGCCGGTTACCGATCCTTCGGTCACCCAGCAGTTTGTCGCCGCCATGGCCGGCAAGAAACTGGTCATCGCAGACGGTCATCACCGGTACGAAACCGCCGTTGCCTACCGCGACGAATGCCGCACTGCGCAAGGTTGCGCATCGCCTTCCGCTCCGTACGAGAAGGTGATGATGACCTTCGTCAACAGCGAGTCGGAGGGCCTGACGATCTTTCCCACGCACCGCGTGCTGGCGGGCGTGCCCGGTTTCTCGGCCGACGCACTGTTGCGCACGCTCGCGCCATGGTTCGATGTGCGCGCCTTCGACGCAACCGGCGTAGGCGATTCGGCGCGTCCCGAAGCTTCGGGACTCGCCGCCTTTCGTCAGGCACTGTTGGTGGCGCGCGCGCAGCGCGCGATCGGGCTCTACGCCGGCGGCAGTTTCCGGCTGCTGACGCTGAAGCCGCACACCAATCTGGCTGCTCTGGTCTCCGAAGTTTCTCCGGCGCAGTTGCAGTTGGACGTGGTTCTTCTGCACCGCGTGATTCTGGAGAAAGGGCTGGGCATCACGCCGGAAGCGGTGGCCCAGGAAAGTCACATCCGCTACGAACGCGAAATGGAGAACGCTGTTTCTGCAGTGAACAACAACTCTACGCAGGCTTGCTTCCTGCTGAATGCCGTTGCGGTGCAACAGGTGATGGAGATGGCGCTGGCCGGCGAAGTGCTCCCGCAAAAATCCACCGACTTCTATCCCAAAATGCTGAGCGGAATCGCTATCTACAGGCTGGAGGAGTAAAAAATCGGAGCGGTTCAGTCTTGCAAATAACCCCGTAGACCCCTCGTCCGGTCCCGCGCTTGGGGACAGGACGAGGGATGACAGCCGATGCTACTTGAAGCTGGAAACCGCGGCCGCTTCGGTGTCGTGCACTTCAAATACGGTGAGCAGCTTGGTCACCTGGAGCACTTCCTTGAACTTCTGGCCGAGGTTGACCAGCTTCATCGCGGCGCCCTGCTGGCGGGCACTGTGGTAGGTGGCCACCAGGGTGCCCAGCCCGGCGCTGTCAATATAGGTGACATTGCCCATGTCCAGCACGATTTTGGTCTTCTTGTCGTTCAGCAGGCCCTTGATGCGCTCGCGCAGCGCGCCGCTCTCTTCGCCCAGCACAATGCGGCCGTCCATGGACACCACGGTGATCCCATTCACTTCCCGTTCTGTCATTTTCAGAGCCACGTTCCATCCTCCTGTGATGCAAACCCGTCAGTAATAGTCCGAACAGGACATGTAGTAGCCGCAGGCGCAAACCAGTTTGCAGGCTTTGGCTGCCAGGCGGCGACTGCACCGCGGGCAAAACTCGGACGCATTCTCAACGCCCGCTTCGCTGTTTCCGTCCCGCGCGGGTTGCGTCTGCTCCGGTTGCACCTGTGGCCGAATCTCCACCATGCGCTCCCGAATCCCCGGGATTGGACGGGACCTTAGCGCTTCGGGATGAACCTTATAGCACAGCCCAGCGCAAGAGGCTAGTGCTGCGGGCTCCCCGCGGGCTGGGGTGGGTGCAGGCTGCGGAAATCAAGCCGTGTACACCCGATGTGATTCGGCATACAATACAAACGACCGCGGAAGCCCCCGCCGGCATCCAAGCTGGCAGGGGACAACAGGGACGATGCGACGAGGCCTTCCCATCCTGGGGCCATTCCTGACCGTAGCAGCGCTGGCGCTGGCGGTGTGCACGCCGTCGGAAGCGCAGGGGCGCAGGATGCGCACGCGGGTGGTCTCCGGGCCGCCGCGGACGCAGGTGGTTCGCATGTCGCCGTCCGGCATCAACTCCGTCAGCAATCCTGCGGGCAACTTCAGCCCCACGGTTACGACCGCCCATTCGGGCAACTCGGTGGAGCGGCTGCTGCTGGGCGATTATCCGGCGCCCGGCCTGGGCTTCGACTACACGCACCTGGCCGCCGTCAACCGCAACCTCTCGACGCGCGCGCTGATTGACCCGGCGACGCAGCACCGGCTGGCGCTGGAACGGCAGATCCGCCGCGAGACTCCTGTGGCGAGCGGGCCGGCGTTTCCCGTGGTGGTAAATTCCATCATGGTCAACGTGGCGCCGCAGCCGCCGGTGGTGATTGTGCAGGAACCGGAAGCGGAGCCGGAATACGAACGGCTGCAACGCGCCCGCTACCTCGAGCGGCTCGAACAGAGCCAGCGCGAGGAAGTTCCTGCCGCGCCGCTGTATGAGCCGCCGCTGCGCGAAAGCGATGAACTGGTGTTCATCCGCCGCGACGGTTCGCTGGTGTTTGCCGTCGGCTTCGTGGCCCGCGGCGAGCGCCTGATCTACATCACCCGTGAAGGCCACCGCCGCTCGCTGCCCATCGTGGACCTCGACCTCGCCGCCACCCGCGAAATGAACGAAGCCCGTGGCACCTCCCTGCAACTTCAGTGACCAGTGACCCTTCGGCTGCTCATCGTGCAACCCGCTTCCCGCTCGGGCCTCGAACCGCGCGCGGAACGCGAAGGAGAGGGCAGTCAACGGAGCGACAGTCCTCAAAACGGGGCGCAGCCCTTCGCTGGCGCTCAGGATAAACAAGCAGCGCTCCCTACGAAGGTGGCGACCCTTCGGCTTCGCTCAGGGTAAACAAGCCGGCGCGCTCCAAGGCGGCAGCTTGGCTGCCGCAGTGCAAGGCGCACAGGCTGGGAGCCTGTGCTACACAAGACGAAGCTTCCTAACGTGGTGACTTTTCAGCAGGCGGGGTAAACCCGCCCCTACGTGTCGCTGGCGGGGACGGGCATGTAGAGGGCGTTGGTACGGGGCAGATCGGGCGATTGACTTCGCTGGGGGGCGCGCCTAGTATGGCGTCTCTTTCGTTTAGAGCGGTGGCGATGCGCTGATTTCATATCCTCACCATGGCACAGCCGGAGATCGTCGCGCGGTTGGGTTTCTGGGGCGTGCGCGGGTCCACGCCCACCGTGGACCGCGCCAACTGGCGCTACGGCGGCAACACCCCTTGCCTGGAATTGATCACGCCCGAAGGGGCCCATTTCATTCTCGATTGCGGCACCGGCTTGCGCATGCTGGGCAACAAGCGCGTGCAAAAGTACGGCAGCAAGCCGATGTCGGCGCATGTTTTTGTCACGCACTACCATTGGGATCATATCCAGGGCATCCCCTTCTTTGCCCCGCTGTACTCCGAGCAGAATTCGCTGCACTTCTACAGCTTCCGCAGCGAGGCGTTGGGACGCAACAGCCTGCAGCGCATGTTCGAAGCGCAGATGGCTACGCCGTATTTCCCGGTGGACGTCAACGCCATGGCTGCCCGCCGGCAGTTCACCGAGATTGAAGGCGGCGAGAGCTTCGCGATCAACGGCACGCGCATCACCACTCGTTGGCTCAACCACCCGCAGGGCTGCCTGGGTTTCCGCTTCGAAACCGCCGCCGGCACGGTGGTGTACGCCACGGATAACGAGCCGGGCGACAAAACATTCGACAAGAGCCTGCGCGAGCTGGCCGCCGGGGCCGACATCCTGGTCAACGACGCGCAGTACACGCGCGAACAATTGCAAAGCTCGCGCAAGGGGTGGGGCCACTCGAGCTGGCAGGACGGCGTGGACATTGCCAAAGAAGTCGGGGTGCGCAACCTGGTGCTGTTTCACCACGACCCGGAGTCCACCGACCGCATCGTGGACGGGCGCCTGCGCGAAGCCCGCCAGCAGCTTGAATCGGTGTGGGCCGCTGCGGAGGGCATGGTGATCAGCCTCTGCGACCGCGCCGCCAGCGTTACGCTGCGCAACTCGCGCACCGGCCTGCGGCGGGACGCGCAGTTCGCCGCCACCGTCTCTGGCTTTACGCGGGAAGGCAAAGCGTTCACGGAAGAGACGCTGGTTCACGACCTCAGTCTGAACGGGGCATCGTTCACGCTGAGCCACCTGCCGCAGCTTCAGGCCGAGGTCGAAATGGTGCTGCGCACTTCCGGGAAGGACGGCAGGGAAGGGGAGATGCGCTTCCGCGGGCACATTATTCATCGCGACCCGGTGGGCGACAGCGGCCCGGTCTCCGTGGGCATCATCTTCAGCGACGACCCGGAGAACCCCGCCGGCTGAGGCAAACGACGAAGGCTCGGAGCACCTCTGCTCATCCCCACGACGACCGACGCAGCCGCTTCGCTCCTGCCCAGTACAAGCTGATCTCGTGCCCGTCCGGGTCGTCGAGGTAGGCGTGCGTCCAGCCCCAGGGCATGGGCTTGGGCATTTGCTTGAACGGCACGCTGACAGCCGCCAGCTTGCGGCAGAGCGCGCCGAGTTGCTGCACCTCGAAATACAGGCGGATGCCCGGCGCTTCGGCGGACTGGACGCCCTCGCCCAATTCGTGCAAGGCAATCGTGGCGCGGCCGGCGGGCGAGCGCAAGCGCGCGTAGCCGGGAAACTGCTCGAGGAGGCGGAAGCCAAGCTTGCCGGCGTAAAACTCCAGCGCGCGGTCGCAGTCGCGCACATAAATCATCGCGTGATTGAACGCCAGCTTCGGGCCCGCATTTCGGCTTGCCCTTGCGCGCGGTTTCCGCTTGGCTTTTTTCTTCGCTGCCATCACCACCCTCCGTCCACTTGTCACCCGTCACCAAACACCGGTCACCGCCCTACGGCTGCAAGCCTTCAATCTCGCGCATGCGGGCAAAGGCGCGGCGCACGTGGGGGATGACGATCGAGCCGCCGACGATGAGCGCCACGTTGAGGGCGTCAATCACCTCGTCGCGCTTCCAGCCTTCTTCGCCGCAGCGCACCAGGTGGTAGGTGATGCAGTCGTCGCAGCGCAGCACGGCCGAGGCTACCAGCCCCAGCATCTCCTTGGTCTTGGTGGGCAGCGCGCCGGGTTCGTAGGCCTGATGGTCGAGGGCGAAGAAGCGCTTCATGCCCAGGTGCCCGCAGCCAAGAATCTCTTCGTTCAATTCCGCGCGAAATTTGTTGAAGTCTGCCAGCTTGTCCACGTTTCTCCTAATGTAACAAGGCCGGAAAGCGAAAGGGATTGTACTCGGGTTGGGCGCTGAGCCGGAAATCAACAATGGACGTGAAAGGGTATAAGGGTGCAAGAGTGAAAAGAGCTGAACCGAGCGCTGAGGGCCATCCTACACTTTACTACGCAAAGTACTTGACATATCTCTAGCCTTCCTGTACACTGGCGCGCATGGACGACATCTCCACGCCGCGCTCGGCGCACGCCGCCCGCGAAGACCTGTACTACATCCGCCAGACGCTGGCCGCCGCCGGCCACCTCTCTACGGTTCCCGGCCGCGGACTGATGGCCATCGGCGCACTGGCCTTGGTGGCGGTGCTCGTGAACTTGAAGCTGACCGGCGCTCCGTGGAGCGCAGAGGCGGCAGGGCACGATTCGCCCTCGCAGGGCCTGGTGGTTTGGCTGGCGCTGCTGGGCCTGTCGCTGGTGGTGGGCGCGTGGACCATGCGCGGCAAGGCTCGCCGCACGGGACAGGTGTTCTGGTCCCCCGTTTTGCGCAAAGCGTTGTGGGGATACGGCGCGGCGATGCTGCTGGGGGCGGTACTGACCGGCTCGCTGGTCGGCGCCGGACTGCTCGATCTACTGCCCGAGATCTGGATGGGCTGCTACGGCGTGGCGCTGGTCGCTGCGGGCGGCTATTCGGTTTCACCGGTGCGCTGGATGGGATTGTGCTTTCTGGCCCTGGCGGCGGTTGCGGCGCTCACACCCGCGTCCTTCGGACTCGCCTTGCTGGCGCTGGGCTTCGGCTGGGTACACATCGCTTTCGGGGCGTACATTGCATGGAGGCACGATGGCTAAGCATCACAAACAGAACTCACCGGCGGTGCCCACCGCCGCCACCACGCCAGGCGAGCTCGATCAGCTCATCCACGAGCGGCTGCGGCTGGGCATCGTCTCGGCGCTGGCGGTGCACGAATCGCTTACCTTCACCGAGTTGCGCGAATTGCTGCAAACCACCGACGGCAACCTGAGCGTACAAGCCCGCAAGCTGGAAGAGGCGGGCTACGTCACCTGCACCAAGAAATTCGAGGCGCGCAAGCCGAAGAGCATCTATAAGCTGACCGCGCGCGGCCGCAGTGCGCTGGAGAGCTATCTGGAAAAACTGTCCGAGCTGTTGCCGCCGATTGCGCACGTGCGCAGCCCGGCGCTGGCGCGCCGGGCCATGCGCCCGCTGGCGTCGGAAGGCTAGCCGTGCATCATTTTCGGTCCGGTGCTCCCGCGCGACGGCGAGGACCCGGCCAAGGTGAAACATGATCAAGCGCATCGCCGGGATCATCTTTATTTTCTTCTGCACCGCCGTGGCCTGGCTCATTCTTGGCGGTACCATCACCGCGCGGACGTATTCCATCGACGCGCGGCTGAAGGAACGCGTGGCTTCCACCTGGGGGGCACCGCAGACGCAACTGCCGCCGACCGCTCACTACGACCGTGTTGTGGCGGAGACCGAAGAAGCCGTGGTGGACGGCAAGAAGCAGACCCGCCGCGTGGAGCACAAACTGGCTACGCCGCTACCGCTGGAGGCCACCCGGGCGGAGGTGGGTCTGAACCTCGAGCACCGGCAGAAGGGACTGCTGTGGTACAGCACCTATTCGGTGCAGTTCGACGGAGAATACACATTTCGCAATCCCACCGACCAGGGCCAGCAGGTGACCTTCCTGTTCCCGTTCCCCGCGGCGAACTCGACCTACGACAACGCCGTCTTTTTGGTGGATGGCCAAGCGGTGGACATGGAGACCACCCCGCAGGGGATGCAAGGCTCCGCCACGCTGCCGCCGCGAGGAACCGCACTTCTCAAGGTCGGCTACAGTTCGCGCGGCCTGGACCAGTGGAGCTACCGGTTTGGAGAGGCGGTTTCCCAGGTGCGCGACTTCCGCCTGGTCCTGCGCACCAATTTCGACGGCTTCGACTTCCCTGACAATACGCTCTCACCCGCTGAGAAGCAGCAGGCCGTCGGCGGCTGGGAACTGCGATGGCAGTATGCCAATCTGCTCTCCGGCGTCCCGATTGCGCTGGGCATGCCGCAGAAACTGCAGCCCGGCCCGCTGGCCGGGCAGATCAGTTTCTTTGCGCCGGTGTCGCTGTTTTTCTTCTTCTTTCTGATGTTTGTCATCACCACGCTGCGCGGCATCGAGCTGCACCCGATGAACTACTTCTTCCTGGCGGGAGCCTTCTTTGCTTTTCACCTGCTGCTGGCTTACCTGGTGGACCACATTTCGATCCATCAGGCGTTTGTGATCTGCTCAGGGGTTTCGATCTTTCTGGTGGTGAGCTATTTGCGGCTGGTGGTAGGCATACGGTTTGCGGCGGTCGAAGCCGGCATCTCGCAATTCGTCTACCTGGTGCTGTTCAGCTACGCGTTCTTTTTCGAGGGCTTCACCGGGCTGGCAATCACCGTCGGCGCCATCGTCACGCTGTTTGTGGCGATGCAGATGACCGGGCGCATCCGCTGGGCCGAGCAGTTCGCCAAGGCGGCAGCCAAGGCTTCCGCCTAGCCACAGAGGCACTGAGACACAGAGAGATGAGGCGCAACCCGTCTCCGTGGCTCGGTGGCGGTCACTTTTCCGGCAGCACGCGGCCGGGGCGCTCGCCGGTGGCGCGGCCAAGGTTCCACACCAGCACGCCGTTTACGAACACTTTCTCGATGCCATCGGCCAGCTTGAAGGGCTCGGCAAACGTGGAGTTGTCCAGCACCACGCCGGCGTTGAACAGCACCAGGTCGGCCTTCATGCCTTTGCGGATCAGGCCGCGGTCTTTCAATTTGAAGCGCTGCGCGGGCAGGGAAGTCATCTTGCGGATGGCCTCCGTGAGTGTGAGCCACTGCCGCTGGCGCACGAAGCGCCCCAGCACGCGCGGATAGGCGCCAGCCCCGCGCGGATGGGCGATGCCGATGCCGCCATCGCTGGACACCATCACCCACGGCTGCGCGTAAAAGGCGCGCATGTCTTCTTCGGTCATGGTATGGCCGATGATGGCGGCGCGCTCGTCGTCCACGATGCGGATGTACAGCTCGATTTCGCTGATGCCCGCGGCGTGCGCAATTTCTTCGAGGTTCCTGCCCACGTACTCCGGCTGCGACGGCAGGTGCGCGATAGTGATGTTCTTCCCGCCGCCCACGTCGGCCAGCGCCTTCTGCACACTGGCTGGGTCTTTCCACTGCTTGTTAGGCACCAGCACCTTGAGGTTGGACATCCACGCGGTGTAGGGATAGCAGTCGGCGGTCACATCCAGGCCGCGGCTGCGCGCCTCTTCCACCATGCGGATCACCTCGGCGGTCTTGCCCCACACGCCGACGGTGCCCAGCTTGATGTGCGTAATCTGGGCGGGGATGCGCGCCTGCTCGGCAATGGTGATCACTTCGCGGACGGCTTCCAGCGTGCGGTCGGCCTCGTCGCGGATGTGCGAGATGTAGAGGCCCTTGTGCTTCGCCGCCACCCTGGCCAGCGCGACGACTTCCTCCGTGGTGGCGTAGCTGCCCACTTCATACTCCAGCCCCGAAGAGAGACCTGAGGCTCCTTCTTTCATTCCTTGCTCGACGAGGGCTGTCATCCTGGCGATTTCTTCGGCGGTGGCGGCGCGGCGGAAGTCGTCGCCCATCACCTGCTGCCGCACGGTGGCGTGGCCGACCATCATCACCACGTTGACCGCCGGCGGGCCCTTGCGGCGGGCCTCCAGATACTCGGCGATGGGCCACGGGGAGCCGCCGTCCTGCCCCAGCACCACGGTGGTGATGCCTTGCGACACCTGACTGGCCGCAGCCGGTTCTGTCTCCAGACCTTCCGTGGAGTGGTTGTGCGGATCAATGAAGCCCGGCGCCAGCAGCAGCCCTTCGCCATCCACGATGGGCTCGCTCGTGCGGGGCTTGAAGTTGCCCACGTCCACAATCCGGTCGCCGCGCACGCGCACATTAGCTTTGCGCGGCGGGCGCGTGGAGCCCTCCGCCACCGTAGCGCCCACAATCACAAACGAGCGCGGGCGGTTTTCCTGCGCCATGGCCGGCCCCGCGGCGAGCAGCACGGTGATGCCAGCCAGAATGAGCGGTTTCCGCATGAGTTCTCCTTCGAGGATGAAGCTCGTCAAGATAAACGGTCGCCGGTGAAAGAGCAAGCACGGGCCGCTCGTATTCTCAAGGGGATTTCACT
>Ga0247727_10019741_pt1 | contig 10406 bp, 10 predicted proteins | sample WisWelCaveWW1625_FD_202498 | JGI IMG/M metagenome (GOLD analysis project Ga0247727, IMG submission 202498) | Biofilm microbial communities from Wishing Well Cave, Virginia, United States - WW16-25 | ecosystem: Environmental > Aquatic > Deep subsurface > Groundwater > Cave microbial mat | place... | reverse complement strand
TGAGAATATTTGAAGATGTTTCAATCAGTTTCTGCGACATTTCAAGAACTCTTACAACCTGGCTTTTGCTAACACCTTCAAAATCCTCAATGAAAGTTTCGATAGTGTCGCCCGTTTCTAAATAGTCAAAAAGATTTTTTATTGGAACCCTTGTTCCAAAGAATACAGGTGTCCCGCCTAAAATTTCCGGGTCAATATTTATCACGCGTCCGTCCATAACTGTAGGTTTGTATTGTCAAATTTACAGTATTTTATTGAAGGTTAGTTGCCAGGATAACACACAACAACAAAATAGACCTCGTTTAGTCTTTCCAGGCTCTTTTGGTTTCAATATCTTTTAAGGCGCTGTCAAGGCTACGAAATGAAAGCTTTTCAGTTTTAGCTTTTTTTTATACTCGCGAATGGCGGATAGCTCTTCAAGGTCATGTACCATTCGTTGAAAATCCCGAACGGGTACTATAAAAGCTTTTTTTTCTTTCCTTTTTTGTCTGAAATAAAATCGTATTTCATCTGCCGAAATTAATAGGATTCATCAAAGTTTACAAGCCTATTTGCAGATGAGAATGTTGAGCGGGGAGGGGATTACGGTGGTGGTGTTGAAATAAGAAAGGCCTCGATAGAAGCCTTTTTTTTATATTTTAATATCTGTGTCTGTCAATCGAGTATAAACACCCAGTCTCCATTTGCCTGACTGGTGCGTGCCCCGGCATAGTCGCATGCAGCGCATGTAAAATTAAGAGTTAATCGTCCATCAGTTCCAATTGAATAGGTAATCCCAACCCCGTCTTCCCTGATGATTTGACCGCCATCACCAGATATTGAGTCGAATGTCCAAGTGCCAGATGCAGGCCAAGGGCTTGGAGTTAAAGTTCCGGTAACGCTGTAATTATACGGCCCATCTGGGCTACCAGAATTAAAAGAGCCACTTATTGTAAGCGCAAAGTCACTTCCAATTAGTGGGGAAGAGATACCGTCAAGGGTTGCAGTTCCTAACACCCATGTCTTAGAAAGTTTTCCAAGCTGAACTTGTTGAGGGGTTTTTTCATCTCCACCGCCACCACCACAATTGGCAAAAAACAGGGTTAAAGAGGCTATCGTAAGTAAAAAGAGTGTTCTGGTCAGTAATTTCATTTTCATATGGTTTCTAATGGCTCGAATTTGATACTTATAACTCACAAAATCAAATATTGTAAGTAAAAACATGGAATTTAGGGTTAATGGAGGTTGGTTTGGAGATGTAACCCTGTCTCAGCCATATCTTCGCGCACCTGTGCTGCGATCTCCATTTTCAGTTCTGTATTTGGGAATACCCCGACTTTTGCCGGGCAAGGTGCTTAGTTAGGAATAAGGTCATTTAAACAGTCAAACTCGTTAACCTCGGCATTCTCAGTATTCATTCCTTTATCCTTCTTCTTTTTCGTCTTTTTAATCCTTCACGTATAACATAAAGTTCGTCTGTTGTTATAAAGTTATCAAAGTTCTTTTTTTTCAGACCTCGAATCAGCTGTTTATCACCAGACCATAATTTTCGATTAAACTGTTTTGAAAAAGCTATATAATGAATGTCTTTTTCGTCAACGTCTTTCACTAAATTGAATGCGGTTTCCCAATTTGTTATCAGAATTTGTTCCTCAGAAATAAACTTTATGTCCTTGCAAACTAGAAATTCGGATTCCATAATCTCAGCAAGCGATAACTTCGAAATTTTTGCCAGCCGACTATGATGTTTACGAATTTCACTTCTTAAGAAATCTGGTGCAATGAAGTCTATAAGTCCTAATGAATTGATAAGAATATCGCCAATTTTCCCTTTTGTATTTAGTATTCCACTAAATACTATGTTAGCGTCAACGATTACCCTCACTTAATAAATCGTTTCTTATTCTTAGTCCACCAGGAAGCGTTTACTTCGTCTGCAAGTTTATCAACGTCTCTTTGTTTGGCCTTACTTTTTGAAGTAGCCTCTAAGTATTTAACGTAATCAATAAGTCTTTGAAGGCCGTAACCGTCAATGGAAGTTGAAAGCGTTATTGTAAGCTTATTTTTATTTGTGCGCTCAATTACCATATCCTTTTTTTTCTTTAAAAATAGCTAAAAAAGTCCAGTTGATTTACACGTTAATATCAGAGCAATAACTGTCCAAAACTCCGATCCTCATTCGCGTTTCTGTACCGCCTCTATCTTTCGCAGCAGTATTTGGGGATACCGAAACAAGGTTCGACAAAGTTGTAAGTTAGGATGAGATCATTTAAACTTCATCAAATTCATAACCTCCGCATTCTCGGGGTACTCATTTCGTTGGTTAGAGGCAATAAAAACCAGTTTATCCTTCGGTAATTGTTTCAGGTTATCGTTATACCAGGCAAAGGCCTGCTCGTCAAGGTTGGTGCCGGGTTCGTCTAAAAATATGGCGTTTGCCTCGGTGTAAAATGCCAGCCCCAATTTCAGGCGTTGCTTCATTCCTGAAGAAAAATTGGAGATAGTCTTATCTTTGGCGTGACCCAAGTAAAGTTTATCGAGCATCGTTTCAAGTGTAAGCCCCGAACGCATGGTACGCATGCGAAAATGAAAGCGAAGTTGTTCTTCCAATGTAAACTCTTCAATCAAGTCCATGTAGGGTGTGGCTATGGATACCTGACTGAAAATATTTTCAACAGGGATTGTCTTATTAGAAGAAGCATAGGAAACGGAACCTGACGTTTGGGGCAGTTGACCCCACAGTACTTGTAGCAGTGTGGATTTTCCCGAGCCGTTCGGCCCTGTAATCGCGTATGTTTTTCCCGATTGAAATGTATAATTGAGATTCTTAAAAATCCACTCGCGATTGTATCGTTTACTCAGGTCATTGACCTGAATTGTCAATTGCTCATGGCCAATTGATAATTGTTCAATCGCCAGAGCCATAGCCCTTCATAATTCCGCGCTCGGAAGATTTAACAAAATTCAGGATGTAATCCCGTTCCTCACTGGCTGCAATGGTGCCTTCTATCGCCTCCAACGCTTTTTTGTTGTTCATGCCCTTCAGGAAGATGTAACGATATATCTCCTGTATCTCTATTATTTTTTCTGATGTAAAGCCTCTTCTGCGCAAGCCCACGGTGTTAATACCTGCGTAGGCCAGTGGTTCACGAGCTGCTTTGGTAAACGGAGGAACATCTTTACGCACAAGCGATCCTCCCGATAACATTACGTGTGCACCTACTTTTACAAATTGGTGTAAAGCACTTGCGCCTCCTATAATCGCCCAATCTTCGATGGTAACATGACCTGCAACTTGTACCGTGTTTACGAGAATACAATTATTTCCGATCAGGCAGTCATGTGCTACGTGTACGTATGCCATGAGTAAACAATTCTTACCAATAACTGTTTTTAATTTATCGGTGGTTCCGCGGCTGATGGTCACATACTCCCGTATCACGCTGTTATCGCCAATGTGGGTTTCTGTTTTTTCGCCTGAGAATTTTAAATCCTGCGGAATGGAAGAAACGGATGCTCCCGGATATATCTTAACATTTTTGCCGAGCCGTGAGCCATCCCAAATAATCGCATTAGGTCCGATCCAGCAGCCATCATCGATCACCACATCTTTTTGAACAGTGGCAAAAGGCTCAATGGTAACGTTATTACCAATTTTGGCTTCTGTATGGACGTTGGCTAATGGATATTGACTCATGAATCTTTACGGGAAATTAAAGCGGTCATTGTGCCTTCGCAAACTAATGAATTACCCACATAAGCCCGTCCTCTCATTTTTGCAATACCACGTTTTATAGGTGCTAACAGGTCGCATTGAATTACGAGAGTATCACCAGGCAATACCATTTTCCGGAAACGACAATCGTCAATACCCATGAAATAAGTCCAATAGTTTTCGGGATCGGGTACTGTATTCATTACCAAAATACCGCCAACCTGGGTCATGGCCTCCACTTGTAACACACCGGGCATTACCGGGTTTCCTGGAAAGTGTCCCTGGAAGAATGGCTCGTTCATGGTCACGTTCTTTACTCCCGCAACGCTTTCTTTATCGAGATAAATGATCTTATCAATTAGCAGGAATGGATAACGATGAGGAAGGGTGGATAAAATTTTATTAATATCCATCACCGGAGGAAGATTGGGATTGTATTTCGGTTTCCCTTTTTTATCATCCTCCTGCATGGCCTTTTTTAACTTCTTAGCAAACGCCACGTTGGCTGCGTGGCCAGGTCGTGCGGCTAAAAGCTGGGCTTTAATCGGGCGGCCTGCCAATGCGAGATCTCCAATGAGATCAAGAAGTTTATGACGGGCTGGTTCGTTTTTAAATCGAAGTTCAATGTTATTTAGAATGCCTTCATGCTTCACCTCAACTTTTGGTTTGCCCAGCATTTTGGCAATGTTGTCGAGTTCATCATCCTTCACTACACGGTCAACAATAACAATTGCATTATTCAAGTCGCCTCCGCGGATAAGGTTGTTCTTATATAGCATTTCCAGTTCATGCAGAAAGCAGAACGTACGGCAGGAAGCTATTTCTTTTTCGAATTGATGGATGTCTGTTAAGGATGCATGTTGACTACCTAACACTGGAGAATTATAATCCACCATAACGGTTACACGGTAGTCGTCTAATGGCAGGGCGGCAATCTCCACATTGCGCGCAGCTTCACGATAGAATATTGGCTGCTGAACTTCAAAAAAATCGCGTATGGCATTTTGCTCTTCTGTTCCCGCTTCCTTTAAAATATCAACAAATTGAATGGAACTGCCATCCATGATAGGACACTCAGGTCCATCAAGCTGAATCAACACGTTATCAATTTGCAATCCTACCAATGCAGCAAGGGTATGCTCAATCGTACTTACGCGCGCACCACTTTGTTCAATCGTAGTTCCGCGCGAAATGTCGACTACATTATCGCAGTCGGCATCAATAATGGGTGAACCGGGAAGATCAACACGTTGAAATTTAATCCCATGATTCGGTTTTGCCGGAACGAACGTCATGTTCGTTTTAGCGCCCGTATGTAAGCCCACACCCGAAAGGGTCACCGACTTCTGAATAGTTTGCTGTTTGAAGTTAAGCATCGACTTTTAAAAGTTGGCAAAGTTAACCCCTATCGTTAGATAATCCAAAACAAATGCTTTTTGCTGATCATCAGATAATTGGGAACGAATTCGGATTGCTATTCAGCGGCTTCTGAAGTGAGCGATTTGTTGACAGAATAATCGGAGCCATAGACTTTTTTCTCCAATTCGCGCAGACGTTGATTGAGGTCTGGCAATTTCTTGAACACCGCATACGATTTGAAGTAGTTAATCACATCAAATGCCGGGTATCCTATTATTTTTTGGCCTTCTTCTTTTATGGACTTAGAAATGCCCGCCTGAGCACCAATGCCGGTGTTGTTCGCAATCACCAGGTGTCCGGCAATTCCCACCTGTCCTCCAATAATACTGTTTTCTCCAACCTTGCTTGATCCGGATATACCGGCTTGCGCAGCAATCACTGTATTTTTACCAACCTCCACATTATGCGCAATCTGTATGAGGTTATCAAGTTTTACTCCTTTTCGAATAATAGTTGAATCGCCAAAGAGTGTAGCACAATCAATGACGGTGTTGCCGCCAATGGTCACATCATCTTCAATAATTACATTTCCTAATTGCGGAATGGTTTTGTATGTGCCGTCAGCCTGAGGGGCAAAACCGAAACCATCGCTGCCAATGACAGTGCCTGCATGAATAACACAGTTATTACCCACTTTAGTGTCGGCATACAGTTTTGTACCGGGGTGAAGAATGGTGTTGTTGCCAACTTCAACATGATCGCCAATAAATGTGTACGGATAGATTTTTACATTATCGCCAATCTTAACATCGTTGCCGATATAAGAGAACGCACCCCGATAGATATTTTTTCCTATTGTACTGTTCGATCCGATAAAGCTTGGTTCTTCAATACCAGACTTTTGAAAACTAAGTAGCTTATGATACTCTTCCAGTAAAACAGTAAAGCTTAAATACGGATCATCGACTAAAATAAGTGTTGAAGTAATTTCTTTTTTAGGAACAAAACTTTTACTAATAATAACAGCCGAGGCTTGCGTTGTATAAATGAAATTTTCGTATTTCGGATTTGATAAGAATGCAATCTGTCCCTTCTTAGCATCCTGGATTTTAGCCAGCATGTTAATCTTTCCATTGCTTTCGCCTTTAATTTCACCGCCCAACATAGCGGCTATTTGTTGTATGGTAAACTCCATAGGAATAGTCAATAGTCATGAGTACTTAGTTGATAGTCGAGCGGACTGTAGTTTAACGACTAATGACTAATCCTACTTTGTCATGTTTCAGGATTTGACGATTTCTGTTGGTTTAAGACCTCATCCCCAACCCCTTCTCCCGAGGAGAAGGGGCTAAAAGTCCCTCTCCATTGGAGAGGGATTTTCCCAAAGGGATTCCTTTGGAAAGGGTGAGGTCAATGGCCGAGAACAAAAAACTAACATGACAAAGTAGGATTAGTTAAAAGCTTTGGATTGTTTACTTCCCTTTTCTAAATTCTTCAGATTTTCTTTTAAAGTACTCTAGCTCCTGTTCAGGCGTCATTCCCTTTATTGTCTGGGAAACACGGTCACGTTGTTGCCGCATGAATTTCACAGCATCAAATTTTTTTTCGGTTTTAATTTCAGTTTTCATATTCCACTAATTCTTTAGGCGATCTTATTTCCAGTATATGCAAACCTTGTCTCAGGTTAATTGAGTTGTAACCCCTTATTCTTTTAAGATTCACAATGTGTCGAAAGTTCCAACTCACAAGAACATCCGCATTGTTAAGTGTCGCTAATGCAATATGTCGGCAGTCCGAGCGGCTTGTTTCTCCAACAACTTTTTCGCTGATGTAGAGTTCAGCCAGCTCAATAACATCCTTCGTTAATTTTATATACTCAATCTGCTTTGCAGGGAGGCTCCTAAAAAAGTTTTTAATATCGTCAGGTGCATTAATTAACTCCTCTTCCGGTAAATCTGAAACAATCAGTTGTATTTCCCCTCTAAATACTTTGTCAAAGAGGATTTTTGTAAAAACATCAAATTCTGTATCACAAATCCCTCCAACACTGATGTATCGACATAAACTCTTTGAATCATCCTGAAAGTTACCATTTATCATTTACTCTTAATTATTGCCCCAGCAACTTCTTAATCGCCAATGACTTAAGGATGGTAGTAAGTTTAACGGCTTAAATACAAGTTTCGTTCACTGTAAATTTTCATGAAATAGTCATCCATGAGGTCATCAATGCAGTAGATGGACTCACCGGTTGATTTCATTTCGGGCCCCAGTTCCTTATTCACTTCCGGGAATTTGTTGAAAGAGAATACCGGTTCTTTAATGGCATATCCCTTACGTGTTGGAGCGAATGTAAAGTCTTTCACTTTCTTTTCACGTAACATCACCTTGGTAGCATAGTTTACGTATGGTTCATCGTATGCTTTACAGATGAAGGGCACCGTGCGTGATGCACGGGGGTTCGCTTCAATGATGTACACTTTATCATTCTTGATGGCGAATTGTATGTTGATTAGTCCAACCGTTTTCAGGGCTAAAGCAACCCGTTTGGTATAGCTTTCGATTTGCTTGATGATGAGGTCACCTAAATTATAGGGAGGAAGAACCGCATACGAATCGCCCGAGTGAATACCGGCAGGTTCTATATGCTGCATAATACCCATGATGTATACATCCTCACCATCACAAATTGCATCGGCTTCCGCTTCAATGGCGCCATCTAAGAAGTGGTCAAGCAACACTTTATTTTCAGGCAAATGCTTCCAGATGTCGATGATGTGATTTTCGAGTTCTTTTTCGTTGATCACGATTTTCATGCTCTGGCCACCCAGCACGTAAGACGGCCTCACCAACAAGGGGAAGCCAATTGTTTTTGAAACTTCAAGCGCTTCATCGGCATCACGGGCCACCCCAAAATGGGGGTAGGGGATATTCAGTTCTTTTAGGAGTGTTGAAAAGCTGCCACGGTCTTCTGCCAAATCGAGTGCTTCAAATGAAGTACCCATAATCTTCACACCGTACTTGTTAAGTTTTTCTGCCAGCTTCAATGCTGTTTGTCCGCCAAGCTGAACAATCACACCTTCGGGCTTTTCATGCTGGATGATGTCCCAGATGTGTTCCCAAAACACCGGCTCGAAATATAATTTATCCGCAATGTCGAAATCAGTAGAAACCGTTTCCGGATTACAATTGATCATGATGGCTTCGTAACCACATTCTTTTGCTGCCAGAATTCCGTGTACGCATGAGTAATCAAACTCAATGCCCTGACCAATTCGGTTGGGGCCTGAACCTAATACAATTACTTTCTTTTTATTTGATACTACCGATTCATTCTCCGAATCGAATGTGGAATAGTAGTAAGGTGTTTTGGCTTCAAACTCAGCCGCACACGTATCTACCAATTTATACACGCGGTGAATGTCCATCTCCCTGCGCTTCTTGTGTACTTCACTTTCGAGGCATCTCAACAAGTGCGCGATCTGACGATCGGCATATCCTTTTTCTTTTGCCTTGCGCATCAATGCCGGTGTGATAGTCGCGAGTTGATGTTTTTCAATTTCCTTTTCAAATTCAATGAGTTCCCAGATTTGCTCTAAAAACCACTTGTCGATTTTCGTAAGCTTCTGAATGGTTTTCATCGAGATGCCGAGTTTCATTGAATCGTAGATATGAAACAGCCTGTTCCAGCTTGGATGTTCTAAACTGTATAATAGGTCAGCTTGCTTGGTGAGTTCTTTGCCATCGGCACCTAATCCATTCCTTCTGATCTCTAACGACTGACAGGCTTTCTGCAAGGCTTCCTGGAAATTTCTTCCAATGCCCATTACTTCGCCTACCGATTTCATTTGCAAACCAAGTTTACGATCAGCACCCTGAAACTTATCGAAGTTCCAGCGTGGGATTTTTACGATCACATAATCCAGTGCGGGTTCAAAGTATGCAGTAGTCGTTCCGGTGATCGCATTCTTTAATTCATCCAGGTTATATCCAATGGCAAGTTTAGCAGCAATCTTGGCGATGGGATAACCCGTTGCTTTTGATGCCAGGGCAGAAGAACGAGACACACGCGGATTAATTTCAATTCCGATGATGTCGTCATTTTCCGGATTCACGGAGAACTGAACATTGCAACCTCCGGCAAACCTCCCAATGCCATTCATCATTTTAATGGCCAGGTCACGCATCTTTTGGTATACAGTGTCGGGCAATGTCATGGCAGGAGCCACAGTGATTGAGTCACCGGTGTGAATACCCATGGGGTCGAAGTTTTCAATCGAACAGATGATGATCACGTTGCCTACGCCATCGCGAAGCAATTCAAGTTCGTATTCTTTCCAACCCATGATGCTTTGCTCCACCAATACTTCGTGAATGGGTGAAGCGTGAAGTCCGCGGTTTAAGGCTTCATCAAATTCTTCGGGCGTGTTTACAAATCCACCACCGGTTCCGCCAAGGGTAAATGAAGGTCGAATTACTAATGGGAACCCAATTTCCTGTGCAATCTCTTTTCCTTGCAAGAATGATGTAGCCGTGGCGCCAGTACACACACCCACACCCAACTCCAGCATTTTCAACCTGAATTTCTCGCGGTCTTCAGTGGTTTCAATTGCTTTAATATCCACACCGATAATGCGCACACCGTAATGTTGCCAAACACCGGCCTTTTCACATTCCATACAGAGGTTCAAGGCCGTTTGACCACCCATGGTGGGCAGTACGGCATCAATATTATGTTTATCGAGAATTTCGCGGATAAATTTTTTAGTAAGAGGCTTAAGGTACACGTGGTCGGCCGTAACCTTGTCGGTCATGATGGTAGCCGGATTGGAGTTGATCAGCACTACCTCAATACCCTCTTCCCGCAACGAACGGGAGGCTTGTGAGCCGGCATAGTCAAATTCACATGCCTGGCCAATGATGATGGGGCCGCTGCCGATGATTAGTACGGATCGAATACTTCTATCTCTGGGCATTTGCGGAGGTATGGGTTAAATAAATTGCCTGCCGGAACAGGCAGGGGCAAAAATAATACCCGGAGGTGTAGGATTAAAGGATTAGCTGAATTGATTTCTGTGTATCCGCTTAAAGTCCTATTGTAATGATCAATTTATGCTCCAAGTTTTAACTCACCCCCTGCCCCCTCTCTGTAGAGAGCTTGGCTATGCACACAAGTTTTAAACCGAAATCAAAACACCTTCAAATTAGAGAATTTGCTCCCTTCTCCTTTTGGAGGCTCGAATAAATGCAATTTAAAAAAGCATTACATGAACGGGGGGATTATCTTCGTAGAAATATCAAAGGGCAAAATGACACAGTCCCTTATTAGTGTTAAATACCTGTTTTGGAGGTT
>Ga0247727_10019740_pt1 | contig 10407 bp, 11 predicted proteins | sample WisWelCaveWW1625_FD_202498 | JGI IMG/M metagenome (GOLD analysis project Ga0247727, IMG submission 202498) | Biofilm microbial communities from Wishing Well Cave, Virginia, United States - WW16-25 | ecosystem: Environmental > Aquatic > Deep subsurface > Groundwater > Cave microbial mat | place... | reverse complement strand
TAAATCCGCCTGCCAAATTTCCCCACGATTCATGATTCCGACCAGGCTTGCGCTTCAATCCACTCCTCAGCGCGGCTCGCATTGTCAGGATTCTTTTTCAAGGCTGCAATCCATTCTTGACCGAATCGCCTCGATTCACGTTGCTTCAGCCATGCGCGTATTGCTTCTTCGACCATCTGGGATAGACCGAGACCCGAAGGTTTGCTAACTTTATCAAGCTCGGCGAGCAGTGTTTCGTCGACTGTAATCTGGATTGTCTTCATAACGGTCTCATACTAAGAAACTCAAGAAAGATTATCAAGCAATATTTTCATGACAAAAACTAACGGCTTGATCATCCAATCATTGCCCTTTCGAGTCCTTTGCTTTTCTGAAAGAAGTTATCGCTTGTGCCAATCGCCGGACGCCTTGCCGGATTTCTTTGTCATTGAATGCTGCGTATCCTAAAAGCAGTGCGGGCCGTTGGTGATAACGCATTGTATAATCCGACAACGAATTAGCGATCACGCCAAATTCATCTGCTCGCCGAGCAATCACTTGCGCGTTATCATCATCATGATTATACAACCAAGCATTGAGGTGCATTCCCGAATTCGCTGGATGAATCTCAAGCAAGCCGCCAAGCTCCCGAGTAGCGGCATCGAGCAAAACTTCCTGGCGATGCTGATACAACACACGCATGCGCCGGAGATGCCGCGCGAAGTGGCCTTCTTCGATGAATCTCGCAAGCACGGCTTGCTCCAAAATTGCGCTCTGGCGATCAGCAATGGTTTTTGCAGCAAGAAATGGTTCAACCACATTCTTTGGAACGACGAGGTAACCAAGTCGCAATCCTGGAAAAAGCACTTTGCTAAACGTGCCGAGATAAATAACGCACCCGCACGTATCCAACCCTTGCAGCGAAGCCAACGGGCGACCGGCGTAACGAAATTCAGAATCATAATCATCCTCCAAAATCCAAGCGCTGGATCGCCGCGCCCATTCCAAAAGATGCAGGCGACGCGCGAGCGTCATCGTCACGCCGAGCGGGTACTGATGAGATGGCGTGACATAAACGAGTCGCGCTTGAGAACTTCGCGCCTTTCGATTTTCAATTTGCAGCCCTTCTGTGTCCACCGGAAGCGGTGTTAATCGCACGCCGGCGCCGAGCAGCGCCGCACGCGCACCGAGATAACCCGGATCTTCGACCAATACCTGATCACCCGAATCGAGCAACACACGCGCAACCAAATCCACACCTTGTTGCGAGCCATTGACGATGATAACCTGTTCCGCGTCACACCGAACCGCGCGCGAGGTGCGGAGATACGAAGCGATGGCTTCGCGTAGCGGCTCATACCCTCCGGCATCGCCGTAAGACAATTGAGCGCGCGGCAAGGTGCGCCACACCTGCTGAGTCAGTTTCAGCCAGAGGGCGTACGGAAATTCCTCCATTGCCGGAACGCCGGCTTGAAAAGCGCGAACGTCTTCAGGAGTTCGATTCCGGCGCAGAATAATTTTCGACAAAGTTCGTCCACGGCGTGATGATTTGTGAAGCTTGCTGGACGCTACCGGTCGATCATTGGCCGATGGGCGAGCCTGCAATAACCGCTCAGGGAGATCATCGGTCACATAGGTTCCCGATCCTACTTTCCCCTTGAGATAGCCTTCGATCATCAACTGCTCGAATGCCAAGGCGACTGTGTTTCGCGAAACACCAAGTTCTCCGGCGAAAATTCGGGAAGCAGGAAGTCTGTGGCCACGCTGCAACCGCTCTTCGAGAATGGCATGGCGTATGGCGTCATAAAGTTGCTGATAGAGCGGCAGATGAGAGCCGTGATTAAGTTCTATGCCGACCAGTGTCATTTCGCTTGTTCCTTTTGACAGTTTATTGCTTTCGTTAAACTGAAGTCTCTGCAAAAAAAGCAAAGACCTTCACGCAAAGACGCAGAGACGCAAAGAACGCGCTAAGAAAAACCAAAAGCCTCGCTCATCCCGCCGTTGCGGGAGAACTGCCACAGAAAAAAAATCTTTGCATTTAAGTGGGAGTTCTATTTCTGCAGTCAGAACTTTTTTTGAACTTCAAATTATACTTTGCGAATGCTTTGCGCCTTCGCGTCTCTGCATGTGCTTTTCTTTTTTAGATTCCGCGTGTTCGGGCCAGGGAATTTTACTGTAAAATTGGCACTATAAATTTAATCCAAAATGGCTCTTTTGTAAAGGCCAATTTTTGATTAGTTTCCTAAGTCGAATTTTCAAAAACTTTACAGGAGCACAAAATGGAACCCAGACTCGATTATGGGAAAGTTCTTCCCGAAGGGATGAAAGCAATCTACGCTTTGGATCGCTACAGTCAAAACAGCGGACTTGAGCCGTTGCTATTGGATTTGATCAAACTCCGCGCCTCGCAGATCAACGGCTGCGCCTACTGCATCGACATGCACAGCAAAGACGCACGGACTCGCGGCGAAACCGAGCAGCGGTTGTACAGCCTCAGTGTTTGGCGCGAGACACCCTACTACACTGATCGAGAGCGTGCCGCGCTCGCCTTTACAGAAGCGGTTACTTTGATCGCAGACAGACATGTACCGGATGAGGTCTATGAACAAGCGCGGCAGCAATTCAGCGACGAAGAGTTAGTGAAGCTCATGGTAGGGATTGTGATAATCAACGCTTGGAACAGGTTTGCCATCACTTTCCGCGATGTGCCCGGCAGCTACGAGCCGGATCATTTCGTAGCAGTGAAAGGACAGACCGATACGGCGAAGCTGAATGAGTAGCCGCTCTTCCGATCAACAGCAACTCATCCACCAATCTCTTTTCTTAAAAATTAAGGAAGAGCATTTCTAAAATTCTATTTTGCATTTCCCCCTTCTCTTCCCAAGAGAGGGGCAGGGGGATGAGTTGCCGTGGTACAAAAGCACTGAGATTAATACTCGTACAAGGAGATTTCCCATGGAACAGCAAATCACACACTACGAGAACAAGCTCACGTATGAAATAGATGCTGCGGATCTATTCGAGGCTCTCAACAAAAGTGAAAAAATAATCGTCATCGACGCCCGCTCACCGGAAGCTTTCGCTAAAGAGCATGTTCCCGGAGCTATCAACATCCCGCATCGAACCATGAATGAGACAACGACTGATTTAAACAAAAACTTTCTCTACATTACTTACTGTGATGGCATCGGCTGCAATGCTTCCACCAAAGGCGCTCTCAACATGACAAGGCTTGGATTCACAGTCAAGGAGTTAATCGGCGGGCTGGATTGGTGGAAGCGAGATGGTTATGCTACTGAAGGCCGCCTCGCTTCGGATGGTGACAAAATCACATGTGGCTGTAATTAACTTCATCGACTCATTCAAAATTATGCAAACGATTATTCTTGCCTGGCTTTTGCTGTGCGGCATTTGGGGATCGACGTGGCTATTCATCAAGTTGGGCTTGCAGGATTTACCGCCGATGACTTTTGCCGGAATACGATTTCTCATCGCAAGCCTGGTTCTAGGATCGATCATCGTGATACGTCGGATCGATTTTCCGCGCAATCGCCGCGACTGGCAACTGATGGCGTTGATCGGGTTGCTTGGCGTAGCGTTGAATTACGGATTGCTTTTCTGGGGCGAGCAGCACATTTCATCGGGCTTGGCCGCGGTGCTGCACGCATCGATCCCGCTCTCCGGAATGGTCATCGCCCATTATCACCTGCCGGCGGAACGTGTGACAGTGCCGAAGATTGGCGGCGTGTTGTTGGGCATCAGCGGCCTTGTCTTGATTTTCTTCAATCAAATACAAATGCAAACGTCGTTGGCGGTGCTGGCGACTGCCGGAATTTTAATTGGCGCGATAGCAGCAGCCTACACCAGTGTGCTCGTCAAAGCACGTGGGCAAAAAATTGCTCCGCTCGCATTAGCCGCTGGCCAAATGGTTTGCGGGTTCCCGCCGCTCCTCGCGATTGGAATTGCCACCGAAGGGAATCCGCTTAATTATTCGTGGACGCCTCTGGCTTTGGGTTCATTGCTTTATCTGGCGGTGATCGGTTCCTGTCTTGCTTTCTTCCTCTTCTACTGGCTCGTGAAAAAAATCGAAGTGACCAAAACTATGCTGATCATGTTGGTCACGCCGCTCATCGCCGTCACGTTGGGCGTTGTTTTCAATGGAGAAGAATTCAATTGGCGGCTCGTCGCCGGCGGCGCGTGCATTATTTCCGGCATCGGTGTTGTTTTGCTATTCAAAGAGAGAACATGAAAAAAATCGCGCTGGTGACGTATCAAAAATTGCCAAATCTGACGAACGATGATCGTTTGCTGCTTGATTATCTCCTCCATCATGACATCACAGCTCAAGCAGAGATGTGGGATGCTCGTGAGGTGGTGTGGGAGAGTTTCGATGCGATCATCCTCCGCTCGTGTTGGGATTATCATCTGCGGCCCGAGGAGTTTGCCAATTGGATAGACGGGCTTGATAAAATCGGCGCGCCGCTGTGGAATCTCCCTCGCGTCGTCAAGTGGAACATGGACAAAACGTACTTGCGAACATTAGCAGCGCAAGGCATCTCCATCGCGTCAAGCATTTCTATTGAGAAGAGTACTCCTGCACATCTCAAAAAAGTGCTCGACGCGCAAGGTTGGAAAAAGGCCGTAGTCAAGCCCACGATCTCTGCCTCTGCTTTTCAGACGTGGGTGGCGACTGTTGAAAATGCAGAATCACATCAGAACATCGTGGATGAAATGTTGACCAGAACCGGCGTCATCATTCAAGAATTCGTGGATGAAATTCAAACCATAGGTGAATGGTCATTTATCTTTTTCAATAAGAATTTCAGCCACGCAGTTCTAAAACGTGCAAAGGCTGGCGACTTTCGCGTGCAGCAAGAGCATGGCGGATATTGCGAGATAAAAATTCCTGATGCAGCTTTCGTCAAGCAAGCGAAGAGTATTGTTGATTCCATCGCCGAACCGCTGTTGTATGCGCGAGTGGACGCGGTTGAACGCAATGGGGAATTAACTTTGATGGAACTGGAGTTGATCGAGCCGGTTTTGTTCTTGTCCTATCATCCTCTCGCGCTGCAGAGGTTTGCCGAGGCGATCATTGCGGGCGTAGGAAGGTGACCGATCGAATCAAACACTGAATAAGATTATTACTTTAGGCAGGATACCACACCTCTCCAAAATAAAATCTCCAGAAATCGGTATATTCGGATTGAGCAAGCGCTAAAATATCCACCTACAAGAGATCAAAATATGCACGAAAGGAAAGGTTGAAAAAATGAAAAAGTTTTTACGAACTTTTCTCCTGATCTGCAGCTTGGTTGTCATCTTGCAACCCCTTCATGGACTCGCACAGAAAAAGTCAGACTCATCAGGAACGAGCCTTCAACACACTGCAACGGAACGGGATGGGCAACACGATTTTAACTTCGAGATTGGTACTTGGAAAACTCACTTAAAGCGCCTCGTGCGTCCCTTAACCGGTTCCACAACCTGGGTCGAATATGAGGGCACTAGCGTTGTCCGAAAGGTTTGGAATGGCCGCGCCAATCTGATTGAACTTGTAGCCGATGGCCCGGCAGGTCACTTCGAAGGTCTGAGTCTGCGTCTATACAATCCCCAATCCCACCAGTGGAGCCTCAATTTTGCCAACAGCAACGCTGGTACTATGAGCCTACCCACGATCGGTGAGTTCAAAAATGGGCGTGGCGAGTTTTTCAACCAGGAAACACTTAATGGCCGAGCCATCTTTGTTCGATTTGTTATCTCGGACATCACTCCGAATTCGTGTCGTTTTGAACAGGCATTCTCGGATGATGGAGGCAAGACTTGGGAAGTAAACTGGATCGCGACAGACACACGGGTGAAAAATGGATCTGACAAAGACCACTGAATTCCGATAATTATGAAAATATTAAACGTTAATTCGGCTAACTGAATCTGTTGCAGAGGAAGATTCGTGCCGCACGGTGGCTGACAGTTGTAAACCCACGATATCAGTTTCGGTCTTTCAAACAAAGAAACCGCAAGAATCGGGTGGTTTTGCAGCGCAAACTTCTTTATGTTGATGGCGTCAGAACAACAGAAAGGAGTAAAGTCATGTCAGCCATGGATTACCAACGTATCGAGCAAGCCATAAATTATCTTGGCCAAAGTTTTCGCGAGCAGCCGGATTTGCGGGACGTTGCCCGGCGCGTTCATCTCAGCGAATATCATTTCCAGCGTCTGTTTCGCCGCTGGGCGGGCATCAGCCCAAAACGCTTTTTGCAATTTCTCACTGTAGAGTACGCCAAAAAGTTGTTGGATGAATCAAGCGACCTGCTGCGCGTCACCTACGATTCAGGACTCTCCAGCCCCGGACGTCTGCACGATCTTTTTGTGAATGCGGAGGCCGTCACTCCCGGCGAATTCAAAAAACGCGGCGAAGGCGTCGAAATTACTTACGGTGTTCATACAAGCCCATTCGGTGATTGCCTGCTGGCGATGACCGAGCGCGGCATTTGCAACTTGTCTTTCATTTCGGCTTCAGAACGTTCGCGGGCAATCAAGCAACTCAAGAGCAAATGGCCGAAAGCCGAGTTCCGAGAAAATCCGCGCGCTACACAACCGCTTTTTGATCAGATCTTCAACTCGACTAAAAAGGGTAAAATGCGGAAAGTGAATTTGTTTTTGCAAGGCACCAATTTTCAGATCAAAGTCTGGGAAGCGTTGTTGAAAATTCCATCCGGCTTTTTGCTTTCTTACGAAGATATTGCCGCAATGATCGGCAAGCCCGGCGCTTCGCGCGCCGTGGGCAATGCGCTCTCGCAAAATCCCATCGCCTATGTGATTCCGTGCCATCGCGTCATTCGCAAAATCGGCGTCATCGGCGACTATCGCTGGGGCAGCGCGCGAAAAAAGGCGATACTTGCGTGGGAGGCGGCCAAAAGAAACGGTGATTGATATCAAATAAGTTTTGCCAATCAAACCCGGGAGAACCGAAACGCAATAGCAACTGATTACGCGGATTACACGGATTATAATTTAATTCGTGTAATCCGTGAAATCCGTATTCAACCAACAGTTGAATGAACACTTTCGCGGAGGGAATCATGTTATCTGGGAATCCGGCAAGTCAGGCAAAAGAAAATGCTGCGGCCTACGTAAGTCTGGTGATGGAGTGTTTGGGAGATAACGATCCGTTCACAGTGCTTGAAGAGCAGGACACCTGGCTTGCCTCGGCAACGTCCGGGATTAGTGAAAGCGTGCTGCGTCGCGCTGAAAAAGCTGGCAAATGGTCGATCATTGAAGTTGTCCAACATCTGGCGGACAGCGAGCTGGTCTATGGCTATCGCTTGCGGATGGTTTTGGCGCACCCTACCCCGGAGATTCAAGCTACTGACCAGGACTCGTGGGCGAAAGAGCTGAAGTACAACGATGCCAATCTTGCCGAGGCCTTAGAGCAGCATCGGGTTTTGCGATCGACCACTTTGCGCTTACTGCGGTCGTTGGAGGCAGCTCAGTTTGAGAGAATGGGCATTCACAGCGAGCGCGGACCGGAGAGCGTTATGAAGATGATGAAAATGATCGCAGGCCATGATATTTTGCACCGCAATCAGATCAAGAGGATCAAGCGCGCCATTGGGTTGGAATAATTGGATTGATGGAATCGATGAACAGATTAAGCCTCGACCCTTCGATCAGAACGGAACTTTGGCAGCGATTCGCTGAAGTGATCGAGAACTATGCAACCCACGTCGATGAAGCGCGCGTAACGCCGGAGCTTGATCCTGAAAAAATTCGTTCGCTCCTCAAGCCATTTGATTTTAAACAATCACTCGATCCCATCGAAGCCATGAACTTCGTGGCGGATGGACTGTGGCAGCATCAAGTGCATGTAGCGCATCGGCGATATTTTGGTTTATTCAATCCATCACCGACGACGATATCCATCGTCGCCGATGCATTGGCGGCTGCGTTCAATCCCCAGCTTGCAGCGTGGAGCCATAGTCCGCTGGCAGTGGAAATCGAGCAGCATCTCGTGCGTGCATTCGCAGAGCGCTTTGGTTACGATCCAACGAATTCAGCAGGCACGTTTGCCAGCGGCGGCGCAGAAGCGAATCATACCGGTCTTCTTACTGCTCTTGTGCACAGCTTTCCTCATTTCGCGCGAGCGGGTTTACGTGGACTTGAAGCGCAACCGGTTTTCTATGTTTCATCACAAAGCCATCATTCGTTCATGAAAGCATCACGGCTCTGCGGTCTTGGAACAGATGCAGTTCGCGAGATTCCGATCAACGACGATTGGCAGATGGATGCAAAAATTCTTCAAGCGCAAATTGTCAAAGATCGCCGTGATGGTTTTGCGCCGTTCCTTATCGTCGCCACCGCCGGAACCACCAATGCAGGAGTGATCGATCCTATTCCCACCCTTGCCGATATTGCCAAAGAAAAAAAACTTTGGCTGCACGTCGATGCCGCGTGGGGCGGCGCTGCTGTATTGGTCCCGGAGCTTCGCGATACGCTTTCTGGCATTGAGCGCGCCGACTCGATCACCTTCGATGCGCACAAATGGTTCTCCGTTCCCATGGCCGCGGGATTGTTCTTGACCCGCCATCGCGACATTTTAAACAAAACCTTTCGCATCACCGCCGACTATATGCCGCGCGACGCTGCTGGATTAGATGTCATTGATCCTTACGTTCACTCGATGCAATGGTCGCGGCGATTCATCGGGCTAAAAGTTTTTCTCTCGCTTGCCGTCGCCGGATGGAAAGGATATGAAGAAGCACTTCGCCATCAAGCCGCGATGGGTGATCTCTTACGCAAAAAACTCGAAGCCGCAGATTGGCGAGTCGTCAACAAAACACGATTGCCGGTCGTTTGCTTTGTAGATGCAAAGACTCCGGCAGGGCGAGACGCCGCACACATTGAGGCAATTACCCGCATCGTGCTCGCTTCCGGCGAGGCCTGGATTTCCTCCATCCGCATCAATAACGACATCGCCGCGCTGCGCGGGTGTATCACCAACTTCCGCACGACTGCTGAAGATCTGGAGGCTCTCGTTGAAATTTTGAACCGGGCGCGTCTTTCCACCCGGGCTTAATCCCCCGCTCTCTGCTTTTTCAGCCATTTTCAATTCCCCAAAACACCCTCGCTGTTGGTAAATAGAACCGGTTATAATTGAAACAAAACGCGAGCAACACAATGATTGCGTACGCTCAATTCGCTTACCCACATTTTTCTTTTCTTCATTTCTTAAAAAAGCATCGCTAACAACAAGGAGGTTGCCATGAGGGCAGTGAGTAGTTTGTTGATTTGCGCGATTTCGTCTTTGGCGCTTTCATGCGGCTATTTCAAGTCGGACAAGAAAGAGGTTGAGCTTTTTCCCGTCAAACAAAACGGCAAATGGGGGTTGATCAACAAAACCGGAACGCTCGTTATCAATCCGCAATTCGATTCGATTCCGGAATTTTACGACGGCCTGGCGCGCATGAAGATCGGCAACAAATGGGGGTTCATTGATCAAACCGGAAAATATGTCATCGCTCCGCAATTCGATTCAACCGGGCATTTTTCACAAGAACTGGCCGTCGTGAGAATGTGGAACGTGTGGGGCTACATCGACGATCAAGGCAAGTACGCCATCAATCCGCAATATGAGGAAGCCGACGACTTTTCAGAAGACTTGGCCCGTGTGAAAATTTCCGGCCAGTGGGGTTACATTGGCAAGAAGGGCGAAATCGTCGTCAATCCACAATTTGATATCGCCTCGGATTTTGCCGAGGAGCTTGCCTGTGTTAGCATCGGGAATGCCGTGGGGTACATTGATAAAGAAGGGATATACGCGATCACGCCACAGTTCGATTCGGGAAAAGATTTTTCCGACGAAATGGCGGCGGTCGCCGTCGGCGGCAAATGGGGATACATCGACAAAAGCGGCGCCATAGTTATTAACCCGCAGTTTGAAATCACTCCGGGGAAATTTTCCGACGGTTTAGCAGCGGTGGCGCTCGAGGGTCAATGGGGCTACATCGACAAAGAAGGAAAGTACGCCATCACTCCGCAATATGAAAGCGCCGGGGATTTCGCCAACGGCCTGGCGCGAGTCGTCGTTCGCGGCAAATCCGGCTTTGTGGACAAAATCGGAACGGTTGCCATCGGCCCTCAATTTGATTTGGCGATGGAATTTTCCAATGGCCTTACGAGGGTTGAAGTCGACGGCAGAATCGGATATATCGATAAGTCAGGAAATTATACGTGGCCGCCGACGGAGTAACTGATCTGCTTGGCGAACTGCTTATTGACTTTTAAGGATTTTCTTTTATATTTGCAAAGCAGTTATAAAAAGAATTTTCCCGAGTAGCTCAATCGGCAGAGCGGGTGGCTGTTAACCACTAGGTTACAGGTTCGAGTCCTGTCTCGGGAGCAACAACATAGCTCAGAATTGATTCTGAG
>Ga0247727_10019739_pt1 | contig 10407 bp, 9 predicted proteins | sample WisWelCaveWW1625_FD_202498 | JGI IMG/M metagenome (GOLD analysis project Ga0247727, IMG submission 202498) | Biofilm microbial communities from Wishing Well Cave, Virginia, United States - WW16-25 | ecosystem: Environmental > Aquatic > Deep subsurface > Groundwater > Cave microbial mat | place... | reverse complement strand
AGCAAAGAAAAAAATGCTGTCCGATTATGAAGCAATTTGTTTTTCACTTTTCAACAGCTATTTTAGCGATTGATGAATAGCAGCGGTGAGTTGTGCAACAGGCACATAAAGATTAAAAGAAATTTTTAAAAAGGGGGCTTTGAGTGGTTAACGAACTGTTGTGCTTCTATCAAACAGTGGTGCGTAAACAAACAGTTGTGCATCTAATCCCCCTTTTTAAAAACTTCTTTAATCCCTTCTTCGTTATGCGTCATTCTTTGGCGACAGTGCAACTTTGAACTGACGGACTTTTAATGACCTGTTTTTTTGACATCTTTGGACAACCACCGACATCGCTTTGAACGGCAAACGCACAGAAAAAAAAATTAAAAAAAATGCCACCGCACAAAAAAATTCTATTGCCAACGCACATTGCACACATTTGCCTTTGCTTGCTCACACACAAGCCCACCCAAAAGCAAAGTCAAAAGAGTGCAATCGCCAACGCTTTATTAACAGCCAACAACTAACGACATGACACCGACATTAAAAAATCTCAACGAAACTTTCAATCTTATTTCTAACGCAACTTACAACGGAGTAAATGGAGTGATGAAGTTTGACACCAACAAACCGGGTCCGACTTTAGGAATCACAATGCAGACACACGGAGACGAACCAGCAGGGTTAGCAGTCCTTTGGAATTTCCTGACTGCAAACTTGCAAACGCAATTGAAAAATGGTTCAGTAATTTTCATCTTACAAAACATTGAAGCAGCAAGAGCATATTTCAGTTTACTTGACGACAAAAGAAGAAACCAATATCGTTACACCGTAAACGGTGTAAACTTCAACCGTCTGCCGGAAGATTCTTTGCAAATGGAAAAGCGACTTGCAAAAGGAAAGAAACTTCCACCGTTGGCTTATGAAATCACACGACTGAATGAACTGTATCCAATCTATGAAGAGTTCACACATGGTTACGACATTCACACTTCGCAAGACGAAGTGCCAATGATTATTGCAGGTGCTACATTTTATCCTGAATTGGTAAAAGGTTTCCCAATTGAAATTGTATTGACAAACATTGCAGAGGCACAACTCAATTTACCTTCCTTTTCTTTTTTCGGTGGATTGAATAGCAACATACCTGTTTTTGAAATTGAAGCAGGAACAGACGAAAGTGAAAAATCTTTTCAGATGGCTATTGATTGCTCAATAGCACTTTTGAAAAACTTAAAGATGATTGAAGAAGAAACCAAAAGTGCAGTCAAGCAATACAAAGAGTATTACATCTGCGACATTTTGGTTTTGGAAAATGAAACATTTGAGTTGGTAAAATTCTTTGAATACTATGAACCAATAAAAAAGGGACAAGAACTTGCAAAAGGAATTACAAACGGGAAAGAAAAAATAATTCGTGCATCAACTGATGGGCATACAATTTTCCCACCTTTGAAAATGAAAAAGCGGGAACACTTTTCTTTATCAGAAGAAACAATGTTTATTTCAAAACCAGTAAAAACAATCAAAGCAAAATGAGCTTATTCATTTTATGACAACCAATTCCTATTTCACATTTGCCGACAAACTCACCCAAGATAGAATGGGTGATAGAACTATTGCAGACAAGCGAAAGCGAATTGAAAGAAATCTTAAAGCATCACTATTAATAAACGAAGGAGTAATCTTTAGGGCTTATTCAGCTATTGAATCTGACATTACAGAATCAATTTTATCCGACAACAAAGTGTTAATTGATAATGGGATAATTATTCCTGAATATCGGATGGGCAGTGAAGTTCTTTCTAAAGAGATTGATAAACACCTCTCCAAAAACACCTCAAGAAAAAATTACATGCGGAAAATGGCAACCGCTGAAATGTTAGATAGCATTAAATCCAAGCGAGAAGTAGATGCTGAAAAACTTTCACAATCCAGAAGTTTTTGTCTTGCATTACTTCTTTATCGTTTAGCATTAAATCCAAACGAACATTTTAAGGCAGCAACAACAACTAATGACCTTATGCCAGTTTTTGAAAAACTTTTTAATAAAGGAATTCCACCGAGAAATTTTTACTTAGATGATATTAAACGGCTTTTCAAAAAACAAAATGATGCAATCAATTTGGTTCAATCGGTTTATTTTGGTGTTGGTGCACATTACACACAAGCAAACCCGGTTTGGACAAATGAAATAAATCCGCACAAACACGAAAACCTGAAAATTTGGTTGAGTAAACAACCTGATTTAAAGGTAATTTCAAAAGAAAATCTTTTGGTAGCTCAAAAGTTTGGCATTACTGACTTCTTGGAGGAAAACAAAAATGACATAGAATATCTTAATGATGTATTGACAGTAAATCAAATCTCTGAACGAATTGTAAGCAACCTACGAATAACCGATAGTGATTTAGATGATTTAGCTTTTACCGACATTTTGGAATTAAGGAAAACAAAACAGTTTGAAAATTTCAGTGAGTATGTGAGCAAGAATATTAGTGACCGTGATTATGGAGTTGAGCGAATGAATCTTGAAAAGCAAAAGCGAACCTTTGAAAAGAGAGAAAAAGCAGTTGAAGTTACCTGCACAGTTTTAGGATTTATTCCTTTAGTTGGCATTTTTTTTCACCTGCTTCCTGCAACAATGAAACTACTCTTTAACAAAAAGTCAAAGGATGGATTAAGTCAAAACCTTCCTCTTTATTCGTATAGTGAAACAATAACAGAAAAGGTATTGTCCAAACATGAAAACCAGTAAAAACAATCAAAGCAAAATGAGCATAGAAAAATACAACAAGCAATATTTAATTGGCTTAGTCGCTTTATCTCTACCAACATCAGACGGCACACCTGAAAACACAAGAACCAAGAAGGTTCAGGCAGGTATTGATTTTCTAAAAGCCAACGGCTTTGAAGTAACAATTGGCAAAACAGTTTTCCCTGAAAAACCTTTCGGCTATAAAGCAGCATCCAAGCAAGACAGAATTGATGACATTCACAAAATGTTTTCCGACCCGAAAATAAATCTCATCATGAATACCATTGGCGGCTATAACTGCAATGAGATTCTTGAATTCTTAGATTATGATTTGATAAAAAAGAATCCAAAACATTTCGTGGGGTTCAGCGACATTACTTCTGCAAATCTTGCATTGTTCACAAAAGCAAATATTCCAACCGTGAACGGTTGTCATATTACCTACTATCTCAGCGACCAAAACTCTTTTCTTGATTTGTTCCAAACGCTGAACAACGAAAAGAAAAATCTTATTGCCGAAAAATACATTTGGCAAGGCGACCTTTCAAAAACACTTCGTGAACCTGGGGACATAAAATTTTTGCAAGGCAAAAATTCAAAAGCGGAAGGTTGGGCAATTGGTGGAAACCTCAGCACATTTTGCCTGATGTTGGGAACAGAATATATGCCCGACTTTTCAGGTTCAGTTTTGTTTCTTGAATATGATAAAGAGGAAGATAAATGTTTGCCTTCGCTTGAAAGATTGCTGTGGCAGATTCGTCAAAATGGAATCTTCAAAAAGATAAACGGATTAGTGTTTGGTCAACTTCAAAAGGAAGTAGAAGAAGAAGAAACCCGAACCGAAGCAAAAGAAGGTAAAGAAGCAAAAGACATTGACACATTGAAACGAATATTAACTGATGTAACCGATGGCTATGATTTTCCCGTTTTATTCAACACAAGTTTTGGACACATTTACCCAAGCTGGCAAATAATAAACGGAGAAAAATATTCCTTCTCAACCACTGATAAAATAAGCATTCAGATAGGATGAAGCTATTTTTGAGAGTGAAAAAGTTCAGCCGATACTTTTCTATGTGGATTTTATCCGTAGATTTGCGGCTCTGTTTTTTCGTCAAAGTCAAACAGAAATATCCCTCCGTAGTTCAGTTGGTTAGAACGCCAGATTGTGGATCTGGAGGTCACCGGTTCGAGTCTGGTCGGAGGGACAAAACAACGAAAGCATTACCCATCAAAAGGGTAATGCTTTCTTAATCTTACAAACTCAATAAATATGACAAGTCAGAAAAGAGGTATTGTTCCAAGAAAAATTAAGGGCTTCCGAGACATTGACCCGAGTTTAAACCAACTCAAATGGGTAATCGTTGACGGAGCAAAAAAAGTTTACAAAGCGTATGGCTTTGAACATTGGGACACACCGCTTGTGGAGTATGCAGATTCATTGGGTAAGTATATGCCAAGTGAAACTGGTAGTGTAGAAGGTGAAGTTGCCGAAGGTGTTTACTCATTTCGCAACCCTGAACAAGAACCAGTTTTCGGTGAGAATGGAATTGAACTCAAAGACGAAAACAATTTTGACAAAGTAATTTACGAAAATCATTTTGTCGCTTTGCGTTACGACCTCACAGCACCGTTAGCAAGGTTGTATGCAGAACAACTTTGGCAAGAGAAACTGAAAGGACTTGTAAAAACTGAAAAGTCACCTTTGTTCCGCAGGTATCAGTTCGGTCCTGTTTTTAGGTTTGAAATAAAGTTAGACCCGGGACGGTTCAGAGAATTTTGGCAATTAGATTTTGATACTGTTGGCACAAGCGACATGACTGCCGATGCAGAAGTTTGTATGGTCACTGCTGATGCACTTGAAGAAATCGGATTGAAAAGAGGAAGCTACATTGTAAAAGTCAACAACAGAAAAGTGTTGAAAGGGTTTCTCAAAAGTCTTGGTGTTGCTGATGAAGAAACAGAAAAAAATATTTTGCGAGTAGTTGACAAGTTAGACAAAATCGGATTTGACGGAATGAAAGGTGAATTGGGAACTGGAAGAACCGATTCATCAGGTGCAGATGTGAAAGGACTTGAATTATCAGACGACTTGATTAAAGGCATCATTGATTTTTTCAAGAAGTTCGGAAAAACAAAAAGCCGAAAAAATATTTTGGAGCGATTGAGTGAACTCTCAAATGCCAACACAATTTTTACAGAAGGTGTTGAGGAGTTGAAGAAAATTGACAGCGTTCTTTCTGCAATGGGTTTCACCGAAAAAAGAGTTGTGTTTGACCCAACCCTTGTTCGTGGTATGTCATACTACACGGGTCCCGTTTTTGAAGTGGAATCAAAACAAACTTACCTTGACGAAAAAGGAAACGAAAAAAGAGTTGGTTCAATTTGCGGAGGGGGAAGGTATGATGACCTTGTAGAAAAATTGTTGGGAATAAAAGTTCCTGCGACAGGTTTGTCAATCGGAGTTGACCGCCTTGCAGAGTTACTTCAACTGACCAACCAAGCACCGAAAAAGATTTTAGGTCCCGTTTTGATTATTGTGTTTGACAACAACCTGATGACAGAGTATCAAAAAATTGCTTCGCAATTACGCAAAGCAAAAATTGACACAGAAGTTTATTACGGTTTTCAAAGAGGATTGAACAAGCAGTTAGCTTATGCCGACAAAAAAAATTGCCCTGTTGCAATTCTGTTAGGAGAAGATGAATTGAAAAAAGGTGTGATAACAGTTCGTGATTTGAAAATGGGAAAAGATATTGCAGGTGATTTCTCTGACAAAACAGAATGGATGAAAACAGCACAGTTTGAAGTAAAGCGGGAAGACCTTGTAAAGAAGGTGAAAGAACTAATCAAAAAAATAAAATAATTCCGCTGGCTCAAATGCAGAGGACAAATAATAATGAACATGATTACATTAACCGGAAACGACCTTACCCGACATCAGGTTATTGATGTTGCATACAACCATGCAAAGGTTTCTATTGACACAAGTAAAATAAGCAAGAGCTTAGATTACATCACCAAAAAAGTAAACAAGAAAAAAATCATTTACGGTGTAACAACTGGCTTTGGTTCTAATGCAGATAAACTGATTGAAACAAAAGATACAGTTGACCTGCAACTCAACTTACTTCGTTCTCATGCTTGCGGAGTTGGAAACAATTTCTCAAAAGAAATTGTGAGGGCAATTATGGTAATTCGTTTGAACACTTTATTGAGAGGCAATTCAGGTGTTCAAAAATCTACCGTTGACCAGTTAACATTTCTTTTGAACAACGACATTCATCCCGTAATTCCTGAACAAGGTTCTGTTGGTGCAAGTGGTGATTTATGTCCATTATCTCACATGGCTTTGCCATTGATTGGTGAAGGCGAAGTAGAATACAACGACAAAGAATATTCAACAGCCGATTTCTTAGAAACAGCCGAAGCGAAAAAAATCGGTTTCAAAAAAGTTACACTTAGTTACAAAGAAGGTTTGGCTTTGAACAACGGAACTACTGTAATGACAGCAGTAGGAACAATTGCATTACACAAAGCCGAACAACTTTTAAAAGTATGCACACTTTCATCAGCACTCATTTTTGAAAGTTTGTGTGCAAGAAAAAATTCCTTTGCTTATGAACCCATCCATAAAGTAAGAAACCATTCGGGACAAATTGAAATTGCACAGTGGCTAACAAAACTTCTCAATGGTTCAAATCTGATAAACATTAGTCAGAAACAAATTCTCACCCAACTCATCAACACAAAACAAATCCCTGACGAAATACTTTCAGAGATTGAAAAAATAAATTCCGTTGAAGCCGAAGACGAACAAATTCAGGTTCCGGGTTTAGCCATTGACAAAATGAAAGCTGCGGGAAAAAGCGACCTTGCTAACATGCTCACTTTCGCAAAAAAGAAATGGAAGCCGCAAGATTCATATTCCATCCGTTGTTTACCACAGGTTTTCGGTGCAAGTAAAAAAGCAATTGACCATGTAATCTCTGTAGTTGATAATGAATTAAACGCATCAGTTGACAACCCTCTCATTTTTGCTGACGATGATAAAGTAGTTTCAGGTGGAAACTTCCACGGACAACCCATTGCTTTGGTGATGGACTATTTGAAATTGGCATTGGCAGAAATGGGAAACATTACCGAAAGGCAAATCAATAAAATGGTGGACACCAACACCAACGACTGCATGGAAAGTTTTCTGATTTATGGAACAGGTTTGAATAACGGTTTAATGATTCCGCAGTATGCAGCAGCAGGTATTGTTTCAGAAAACAAAGTGTTGGTTCATCCTGCATCGGCTGATTCAATTCCTACTTGCGAGAACACCGAAGACCATGTAAGCATGGGAACAATTGCAGCACGGCAAGCCGTGCAGATAGCAGAGAATGTAGAAAAGATAACAGCCATTGCAATCATGACAGGTTTCTACGCTATCTCAATGCGGTTAGAACAATTCGCAACAATGCAAATGGAAAGCAGCCCCGACAAAACCCTCGCACCTGCCACGCTTGATTTTTACAACGCAGTAAAAAAATCAAACAAAGAATTTGCAAACGCAAATTTCCTGAAAACAGATAGATACCTTTCTCCTGAAATAAAAGCCATACTTGCGAAGTTTGGCGAGTTTACAGCAATAGCAGAAAAGTATGTTTAGCATTATCGAATATTCAGAAACCTATCAGGACAAATATTGCGATTTGTATATCGAGACATGGAAATCTGCACCCTATTTTGAGCAATTTACAAAGGAAGAAATAGTAAAACATTTAGACAGCAACAAGGGATTTTTGTATTTACTAATTGAAGTCAACACGGACAAACTTATTGGCTTTGTTGGTGGAAGACCTATTTCTTATAAATGTGATTTCTTTTTGAACGATGCAGTTAAGCCGATTAACATGGCTAAAGGATTTTACATTGATGAACTTGGAGTTGAAGAATCTCACAAAAAAAATGGTTGGGGATTTATGCTGATGCAATTTCTTATTTGTAGTGCGAGTGCAAAAGGATACAATCAGTTTGTGTTGAGAACACATTCCAACCATACGAATCCTGCAATTGGTTTGTATTATAAATTGGGCATGAAACCTCAAAAAACTGCATCAGGGAAAGTGCATGGTGTAGATACTGAACAAATGAGAACCAACGGAAAAATTGAAAAGGATTTTAGAGTTTACTTTTATAAAACCTATGATTCAAGATAGCCGATTCGCTTATGCTAAATATTTTTCTCAAAATATTTGATACAAACATTTGGATAGAGATTTTTATACTACCTCTAATACCGATTGTTATCTGGGAAATCGGGAAAGCTATTTATCGTAAGATTAAACTTTACTATGCAAGAAAAAAACAAAATGAATTTGCTGGTGAATGGTATTGCTTTTTTTACACAGACCACGGTGGGAAAGGTGAATTGAAATTTGTTACAGCAAAATTAACAGCCACAAAAACAATTTCCTTAAAGTATGAAATCAAAGAAGAAAGAGAAACAGACGAAACTATAAGGTATGAAGGTGAAATGGAAATAGAAGGAACTGATTTCATTCTAATAAAAATGAATAATGATAGTCATACAGAGTTTGTTCTATTCAGAATTTACAAACGATTGGCATCCAAAGAAAGTCGCCATTATGGTTTGCAACTCTCCCTCAGTGATGGAAGGCATCCATACAGTGGTGCGATTGCAATGTCCCGAACAAAAATGAATGAAGCGGAGTTTTTAGAATTTGTAAAGAGTAAATATCACTTCATAAATACCAAAAAGATGCTGACATCATACGATGAAAAGTAAAAAATCTATTATCATCATTGATTCCAACATTTGGATAAGTTTCATGATTGGCAAAACCATTCTCAAACTCAAAGAAAGAATTGCCGAAGGAAAAATGCAGGTCATTGTAACAGACCGATTGCTTGAAGAAATAAAAGATGTAGCCCCGAGAAAGAGATTTGAAAAATATTTCAAAGACAACGACCTCAAAGATTTTTTGAAGTATCTGAATTCCATCAGCAGCAAAATCAAAATCAAATCGGAAGTAACTATTTGCAGAGACGAAAAAGACAATTACTTGCTTGCGTTAGCACAAGACAGTAAAGCAGATTACATCGTTACCGGAGACAAAGATTTACTCACACTTGAAACTTTCGGCAAAACTCAAATCATTCGGTTCAGCAAATTCAACGAACTTTTTCAGCCGTAGTGGTTAAGTAAATTTTTATTGAGCTGATTTTTATCTCCCAAAAAAGTTTTGTGAAATGAAAATCTCCTCTAAATTTGCTGCCATATTAACCTTTAAACTTTTCTATCATGGCATCTACATCAGAAACAGGTCATGCTAAAAATGTAGCCAACTTTGAAGACCTCATTTCCTTCTGCACTGGCTACGGAGCAACCTACAATCCAAGCAAGGCAGCAATCAAGATTGCTGCGTTAACTACACTTCACACCAATGCACAAAACAGCATCGGAGGAGTAAACACTTCTAAAACTGCCTTTACAAATGCAACCAATGCACGACAGGCAGCATTTGACCCACTCAAAAAACTTTGCACCAAAATCGTAAACGCTTTGGATGCAACTGATGCAACGGACAAATTGGTGAAAGATGCAAAGACCATCAACAACAAAATTCAGGGCAAGCGTAGTGGCGATAAACCGACACCACCGCCAGCAGGTGCGACAGATGCAGCAGAAGACAAAACAATTTCTGTTTCACAGCAGTCCTATGACAGCTTGATTGAGAACTTTGCAAAACTCATTGAGTTAGTAAGCAGCGAACCGACTTATACTCCAAACGAAACAGAGTTGCAAGTTTCCACCTTGACAACAACATTGGGCAATTTAAAGACGACCAACACAGCAGTAATAAACTCTTACACCAATTACAGCAACTCACGAATCACCCGTAACAGCATTTTGTATGCAGCAACAAGCGGACTGGTTGACATTGCAGGTGATGTAAAGAAATATGTGAAAAGCGTTTTCGGTGCGACAAGCCCACAGTTCAAACAAGTGAGCAAGTTGGAGTTTAAAAAGGTGAAGTAGTAGTAACCTGACAGCATCATTTAGAAAGTTCACGAAATCAGAAAGGGAGTTGCGACCTGCAAAGGCGAAACTCCCTTTATCATTTTGACTTTTCAGACCTGACAGACCGAACTTTTCAACTTCGCTTTGACAGTTTGAACCTACCAAAAGAAAGTTGACGACATCGGAAAGAAAGTTAGTTCCTGCCAGTAGAAAGTTAGCACCTGCAAAAAGTATTTTGACAACTGAAAAAAGAAAGACAGCCACCGCACAAAAAAAACACACTCTTAAAAAACGCTACAAGCCAACGCCACAGGCAATTTTTTTAAGAGAGTGTTTTTTTCTGCCACCCAAGAAGAATTTTTTGCCAACCCAATTTTTTTTAATTTTTTTTTCGCCACCGCACGGGCTTAGTCGTAAACCGAACATGACTGCACCTAATGTAAATCGCTTCGTTCAAAGTGTGTGCTGACATTGACCGACACCGCTTCGTGGACAGAGTAGAACGAACGCATAACATAAGTAGCTGTTGCGCAACCCCCGCAAAAAACTTAGTTACCAATCCGCAGTCGGTTTTTTGAAATCATTTCTTGTTTATTGGGTGATGATGGATGGGCGGGGTGAGGAGTGAAAAGTC
>Ga0247727_10019738_pt1 | contig 10407 bp, 13 predicted proteins | sample WisWelCaveWW1625_FD_202498 | JGI IMG/M metagenome (GOLD analysis project Ga0247727, IMG submission 202498) | Biofilm microbial communities from Wishing Well Cave, Virginia, United States - WW16-25 | ecosystem: Environmental > Aquatic > Deep subsurface > Groundwater > Cave microbial mat | place... | reverse complement strand
GACGGCTACGTTGCCGAGACGGTGGGCGGGCAGCGTTACGCGGCGGTGAAGCGCTATATCCGCGAGAATGCGGACGTTATGCCACGGGCGAAGAGCAGCCATGGCCTTGAGGCCGTGGAGATTCACTCTGGAAATCGTTAAGAATGTGACAAGTGATTCTGTTCATGAGGACGCTTGGAAGGATTTCGACAGTGCTCAGTTAAGACTACTTATAGAGGTAACGAAGGAGATTCTCTACGAGATTTACGTTGAGCCTGATGAGAAGCAAAAGAAGAAGAGTACGATTCAGAAACTCCAAGAAGCCTTGACGGACAAAAAGAGGGCGGACGTTGGATCGAAAGCTTAGTGCGTAATGGCATTGGGAAAGCAGGCATCGGTGGATGTGATTGAGCAGGTGCGGCAGAGTATCCGGGAGCATCGGATGCTGCGGCGGGGGGAGACGGTCGTCGTGGCGGTGTCGGGTGGCCCGGATTCGATGGCGTTGCTGGATCTGTTGGTGCGTGTCAGGAATGAGTGGCGGTTAACGCTGCATGTGGCGCATTTGCATCACGGGTTGCGCGGAGCATTGGCCGATGCGGATGAGACGTTTGTGCGCAACGTGTGCCGCCGGCTGAAGCTGGAGTGCGTTGTGGAACGCGTCAGCGTCTCAACGGTAGCGGAGGAACGCGACCTCTCCGAGGAAACGGCGGCGCGGCAGGCGCGCTATGAGTTCCTGGAGGTGACGGCGCGGCGGGCGAAAGCCGGAGCGATTGCCGTGGGGCATACGCGCGACGACCAAGCGGAGACCGTGCTGATGCGGTTGTTGCGCGGCGCGGGGACAGAAGGGTTGTGCGGGATTCGGCCGGTACGTTTGCTCGGTGGCCTCCGTCTGGTGCGGCCGCTGCTGGGGGTGTGGCGTCGGGAGATCGAGCGTTACCTTCGGCTGCGGAGGCGTTCCTGGCGGGAGGATGCCTCCAATCGGGACGAGAAATATCTGCGCAATCGGATTCGCCATGCGTTGCTGCCGGCGCTGGAGCGGGAGTATCAGCCGAAGATTCGGGAGATCTTGTCGCAGACTGCGGAGTGTCTTCAAGCCGACTACGCGTTCATCGAAGGATGGGGCGAACGGCGGTGGCGGCGACTGGGGGATGTTGCGCCCGACAAGGGAATGCCGGATCGGGTGGTGCTGGATGCGCGCCTGCTGAGTGACGAGCCACCGGCGATGCAGCGGTATCTGCTGCGTCGCGCGGTCGAGTATCTGGCCGGAGATCTGCGGCGCGTGACCTATCAGCATTGGTTGGAGCTCGAGCAGTTGTTGCAGGCGAGGCCTGGTGGTTCGATCGTGGATCTGCCGCATCGGTTGCGTGCGGTCAAGCGCTCCGGGGCGATTTGTGTCGAGCGCCGGGCGAAGGCCTAGTGTATAATGACAGCGTTTTTATCCGTCGGAAATAACATGCGAAGAGGAGAAGTCTGATGCCTGAACGGAAACCGTCTCGTCCCAAGGCGAAAACGCCGCAACGATTCAACATGAATCCGTTGCTCTGGGCGTTTGTCGCGCTCACCGTGTTGTGGGTCTTGTCCTCCCTGGAGTCGCCATTCAACCGTGGGCCGCAGGAAATTCCCTACAGCGAGCTCTTCAACATGGTCGCTAACGATCAGACAGTCACGCAGATCAAGTCGGCGGTCAAGCGTGAGGATATTGTGCAGATCGAGCTCGTCAGCGGCGGCAAGTTCTTCGCCAATGTGCCGGAGGGAGAACAAGATCTGGTGCGTTTGCTACGTGACCGGGTGGCTCGATTTGAGATCAAGCCGCCGAAGACGCTGTGGCTCAACCTGCTCTATTCGCTCGGTCCGATGCTGCTGTTGATCGGTTTCTGGGTGTTCATCGGGTATCGCGGGGCGTTTGGCGGGGGGCGGTTGCTGTCGTTTGGCAAGAGTCGTGCCCAACAAGTGTCGCAGGACAATATCCGGGTGACGTTCGATGATGTGGCTGGCGTCGATGAAGCGAAGGAGGAGCTACGCGAGATCATCGAGTTCTTGACGGATCCGAAGCGGTTCCAGCGGTTGGGCGGCAAGATTCCGAAAGGTGTGCTGCTCATGGGGCCGCCAGGGACCGGCAAGACGCTGCTGGCGAAAGCGGTTGCGGGTGAGGCGGGCGTGCCGTTCTTCAGCATCAGCGGCTCGGATTTCGTCGAGATGTTCGTCGGTGTTGGAGCCAGCCGCGTGCGGGATCTCTTCGATCAGGCGAAGAAGTCGGCGAAGGCCGGCGGCAAAGGGTGCATCATCTTCATCGATGAGATCGACGCCGTGGGACGGCAGCGCTTCGCCGGGATCGGCGGCGGGCACGACGAGCGGGAGCAGACGCTCAACGCGTTGCTGGTGGAGATGGATGGGTTCAACACGCAGGAGGGGGTCGTGCTGATGGCGGCGACCAATCGTCCGGACGTGCTGGATCCGGCGCTGTTGCGTCCCGGGCGGTTCGACCGACAGGTTGTGATCGACCGGCCCGATGTGAACGGACGCGAGTCGATCCTGAAAGTACATGTTCGCAAGATCAAGCTGGCGACGACGGTGGATTTGAAGAAGATCGCCCGGCAGACGCCCGGTTTCTCCGGGGCGGACCTGGCGAATCTTGCCAACGAGGCGGCGTTGCTGGCGGCGCGTCGGAACCTCGACGCCGTGGGCATGCCGGAGTTGGAGGAGTCGATCGAGCGGGTCATGGCTGGACCTGAGCGGAAGAGCCGCGTCATCTCTGATCGGGAGAAGTTGATCGTTGCGTATCATGAGTCCGGACATGCGCTCTTGGCGCTGCTGACGCCGCACACCGATCCGTTGCACAAAGTGTCGATCATTCCGCGTGGCACCACGGCGCTCGGTTACACGATGCAGGTACCGCTCGAGGATCGGTACATCGTCACCGAGCAGGAGTTGCAGGGGCGTTTGACGGTGTTGCTCGGCGGCCGCGCGAGCGAGGAGCTGATCTTTCGTGAGTTGACAACGGGGGCGCAGAACGATCTCGAGGTGGCGTCCGGGATTGCGCGTCGGATGGTCTGCGAGTTTGGGATGAGCGAGAAGCTTGGCATGCCGACCTTGGGGCGCCGGGAGAATATGGTGTTTCTCGGGCGCGATTTGATGGAGGAACGCAACTACAGCGAGCAGACAGCCCAGATGATCGATCAAGAGGTACGCCGCATCATCGATCAGGCGTATCATCGAGCGAAGGATCAGCTCACGACGCACATGGATCAGCTCAAGCTGTTGGCTGAAACCCTGCGTGAAAAAGAGGTCCTGGATGGTGAAGAGGTCAAGCGCATCGTCGGCCTTGCCACCGATGCGCCCTCCGCGTCGGATCCCGGACAATCTACCCCTACTCCCAACGCAACGACATGATGTGACGCGTCGCGTGCGTCGGCTGTCGTGCAGATCCGTGTTCCTCGAGTGCGGGCGGGAGCCTCTCCTTATGGGTGTGTTGAATGTCACGCCCGATTCATTCAGCGATGGCGGTGCGTATCTCGATCTGGGGGCGGCGGTCGCGTGTGCCGAGGCGATGGTCGTCGAAGGGGCAGCGTTGATCGATGTGGGTGGTGAGTCGACGCGCCCGTGGGCGCAGCCGGTAACGGTGGAGGATGAGCTCCGGCGCGTGGTACCGGTGATCGAGCGGTTGGCTCGGACGGTGCGCGTGCCGATCTCGGTCGATACGTCGAAGGCGGCGGTGGCGGAGCGGGCGTTGGATGTTGGCGCGTCGATCGTCAACGATGTGACGGCGCTGCGTGGCGATCGGCGGATGGCGCAGGTGGTGGCGGCTGCTGCCGGTGTGCCGGTGGTGCTGATGCATATGCGCGGGACGCCGCAGACGATGTCTGGCGAGACTGCGTATGGTGATGTCGTTGGTGAAGTGATCGAGGAGTTGCAGGAGCGGATCGATGAGGCCGTGGAGTCAGGTATTGCCCGGGAGCGGCTGATTGTTGATCCGGGGATCGGTTTCGCCAAGACTGCCGAGCAGAGTGTAGCGTTGATCGCGCAGCTCGATCGTCTCGCCGTGCTGGACTGTCCGGTGTTGGTGGGGCCGTCGCGCAAGTCGTTCATCGGGCAGGTGCTGGATGCGCCGGTGGAAGAGCGGGTGATGGGTACGGCGGTGGCCGTCTGCCTGTCAGCATGGCACGGCGCTGATATCATCCGCGTGCACGATGTCGGTCTGATGCGTCAGGTGGTGCGGATGACGGCGGCGATTCGCGCCCGCCGAGAGTCCGGATCGGGGTGTGATCGGGGTAGCGATGAATGATTGGCTGTTGATGTTGTGGCGACCCGCCATTGAAATCCTCTTTCTTTGGGTGCTCATCTATAGCTTTCTGGTGTTCCTCAAAGATACTCGCGGTGTTCAGGTCCTGACCGGTCTGCTGGTGATTGTCGTGTTGTTTGTCGTGACACAGCGGATGGGGTTGGAGACGATCGAGTGGTTGATGACGAAGCTCTTCGCGATCTCGTTGATCGGGTTGCTGGTGATCTTCCAGCCGGAGCTGCGGCGTCTGCTGGCGCGGCTCGGGCAGCATCGGTGGTTGCAGGGATGGGGATGGACGCAGGCCGATCAGGCGGTGGAGGAGATTTGCGAAGCGTTGGCGGCGTTGTCGAAGGAGCGTCATGGGGCGCTGATTGCGTTGGAGCGGAACACGGCGCTCAAATCGTATGCCGAGAGCGGGGTGGTGGTAGACGGACGGGTGACGCGGGAGCTGCTGTGCACGATTTTCATGCCGAACGCGCCCCTGCATGACGGGGGTGTCGTGATCATCGGAGATCGCGTCGTGGCTGCCGGATGCTTGTTTCCGTTGAGCCAAAGTCCGCGATTATCCAAGACGACGGGGACGCGTCATCGGGCGGCGGTCGGGTTGTCCGAAGAAGCGGATGCGGTGGTGCTGGTGGTGTCGGAGGAAACGGGGGCAATCTCGTTGTCTGCGGCGGGGCGGTTGAGTCGCGATCTGGGGGCGGAGCAGCTGGGGCAGACGTTGCGGGCGTTGTATCGGCCGTCGCGCGGCCGATGGGTGGCAGCTGTGGCGTCGAGCGCGTGAACGGTTGGTTGGGCATGGTGCAGTGGCTTGCCAATAATCTTGGTCTGAAGATCCTGGCGCTGGCGCTGGCCACGGCGCTCTGGTTCTACGTGCAGGGGGAGTTGGCGCGCGTGCAGCACGGGAGTGTGTCAACGGCGCTGGAGCGCGTGCCGGTGGAGTGCGTGGAGATGCCGATCCATCCGCATTTGAAGGGTGAGCCGGCGCGCGGGTATCGGATCGAGCCGGGTGGCATTGTGGTGGAGCCGTCATCGTTGCTCATGGCTGGTAGTCCGAGGTGGCTGTTGCATCATGCCGGTGGATTATGGACTGAGCCGATCGACGTGGGCGGGGTGCGGGAGACAGTGGTGCGGCAGGTGCGTGTGATGCTGGGCGATGGCGGCGCGGTGGTTGGTAGCGCGGGCGTTGTGACGGTGACGGTGCCGATCGAGCGGCGGTGAGGTGGTCCGATGCAGCTGGGTGTGAATGTCGATCATATCGCGACGGTGCGGCAGGCGCGACGGGCACAGGAGCCGGATCCGGTGGCGGCGGCTCGGCTGTGTGAGCAGGCGGGATGCGGTAGCATTGTCGCGCACTTGCGGGAGGATCGGCGGCACATGCAGGATCGCGACGTCGTGCGGCTGCGGGATGCCGTGACGACGCGGCTGAATTTGGAGATGTCGGTCGCGCCGGAGATCGTCCGGATTGCGTGTCAGATTCGGCCAGATCAGGCGACGTTGGTACCTGAGCGTCGGCAGGAGTTGACGACGGAGGGTGGGTTGGATGTGGCGGGGGGTGGTACGCGTTTGACGCGGGCGATTGATGCGTTGCAGCGGGCGCGGATTCGCGTGAGTCTGTTTATCGATCCCAGTCGGCGTCAGATAGTGGCCGCGGGGCGTATCGGTGTCGGGTGGATTGAGTTGCATACCGGAGCATATGCGAACAGTCGCACGGCGCCACAAGCGCGTCGGCAGTTACGGTTGGTAGGGGAGGCGTGTCGCTATGCCCGGTCGCTCGGGTTACGCGTGAATGCCGGGCATGGGCTTGACTATCGCAACGTGCGGGCGATCGGCCGGATTCGTGATATCGAGGAGTTGAACATTGGCCATGCGATCGTGGCGCGTGCTTGCCTGGTGGGGATCGGGCAGGCGGTGCGCGAGATGTTGGCATTGATTCGATGATCGTCGGGGTTGGTGTTGATGTGGTTGACGTCGCGCGGGTGCGGCGGATGGTGGAGCGGTGGGGGGATAGGACGTTACGGCGTTTTCTCACACCGCGGGAGCGGCGCTATGTGAGTCGTCAGGTACATCCTGCCGAGCATCTGGCGGCGCGCATCGCAGCCAAGGAAGCGGTGGTGAAGGCGTTTGGCGATAGTTGTGCCGGGCGCTTGACGTGGCGAACCATTGAGGTGGCTCGAAATGTGCGCGGGCGGCCTGACATCCGGTTGTTGGGCGCGGCGCGTGGACTGCTGGCGGCGCCTGCGGTGGGACATCGGTCGCTACATGTCAGTCTGACGCACACGCACACGCATGCGGCGGCCAATGTGATTCTGGTTGCTGATGAGGTGCCAGAGGGTTCATCGCGAGGGAGCAGAGGAAGGATCACTCAGAAAAGGAGGGTCCATGGCTCTCCGTCGTGACGATGGTGCCACGTTTGCCAGGCAGTTGCGACGTCCCCTCGAAAGTCATAAGGGAGATTACGGTCGTGTGTTGGTGGTGGCCGGTTGTCGCGGGTATACCGGCGCTGCCTATTTGACCAGTCAGGCGGCGTTGCGAACCGGCAGCGGCTTGGTAACGCTTGCGGTGCCTGAGCCGATCTATGCGATTCTGGCGGTGAAGTTGACGGAGGTTATTATCATGCCTGCTCCGGCCACCTCTGCAGGCTCGTTCGACATGACGGCGGTGCCGTCGATTCGTGCGTTGCTGTCATCAGCGGATGTATTGGCAATCGGTCCTGGACTGTCGACACATGCGCGTACCGGGCGCATGTTGCGGTCGATCCTGCCGAGCGTCCGTTGTCCTGTTGTGCTGGACGCTGATGGGATCAATCTATTGGTGGCTCACCTATCGCTGATGCGTCGAGCTTCGGCGCCATGGGTGTTGACGCCTCATCCTGGCGAAATGGCGCGTTTGCTGGGCGTTTCTTCTGATGCCGTGCAAGCTGATCGGCGGAGAGTGGCTGTGGATTTCGCGAAGCGGCACGGTGTTGTGGTTGTGCTGAAGGGATATCACACGGTGGTGACCGATGGGCGGCGCGTTGTGGTCAACAGCACAGGTAATCCTGGAATGGCAACGGGTGGTTCCGGTGATGTACTGACTGGAGTCATCGCGTCGCTCATTGGGCAAGGTCTGCCGCCGTTTGAGGCGGCCAGATGGGGGGTGTACCTACACGGCGCGGCGGGGGATGCGGCGGCGCGGGAGATGGGAGAGAGCAGCTTGATCGCGTCGGACATTTTGGATAAGATACCGCTTTCCATGCGGCGTGCTCAACGTTGGTCCGTCGTTCGTTGATTCGTATGCATGAGGTGTCCAATGACATTCTGTGCTGGCGTAGCTCAGTTGGCAGAGCGGCTGTTTTGTAAACAGCGGGTCGTGGGTTCGAGTCCCTCCGCCAGCTTTTGAATCCGTTGATCGTGGATCGTTATTCGTGAAGTGTGAAAGTCTTGCTCTAGAACGTCTCGTGTTCTCATAGAGTAGAGTGCGTGAGAAATTGGCTCGGTGGGTTTATGGTCTTACGATGTACGAACGACGATCGACGAGTCACGGAATTTGGGCAGGTACCCAAGTGGCCAACGGGAGCAGTCTGTAAAACTGCCGGCTTTGCCTACAGAGGTTCGAACCCTCTCCTGCCCACCATTATCTGTACAGAAAGTGATTGGTTTCACAGATGCTCGAAGTGGAAACTAGGGTTTCCCCTTTCGACGTCCTTCGGTGAATCGTGGCGGACTGCTTCTCCTTCCGCTGTATTGGTGTCTCAGCTGACTGAAACGCCGATGGCTGGGGAAAGTTTTGGGAGTCAGGTCTGTTGTGCGCGGGTGTAGCTCAATGGTAGAGCACTAGCCTTCCAAGCTAGCCACGGGAGTTCGATTCTCCTCACCCGCTTTGAATATTCAATGCGGAATGGACACGAGGCTATTTAGCAGAGAGCCAGTGTTCATTCCGCTTTTTACTCGCTTTGTTGTGTTGTGTAGTGTTTGTTAGATGAAGAAGAACCGGAGAGCAAAACCGATGGCGCCGCCGTAGAGAAGATTGAGTGGTGCATCCACCCACGGCATCTGGAAGCGTCGAAGGGGGAGGCGCGCCAGTAGAATCAGCGGGCTCAGGAGGAAATACGGACTAGCTGTCAGAGTTGTAATCATTGCGCGTTCGCACATGCCGTATCGGACATCCAGTGTTCTAAGCGAGAAGTTGTCTCGGAATCCTTTCAGGTAGGAGCGTTTCAGCGTGTCAAGATGATAGATGCCTTGGAATGTAGTTGCCAGAAATGCAGCGGCATAGACGATGAATCGGTCGTTCCAGTACCAGCTCATCCATGACGGCATGTTGGTTGGTTGTTCAGGTGCGGTATGTGCATATGGAAAGAGCATGACGAGAGCGATGACTATGATATGTAACGCTTGGTCGATGGTAAACGACCAGAAGTAGTTCAGCCGGTGATTCCATATTTTGATCTTGAACCAATCTTGGGTCACGTGGGTGGACGCTATAAAGAAGATGAAGAGCCACAGACTGCTGTGTCCGAGGTAGGGGAGGGAGAGGACGACTGCTGTCAGTCCAACGATCTGGGCATGCAGAATTTGTCCCCAGATACTTTGGGTTTTGAGGCGATATATTTCCGACGTCTGGAAAGGAAAATCGCCCAGCATGTGGGCGAGGACCAAGCGGAGGAATAAGAACATATCAGGGAAGTCGCTCCCATTCCTTGGTGGACATAACCCAGAGAACAAGATTCTTCATCATATCATCGGCTTTGCGCAGACGCTTGGCCATCTCCTGCATCATGGCATAGAGGATTTTGACGCCGATTGCGGGGTATTGTTGGATCAATTGGTCAAATCGGTCTTTCGAGATCTCAAGTAGGGTGCAGGGTTGTAGTGTAACGGCTGTGGCAGTGCGGAGTCCTTGGTCGAAGAGAGAAATTTCTCCAAAGAAATCTCCGACGCCGAGGCGGGTCAAAAGACGTGGTCGTCCGTCGATGTCTTTAGTGATATGCATGGTACCATCTTTGATGATATAGAGGGTTTCGCCGGAGTGTTCTTCGGAGATGACTTGGTGTTCCTTGGGATAGGAAGTTTCCTTGACAATGGTCTGAAATTTGACGATCTCCCCATCGTCTAACTTGTTGAAGAAGAAAACCTTTCGGAGAATATCCTGCTCAGTCATCTTGGAATATTTGTAGCATGCACCAGGAAAGTTGTCAAGAAACCCTTTTGATAAGATAAGACCAATGTAGGGTTCTGTTGACTATGGGGAAGATTCTACTCAAAAGAGCGGTATTCTATAAGCACTGAGTTGGTTGGGTGAAAAGTATTATCAAGCTATCGATAGGGTGTGATTCAAAGATTTTGGATTGAGGTCAGTTATTCCTCCAATCCGTATTCTCGGGTATTAGTGTTTGACATGCCAGGAGAGTAGATTGATGGAATAGCGCGACACTGCGTTTGCGGTTCTTCGGCTGTTATTGAACTGAGGAGATTATGAATAGTGTCTTTCTCAAATGTGGCCGTCTGATCGGACACTGCATTATTGCCTGTGGTGGCGTTGTGTTGTTGAGATGTTGTTGTTACGATCTATAACTTCGTTTGCATGTCTACTGCCCATTGATTGTCGTCGAGAAATGTGTTGTTAACGTGGAAGGGGAAGCGGTGGGCAATTCGCGTGACGTTGATAGGAGGGTATAAATTTTGTTAATGGAAGCGTACTTTCTCTTGACGGACAAAGGGCTTATGGATACACTTGTGCTCTCATTTAGGCACGTTCCGTGTGAATGGATGCAAGTGCCGTAGTTATTTCACCATAGGTAGAAAATTTCTTGACAGAGAAAGCTTTGATGCTAAACTACATGTTTATCTGTGCCCATGTAGCTCAGCTGGCAGAGCACGTCCTTGGTAAGGACGGGGTCACCGGTTCAATCCCGGTCATGGGCTCCAGTTATGACATTGTTCTTGAGATAGACAGATTCAGGTTTGTGAAGATGAGGCGAAGTGCTGGTTGTTGATGTATGCGGTCTGGCTGTTGTCGTTTAAGGTAGGAGGAAGTCTCGTATGGCCACCAAAGAACAGTTCAAACGGACCAAGCCGCACGTCAACATCGGGACGATCGGGCACGTGGACCATGGGAAGACGACCCTGACCTCGGCGATCACCAAGGTCTTGGCGACCCAGGGCCTC
>Ga0247727_10019737_pt1 | contig 10408 bp, 10 predicted proteins | sample WisWelCaveWW1625_FD_202498 | JGI IMG/M metagenome (GOLD analysis project Ga0247727, IMG submission 202498) | Biofilm microbial communities from Wishing Well Cave, Virginia, United States - WW16-25 | ecosystem: Environmental > Aquatic > Deep subsurface > Groundwater > Cave microbial mat | place... | reverse complement strand
CTGGGCTGGGGCAGCCGGCATCCTTTCCTGGATCAGAATGCGTACGGGAACCTGTTCTGGAACGAGTGCGCGCTGATGGAGACGGATCGCGGCCACATGGCGCGCTGCAACGTGTTCTGGCTGGTGGGCGAAGACGGCGAGCGCGCGCAATGGTACGGCGACCAAGGCACGCTCTACATGGCTAACGGCGGCCTCCACAACGACACCTGGCATCCGCGTCAGGCCAAGGCGCTGCCTGTGAAGCTGCCCAGCTACCTCGACGACCCCATGCTGCCGGCGCCCATGCGGCACGCCAGCGGCCACGGCGGCAGCCACGTGTTCCTGTCGGCCGAGTTCATCAACGCGCTGATCGATGACCGAGAGCCCGCGGTCGATGTCTACGCTGCCTTGGCGATGACCGTCCCGGGCATCGTCGGACACCAGTCGGCGCGGAAGGGCGGAGAGCGGATGCTGGTCCCGAGCTTCGACCGGGGGTGATGGACGCGTCAGAGCCCCGCAGCGTGTTCATGACCGTTGCAGCACGTAGAACACATATCCGTAGCTGTCTTCGGAACAGTCCAGAATCTCGATTTCCCGGATCGTTTCAGCGGCAAAATCGCGGACTGGAAGATCCGGATGAGCCAGCAGGGCTTTGGCGCGCAGCGCCAGAATATCGTAGTAGCCATCCACCCAGGCCTCTCGCGGCAGCGTGTACGTGGCAAGAAGTTTGTAACCCGCGGCTACCGCAACTGCTATGTTGCGTTCCACGGATTGCATGGCGGGATAGCCGGATTGGAAGAAATCCCGTACCGCCTCGGGAGCTTGCTCCTTCAACCACGACAATTCGCTGATCACGGCAAAGCCATCAGCAACGATGGCGGGCGCCCAGATCGCCAGGGCGTTGGAGAAACCGATGTTGTAGGCCGCGCCTTCCGACCAGAGCAGATCCATGGCTGGAAAGACCTGTGGGATGTCTTTCATGTCCATGCGATGCGCCTGCACACACTGGTCGAGCCTCGCTTCCCGGGCGCGAGTCCGCAGCTCAACCAGGAACGGTTCATGGGAATCCACGGCGTGAATCAGGGCGCCAAGCTCCCGGGCCAGGACCAGCGTTTGGCGGCCCGCGCCGCAACCGGCATCGACGACCACTCGAAACTGCCGTTTCGGAAGCAGCCGCAGGACATACAAGGTATGCTCGTTGCCGCCCGGGCCCAGTTTCTCGAGCCCGCCGAAGAGAAGGTCAATGGGATCAGCGTGGCTCATCGGCGGTTGCTCTCGTGATTTGCTACCGCTCGTTCAGCGCGGCGCCGGCAGCATAACCGATCCACACGCCCGCCAGGCACAGCAGAAGTGAAGCGGAGACGTTGGCGGCCACGCGCGGCCACTGCCCGTCCCTCGCCAGATGCAGCGTCTCCAGACTGAATGTGGAAAAGGTTGTGAAGCCGCCGCAAAGGCCCGCCATCACGAATTGCCGGGCGGGCGAGCGCACCAGCAGACGGCCGTCCGGTCCGGTCAGCGCCGCAAACAGACCGATGAAAGAACACCCCACCACATTGACCGCGAGCGTGCCCCAGGGGAAGGTTTCGCCGAAACGCCGCGCCATGAAGCCGTAGCACCAGTAGCGGGCGATGCCGCCCAGCGCGCTGCCCAAGGCGACCCAGAGATAAGGGAGAGAACTCACCGCGGCGTCAGGATTCCTTCGGCTGGATGCCCAGCGTCTTCATCTTGCGGTACAGGTTGCTGCGCTCCAGACCCAGCGACTCGGCGGTGCGCGTCACGTTGCCCTTGTTCTCCTCGAGCTTCTTGAGGATGAAGTCGCGCTCGGCCGATTCGCGCACCTCCTGGAGGCTGGCGAACTGGTCCATCGACCGCGCCGCAGTCCGCCGGGCGACATTCAGCGGGATATGGCGCGCGTCCACGCGCACCTGCGGATTCATAATGACTATGCGTTCCATCAGGTTCTTCAGCTCGCGCACGTTGCCCGGCCAGAAGTACTCCTTCAGCACGCGGTAAGCTTCCGGCGACATCTCCTTGGGCTTGCGCCCGTAGGCGGCGACGAACTCGCTCAGAAAATGATCCGCCAGCAGCGGGATGTCCTCGACGCGCTCGCGCAGCGGTGGCACGTGGAAGGGGATCACATTGAGCCGATAAAACAGATCTTCACGGAAATTACCGCGCTCGATTTCCTCCTCCAGCTTCTTGTTGGTGGCGGCTACCACGCGCACGTCCACCTGCACCGAGTCGGGCGCGCCCACCGGCTCGAAGCGCTGCTCCTCCAGCGCCCGCAGCACCTTGGCCTGGGTCTTGAGGCTCATGTCGCCCACTTCGTCCAGAAAGATGGTGCCCAGATCGGCCTTCTGGAACTTGCCGACCTTGTCCTCGCTGGCCCCGGTGAAGCTGCCCTTGCGATGGCCGAACAGCTCGCTCTCGATCAGCTCTTCGGGAATGGCGGCGCAATTCACCTCGACGAACTGCTCCTGGGCCCGCGCGCTCATGGCATGGATGGCGTGAGCGATCAGTTCCTTGCCGGTGCCGCTTTCCCCGTAGATCAGCACGCGGCCGTTGGTGCCCGCCATCAACGCCAACTGCTGCCGCAGGGCCTTCATGGGCACGCTCTCGCCGATGATGCGCCACTGGCCGTCGCGCTCCGACTTCAGGTTCTGCAACTCCCGCTCCAGCCGCAGATGCTGGGCGGCGTTCTTCACCTGCACGATCACCTTCTGGATGGTGAGTGGCTTCTCCAGAAAATCGAAGGCGCCCAGCTTGGTGGCGCGCACGGCCGTCTCGATGGTGCCGTGGCCGGAGATCATCACTACCGCCGGCCGGCCGTCGTGCGGGATCTCCTGGATGCGCGCCAGCGTCTCCAACCCGTCCATGCCCGGCAGCCAGATATCCAGCAGGACCACGTCGAAGACCCCCTGCTGGAGCCGCTCCAGGCAGGCTTCGCCGGTCTCGACCGTCTCGGCCTGGAACCCCTCGTCCTCCAGCACGCCGCGCAGCGACTGCCGGATGCCGGGCTCGTCGTCGGCCACCAGAACGCGCAGCGGCTTCATGCGTGCGTCTCGACGGGCCGGGGTTCGGCCTCGGCCGGCGCCGCTGCCGGAATCTCGACCACGAACCGCGTCCCCATCGGCTGGTTGTCCTCCACCCGGATCTGCGCGCCGTGCTCGGCCAGGATGTGATGCACGATCGCCAGCCCGAGGCCGGTGCCGCGGTCCTTGGTCGAGAAGTAGGGAAGGAAAAGTTTCTCTTTGGTGTCCGAGGAAACACCGCAGCCCGTGTCGGCCACGGTGAGCTCCACCAGGTCCGAAGCCACCGCGTGCGTGGCCACCAGCAGACGTTTCACCATCGAATCCCGCATGGCCTCGCAGGCGTTGTCCACCAGGTTCACCAGCACGCGCTTGAACTGCTCGCGGTCGATTTCCACCGCGGGCAGGCCGGAGGCCAGTTGCCGCCGCAGTTCGATGCCGTCCAAACGGCCGGCGAAGACCGCCAGCGCACTCTCCACCACTTCGTTCAGATCCGACAGCACCGGCTGCGCCGCCGGGAACCGCGCGAACTGGGAGAACTCATCCACCAGCGTCTTCATCGACTCGACCTCGGTGGCGATGGTGGCCGAGCACTCCCGCAGAATTCGAACTGTCTCCGGGGCCGCCGGGCCGCCATCGAGCCGCTCCAGTTGCCGCGCGATCCGCTCGGCGCTCAGCGCGATCGGCGTCAGCGGATTCTTCATCTCGTGCGCGATCCGCCGCGCCACCTCGTGCCAGGCGGCCGCCTTCTGCGCCCGCAACAGCTCACTGGTGTCCTCCAGCACGACCACGAAGCCGGCGTCGCGCCCGCCCTCCAGGGCCGACACCGTCACCGCCAGGTGCAGCGTCTGCCGCGCCGTCTTCAGATCGATCTGGGTGGAGGCCGCCGCCAGCCGCCGCGCGCGATTCATCAGGTGGCGGATCTGCCGGACCTCGTCGGCGGGGAACAGGTCCTCCAGCCGGCTGGCCCGCGCCGCGGAATCGGCGTCGAGTATCCGCGCCAGCACCCGGTTCACCTTCAGCACTTTGCCTTCGGCGGAAAGCGAGATGACCCCGGTCGGGATGCTCTCCAGGATCGTTTCGGTGAACTGGCGGCGGCGCTCCAACTCGCCCTCGGTGGCCTCCAGATCGCGCATCATCTCGTTGAAGGCCTTCACCAGAGTCGCCAGCTCGTCGATCGCCGGCGTCTGCACCCGGTAGCCCAGGTTACCGCGCCGCGCCTGGCTGGCCGCCTCCAGCAGCGCCGCGATGGGCCCGGTGATCTGCCGCGCCATGAACAGCGCGCTCCACACCGCCACGAAGAGGATAAACAGGCTGATGGTGATCAGCAGCAGCGTGTAGGCCCAGCGCGTCTCCTTGCGCTGCCGCGACAGATCGTCGTAGTCGCGGATCTCGCGCTCGATGGCGGCCTGGGTGGCCCCCAGGTCGGCCGGCATCGTTCCGCGCGCCACCAGCACCGCCGTCGTCCCCGTCACCGGCGCGCGCGCCGTGATGGCCTTGCCGGCACTGGCGACGCCGCATAACTCCAGCCTCGATCCCGCGCGTTCCAGCCAGGCCTGGGCCAAGGCCGCCTCGGCGCACAGCGCCGCTGTGAAGCGTGCCGGCCGGACGCCGCTGATGGCGTAGGCGGTGGTTTCCGGCAACGCCGCCAGCCAGCGTGCCTGGGCCTCGACGCGCCGCCGCGTTTCTCCTTCGAAAGCGCCGCTGACCCTGGTGAGATTCAGTTGGATCTGTTGCGCCGGCCGGCTGAACCATTTCATCAGGTTTACGTTCAACACCTGGATGGAAAACAGCACCAGGAAAAACACTGGCATGCAGCACAGCGCCAGCGCGCCCAGCACCAGCTTGGTCTTGATGCGAGACCCTTCGCGGTTGCTGGTGCGCTCCACGTACAGCTTCACGCCGGTTCGGAACAGCATGAACCCCAGCGTCACCATCAGGATGAAGATGAGCGTCGACAACGCCCAGATCAGGTAGGTTTCTTCGACCCCGGATGGGCCGTACTCACCGAAGTTGAACGAGCCCTGCCACACCACCAGCGTCACCAGGATGGACAGCAACACCACGCCGGAGCCGTACAGGAGCCGCTTCTTCACCTTATTTTCGATTATACGGTGTGGGGTGGGCTTTAGCCCGGCCGCGGACTGAAGTCCACCCACAACCGCCTTGTCACAGGAGGGAGAAAACTTGCTGCGCTATTGCGCGTTCGCCGGCGGCTTGCCGGCGCCGGCTGTTCGAAACTCGTAGTGCTGGATCTCGATGGCTGCCGAGTTGCCCGAGCAGCGCACCACGCGGCCTCGCGCCACCAGCTTCAGGGGACACGTATGGTTCAACTGCGCCGGCCAGCTCACCGAGATCTCCAGCCGGCGTCCGGGCAGCAGCACCTGGTCCGCCGTGAACAGAATCCCGGTGCTGCTCATGTTAACCGTCTTGCCGGCGCCGGCTTCGTTGCCGGTCTTTTTGTTCAGAACCTTGAACTTCACTTCCCGCTCGATGGGGAACCGGTTGGACCCCCGGCGGTCGGCCGCCATTGGTGTGGAACTCACCTTCGCCTCCGAATTCGAGAACTTTATATTTAGTGTCATATTCCCCTGTCTCGTCACCTTTAGTTTGCGCCGGGCCCAGTGCGGCGGCAATGGTTAGATCGGGGGATTTGCTGATGGTACGTAAGGTAACGCGACAAGTACGATGGTTTCAGCTCACGGTCCTTCCAAGGTATTATGCCTAGTATGAACAAAGTGGTAAGAAACACCCTCCTGATCGGCGTGCTGGGCGCCCTGCTGCTCCCCGCCGCCTCCAAGAAGCTCATTCATCCCAAGGAGTTCCCCAAGGGCCGCCCTTTCAGCCCGGGACTTCTAGTGGACGGCACCCTCTACGTCGCCGGACAAATTGGCCAGGATCTCGCCTCCGCAAAAGTACCAGAGGAGTTCGAGGCCGAAGTACGACAGTGCCTGGACAACGTAGGCCTGATTCTGAAGGAAGCCGGGATGAGTTTCGACGATGTCGTGGCTGTACAGGTCTACCTGACCGACATCACACTGTTTCAGCGGATGAACGCGGTCTACACCACCTACTTCAAGGAACCGCGGCCGACACGGACCACCGTGGGGATCGTGAAGCTGGCGGGGCCGGCGAAAATCGAGATCACGGTAACGGCGAAGAAGTAGCTCTACTTCCCACGGGCCTTGCGGATCTCCTCGAGCCGGTCGCGTATGCGCTGCTCCAGTCCCCGGTCGCTGGGCGTGTAGAAACGCCGGCCCGCGAGCGATGGCGGCAGGCACTCCATGTCCGTCATGGCGTCCGGCTCCTTGTGCGCGTGCCGGTAGCCCTCCCCATATCCCCACTCGCGCATCGATTTCGTGACAGGGTTGCGCAGGTGCAGCGGCACGGGCTCGGCGATGCCGGAGCGCGCCGCCTCGGCGGCTGCGCCCAGCGCGGCGCAGGCGGCATCGGATTTGGGGGCGACCGAAAGATAGATCGCGGCCTGGGCCAGCGCCTGGTCGCCCTCGGGGCTGCCCATGAAGTGCACCGCCTGCATGGCCGCCACGGCCTGCTCGAGGGCGCGCGGGTCGGCCATGCCGACGTCCTCGATGGCCATGCGCATCAGCCGCCGGGCGATATAGAGGCGGTCCTCGCCGGCTTCCATCATTCGGGCCAGCCAATAGAGCGCCGCATCGGGATCGGAGGACCGCACCGATTTCTGCAGCGCCGAGATCAGGTTGAAATGCTCCTCCCCGGATTTGTCGTAGAGCAGCAGCTTGCGCTGGAGGGCGTCCTCGATGACGTGGGGAGTCAGTACACCGCCTTCGGAGGCAGCCACGGCCAGCTCCAGCAGGTTGAAGGCGGAGCGGGCATCGCCGTTGACGTACACGGCGATCTGCTCCAGCAGCTCGCGCGGCGCGCTGACGCCGCGACCGCCTAGTCCCCGGACGGAGTCGGCCAGCGCGCGTTCCAGCAGCGCCACCACCTCAGCCGGAGCCAGCGCCCGCAGCGCATACACCTTGGTGCGCGACAGCAGCGCCGAGATCACCTCGAACGACGGGTTCTCCGTGGTGGCCCCGATCAGGGTGATGTCGCCGCGCTCGACATAGGGCAGAAAGGCGTCCTGCTGCGCCTTGTTGAAGCGATGAATCTCGTCGATGAACACCACCGTGCGGCGGCCCAGGCGGCGATTGCGCTCCGCCTCCGCCATCACCAGCTTCACTTCTTTGATCCCGCTCAGCACCGCGCTGAACGGCATGAAGTCGGCGCGGCTGAGGCCGGCGATCAGCCGGGCAAGCGTGGTTTTGCCGACCCCCGGCGGGCCCCACAGAATCAGCGAGCCCAGCTCGTCGCGCTCGATCTGGATGCGCAGCGGCTTGCCCGGCCCCAGGATGTGTTCCTGCCCGACGAACTGGTCGAGCGACTCGGGCCGCATCCGCTCCGCCAGCGGCCGTGCTTTGTCGGAGACCGGCTCGAGCGGCGCGGAATCGAACAGGCTCATCGCTTGAGCATCCGCTGCCGGCTGGCCTCGTAGAGGATGATCCCGGCAGCCATGGCCGCGTTCAGCGACTCCACCCCGCGCACGGGAATGCGCAGATCCAGGGCGCCGCTGCGCAGCCGCGCGCTGACGCCGCGGGCTTCGTTGCCGATCACCAGGGCGAATCCCCGCGTCAGGTCCGCCTCGTGGAGATTCTTCTGGCCTTGTGGCTGGGCGGCGTAGAGGTCCAGGCGTTTCTGCTCCAGCGCCGCCCGCGCCAGCGTGGGGTCCAAACCGGCCACCAGGGGCATGCGGAACACCGAGCCGGCCGAGGCCCGCAGCGTTTTGGGATTGTAGGGGCTCACCGTGCCCCGCAGGAACAGCAGGCCGGTGGCGCCGAACGCCTCCGCCGCGCGCACCACGGTTCCGGCGTTGCCGGGATCCTGGACGCCGTCCAGCACCACCACCATCGCGCGGGGGCGGAACAGATTCTCCAGCGTCCACACCGGCGGCTTCACCAGCGTGATCACGCCCTGGCTGGTTTGCGTGGAGGACAGCTCGGCGAACGCCGCGTCCTCGACCACCGCCACGCGCAGCCGCAGCCCGCGCACATGGCCCTCGACGGCGGTGCGCACCGACGCCGCCGCCAGCACCGCGCGGATGCGGCATTCGCTGCGGATGGCCTCCTCCAGCAGGTGGAAGGACTCGGCGACGCAGCAGCCGTCCTCGGTGAGCGTGCCGCGCGCCACCGCCCGCCGTATGTCCTTCAGCAACGGATGGCGGATGCTGGCGATCACTTCGGTGCGGCTGGTTGTGGCCATGGTGGAATCAGCATCATAACGCAAGGAGCCAGCAGTCAGGTGTCAGCGATCAACGGTCAGCTTCTAGATCAGCGCGGTCAAAGGTCAGGCGGTAATTGATAGCTGAGAGCTGATAGCTGAGAGCTGGTAGCTGACTCCGCTACAATGAAGTAACGGGGCATGAAGAACTTCTACATCGAAACATTCGGCTGCCAGATGAACGTGCACGACTCCGAAAAGGTGATCGGCACGCTGGTGGCGCAGGGCTACGCGCCAGTGGACACGCCGGAGGCGGCCGACCTGGTGCTGTACAACACGTGCAGCATCCGCGATAAAGCCGAGCAAAAAGTCTTCAGCCGCCTCCAGCAGTTCAAGCGCGCGGCCGGCAAAGGGAAAGTCTTCGGCGTGCTCGGCTGCGTGGCGCAGCAGGAGGGCGAGAAGATCTTCGAGCGCGCCCCGCACGTCAGCCTGGTGTGCGGCTCGGCCAGCTACACGAAGCTGCCCGAGATGCTGATCCAACTGGAGTCGGGCAACCGCCGTGTCACCGGGCTCAGCCTGGACACAGAGGAAACCTTCGACACGCCCTTCACCCGGCGCGACAATCCGCATCGCGCCTACATCACCATCATCGAGGGGTGCGACAAGTCCTGCGCCTACTGCGTGGTCCCGTTTACGCGCGGGCCGGAGCGCAGCCGCACCGCCGAGAGCGTGATGGCGGAGGCGGGCGGCCTGGCCGGGCAGGGCTACACCGAGATCCAGCTTCTGGGACAAAACGTGAACAGCTACCGCGACCCTTCGCCGGCGGGCTGTGATTTCGCCACGCTGCTCCAGCGCGTGGGGGAAACCGACGGCATCCGGCGGGTGCGGTTCACCACTTCGCATCCGCGCGATTTCGTGCGCCCCATCATCGACGCCATCGACCGGAGCCCGGCGCTGTGCAACCATGTGCACCTGCCGGTGCAATCCGGCTCGGACCGCGTGCTGGCCCGCATGCAGCGGCTCTACACGCGCGACGACTACATGCGCCGCATCGAGTGGATGAAGCAGTCGCCGCGCGGCATTTCGATCACCTCCGACATCATTGTCGGCTTCCCCGGCGAGACCGAAGAGGATTTCGCACGCACGCTCGATCTGCTGGACCAGGTGGAATACGACTCGGTGTTCAGTTTCAAGTATTCGCCGCGCCCCAACACGGCCGCGCTCGGCATGGCGGACCATGTGCCGGAAGAAGAGAAAAGCCGCCGCCTGACGATTCTGCAGGAGCACCAGCGCGCCATCCAGATGCGGAGGAACGCCACGCTGGTGGGCGCCGTCGAGCAGGTGATGGTGGAGGGCTACCACGCATCCACCAACCAGTGGGTGGGGCGGACGTCGCAGAACCGCGTGCTGAACTTCACGCACCCGGCCGCTGTGGACAGCGACAACCTTCAGGGCCAGTATCTGGATGTCCTGGTCACGCGCGCGGGTCCCAACTCGCTGGCCGGTGAGGCGCTGGCCGCTTGACGCGGCTGCGGAGCGAGTAGAATAAGGGGTCGGAGGTCGCCAATGGAAGTGGAAATGAAAATTCGCGGGCTGATGATGGATCCGGTGACCAACATGCCCATCGTGATTCTGAAAGACCTGGACGGAAACATGGTCCTTCCGATCTGGGTGGGCGTGTACGAGGCCAACGCCATTGCGCTGGAGATCGAGAGAGTCAGCACGCCGCGCCCGATGACCCACGATCTCATCAAGACTCTGTTGATGGGCCTGCAGACGGGCGTGCGCAAAGTGGTGGTCAATGAGCTGAAGGAAGACACCTTCTACGCTGTCATCTGGCTGGAGAAGAACGGCGAGCTGATCTCGGTCGATAGCCGGCCCAGCGACGCCCTCGCCATCGCCCTCCGCCTGGACTGCCCCATCTACGTCGAGGACGCCGTGCTGAGCTCCTCGCGGCTCACCGCCAACCTTTCCGATAAAACCGGCAACGAAGAACTGCGCCGGTGGCTGGAGAACCTCAATGACGAGGACTTCGGCCGCTACAAGATGTAGTCCGGTGCAGCGCGTCCTGGAGCGGCTGGTCGCGGCCGGCATTGAGCTGGCGCCGGTGGCCGAGATGGACCGCCACTTTGTATTCTGCCGGGGCGGCTTGGTGTCATTAG
>Ga0247727_10019736_pt1 | contig 10408 bp, 20 predicted proteins | sample WisWelCaveWW1625_FD_202498 | JGI IMG/M metagenome (GOLD analysis project Ga0247727, IMG submission 202498) | Biofilm microbial communities from Wishing Well Cave, Virginia, United States - WW16-25 | ecosystem: Environmental > Aquatic > Deep subsurface > Groundwater > Cave microbial mat | place... | reverse complement strand
TAAAAACCTTTGAAGGAGAAAATAGAGTATGTTGAAAGGGCTTATTGGAAAGAAGATTGGCATGACCCAGATCTTCGATGAGCAAGGCGTTGCATATCCTGTGACGATCATCGAGGCTGGGCCATGTTACGTTACACAGGTCCGCAATCCGGAACGTGATGGATATGCGGCTGTCCAATTGGGGTTTGCTGAAGTTCACCCCAAAAAACTGGCGTCCGGTGAATTGGGACACTTGAAGGCGAGTCAGTTGCCTCCCATGCGCTTCCTGCGCGAATTCCGCTCCAAGGAATCCGCGACGGTGGGCGATAAATTAACCGTTGAAGTTTTTGCCGTTGGGGAACGGGTTGATGTACTCGGCACAAGCAAAGGCAAAGGTTTTGCAGGCGCAGTGAAACGCCACCATTTTAAAGGCGGGAAAAAGACGCACGGTCAGTCTGACCGCCACCGCGCGCCCGGTTCCCGTGGTGCAGGCACAACGCCGGGACGCGTGTTCAAGAATGCGCGCGGTCCTGGTCACATGGGGAATGACCGCGTCACGGTACAGGCTTTGAAGGTGGTGATGGTGGATGTTGAGCGCAACCTGCTGGGCATTCATGGCGCCGTGCCCGGGGGCAAGGGCGGCCTCGTCGTAATTAAAGAGGCGCGCAAGCAGTAGGCGCAAAGGAACTGGATAACCATGAAAGTAGACGTTTTGAGTTTGGAAGGCAAAAAACTTCGCGAGGTGGAACTTCCCGCCGCGATATTTGAAGCCCCTATTAATATGGATCTGATGCATCAGGCGTATGTGCGCCAGATGGCGAATGCGCGTCTGGGTACGCATGAGACCAAAGTTCGCGGTGAAGTCGCCGGTGGCGGCGCGAAGCCGTGGAAGCAAAAAGGAACCGGTCGTGCGCGCCAGGGTTCGCGTCGCGCGGCGCAATGGGTGGGGGGCGGTCGTATTCACACCCCGCATCCTCGCAGTTATGAACAGCGTATGCCCAAGAAAATGCGCCAGGCGGCTCTTCGTTCCGCCTTATCTGCAAAAGCCGCTGAAGCTGGCGTAGTTGTGGTGGATGACCTGAACATTTCCGAAACAAAGACTCGCGTGATGGCTCAAACATTGATCAATCTCACTGGGAACGCAACAGCGTTGTTGGTTCTGCCTCAGAAAGACCAGTCATATGAAATGGTGATGCGCTCTGTGCATAATCTTGGAGATGCAAAAGTGCTGCTGGCAAGCTATTTGAATATTCGCGATTTGTTCAGTTACGACAAACTCGTATTGCCGGTAAAAACATTGGATGCCCTTGTGGCGGCTTTAGGATAGGAGATAGAGATGATTACGATTTATGATGTCCTTCGCCGTCCGTTGGTCACTGAAAAAACAAGTTATCAATCGGGAAAGTTAAATCAATATTCGTTTATTGTCGCAGATTCAGCCACGCGCACACTCGTAAAAGATGCGGTTGAAACGCTGTACGATGTGAAAGTTGAGCGCGTGAATATCATCAATACCTCAGCCAAGCGCGGCCGCCGTCTTCGCAGTCGCCGTTTGCTTATTCGTAAATCGGGTTTTAAAAAGGCGCTCGTAACCCTGGCTGAAGGTCAGACACTTCCAATCTTCGAAGGGGTTCAGTAATGCCAGTTAAAAAATATAAACCCGTAACGCCGGGCACCCGTGGAATGACCGGTTATACCTTTGACGAAATCACGAAGTCCACGCCGGAGCGTTCGTTGCTTGTGCCGTTGCGCAAGAGCGGGGGCCGCAACGCCCATGGCCGTATCACTGTTCGTCATCGCGGCGGCGGACATCGCCGCTTCATCCGTATTGTGGATTTCAAACGCGATAAGCGCGATATTCCGGCAAAAGTTGCGGCGATTGAGTACGACCCGAACCGCACAGCCCGCCTCGCCCTCCTGCATTACGCGGATGGCGAGAAGCGCTACATCGTCGCACCGATAGATCTCAAAGTCGGCGATACAGTTATGGCTGGCGCGGGAGCCGAGATACGATCCGGCAATTCGTTGCCGATTTCGAATATCCCGGTCGGTACCCTCATCCATAATGTTGAAATCAAGGATGGCCGCGGCGGACAGTTGGTTCGATCCGCCGGTGGAGCCGCGCAGTTGCTTGCCAAAGAAGGTGATTTTGCCCAGGTGCGTATGCCTTCCGGTGAGGTTCGGCTCGTGCGCCAGACTTGTTACGCGACCATTGGACAGGTTGGTAATCTCGATCACGGGAATATCAAACTTGGCAAGGCGGGCCGCAATCGTCATCGAGGCATTCGCCCAGCCGTCCGTGGCTCAGCGATGACACCGCGCGATCATCCACATGGCGGTGGTGAGGGCCGTCAGCCGATTGGTTTGCCGGGTCCGAAAAGCCCGTGGGGTAAACCCACATTGGGGTATAAGACCCGCCGCAATAAGAAGACTGACAAGTATATTGTGCGCCGCCGCAGTAAGACGAATCGTTAATTGAGATTGAGGTAAGCATGTCACGATCATTGAAAAAGGGTCCTTTCGTAGAACCCAAACTGCTAAAAAGAATTGAAGCCATGAACCAGAAGGGCGAGAAGAAGGTATTGCGGACTTGGAGTCGGCCGAGTGTGATCTTCCCCCAGATGGTTGGACATACGATTGCCGTCCATGATGGACGCCGCCACGTCCCGATCTATATTACCGAGAATATGGTCGGCCACCGATTGGGCGAGTTCGCCCCGACGCGTACCTTCCGCGGGCACACCATCGGTGAAAAAGCAGCGCCCGCGACTGCCGCGCCAGGAAAATAAACCATGCATGACATTCAAGCACACTTACGATTTCTTCCCATGTCTGCGCAGAAAGTGCGCCTCGTTGTTGATTTAGTCCGCGGCAGGGACGCGAATGAAGCGCTCGAGATGCTCCGTTTTGTCAACAAAGCCGCGGCCCTACCTGTGCGTAAATTACTCGCATCTGCAGTTGCCAATGCCGAGGAAAATTATGGCGTAAGCCGCGACGATCTGGTCGTTGAGAAGATTTTTGCTGATGAGGCGCCAACCCGCAAATGGCGGCGTTTTGGTGCGCGCGGAAGATTCAAGCCGATCCTCCGCCGCAATTCACATATCACTGTCGTCTTGCGCGAGCGCGCGGCGTAACCGGAAATTAAGGAGAAATTATGGGTCGTAAAGTTCATCCGATTGGTATGCGCCTTGGAATTAATCAAGGCTGGCAGGGACGCTGGTTCGCCGAGGGCACGGCGTATCGCCAGCAGTTGCACCAGGATTTAGCCATTCGCAGTCTGCTTTTGGGAGTAACCTCCAAGGGCGGAGCGGCGAAGAATGCTGAGGTCCTAAAACTGCGTAAGGATTTGCCGGATACGATCAAGAATCGCAAGGCAGGAATCTCCCGCGTGGAAGTGGAACGCTACCCCGGCAAGATCAAGGTTTCGATCCACACCGCCAAGCCGGGTATTTTGATTGGCCGCAAGGGCGAAGGCGTGAAAAAGATCCGCCAGGGTCTCGAGACTCTGGTTGGCAAGAAAGTAGACCTTGATATCAAGGAGATCACTTCTCCCGATACGGACGCCATGCTTGTGGCGCACAATATTGCCGATCAACTCGAGCGCCGTATTGCCTACCGCCGCGCGATGAAACGCGCGATCCAGCAGGCGATGAAGCAGGGCGCCCAGGGAATTAAGATCATGGTGGGCGGTCGTTTGGGCGGAGCGGAAATGTCGCGCGATGTATGGCTTCGCGACGGGCGTGTTCCTCTTCAGACCCTGCGTTCCAATATTGATTTTGCCCTGTCTGAAGCCACAACGACATATGGTCAGATTGGCGTAAAAGTATGGATCTACAAAGGCGAAGCAGTTCCCGAAGTAGAAGAAAAGGTGGAGGCAACTGAAGGTGTGTACGTGAGCAAGTAGCTCAAGTGCAACAGTTGTCTTCCTTAAGAGGTAGTGATTATGTTGATGCCAAAACGTGTAAAGTGGCGCAAGCAAATGCGCGGCAGAATGAAAGGCAAAGCCCTGCGCGGCGCGGAGGTCAGTTTCGGCGATTTCGGCTTGCAGGCATTGGAACCCGGTTGGGTGACCGCGCGGCAGATCGAAGCGGCACGCAGGACCATCGTCCGCGAAATGAAGCGGCGCGGCAAGGTCTGGATCCGAATCTTCCCAGCCAAGCCATTTACCCATAAGCCCCCTGAAACTCGCATGGGTTCCGGCAAGGGCAATGTGGAATATTATGTGGCTGTGGTCAAGCCGGGCAGAATTATGTTTGAAGTAGGCGGCTTGGATTCTGCGACCGCCATACAGGCGCTCAAAAACGCCCAGTATAAGTTCTCGATCAAGACGAAGGTCGTGGCTCGCCATGAGGCAGGAGAACAGGCATGAAATATGTAAAGCCGAGTGAATTAAGAAATCTTAAACCGGGTGAGATCGAAACGAAATTATCGGATGCCCGCGAAGAATTAATGAAACTGCGTTTCCAGCAGGTGACGGGCCAGTTGACTGATACGAGCCGTCTGCGGGTTTTGAAGCGTGAAATTGCCCGCATGCAGACGATTCTGCGTGAGCAGGGGATGGCTGAAGCAGTGGAAGGTGTAGCATGAACAATCGTCGTCGTATGACTGGTGTTGTCACCAGCAATAAAATGACAAAAACCGTGGTGGTGGAGATCAAGCGCATGTTCCGCCATCCGTTGTATCGCAAGGTTGTCCATTCCAGCAAACGCTTCAAGGCGCATGATGAGATTGGCTGTCAGATTGGCGATCAGGTTCAGTTGGTCGAATCCAGGCCCCTTTCAAAAGATAAGCGCTGGGTTGTGGAAAGTATTATCAAACGCGAGATTCGCACGGCAGATACCGGTGTGGCTGACTTGAAGGTGGAGGAATAATCCATGATTCAGCACGAGTCTCGTCTCAAGGTTGCCGATAATTCCGGCGCGCGTGAATTGCTGGTCATCCACGTGCTGGGCGGTTCCACGCGCAGGTATGGCAGTATCGGTGATGTAGTGGTTGCCTCCGTGAAATCCGCGTCGCCGCAAGGCGGTGTGAAAAAAAGCGAAAAAGTGCGCGCCGTCATTGTCCGTTGTTCGAAGGAATGGCGCCGCGAAGATGGTTCCTACATTCGCTTTGACGATAATGCCGCAGTTATTTTGGATGCCGATGGGTTAAACCCCAAAGGCACTCGTATTTTTGGACCTGTTGCCAGGGAGCTTCGTGAAAAGGGTTTTATGAAAATCGTTTCGCTAGCCCCGGAAGTGCTGTAGGCAGAGGAGTATTCAGAACATGCATGTCAAGATTCGCAAAGGCGACACTGTTGAAATCATCAGCGGTCGCCTGGAAGATAAAGGCAAACGCGGCGAGGTGATCAATGTTTTGCTGGATGATCGCCGTGTTGTCGTTCAAGGTGTGAACATTCGCACCAAACATCAAAAGCAGGTGCAGACCCAGGCGGGGCGTAACATCAACCCGGGCCGCATCCAGTTTGAGGCTTCGATTGATATATCGAATGTCATGCTGGTCTGCCCGACGTGTAAAGAGACCACCCGTGTCGCCGTCCAGCGCGACCAGGATGGCGCGCGCCGTGTCTGCAAAAATTGCCAGGCGCTGATTAATTAGCCGCGGAGTAGTGAGTAATGAATAGACTGCAGGAAAAATTTAACAACGAAGTTGTCCCGGCATTGCGCAAGGCATTCGAGATGAGGAATATCATGCAAGTGCCTCGCATTGATAAAGTTGTGGTGAATATCGGCATGGGCGAGGCAATGGATAACCCCAAGGCTCTCGAATCCGCGGTATCTGACCTGACGATCATCACCGGTCAGAAGCCCGTGATGACCAAAGCCAAAAAGAGCATCGCGAACTTCAAGTTGCGCGAAGGCAGATTGATCGGGACCAAGGTAACCCTGCGCGGTGACCGCATGTGGGCATTCCTGGACCGCTTGATGAGCACAGCTCTTCCGCGTGTGCGCGATTTTCGCGGCGTATCTGCCAATGCCTTCGATGGACGCGGGAATTACACGCTCGGTTTACGCGATCAATTGATCTTCCCGGAAATCGAGTATGACAAAATTGACAAACTGCGCGGGATGGAAGTCACCATTGTGACCACCGCCAGAAACGATAACCAGGCACGCGTCATGTTGCAACTGCTTGGCATGCCGTTCAGCAAGAAGGAAGCGTAAATTATGGCAAAGAAAAGTATGCAATATCGTGAGGCTCGTCGGACTCACGCATCCCAAGTGCGGAACCGATGCGTCCGTTGCGGACGGCCACGCGGGTATATCCGCCGTTTCGGTTTGTGCAGAATCTGCTTCCGCGAGTTGGCGTTGCAGGGCAAAATCCCCGGTGTCGTCAAGGCATCCTGGTAAACGGAGTGAGGAAATAGCATGGCTATAAATGATCCAATTGCTGATATGCTGACCCGCGTCCGCAATGCCGTGATGGCTGGTCACGCGCTGGTGGCAATGCCCAGTTCAAAGCTCAAACTTGAGATCGCCAAGATTATGAAGGACGAAGGCTATCTTGAAGGGTTTGAGTTGGTGGAAGGTGAACAGGCAATTCAAAAAGTACTGCGTTTGAAAATCAAGTACGTTGGTGAGCGCCGCGCCCGCCGCCCGGTCATCACCGGTATCGAGCGCGTCAGCAAACCAGGACGCCGTATTTATACAAAGAAGCAGGAGATCCCCTGGGTGCTTTCAGGAATTGGCGTTGCCATTCTTTCCACGCCCAAGGGTGTGATGACCGGCGCTCGAGCCCGACAATTGGGCGTGGGCGGCGAGATCCTTTGTAAAGTATGGTAAAGGCAGGAGGTTTTAAGTGTCTCGTATAGGACGTTTACCAGTGGCAGTTCCGAGCGGTGTGCAGGTGAATGTACAAGGCTCGAATGTCCACGTGAAAGGACCGAAGGGCGAACTCAAACGACTGTTTTCGCCGCATATTGGCATTGCCATGGAGAATGGTCAGGTCGTTGTGACGCGCAAGTCAGACCACCCTGCCGAGCGCGCATTGCATGGCACAACCCGCGCTTTGATCGCGAACATGGTGCGCGGCGTCAGTTCTGGTTTTGAAGTTGTGCTTGAAGTGGAAGGCGTGGGTTACCGCGCCGAAATGGAAGGCAAGGTCCTGGCTTTGTATGTCGGTTACTCCCACCCGGTGAAGGTGGAGCCGCCAGCCGGTATTTCATTTGAAGTGGACCTGAAGACCCGCCAGATCAAAGTGCTTGGTTTTGACCGTGAAGTGGTTGGTCAGACCGCGGCAGAAATACGCGGCATGCGTCCGCCCGAGCCCTATCATGGCAAGGGTATTCGTTATGCCGGCGAAAAGATCCGCCGTAAAGCTGGCAAAGCCGGGAAAGGAGCCAAGTAAGCCATGACGAATAAAACTCGTTCGGTTGCCCGTTCCCGCCGTCATTTGCGGGTACGTAAAAATTTATCGGGATCAGCCCAACGTCCGCGTTTGAACGTGTACAAAAGTCTGTCCGCAATTTACGCGCAGGTGATTGATGATGGCGTGGGCCGTACGCTGGTTTCCGCATCCACCATTGACCGCGACTTGCGCGAAAAAGCAAAAGGTTTGAAGAAATCCGAACAAGCAAAACTTGTTGGTCAGGCGGTTGCCGAGCGCGCAAAAAGTAAGGGCATTCAATCGGTTGTATTTGACCGCGGCGGTTTTCGTTATGTCGGGCGCGTAAAGGCGCTGGCTGACGGCGCGCGCGAAGGCGGCTTGCAATTCTAGGTTCTTGTGGAGAAAGAAATGGCAGAAAAAGAAAAGACTCAACAACAGAATTACGAATCACAGGACCAGTTTGAGGAACGTGTGATTGAAATTGCCCGCGTCGCGAAGGTAGTGAAGGGCGGCCGTCGTTTTCAATTCCGTGTGACCGTAGTGGTTGGCGATAAGAAGGGCACGATCTCGATGGGCGTTGGCAAGGCAAACGCCGTGCCGGATGCGATGCACAAGGCTTCAGAACGCGCGCGCAAACATATGAAAGTGATAAACCTCTCAGGGACAACCATCCCGCATGAAGTGCTTGGGCGGGTGGCTGGCGCGAAAGTGATGCTCAAGCCTGCTTCCCCAGGTACAGGCGTGATCGCGGCAGGCGGTGTGCGTGCCGTACTCGAAGTGGCTGGCGTGCGCGATATCCTGACCAAATCACAAGGCAGCGCCAATGTATTGAATGTGGTTCAGGCGACATTCGATGCCCTCGAACAGTTGAAATCCCCCCAGGAAGAGGCGGCTCGACGCGGCAAGAATGTCAGCGAACTACTGCCATTCTGGGAACGGAGGAAGCAACATGCCTAAAAAGGAATCAACAGGCAAGACCCTCCTCGTGACCCTGGTGAAAAGCCCCATTGGTTATACCTGGGATCAGAAGGCGACCGCAATGGCGCTGGGCCTGCGACGTTTACACCAAACCATCGAACACAGGGACACCCCGGCATTGCGCGGGATGGTCCAGAAAATTATTCATTTAGTGAAAGTCGAAGAAGCAGGATAGGATGATGAAACTACACGATCTCGTGCCCAACCCGGGCTCCAAAAAGAATCGAAAACGCGTCGGTCGTGGTATTTCCGCGGGACAGGGTAAAACCGCCGGTCGCGGCACCAAAGGTGACGGCGCGCGCTCCGGCTCAGGCGGCAAAATCTATCGCCAGGGCGGAAACCTCCCTTTCTTTCGCCGATTGCCGTTCATGCGCGGTCAGGGATTTACGCCTCGCAACCAGGTAACTTTTAACGAGGTTAATCTGGATCAACTTGCCGAATCTTTCAAAGCCGACGCGGAAGTCACCCCCGAGGCGTTGGAGAAAGCCCGTTTGTTACGCGACCCAAGAAACCCCACGGTGATCCTCGGGCGCGGTGAAATGAACGTCGGTTTGAAGGTCCGTGTCCATCGCGTCAGCGCCAGCGCAAAAGCAAAGATCGAAAAAGCCGGCGGCAGTGTTGAATTGATCGGCTAATCAGGAATATTATTTAGAGGAAGAAACCTACATGCCTGAAAAGAAACAATCTGCCTGGCGTTTCCTGTGGAGATCACAGGACATTCGCAGGAAAATCCTAATCACACTCGGTCTGTTGATGATCTTTCGCATTGCGGCGAATATCCCCGCGCCAGGTGTGGACCGTGAAGCGCTCGCGGCGTTCTTTCAACAGGGCGGGTCGGGCGGCTTCATAGACTTTCTGAACCTGCTCTCCGGCGGTACGATATCCAACTTTTCCCTGCTCTCGATGGGTGTCTACCCGTACATTACCGCCCAAATTATTTTGCAGCTGCTCATCCCGATCATTCCTGCTTTGCAACGCCGAATGCAGGAAGATCAACGCGAAGGCCGCCGCTGGATGGAAAAGTGGACGTACTACCTCGCCGTCCCCATGGCGATGCTTTCGGCAATTGGTCAGATCAACATCTTCAATTCCATCGCGACGCAACCTGTGATCGCGTTTGGGTTCACACGAGAGTTGTGGCTGCCCTCCGTGACGACATTGATGGTGATGACCGCCGGAACGATGTTCGCGATCTGGCTCGGTGAACTGATCTCGGAGTACGGCATTCGCGGTCAGGGACTCTCGCTGGTCATTTTTGCCGGTATCGTATCTCAAATCCCTACAAACATCGCCCAACTCTGGCTGGATGAACAAAATCGTTACGTCTTGATTGCCGCGATGTTGATTGTGATCTTAATCACTGTGATCGCCATTGTGTATGTGCAACAGGGCCGCCGCAACGTCCCGATCATGTATCCTCAAAAAAGCCAGGTGTTTTACGCGATCCAACGCGGCAAGTCAGTCAAGATGCCCCAGCCGTACCTCCCGTTGATGGTCAATCTTGCGGGCATGATCCCATTGATCTTCGCGAGCGCGATCCTGCAGTTCCCCGCCATCGTTGCCAGTTATTTTGTCCGCAATGAGACGCAATGGGTAAGTGCTTTTGCGACCAGTATTACAAACTTCTTCAACGCCACCGGTACAAACTCATGGGGATACTGGTTGTTGTATTTCTTCATGGTTGTAACCTTCACCTATTTTTATACGACCGTTCTCTTTGAACAACAGAATTATGGTGAAAATCTGCGGCGTTCAGGGGCTCAGATCCCCGGTGTGCACGGGGGGGCGGCGACTCAAAAATATTTAAGCCGTATTCAAAGCCGCATTACCCTGCCGGGCGCGTTATTGTTGGGCATGGTCGCGATCATGCCGTTCCTGTTGCAATTGATCCTCCCCGCCGCCGCGAATAGCGCCGGTCTGTTCCTCGCATCCTCCTCCGGTTTGCTCATCGTGGTCGGCGTTGTCCGTGATACTTTCATGAACATCGAAGCCGAATTGAAACTGCACGGCTATCAGGAAAAACTGCTCATCAACTAGGAAGGCTCATGGCGACTTTCATCGTCCTCCTTGGTCCTCCCGGTGTGGGCAAAGGCACGCAGGCAAAAGCATTATCAGAACGAACCAG
>Ga0247727_10019735_pt1 | contig 10409 bp, 10 predicted proteins | sample WisWelCaveWW1625_FD_202498 | JGI IMG/M metagenome (GOLD analysis project Ga0247727, IMG submission 202498) | Biofilm microbial communities from Wishing Well Cave, Virginia, United States - WW16-25 | ecosystem: Environmental > Aquatic > Deep subsurface > Groundwater > Cave microbial mat | place... | reverse complement strand
TCCCTGTGCTCACCCTCGCTGCTGACGTCAATGAGGCGAGCCTTTTTATTATTATGAAGACGCAATCTGAATTCACTTGAATCCAGTTTTTTAACCTCCTTCATAAAGAAGGAAAGAAGCGTTTGCGTTGTTTGAGTTACTGTTTGCAGTGAAATGAGAGCCATTGCATTTCGTTTTGCCTTTAATTTACGTAATAACACGTAAATAGTTTCTTCCCACAACCGATACCAGGCAAAAAACTACGTACAATTACTTGCCATCCCAAAAAGATTTTATTCACGCTTAGAACTTTACCAAATTGCTTGATTCTGTTAAAACTCTTTGATGGAAATGGTTTACACCGAATTGAGCAGAAGAATAACGATGTGAATATTGTGTGGAAAACCCCACGGCAATAAACAAAGTTGATTAACAGGCGTGGAAAATCAGGTTATAAAATACCCGGAATGATGGCTTTTGTCAGCGGGTAATCTTTGAAATTAGCCCTGTACCACGCATGATGCTTGAGAGCGCGGGGTAACAGGTTAGCAGCGGTCCAGAGTGCGAATGACAATCCCGGCAGTGACCATATTGCCAGCGCCCATCCGGACCACTCGATGATTTCACCAAGATAATTCGGGCATGAAACCCATTTGAACAATCCGCCTGACGGAATTTTGTATTCGCCTTTTGCGCTGTTTTTCCGGAGATGGAAAAGTATGTTGTCTGAATTGAAATTGATGATAAAGCCGGTGATGAAAAGTGCAACTCCGGAAAGAAATCTCACATCAGTCAGCCATGAATTATCATAATCCGGCTTGAATGTTCCGAGAAAGCATCCGTTGAGAAAACCGTTCATGACGTTGAAGAATATTGCTGAAACACAAATCAACAGCGGCATCCGCTTTGACTTGCCGGGAATTCTCAGCGGGTAAATGATGCTTCGGTTGAAATAATGACCCATCCACATTCCGAAGAAAATCCAGTTGACCAAACTTTTTTCACCGCCTTGCAGGAAGAAAAACGCAAATGCCAATGGCGAAGCCGCTTCCATCATCATCCATCCAAGCGTGTTGCTGATAGTCGGTCCCCAGCCTTTACGGGTGTGCCTTCCGTATGGAGCTGTGATTTTAAACAGTAGGATGAAGATGACGAGTGAGAGAATCATCCAGGCGTAAGTGATGTTTTTGAATTCTGAAACTGACATCGCTGCTTGCCCTGTTGCTTATTGCTTGTTGGTCAAAGCCGACTGCAATTTTATTTCATTGATAAGAATCTCATCAGCCGCTTCCTGAGTCGGAATTTGCATAAAACTTCCGTTACCCTTTTCAGCCAGCTTTTTCATCATCCTGATTGCGTCTTCATCCTGACCGAAACCGACCACCGACAAGATGATATTGCTTTTCGTTTTCTCGCGCGCTAAAGCAAACACTTCATCTTTAGAATATCCCGGATTATTGAACAGCCCGTCAGTGGCGATAATGATTTGATTGTTACCCCCCGCAATAAAATTCTGCCCGGCAATTTCATAGGCGGTCTGCAAACCTTTCACGCCATTCGTTGTACCGCTGGTTTTCAAAGAATCAATCATCGGGATGATGATGTTTTTCTTATCCGCGATGGTTGGCTGCAGCAACACCGATGAAGTGGTTGAATATATGACAACGGAGATGAAATCAATTTCCCTGAGAACGCCAGCGAGATTTTTCATGGATATTTTCAGCAACGGAAGCTTGTTGGGTTTCTTCATGGAAGAAGAGACATCAATGAGAAACACGATGTTGTTGGGTGCATATTGATTTGCCGGAAGAATCGAATTGTCCTCTTTTAATGAGGGCTGAGTTGAAACCCGCTCATCCGGTTTTTCAAAAATCATAGTGTCGTTAGTTAGTTTTACCGTTTGAAATTCCTGCGGTATCGAATCAAAAATCAGCGCCAAATCATCCACCCTTTCTATTTTTGGCGCAAATCCGGGGCAGGAAATGAACGCTTTCGGGTCCAGTGAGAGAATGTTTCCCTTAACAGTGAGCTTCACCGGAACTTCACTATTGTTGGTGAACAACTCAACGCTTTTCTGAAACTCACCGATTTCAGAAGTGAAATAATAAACGAAAACCGTATCACGTTCACCCGGCTTTATTTTGTTTTTTGGAATCTCAACGAAAATATCATCGCGTTGAAAGGTAGGCAGGAATAGGGATTCCATACTTCCCAAATTTGTAAAAATGAAAAATGCCGGTGGATTGTCCATTGGTTCACCTCTCCAAAATCATAAAGCTGCGTATCGAACTTGAGATTTTGCTTCTGTGAAAAAGCGGATTGATAAAGAAGCAGGAAACACAGGATGAATTTTAATTTTTTCATTAAGACTAACAAACGAAATGATAATTGGATTGTTGCCAGTTGCCGGTTGTCTGTTTGCCCTTTGCTAATTGCCTTTTGCTCTTTGCCCTTACTTCCCCTTCCACACCGGCTTCCTCTTCTCCGCAAAAGCCTGCAAACCTTCTGCCGCATCCTCCGTTTGCAAAACCTGCTGCAACATTCCGAGAAGAAACTGATGTTGCTTGGACGGTTCAACGCTTTTCAATTCATCCCACGCTTTTAATCCGAGGCGGATGGCAGAAGGCGACAGGGTTTTGATTTCTTCAACGAGGGAGCTGATGGCATTATCTAATTCCGAAAGCTCAACAACCTGTGTTGCCAAACCGAGTTTCAATGCTTCATCAGCAGATAATGATTTCGCCCTCATGCAATAATCCAGCAACTGTCTTGCTGACATAATCAGTGCAAGGCTTGCCATCACCTGCATGGGCCAGATGCCGCGCTTCACTTCCGGCAGGCTGAACTGCACATTTTTTGAAACGATTACATGCGTGCATCCGCAAACGATGAGATGCGCTCCCGCAAAAACGTTTCCATGAACTCGTGCAATGCAGGGCTTGTGCAAATGCACGAAAGCATCTCCCAATGCAACTTGTGTTGGCGGTTCGGGAATCGTTGATTTTTTTTCTTCCGTTGCTCCGGCAAAGGCTTTCAAGTCAGCGCCCGCGCAAAACACATCTCCATTTGCTTTTATCACTACCACCCACACTTCATTGTTGTAATGAGCATAATTCAGCGCATACACAATCTCGTTCATCATCACAGGGTTCATCGCATTTTTCTTTTCGGGGCGATTAAGAGTGACAGTGAGAACATGGTCATGTTCTTCGACTATTAAGTAAGCGAAGGTTTGGGAGGGAAGATTTTTAGTTTGGTCGGAAGTGTATGTTATCATTTCACTCTTAGACATTATTTACCGTTTGAAATTTTCACAAGCATCGTTTCCGCTTCCACAAACTTCTTCGGTTCCACATAGACTTCTTCCACTACCCCATCTTCAAATGCCTCAATCGTACTTTCCATTTTCATCGAGCTGAGAATTATAAGACCGTCACCTGATTTCACCTTATCTCCCTGCTTCACTAACACTTTTACTACTTCACCCGGCATGGGCGCAGCATAGCCGCCTTTTACTTTTTCTGCTTCAGCTTCGGGGAAGCGGGGAAGTACTTTCACCACAACGCTTCCGGCTGCATCATCGTGAACATAAAGCGTGTCTCCCGATTCGGCTATGATGAATTTTTTGCGATGCCCTGCTATTTCGCAAGTGATAGATTCCATTGATGCTGAAATAATCCTTGCCATAAAATCGCGGTCATCAATTTTCATAGAGAAACCATCTTGTGTAAACCTGTACATCACATTCACGTCTATTCCATCAACAAAAAATTTTTCTTCTTGCATCCTAAAGAAATTATTCCTCCAACCGGACGGAATTAATTTCAGTGATTCTCTTTTTTCGTTTCTTTTATTCCAAAGCCACAGTGTCGCTGCGATTACAATTTCATGGAGTTGTTTTTTATCAAGAGATTTTTTGGCGGAGAGTTCGGGATGATGATTCAGGAAATGCGTGTTGAATTTCCCCGCTTCAAATTCAGGATGGTTTAAAATGTCAATCAGGAAATTTTTGTTGGAAGTGATTCCGAGCAAGGCAGTTTTCCGAAGCGCATGTTTCATCTTACGGATTGCCTCGCTGCGCGTTTCCCCCCACGTAATCACTTTCGCCATCATCGGGTCGTAATGAATATCAATTACGGAACCGCTTTCGATGCCGCTGTCATAACGTGTACAGGCGCTTTCATCGGGAATGAAGGAAAGAATTTTTCCGGTGACAGGCAGAAAATTATTGTAAGGGTCTTCCGCATACAGGCGGCACTCAATCGCATGACCGGTTTGCTTCACTTCATTTTCTTTCACCGATAGCGGCATTCCCAGCGCAACTTCAATTTGCAGCTTCACTAAATCCAATCCCGTTATCATTTCTGTTACGGGATGCTCCACTTGCAGGCGCGTGTTCACTTCGAGGAAATAGAAATTCAATTTATCATCCACAATGAACTCCACCGTTCCGGCATTGTCATACTTGATTGCCTTAGCAGCTTTCAGCGCAGCGGCTGACATCTTATCGCGCAAAGCAGGAGTTATCACGGGCGAAGGGGATTCTTCAATTATTTTTTGATAACGCCTTTGAATGGAACATTCTCTTTCAAACAGATGAATCACGTTGCCGTGCTTGTCACCCATGATTTGAAATTCGATATGGCGCGCGCTGTCAAAATATTTTTCTATCAGCAGTGTGTCATCACCAAAGGCATTTTGCGCTTCGCGTTTAGCGCCTTCAATATCTTTCTCCAATGTCTTTTCCTCACGCACAATCCGCATCCCTTTACCACCGCCACCGGCTGATGCTTTCAGCAAAACCGGAAATCCAATTTTAATTGCCTCCTTCTTCAGCATTGCAACCGACTGGTCTTTTCCATCATAACCCGGCACAACAGGCACATCATGTTTGAGCATGATTTCCTTTGCGCGGATTTTATCGCCCATCGCCTCAATTGCCTTATGATGCGGACCAACGAAAATGATTCCTTCTTTTTCACATCTTTCAGCGAACGATTCATTTTCCGAGAGGAAACCGTATCCGGGATGGATGGCATCAGCTCCGGTGCGCTTTGCGGCTTCTATGATTTTATCTTGGAGGAGATAAGATTCAGATGCAGCAAAACCACCAAGTGAAATTGCCTCATCTGCGTATTTTACAAAGAGTGAATTGCGGTCAGCTTCTGAAAAAACTGCGACCGTGCTAACTCCCATTTTTCTGCAAGTGCGAAAGACACGAATCGCAATCTCCCCGCGATTTGCTACTAATAACTTATTGATTGCGCTCAATGTAATTTGAGTTTAACTGATTGGAATTTAAGAACGGTAAAGTTTCAGATTGGGAATGTACCTAAAGTCCTTAATGTTGAAGGTAAAACGTTCAAGATTCGTTACCATCGCTGTTGAGGCAATCAGGCTATCCGGCAAGGAGAGACCATGACTTAACCTGCATGATTGCAGCAAATCAAAGGAAAGTAACGTGATTTCATTGTTGATAAGCGCGATGTTAAACCTGCTTAATTTTTTTGTGATTCTTTTCATGTCCGACTTGTTGACTGCGCCAATCATCAGTTCCATTTTTGTGACTGCGGAAATCACTACGTTGTCGAGTTCGACATTTTTTTCAAGCTCCGATTTAGCAGAGGCATGACGCGGATGCGATTTGTCCCAATAATCTATCATCACATCGGTGTCGCAGATTATTTTGCTCTTCGCCATGCGTCAGCCCTAAGCCGTTTGGAATTGATTTTTTTGCCCGTGAAGATATTTGTAAGGGAAGAAACATCTACCGAACTGTCGGCCGGGATAATGGTTACGCCATTCAGGGTAATCGTTTTGTGCAAGGCTTTTTTTCTCCGCTTTGTTATAGAGTGAGCAATCCTTTCCCTCTCTTCTTCTGGCATTGCGTTGATGAGTTGAATGAGCGCCTCTGTTACTTTGTCGCTTTCTCTTAACATGAGGTAAAATTTGCACTAAGATAGCGAATCGGAAGAGAAGATTATCTGCTACGCATCATACGTGCCACAACTCACATTCTGAAAACCCCAAACTCTCCCGTTCCCTTCACCTTCTGCTGATTTACTACCGCCAAGCACATTCCCAAATAAGTTCTTGTCTCGCGCGGGTCAATCACGCCATCGTCCCAGAGATTGCCGGTGGAATACCATGCAGTTGATTTTTTTTCCACATCCTGCATCATGTATTCGCGCATCTGCTTTCCCTGCTCGGCATCGTAAGGAATTCCCGCAGTTTCTGCCGCTTGCCGTTGAATAATTTCCATTACGCCAGATAATTGCTCCGAACCCATCACGGCAATTCTTGAATTAGGCCACGAGAACAGAAACCTCGGCTGATAAGCCTTTCCGCTCATTGCATAATTTCCTGCTCCATAGGATGCGCCCATCATAATCGTAATCGCAGGAACGGTGCTGTTGGAAACAGCATTAATCAGTTTCGCTCCGTGCTTGATGATTCCGCCTTCCTCATATTTTTTTCCGACCATGAAGCCGGTGATATTTTGCAGGTAGAGCAATGGCGTATCATTTCGGTTGCACAACTGTATGAAGTGGGAACCTTTCTCTGCCGACTCCGAAAACAATACTCCATTGTTGGCAAGAATACCCACTGGGTAGCCATGGATTTTTGCAAAACCCGTAATTAATGTCGGACCGTATTCCGGTTTGAATTCAGAAAATTCGGAACCATCAACGATGCGAGCGACAATCTCACGCGCGTCAAAAGCAATCTTTACATCCGGGCTGACGATGCCGAGAATTTCATCAGGATTATAACGCGGTTCTTTCGCCATATCCGCAGGAACGAAAGCATCTTCCGGCTCTTTTAAGAACGACATGATTTCACGCGCAAGGCGGATTCCATCCAACTCATCCTGCGCGAGATAATCAGAAACTCCTGAAACGCGGCTGTGCATCTCTGCACCTCCAAGGCTTTCATCATCAGTAACTTCATTGGTTGCCATTTTCACCAGCGGAGGACCGGCAAGAAAAACTTTCGCAGCCTTTTTCACCATCACCACATAATCAGACATACCCGGAACGTAAGCTCCGCCTGCCGTTGCATTGCCGAACACTACGCTGATTGTAGTCAGCCCTGCTTTTGAGCGTCTGGTGATTTCGCGAAAACTGATTCCTCCGAAGTTGAAAATCTTTTCCTGTTCGGGGAGATTCGCTCCGGCTGACTCGACAAGATTGATAATCGGAAGTTTATTTTCTCTCGCAATTTCGCCTGTCCGCAATCCTTTTTGCAGCGTGGCATAATCAATTGCACCACCTTTTTTGGTGCCGACATTCGAACCAATTATGCACAGCTTTCCGCTCACCAATCCGATGCCTGACACGACTGTTCCTCCCGCGCCAAATCCATCCATACCCAAACCGGCAAGCGGCAAGAGTTCCAGGAAGGGGCTGTCTTTGTCTAATAATAACTCGATTCTGTCACGGGCAGAAAATTTTCCGGCTTCTTTCGCTCTTTTGATATGCTTCTCCGAACCCTGTGATAAACTCTCCTGCATCTTCTTTTGCAACTCATCAATGAGTGCAGTCATTTTTTGATAGTTCTCTTTGAAAGACTTGGATTGCGGATTGACTTTTGACTTAATCGGACGCATGATGTAAAGTGTCCGCTAAATTAAAGATTTTGGTAAGCGAAAGATGTTGGAAGGAAAATAAAGATAGAACTAATGGGAGCCTGTTAGAAATTCATGGTGAGGCTGCCGCCCAACCCCTGGCTGCGGAAAGGGTCAATTCTGAGGGAGAATTTATCTTTCTTTTCAAACTCCAATAATCCGGTTGCCTTCAAGCCCCTGTTGATTCTTGCAGCGCGCACAGGCGCATCAATCATGGACCAGAGGCGCGTACCCACCCACACGGTCGCACCTACTGCCAAAGCCGGACGCCCGCGATTATTGTAGTTATCACAAACATAGTTACCGTTGTAATCATAGTAACAATCGTTATAATAAACGGTCGCTCCAACTGCGGTTGTAATTACGCTTGCAACCCAAAGCCCCGTCATGGCTCCACCTTTTGCGTGCTCGTGATTGTAATACTGCCCTCCACCGGGTAATAAGAAAGAAAAGAGAAACGCCAATCCGGGAGAGCGGTATTTAGTCCCCACCACCCGCCTGTCATTTGAATTAGCGTTAACGGGCTGCGACATATCCGCCATCACATCTTTTGTTCCGTTCTCATATTTTATCATAAAGACATCCTGCCTTCCGATAGTGTAAACTGGTCCGTTCTGATTGTCAAAACGGATATACTTGATTTCGGAAGGAGTCACTTCCTTCACCTTTGCCTGAACTTCGTCTCCGTTTTTAAAAACGATGACGTCCTGAGCGGAAATAATTTTTGCCGAAACAATAAAGCCGATTAGTAGAAGAAGTCGAAGTTTCATGGATTTTAATTTTTGTAAAGAAACGCAAGATTTCTTTTTTTATTGATGACTAAAATCAATCCATAGTTGCATTACTTCATCCCGAACCAAGGAGCTGCACTGAGGTCGTTCAGAAATAAATCCCGGTCGTCTTTTTCTGAAATCTCCTCCCCGGCTTTTCGTGCAAGCTCAAGGTATTTCCTGCATTCAACCGGAAGGTTATTGAGCGCGCTGGCTCTTGACATAGATTCAAACGCATAAGCAAGGTCAAAATCTTTGAAATCATTTTTTTCGGTGAGGGCAAGGCAGCGTTTTGCGTGATGCATTGCCTTAGCTCCGTCTTGCATCACCGTGTAAACCCTGGCCAGCATCCACTCCCCGCGCTGTTCGTTCAGCGGAGTTCCTGCTTGCAGCCAATGGTAAAGGGAAGCGTGGGCAAGATGAATCATCAGGTCATTCTCATCGCTGGTCCTCTCTTGCTTTTCGAACAAAGTCCAGATTTTGTTGAAGCAATCCACTGCGAATTTCCTGTGAGCAACGGCTTCGTTAATGATGATGGGTTCGCTCATGGTTTTTGAATTTCTCTTTTTCAGTTATCGCCTCACCTAAATCCTCTCCAAAGGAGAGGACTTTAAAAGCAAAAATGCCCGGACTCCCTCTCTTTTGGAGAGGGGCGGGGTGAGGCTAAAGCGTTCCCCTCAACTCCTGCTCATGCTCAATCGCTTCAAACAACGCTTTGAAATTTCCCTTGCCGAACGACTTGGCTCCCTTGCGCTGGATGATTTCATAAAAAACTGTCGGGCGGTCTTCAACAGGCTTTGTAAAAATTTGCAACAGGTAACCCTCCTCATCGCGGTCAACGAGAATGTTCAGTTTTTTCACGGCTTCAATATTCTCATCAATCTTTCCGCATCGTTTCGTGACAGTTTCGTAATAATTGTCGGGAACATAAAGGAATTCAACGCCTCTTCTTCTTAATTCAGTAACAGTTGAAAGAATGTCGTCTGTTGCAAGCGCGATGTGCTGCACGCCCGCCCCGCGATAAAAATCAAGGTACTCCTCAATTTGCGATTTCTTTTTTCCGTGAGCAGGCTCGTTGATGGGGAATTTTATTCTGCCGTTTCCGTTGGACATCACTTTGCTCATCAGCGCGGTGTATTCGGTAGAGATATCCTTGTCGTCAAATGACACTAACTGCGTAAAGCCCATCACGTTTTTGTAAAAATCAACCCACTGGTTCATTTTTCCCAGTTCCACGTTTCCCACCATGTGGTCAATGAATTTCAAGCCGACCGGCTCGGTCTTGAAGGCTGCATTCCATTTTTTGTACCCGGGAAGAAAAATTCCTTTGTAATCTTTTCTTTCAACAAAAATGTGCACCGTTTCACCATAGGTGTGGATGCCTGACTTAACGACCAGTCCGTTTTCATCCTTTTCAACCTTCGGTTCGAAATAAGGAGTCGCGCCACGTTTCACCGTTTCCTGAAATGCATTCCTCGCATCATCCACCCACAACGCAATCACCTTCACACCATCGCCATGCTTTTGATGATGGCGGGCAATGTCGCTGTCAGGCTCAAGCGTGGTGGTAAGCACTAAAGTGATTTTATCCTGCCTGAGGACATAGGAAGTCTTCTTCTTGTCGCCCGTTTCAAGTCCGCAATATGCAAGTGGCTGAAACCCGAATGCGTTGCAATAGTAATAGGCTGACTGTTTTGCGTTGCCGACATAGAATTCAACGTAGTCGGTACCGTTCAACGGAAGGAAGTCTGGATTCGTTGATGAATGGACTAGCGGATGTGTTGATGAGCCGATTAGCGAATTAGCGGATGACTTTTCAGCTACGTTGTCGTTTTTCATGCTTGAAATAATTTATTGATTAGCGAATCGGTCTGGATTTGTTGATGAGTTGATTAGCGGATTAACGGATGATCTTTTAGCCGATGAAATGATTTTGTTCAGGATTTTGCGAATTGAACTCAAAGATGCTATCAATCCAACGGGCTTGGGGTAACTTTCGGCATTTTCACAAAGCTCAATCCAATACTCTGTCT
>Ga0247727_10019734_pt1 | contig 10409 bp, 7 predicted proteins | sample WisWelCaveWW1625_FD_202498 | JGI IMG/M metagenome (GOLD analysis project Ga0247727, IMG submission 202498) | Biofilm microbial communities from Wishing Well Cave, Virginia, United States - WW16-25 | ecosystem: Environmental > Aquatic > Deep subsurface > Groundwater > Cave microbial mat | place... | reverse complement strand
GGTGTACGCCGAGAACCTTTCCGGACAGGCGATCCTCGCCGCGCTCCGTCAGCGCCGCGCCTGGGTGAGCATGGGACCGCGCGTGACGTTCCGCGCGCGTTTGAATGGGACGACGTATGAAATCGGCGATGACCTCGGCCAGCCGGGTGGGGCGCTTGAGTTGACAGCGACGGTCTCGGAGTGCGCCTCGCCTGCCTCGGCCCAGATCGTGCGCAATGGGGCGGTGATCGCAGAGGCGGAGGCGGCGAACGGGCAGGCTGAACTGCGCTTCACCACCGCGCTCGATCCAACTCAGCCCGCGTGGTATCGCTTCGACGTGTATGATCAAGATGGCCTGATGCTGGCGATCACCAATCCGATCTACGCTGGCCCGCGCCGCGCCCCGACGCGCAAGACGTTTGGGCAATTTGATTCAAGGTGAGGCTCTATGCACGCTCTCACCTCTCTCAACCGCGATCAACGCCTCCTCGCCCTCAGCTTTTTGCTGTGGGGCGTGGGGATGTCCCTATTCTTCTACATTCAACCGCTGTACATTGCGGAACTGGGCGCAACGCCGGAGCAGATCGGCTATGTGCTCAGCTTGAGCGGCGTCGTGGTGACGGCGCTGTATATCCCGATGGGGGGGTGGGCGGATCGCCACGGGCGCAAGCCGGTGATGATCGCGGGCTGGAGCCTGGGCGTGGTTGCGGCGTTGGGCATGGCGCTGGCCCCCGACTGGCGCTGGCTCATCCCCGCGCAGATCGTGTACTGGCTGGCGAACTTCTCCATGCCCGCCGCCAACGGCCACATCGCCGCCAGCGTGCGGCCTGACCAGGCCGGCCGGATATTTTCGATCATCTGGGGCTTTAGCTCGGTGGGAAGCGTTGTCTCGCCTGCCCTCGGCGGCTGGATCGGCGATCAGTTCGGCTTGCGGACGGTGTATGGGTGCGGCGCGATCATGTTCGGCCTGTCCACGTTGATGTTGGTCTTTCTCCGCGATCAACCGATTGAGCCGCATCGCCCCGCGCTCGCGTCCGCGCCGAGGCGCTTGCTCTTCAACCCGGCCTTCATCAGCCAGATCGTTCTGGCCCTGTTGATCTTCTTCGCCATCGATCTCGGCCAGGTGCTCACGCCCAAGTTCATGCAGGATGTGCGCGGCCTGAGCCTGACCCAGATCGGCTGGCTGGGGACGATCAGCGCCGCCGGGATCGTGGTCTTCGTGTTTTTGTTCGGCCAACTGCCCACCGGCCGCCCGTGGGCGGTGTTCCTGTGCCAGGTGATGACCGTCAGCGCGGTGGGCCTGTGGCTCGTTTCGCCTGTGCCGGCCGTCATCGGCTTGGCGTATTTCATTCACGGCAGTGATCGCGTCGTCCGGCCCAGCCTGTTGGGGCGGCTGTCGCGGAGCCTCGACGCCTCGACGATGAGCCTGGGCTATGGCTTTTACGAGACGGCTCTGCGCCTGGGCCTGGCGATCTCGCCTTACGTGGCCGGCCGGCTTTACACGCAAAACCCGACGTGGCCGATGTACGCCAGTATCGCGGGATTAGCGGTCGCAATGACTTTGACGTGGTTTGTGCCGACTATCGCCCGCCAATCCACACGTTTGGTTTCATCCTCGCGCGCAGACCTGACAGGTCTCTAAAGACCTGTCAGGTCTGTGCGCTTACGTGGGAGTGCTATGGTCTTCAACGTTCGTGACAAAGCTTTACGCCTCAAAACTGATTACCCGCGCCCGATCCGCGTGATCGAGCACGTCTGGATACCGATGTCCGATGGCGCGCGGCTGGCCGCCCGCCTCTGGCTCCCGCAGGACGCCGAGCAGAATCCGGCGCCCGCGATCCTCGAATACATCCCCTATCGCAAGAACGACTTTACCGCCCTGCGCGACTCGATCCGCCACCCCTGGTTTGCCGGGCACGGCTACGCCAGCGTGCGCGTGGATATGCGCGGCAGTGGCGACTCGGACGGCATCCTATACGATGAATATCTGAAGCAGGAGCACGACGACGCGCTTGAGGTGCTGGCCTGGCTGGAGAAGCAACCGTGGTGCACCGGCGCGGTCGGCATCATCGGCAAATCGTGGGGCGGCTTCAACGGATTGCAAATCGCCGCGCGCCGCCCGCCGCAACTCAAGTGCCTCATCACGCTGTGCTCCACCGACGACCGCTACGCCGACGACGTGCATTACATGGGCGGCTGTCTCCTGGCCTCCGATATGCTCTGGTGGGCGTCCATCATGCTGGCCTACAACGCGCGCCCGCCCGATCCCAAATTCGTGGGCGACCGCTGGCGCGAGATGTGGCGGGAGCGTTTGGAGAAGACGCCGCCCTTTGTGGAAGCCTGGATGACGCACCAGCGGCGCGATGCGTTCTGGAAGCATGGCTCGGTGTGTGAGAACTTCGCGGACATCGAGTGCCCGGTCTTCGCGGTGGGCGGCTGGGCGGATGGGTACACCAATGCCATCCCGCGCCTGCTGGAGGGGCTGACGTGCCCGAAGCTTGGCCTGATCGGGCCGTGGGCGCACGAGTATCCCGAAGTGGCCGTGCCCGGCCCGCCGATTGGCTTCCTACAAGAATGCCTGCGCTGGTGGGATCACTGGCTCAAAGGCGCGGACACCGGCATTATGCAAGAGCCGATGCTCCGCGCGTGGATGCAAAACAGCGAACCGCCTGCCTCGCACGCTACCATGCGCGCCGGGCGGTGGGTCGCGGAAGCCGGGTGGCCGTCGCCGCGCATCACGCCGCAGGTGTATGGGCTGGCGGATGGAAGACTGACGGATCAGAAATCGAAGGCGTCCCCGTCTTCAGTCTTGAGTATTCAGACTCACGGCTTGTACGGCGGCGTGTGGTGTCCCTTCGGCGCAGAGGGCGATTTGCCCTCTGATCAACGCCCGGAGGATGCGCTGGCGCTGTGCTTTGACTCCGCGCCGCTGGCGGAAGCCACCGATTATCTCGGCTTCCCGGAAGTCACGCTCACGTTGAGCGCGGATCGGCCCAATGCGTTGGCGGCGGTGCGTCTGTGCGCTGTTGCGGCGGATGGCGCGTCAACGCTGGTCAGCGCCGGCCTGCTCAATCTCACGCACCGCGACAGCCACGAATTTCCGACGCCGCTGGAGCCAGGCAAACCGTACACCGTAACGGTGCGGCTGAATGCGATTGGGTATGCCCTGCCGGCCGGTCATCGCTGGCGCGCCGCCATCTCGCCGACCTATTGGCCGCGCGCCTGGCCCTCGCCACAGCCGGTGACGTTGACGCTCCACGCTGGAGAGTTGCGCCTGCCGGCGCGGAGCGGCCCGCCGCGCGCCGAGGATAGCGCCGTGACATTCGAGCCAGCCGAGATCGCGCCGCCGATGGCGCAAGATGTTCTGCGGACCGATAAACGCACGCGCATCATTGAGCGTGACCTGATCAGCGGCGTCACCACGCTGGTGGATGAATCGGACGAGGGCCATCGCCGTTTACTGCCGGACGGCATCGAATACGCCACCACCGGCCAGGAGACCTTCACGATTGTAGATGGCGATCCGCTCTCGGCCAGCGTCCGCTCGGAGCGCCGGATTGAGCTGGGGCGCGGCGAATGGCGCACGCGGGTGGAGACGATCAGCACCCTGACGGCGGACGCGGAGAATTTTCACGTCACTAACACGGTGAACGCATACGAGGGGAGTACGCGTGTCTTTGTCAGGAGCCGCGAGTTCAAGGTGCGGCGAGATTGGGTTTAGCCGGTCGTTTCCAACGACCGGCGCTGGCTAAGACCCGCATCACCCGCTCGCTCACAGCCGAAGAGTGCCAGCAGTATTTGCACGCGGAGGCGTGCCCGGGGAGAGGCCACTGAGGAGGCTGAGGGCGCTGACGACCGAACTCAACGCGGTCGCTGATTGCGTTTTTTGGCATTGCTGTCAACGAATGCCAAACGAATAATCGAATGCTTCGCCAACTGCCGGAGCCCACTCAATTATTCGTTTCCTATTCGTTGACAGAAACACAACCCGTTGCGGCAGCACTGCGGAGCGTTACGGCCTGGCTAACCGGGTCACGCCGCCGGAGCAAGTCCCTGCCCGTGGCGCGCGAGTGGGCCGCCCGGCTCGCGCACAGGCCAACCCACGCCATCGGCATGACCAAGACGCTGGTGAACACCGAGTGGACTATGGATGTGGTGAGCGCGGTGGAAGCCGAGGCGCAGGCCCAGGCGCTGATGATGCTGGGCGCAGACCACCGCGCGTTCTACCAGGCGTTCAAAGAGAAACGCCAGCCGGAGTTTAGGGGGAAGTAGACGGTTGCAAGCGCGCTTCAGTCAGCCGTCATCTTCAAAAACACGTCTACGACTTGCGGATCGAAGTGGGTTCCGGCCAGGGAGCGGATGTGCTCGCGGACTTGCGCCTCCGGCCAGCCTTGCCGGTAGGGGCGGTCCGACCGCATAGCATCCCACACGTCGGCCACGGCAAAGATGCGCGCCGCCAGCGGGATTTCTTCGCCCTTCAATCCGTGGGGATAGCCCGTGCCATCCCATTTTTCGTGATGAGAGTGCGGGATGTCCAGCGCCGGGCGCAGGTACGTGATGGGCGCGAGCATTTGATAGGCGTAGCCGGGGTGCCGCCGCATAATCGTCCACTCTTCTTCGGTGAGCGGGCCGGGCTTGAGCAGAATGCTGTCGGGGATGCCCATCTTGCCGATGTCGTGCAGTAACGCGCCGCGATACAGCGGCGTCAACTGATCGTCAGTCAAACCCATCGCGCAGGCGAGTTTCATCGTCATCTCCGTCACACGCTGGGTATGGCCCTCGGTCTCCTTGTCCCGCAGGTCGAGGGCCCGCGACCACCCCTCAATTGTGGCGTCGTAGGCCAGGGTCAGTTCCACATTGGAGCGTTACAAGTTCTCAAACAGCGTCGCGTTGTCAATGGCGATGGCCGCCTGGCCGGCCAGGGTCTCCAGAAAATCCAGCCACTCCGGGTCAGGCGTCAGCGGGGCGCGCTGGAAGACTTCGAGCACACCGTTGACCTGCCCCTTGGCGATGAGCGGCACGGCGTAGTAAGCGATGAAATCTTCGCCGCCTACCCGATGGGCCGGGACAAAGAGTTCTTCGGCCTTCGGCAGGTTGGGGACGTGAATGCGCCGCCGTTCGAGCGCGGCGCGGCCGGCCGGCCCCTCGCCCACGCGCGCGCCGGAGCGCTCGCGGGCCGGATGGCGGAAGCCGCACTCGGCGATGTATTCCAGCCTTCGAGTGTGCGGCCCGAGCAACGACACGGCGGCGGCGTCCACGCCCAGGTGGAGGAGGGCTTCGTCGAGGAACACACTCAGGATGGCGCGCAGGTCGAGGTTGGCCGTGATCACCCTGTCAATTGAATGCAAGGCCCCCAGGCGCCGCAGACGTTGCCCGGTCTGCTCGTGCAAGGCCGCGCGATGCAGGGCGTTGGCGGCGATGTCGCCGATGGCGGTCAGCAGACGCAGTTCGTCGGCGCTGATGGCGTTTTGCCGGGCCGCCCACAATACGCCGATGGCTTGCCCCTGGGCGATGAGCGGGACGCCGGCCAGGGCCTGAGGTTCTGCGAAATCTTTGGGCCAGGCCCGGCGCGGATCGGTTTCAACTGCGTTGTTCAAGTACGGCTGTCCGGTCGCGATGACATGCCCGGTCAGCCCGACGCCGGGGAGCAGGCGATGGCCGGTGAGAGACGCCGCCACGCCGCGCACCAGTTCAGTCCAGGCTTCCCCCGTGATCGGGTCGCGCGTCATCAGCCACGCGCTGTCGGCTTTCAGCAGGCCGAGGACTTGATCGAGGAGGACCGGCAACATCTCCGCCCGGGTTTGGGCCGTGCGCAACGCCGCCGCCACGGTGACGATCACCTCTCGCTCCAGTTCGCGTTGTTTGCGTTCGGTGATGTCGTGCCCGACGCCAATGATGAGACCGTCCGGGCCGCGCGCATCCTGCCAGAGCATCCAGCGCGGCGCACCCGTTCGGTGTTTCACCTGCTTCTCGTATGGCGCGTCGTCGAGCGTGAGTTCCCCGCGGGCCAGGCGCGCCAGGCGGCCTTTCTTCAGTTCTCGCTCCTCTGGATCCAGCCCGCTGATCTGCCACCAACCCTCCCCCAGGAGATCAGGCGGTTCGTATCCCAGGACGGTGTTCGCCGACGGGCTGGCATAGATAATCTGCCCCTGCTCGTCGGCGACGAGGATCAAGGAGGCCACCCGCTGGAGAATCTCGTCAGACAGACGCAATCTGGCTTCGGCTCGTTTTTGCGCCGTGACATCCAACATGATGCCGCGCAGCGTGACGCGCTGGTCAGCCTCGACCGTGACGGTGACAATATCCCTCAACCAAACGAGGCGCCCGTCGGCGGCGACCATCCGGTATTCAAACTCGTGTGGTCGGCGCTCGGCGGCGGCGGTGACACAAAAGTCAACCGCCCAGGCCCGGTCGTCGGCGTAAACGTGGTCGGCCCAGAAAGACGGCTCGGTGATCCAGCGTTCGACCGGGTAGCCCAGCAGGCGCTCGGCCTGCCGGCTGACAAATGAAAATTTGAGGGTGTGCGCATCCGCTTCCCAGACAATCCCATCTACGGAGTTGACCAGGGCTTCGTAATTCTGCTGCGATTCGCACAGCGTCGCCTCCGCCTGCCGGCGCTCCCGGCGCACGGCGGCTTCGCGCAGTTCACGCTCAATGGCCGGGATCAGCCGGGCCAGATCAGCCTTGAGAACGTAGTCATGCGCGCCGGCACGCATCGCCGTGATCGCGACCGCTTCGGAAATACGGCCCGAGACGATGATGAACGGCAGGTCGAGTTTATATTCCTGCAACACCGCCAGTGCGGCCGGTGCGCTAAAACACGGCAGGGTGTGATCGGAGAGGACGAGATCCCAGCCTGACCGTTCCAGGGCGGCGCGCATGGCCGCGGGCGTGTCCACCCGCTCCCAGGCGGGGGAGTAGCCGCCCCGCCGCAGTCTGGTCAGCAATAGCTCGGTGTCGTCTTCCGAGTCTTCGATGATGAGCACGCGCAATGGCGCGCCCACCGATTGCTTGTTCAAGCCGTTCGGGTGAGGGTCGGTTTCGGAAAGCGGGCAGTTGGCCCCGGCCAAAGTCGTCGGTTGCATCAGTCAATCCTTGGGTATAAGTATGTGCGAGCGCCCTTTGCGCCGCCTAACAAAAGGCTGGCCCAACTTTCCAGGAACCTTCCAAAACAGGCTCCACTGGGTTCAACGAGAAAGGCGTACACGGACCCTTGCACCGCCCGCAAGGGCAGGTGTGACACGGATTGGGCGGATTTCACGGATTTTTCAAAGATGCTCTGTGAAATCCGTGTTCGTCCGCGCCATCCGCGTACCCGCGTACCCGCGAAGCGTCCCGCCAAAGCCGGGAGACCCCCAAAACAAAAAGGCCGCGCCTCCATTGGGAGCGCGGCTCGTCGAAGAATGCGGTGATTATTCACATCTTGATTTCGCGGCCTGTAGGGACGTTGCATGCAACGTCCCTACTGTCGAAAAGGTCAGGTTTGAGGGACGCCATCCGGCAAGATCGCGCCTTCCAGTGAACGGGCCTGCGCTAACTGTTGATCGGTCACCCTGGCCTGGCTCAGGTTAGCCCCGGCCAGGTTGGCGTCGCGCAGGTCTGCCTGGGTGAGATCACTGTGAGACAGATTGGCCGCCGTCAAGTCGGCCTTGCTCAGGTTCGCCCCCACCAGATACGCCCAGGTCAGAGTCGCCCCGGTCAGATCGGCCCGGTTCAATTGCGCTTCCGCCAGATCGGCCCCGCTCAGGTCGGCTCTAACCAGTTTAGCGCCGAGCAGGCGCGCGCCGTTCAGGAAAGCCGCGTTCAGTTTCGCGCCGGTCAAATTGGCGGCGCTTAGATTAGCGCCGGCGAGGTTGGCGACGTTTAAGTCAGCCTCCGTGAGCGTGACCTTGCGCAGATTGGCCTGGCTGAGGTTGGCCGCGATCAGGATGGCCTGATGCAAGGTCGCGTCCTCCACTTGCGCCTGGTTCAGATTCGCCCGGCTCAGGTTAGCGCCCAGCAAATGCGCCCAGGTCAGGTTGGCCTCCTGCAGGACAGCTTCCGTCAGATCCACCCCGGTCAGATCAGCCGCCCGGAGAGTGGCCCGAGTCAAGTTCGCGCTTACCAGATTGGCGCCGCTCATAAAAGCCCCGCTCAAGTTGGCTTCGACGAGCTGGGCCCGGGCCAGGTTGGACATGGCCAGGTTGGCCCCCGCGAGATTGGCGCAGGTCAAATTCGACTGCGCCAGGTTGACCTCGGTCAGGAAGGCTTCTTGTAAATCCGCGCCGGTCAGGTCGGCCAGGGGCAGGAAGGCGCCGCTCATCAAGACCTTCGTCAACTTGGCCCCGGCCAGCTTCGCCAGCGACAGGTTGACTCCGAGCAGTTCGGCCTCGGTCAGATCGGCCTCGGTCAAATCGGCCATTGTCATATCGGCAATGGTGAGATCGGCCTGCGCCAGGTTGGCATGGCTCAGGTAGCCGCCCGGTTCAATCCGATAATTCCCGTGAAACATTGAGCCTTCCTTTTCTGACCTCACCCCCCGCCCGCTTCGCGCGCTCAGAAGACGCGAAGCGGGCCAGGGGTGAGGGGTTCCGGTCAATCTTACGTCTCAGGCCGCGGTGGGTAGTTTTCGCAAATCGGCCTTCTCCTGCGCGTTCAGCACCTGGCCCAGATCGAGCAGGATGATCAGGCGCTCGCCGAGCTTGGCGATGCCCTTGAGAAAGGCCGAGTCCATCGTCGTCACGATGGGTGACGGCGGCTCGACGTCGTCCGGGTTGACGCGCAGGACTTCGCTGACCCCGTCCACCACGATGCCGACGGTCGCGCCGTTCATCTCGACGACCACGATGCGGGTGTCTTTGGTGGCCTCGCCCGGCGGCAGGCCGAAGCGCTTGCGCAGATCAATCACTGGCAGGACCTTGCCGCGCAGGTTGGTGACGCCTTCGACGAAGTGCGGGGCATGGGGCAGGGCAGTGATGGTCTGTAATTTGATGATGCCTTCGACGGCGGCGATGTCCACCCCGTAGTGCTCGTTGGCTAAATCGAAAACAACCAGTTGGTTTTCCATGTGTGTTCTCCAGAGAGGTTCCGGCGGAACGTCTCTGCTATTTGCCGTTAGCCAGCGGCAGGTCCTGGTAGCGATGCCCATTCCCAGGGGCCGCTTTCACGGCCTTCGCGGGCGGCGCGGGCCGTTTGGTTTCCAGCGCAGCGGCTCGCTCATCGCCCAGCTTGAATTGCGCCACCAACGTCTGCAGGGCTTGCGCCATCTCAGTCAGCGATTGCGCACTGGCGGTCACTTCTTCCACCTGGGCCGTCATCTCTTCCGTGCTGGCGCTCACTTCTTCCACCGAGGCGCTGTTCTCTTCGCTCACGCTGGCAATGTTTTCGATGGACTGCGTCACCTCCCCACTGCTGGCCGCCATCTCTTCCGTCGAAGCCGTGTTCTCTTCCACCACTGCGCTCACCCGATCCATCGCGTTCACCAGTTCATTGGAGGCCGCGCCCATCTGCTGGGCCGCCGCCGCGATCTCTTCCACCTGGCGGTTCACCATCTCAGACGCCGAGAGGATGTCGCCCAACGCGCGCCCGGCTTCGTTCGCCCGTCCCGTCCCGGTCTCCACTTCCCGCGCCCCTTCGGTCATCGCCACCACTGCTTCGGCCACGGTCTGCTGGATGCCCTTGATCAACCCGGCGATCTCTTTGGTGGCGGCGGCCGACTTCTCGGCCAGCTTGCGGACTTCGTCAGCGACGACGGCGAAGCCCTTACCGTGTTCGCCGGCGCGGGCGGCCTCGATGGCGGCGTTCAGCGCCAGCAGGTTGGTCTGCGAGGCGATGTCGTCAATCGTCTCCACAATCGCGCCGATCTGGTCGGAGCGACGGCCCATCTCCTGCACCTTCTGGGCCGAGACGCCGACTTTGGCCTGGATGGCATCCATGCCCTGGATGGTGGCTTCGACCGTCTTCGCCCCCGCCTGCGCCGCGCGGGCCGCATCGGCGGAGCCTTTGGCCCCGGCCTGGGCGTTGGCGGACACCTGTTGGATGGCGGCCGTGATCTGGGCGGTGATGGTGGTGGAGCGGCTGACGGCCATCGCCTGCTCCTGGGAGCCTTTGGCGACGCCGTCAATGGCGCGCGACAACTGCTCGACGGAGGCGGCGGTGCGGGACACGGAGGTGGATTGCTGGGAGGTGCCTTTGGCGATCTGCTGGATGGTGGCCGAAATCTGGTTGGTGGCCTGGGCCGATTGGTTGGCGGAAGCCGCCAGTTGAGCGGACGCCACTCCAACTGAGTTGGCGTTCTCCGTCACCTGCGACATCACGTTACGCAGATTGACCATCATCGCGCCGAAGGCTTGATTTGTTTCTTGCAGGCGCACGATCATCTGGTTGAAGGCGCGGGCCAGATCACCCATCTCATCAGTGGATTGATAGGTAATGGTCTGGGTCCCGAAGGC
>Ga0247727_10019733_pt1 | contig 10409 bp, 8 predicted proteins | sample WisWelCaveWW1625_FD_202498 | JGI IMG/M metagenome (GOLD analysis project Ga0247727, IMG submission 202498) | Biofilm microbial communities from Wishing Well Cave, Virginia, United States - WW16-25 | ecosystem: Environmental > Aquatic > Deep subsurface > Groundwater > Cave microbial mat | place... | reverse complement strand
GTGGATAAAAAAATGACGCGTCTCAAGAACGAACAACTTCCCGCCGGCTTTCTCTCGCGCCGGGAATTGCGCACGGTGGAAAAATTTTCGGAAGCCTTCATCGAAGGGGAGCGCGTGATTAGCACGGCCGAGATCGCCGCGAATATCGATAAGCAACTCGCGCGCCTCCAATCGAATCGCAAGCAAAGCCTGCGGCTCGTTCTCTTTCTCGTTGAATACATTCTGCCGCTGCTTTCCTTTTGGCGGCCGTTCTCTTCCATGAGCCTGGCGCAGCGCCGAAAATTTATCGATATGCACCTGGCCGACCACGAAGCGTATTTTCGCGGCAAGGGCCACTTGAACGTGATCAAGGAGTATTTGAAAGCGGTGCGCCGGCGCACGCTGCGGGATCTCTCGCGCCTCAAAGCTTTGTTCATGGCCGGTTATTACGGCGATCCGCGCGTCAATCAGAGCATTCATTTTACCGCGGTGCCCGAACGCGAAAGATTTCAGCCGCAGCCGGGTGAAAAACTCAAGCTCACCGGGCTGGCATTGTTAAATCTTTATCAGCCGGCCGCGAGCGACCATGAGCTGGAATGCGACGTTTGCGTGATCGGCTCCGGCGCGGGCGGCGCGGTCGTGGCTTATCATGCGGCTGCCGCCGGAAAAAATGTGATCCTGCTGGAAGAAGGCAACCACGTGCGCGCGCAGGAGATGAATCATAATGTCGGCGACATGACCGCGCTGCTGTACAAAGACGGCGGCTTGCAAACCACTGTCGATCTCGATATGAGCATCATGCAGGGAAAATGTCTCGGCGGCACGACCGTGATCAACAACGCCATTTGCTTGCGCCTCAACGACGCCGATCTGTACGAGATTCATCAGCCCGATATTTACGAACGCTGGCGACAACTCGGCGCGCCGATCGACGCAAAAAAATTAGAGGCGTCTTACGAGCGCGTGGAGAAAATGATCAACGTGCACCGCATTTCCCCAAAGATCACCAGCAAAAACGCCGACGTTTTGTTGGAAGGCTGGAAACGTCTCGTGGCCCAAGGCGAGGGCGACGCGGCGTTCACGCATAACTTATTCAAAAAGAATTATAAGGATTGTTTGGGATGCGGCTATTGCAATTTTGGCTGCCCGTATGAGCGCAAAATGTCGATGTTGGAAACGTATATTCCGGCCGCGATTCAACACGGCGCGCGCGCCATCGCGAATTGCCATGCCGTGAAAATCGCGACCGCCGGCAAACAAACGCGCGGCGTGCATTGCCGGTTGCAAGACGGGCGCCGGTTTTTTGTGCGCGCCAAGAAAGTCGTGGTCTCCTGCGGCGCCGTCGGCTCGAGCGTTTTGTTGATGAACAGCGGTATTCGCCGCAATGTGGGTGAGCGTTTTTCCTTTAACGCCGCCGCGTTGATGCTGGCAAGATTCCGCGAGCCGATCAATAGCTTTGACGGCGTGCAGATGCCGGGTTACGTGGACACCGGCGACGCCATGCTCGAAACCTGGTTCAGTCCGCCGATGGCGATGGCGGGAATTATGCCCGGTTGGTTCAATACACATTTCGAGCGCATGCGCGCCTTCGATCATTTCGCTTGCGCCGGCGTGCTCATCGGCACCGATTGCAATGCGCGTGTCAAACGCGCGGCGTTCTTGCGCAATATGTTTGGCCCGGTTGATTATGCGATGACGCCGGCCGATCTTGAAAAATTACGGCGCGGCATGATTTTGCTGGCGCAAGTTTATTTTGCCTACGGCGCCGAAGCCGTCTACCCGGCCTCGTTTGTCGATTTGGAAATGAAGGCGAGCGATTTCAAATCCGCCGCGGCCATTGACAGCTTTATACATGCGAAGGTTCGACAGCCCGATGACCTCCTGCTCAATTCCTCGCATCCGCAGGGCGGCAATGCGATGAGCGACAATCCCGCAATCGGCGTCGTCGACAGCCGCTTCAAAGTGCACGGTTTCGATAATCTGTTCGTCTGCGACGCGAGCGTGTTTCCGACGACGATTCGCATCAATCCGCAATTGACCATCATGGCGATGGCGGATTATGCGAGCCATTTGAGCATCATTTAGTTTTGCGTAGCGCAACAGGAGTGTGGCGCAACATTCATGTTGCGCCTGCCAATTTAAAGATTATGTCAAAGGAAATTTCTCATTTTGTCTTCTAAAATCGTTGCTTTTTGTACACATTGAACTTGTAAAAACGAGACGGTTACAAAAAGCGCAACCCAACTCACAAAACGGAGGTGATGCGATGGCACAAAAGTGGACAGTTGAAAGGCTGATGCAGGCCGATCGTAAGACGTTGGAAGACGTTTTGCTCACCGGCCCTTCTCCCGATTGGGAAAAAGCCAGCGGCTACATTTACAACGGCATGAATCACGAACCGGTGACGAAAGTGATATCCGGTGAAAAATTCAAAAAAGGTTTTTTGAAGAAGGCCGATGGCAAGGTGCACGGCTACAACGAATTGGTCGAACAAGACAGAAGAGGGGTGCAGGGTGAATGGAAAACGCGGCTGCGAAACGGCCGGCCCACTCACGTCGGATTCTTCCGCTCTTCCTTGGTGAAAGATGAGCGGCCGCAAAAACTTTTTCGGCCCTATCTGCATCTCGGGTATTTGGACTATGCGGTGCCGGAGAATAAATGGACCTGGACCAGCTTTTTGAGCACGGTCAAGGACTTCGCCGTGCTGCCGAATCCCGGCGACCATGAGTTGATCCTCTGCAAAGCCTATCTGCAGCCGTTTCGGGGGCTGAACATTTTCTACTGCTATTTCACGCTCAACAACCCCGAACCGATCAAATATAAGCCGTGGTGAAATTCGGGCGTTTTTAAAAAGCTTTTGATGCATCAACCTGTTAAAAAATCATGGCTAACGATATCATTTTTCAACCGCTCCAGTTTCGCCGTCTCACGGTGAAGAACCGCATTTTTCGTTCTAACATCTCCGGCCGGTTCGACAATTACGACGGCTCCGGCAGCCCAGCGCGCATCAATTGGGAAGAAAAATTTGCGCGCGGCGGCGTTGGCGCGATCATTTCATCGTTCGTGCCGGTGCATGTTCGAGGCCGGATTCTGCCGAATTATGCGATGATCGACCGCGACGAGCGCATTCCGTTTTGGCGCCGGCTCGGTGAGCGCGTGCATGGCTATGATTGCAAATACATTTTGCAACTCAGCCATTCCGGCCGCCAACAGGACGTCGGCGGCGTGGAGAATCTCGGCAAGAAGTGCTTAAGCTCCACGAGCAAAACCGAATCGTTTCACGGCTTCGAGTGCCAAGCGATGACCAGCGCCGAGATTAAAGACACCGTGCAGCGTTTTGCCGCCGGCGCGCGCCGGGCGCGTGAAGCCGGCCTCGACGGCGTCGAGCTGCACGGCGCTAATGGTTATCTCATCACGCAATTCCTCAGCTCCGCGATCAACGACCGCAAAGATGAATATGGCGGCTCGCTGGAAAATCGCGCGCGTTTCGTGCTCGACATCGTTCGCGCCATTCGTCAAGAAGTCGGCCACGACTTTCACTTGCAAATGAAAATCAGCGCGGTGGATCAGAACAACGCGGTGATCTTTTGGGAGAAAAAAGGGAACACGCTTGCCGATACGATTCAGGTTTGCAAGTGGCTGGAAGAGGCTGGCGTCGATGCACTGCACATTTCGGCGGGGAGTTTGTTTCCGCACCCGAACAATCCGCCGGGCACACTCGCTGCCGATCATGCCTCGCGAACTTACGACGTCATGATCTCCAGTGGCCGCTACGCATTTCGCAATTATCTGTTGATGCGCTACCGGCTGCTGCAGCCCATTTTTCATTTTCTGTGGAATCGCGCGCGCAGCAAAGTGATCGAAGGCGTCAACGTCGAGTATGCCCGCGCCATCAAGCAGCAAGTGAAAATTCCCGTGCTCTGCACCGGCGGCTTTCAAACCGCTTCGTACATTCGTAAAGTGATTAATGAAGGCGCTTGCGACGCCGTGACCATTGCCCGTTCGCTGGTGGCCAACAACGATCTCGTGAAAATTTTCGCGCAAGGCCAAGATCGGCCGAATAAACCGTGCACGTATTGCAACAAGTGCCTCGTGAACGTATTGGAAAACCCCATCGGCTGCTACGAGCTTTCCCGCTACGACGGCGACTACGAGAAGATGATGAAAGAGATTATGTCGGTGTTTGAAAATGCGTAACCCGTAGCACAGACTGCGTCCGTGGGACGGCCTCGTCTGTCACCTGAAGAATAAACAATGACAAAATAATTAAGTGACAAGATGATTAAAGCTTTTAATGATTTTGTCACTTAATAATTTTGTCTCATCGCTAAAAGTCGAGTCAAGAATGACCATGCTTCAGCAAGCAAACTTTCTCCGCACGCTCATCGCCGCGTTGAGCTTCTCATTGGCGGCCGGATGTTCGACCAAGAGCGCGCAAAAAACCTCAGGCCCCGCGCAACCCAATTTCGCGCGATTTGATAGCACCGTCGCTTCGCCGGCGCTGCGCGATAGCTTGCGGCAGGGCAAGCTCGTTGTGGGCATGCCGTATTTTGTCGCCGCGCAAATTTTTGCAAGTTCCCGTCGCGACGACCAAGCCATTCCCGTTGCCGGCCTCGGCAGACGCCAACGCCTGCAAGAGCGCGACGTGCGCTATCGTGACCTCGGCGCGCTCAATCTCCAAATCTATCTGAACGAGTATAAAACGCCTCAAGGCCAGCTCACGATTTGGTACCAATATCCCGACTTCTATCGCTTAAATGTCTCCGCCGGTGATACGCTGTTTGTCTTTGGGCAAAATCGTGTGCGTTTTTCCGTTATCGAATATCTTTTGGATCGTTCACGCTTAAAAGTTCGAGAAAGTATTTCTGATCTGCCTGTTGAACAGACGATTTATGGGGAAATTCATCACTATGATAACCCTGATCGTGAACGTTCTCATTGGTACGCGTTGATGGCGGATGAAAATGGCGTGACTTTTTCTTTGGATGATATGGATTTTGAACTGTATCCGATCGAGCAGATGGAGGTTGATGGGAGGGCGGTAAGCTCGGTGCGATGGAAGTAAATAATGTGTTAAATGCATTTTTACAAAAAATGGTGAAAATATGCTAACAGATATCCAAAAAATTTTTATAAGCCACGCATCGGAAGACAAATCTGAGGCACGACGATTGGAAGAACAACTAAAGGCTATCGGTGTTGAGGTATGGGTTGATCACAACGACGTTCATGGAGGCGACATTTTTCCTATACGTATAAGTAAAGCCTTGAACTGGTGTGATACTTTGCTGCTCATTTGGTCTAATGCAGCGCTCACATCTAAATGGGTTGAACTCGAATGGACTTCGGCTCTGAATTTGAATAAAACTATTATTCCTTGCCGAATTGATGAGACCCCTATACCAGCAATTTTGTCAAGCTCGGTTTTTATTCAGTTTATAGACTTCGAGTCAGGCTTGGCAGAATTACGTAATAGTTTCAATCTGACTAAGTTTTCTGTTGGTAAAGATGATATTCCGGTGTTGAGTGACAACAAAGCAACTATGCAAAAGGGAAATACCCTAAAAATACTTTTTTTGGCTTCGGATGCCGATGGACAATCGTTAAATTTAAAAGGCGAGATCGAAAAAATCGAAGCGGCTATTAATAAGGCCAAATTCGCTAAGTCAATTTCTATTTATTCGAAATTAGATGTTTGCGAGGAAGATTTATTTGAAACTCTTAATACATATTCTCCAAATATAGTTCATTTCAGCGGTACATTTTTTCCAAAAGGATCAATTCGGCTTAGCTCACAAAATGACCAGGTGGTAAAGATAGTGCCTGAATCGGTTTTAGTCAAAATGTTCAGTTTACTCAAGGAAAACATTCGATTGGTCATACTCAATGCCTGCAATTCATTGAGTTGTGCCGAAGCTTTATCGAAAAAGATTGATTGCGCTATTGGCGTTAATGGCGTAATAACAGACCCAGGCGCGATTAAATTTTCAGAGGCATTTTATCGTGCTATCGCCTCGGGGCGTAACGTAGAAAACGCTTTCCAGCAAGCACTGCTCGCATTACGTTTTGACAAAGATAAAATATCCGATAGCAATGCACTGACGCTTAAATGTCGCAAAGGTCTAGACCCGTCGAAGATTGTACTTCTTCATTAGGAAAAATTGTAATTGATTGCACTACGATATATATGGAATAAACATGACCATCCTTAACGACTTCCTCGCCTCCAACCCCAACCTTGCCATCATCTCCAACAACGGCAGGCCGACGGCGATTCCGCCGGAGTGGCGGCCGGTGCTCAAAGATTGCGATATGCTCATCGCCATTCCGGACACGCATATCTACGTGCATCGCTCGAATTTGGATAATTTCAAATACGGCGCCAAAAGCTTGCTCGATTTTTTGAAGCCTCTCAAAAAGCTAAAAAGCAAATTTGCGCAAAAAGGAAAAAGACTGCGCGTTTATCAGTTGGGTGATCTTTACGAGCTGCGCTTTCCGGGTCAAGGGAATCCGGGTCCGACGACCACGCCGCCGGAGATTATGATGTCGCATCGGATGTATACGGAAGTCATCAATACGATGAACAGCTTGCGCACGCATTTGATCTACGGCAATCATGATTTTGAAAACCGGCATTATGCGGGCTTTCGCTTCGGCGCGCTCGAAGGCAAAGTTTATCTTGAGCACGGCTTTGCCGCGGATACGTGGGAAGATTTTGCGAACCCTCACGCGCCGCTGTGGTATCCCGGCCAGTTGGCGCTGCTGGAATTAAGAAAAGTCGAAGATTTCTTTGCGAAGCTTTTAGTGAAAGCGCAGCTCATTCGTCGAGACGAACATTTTGCCATTGGCGTGCCTTCCGGCGAAAAACCGCGCGGTAATATGACGACGACCGCGGCGTATTTTCTCCGCTACAAAAAACAATGGGATTATTACACGACACGGCTGCGCCAACAAACCAACGGCAAAGACACGCGCATCAGCATTATCGGCCACACGCATCTGCCTTATTTGGACGCCAACGTCGATGGCGGCAATTATATTTTCATCGATGCCGGCTGCTGGACCGAAGGCCGCTCGGATTTCGCCGTGGTGACGAACGAAGAGCTGGCGATCTGCCGGTACAAACGTTAATGCCGTCAAACACGAAAAAAAAACTGAAAGCTTTTTGTTGATTCCCGACCTAGTTTAACACGGAGACACGGAGTCCACAGAGAGAGCACGGAGAGCAATAAATGTTTATAAAAAAGCTTTTCTCCGTGACGCTCCGTGAACTCAGTGGCTCCGTGTTTTTAAAAAAACTTTTTGAATTTTAAGCTACACGCAATGGTTTCCTCAGGCGTAGCTATTTCGTTGCAAAATTTAGCCATTATGTTGCCGGTCTTATGGTTGCCGCGGCTTCCCATCCTAACATCGCTTTTTTGCGCGCCGGGCCCCAACGATAATTGCCAAACTCGCCCAGCTTGCGCACGACACGATGACACGGAATGAGGTAGGCCACCGGATTTTGCGAAACGGCGTTGCCGACCGCGCGTGAAGCTTTTGGCATGCCGATCCGCGCAGCAATATCTTCGTACGAGGCCACCATCCCCGCCGGAATTTTTAACAGCGCTTCCCACACTTTAATTTGAAAATTGGTTCCCGTGAGAAAAAGATGCAACGGCCGTGGTTTACAATTTTGCAGTGGATGAAAAACCTGTTCGATCAGCGGGCGGGTTTTGGCCGGCGCTTGCGTCATCGCCGCGTTTTCCCACCTGGCTTTAAGAATTTTTTGCGCTTGGGCGCGTTTTCCTTTTTGCACAAAGGCCATATGGCAAACACCGCGCTCCGTCGTGGCCAACAAACATTCGCCAAACGGGGTGGGATGAAATCCATAAAAAATCTTCAAACCTTCGCCTTTGTTTTTGAACTCGCCGGGGGTGACGGCCTCGCACGAGACGAATAACTCATGCAAACGACCGGTGCCGGAGAGGCCGCTCTCGTAAGCCACGTCAAACAAGTTTTGCGAGTTTTGCAATAATTCTTTGGCGTATTCTTTCGTCAGAAATTGCAGAAAACGCTTCGGACTGATTCCCACCCAGCGGCTAAACAAGCGCTGGAAATGATATTCACTCAGCGCCACGCTTTTGGCGATTTCCTGCAAGTTGGGCTGCCGGCGAAAATTTTTTCCCAGCGCGAGAATAGCGCGCTCGATGCGCTGATAATCGGCGGCAAGCCGCGGGTAATTTAGAGAAGACATAAGCACCTCACAAATTGAGCGAAAGCGGATTTTCTTTTTTCGTGATTGAGCACGAACAAGTAATTAAAGCGAAAACCCGACTGGTGCTATTTTAACGATTATTGGAATGAAAAACAACCCGCTTCTTGCTATGTTTAGATAATCTAAATAATCTGGTGGGAAAAAGTAACGAGGATATTGGCAGAACGGGTTTTGCGGCCACGGCGCCGAGCTCCGGGATTTTGCCACTCACATTGTAACGATATCCCACGTAGATAAGAATAATGCCGACCAGCTCGGTGACATACAGCACTTCCGTATACCCGAAGCGCGTAAAAGTTCCGCCGATCCCGGGAAGCAGCGCCCCAATCGCGATGTAAACATTGCCGATGAATTTATGGCGCGTTGACAGACTTTTTCTGAAGCGATACGCTGACAGAATGGCGCCCCCAACCAAAAAGATAAAAGCGTAGGTGTTGATGAAAGGGCTAAACAGACGCGTCCAACGCCATTCGATAATTTTGCTCGACAAACGATGCGACTCGACCAGTGAATAATCCAAAGGCGTTAAAAGCACAAAACAAACTGCGGTGAGAATAAACGGAATTAGGATTAAAGTCAAACGATGAGCCGTGGGACGGCGCAAGAGCAAATAAACCGTGCCTTGCGCCAGCGGCACGCCGCCGAGCAAAGCGCCGGAAATATACCAAGCGCGAAACACCGCCTCGTTCCAGCCAAACAACGTGACGAATCCTTCTGTGAACGTTCCGAGTCCATAAATAAAAATGCCCGCGGCCCACCACAAAAGATGGGCGCCTGTTCCTTTTTGGCGATGACGCTGCAGAACCATCCACGCAAAAATCAACGCGATGAACGTGGTGGCAATCGGAATGTACAGAACTGGATTGTGGCGCACAGGAATGTTTCTCTCAAGATTGAAAGTCGAATTAATCGGGGTCTGTCCGAAAATGTTTCAATTTTCGGACAGACGTGATTGAAGTTTCGGAAATAGTTGCAGCCATTATTTAACCAATAACGTACGCTTGGTCAGCGTTTGGCCGGCGGCTTTTAGGCGCACCAAATAAACCCCGCTCGGAACTCCTGCTGCATTCCAATCGACCCGATGCTCGCCCTCCGGCCAGCGGCCATTGACCACAGTCGCAATTTTTTGTCCGGCCAAATTTAAAATCTCAAGTTGAATTTCCGAGGCGCTTTCGAGCGTAAATGGAATCGTTGTCGCTGGATTAAATGGGTTGGGATAATTTTGCAGTAATTGAAAAGCTGTGGGCGCGATCCCCGCCGGCCGCGTGTCGATCGCCGTCGTCAAACCGCTGACTTTGACGTCGTCAAAAAACGTCGCGCTGTCCGCGGCCGTGTCGAAACCGACAAAGCCATACACGCCAAAATAGCCGCTATCGGCTGTGGCATCCGTGAACGGCGAGCCGGGCAGAAGCTGGTCGTCATAAAAGGCGTTGATTTGATTGCCTTGAAAATCTAAAGCCAGCTTGTGCCAACTGGAGGTTGTGGGAAGACCGCCGGGGATTTCCGCCGCCGTCCAATCGCGAACCACCACCGGCGGCGTGCCCGCGGCCGCGCCGGTGAATTTGCGCAGGCGCAAACGATTATTGCTGTCGAAATCGCTGGCGAAGACATAGCCTTTGAAAGTTTGGCCGAGGGGAATGATACGGGCGAGAATGCCGTTATTCGTGCCCGATCCGGCGCTGGCGGCCCGCACGATAAAAACTTGCGCTTCGACTTTATAATTTTTGAGCGTGGACAAGCCGGCCAAAATCTGTCCCGTGTTGCCGAACGCTGGAGCGCCGGCAACGTAACCGACCGTATTATCGCCGCTGGGATTGCTGCGCGTGGCCGTGCGCACTTGCGAGATGCCATCTCCTGGCACCCAAATCAATTCCGGCTTGCCGTTGGGAAAACGCTCTTGATAAAGCGTCGTCGTTTGCGCCAGCAATGCACCGGTGAAAATGTGGAAGAGCAGAAGCGTCGTGTAGAGTTTGTTCATAATAAGGGTCCTTCACGGTTTATTCGAATGATTTGCTGCCGTTAGGTTGATAAGCGTATTTGAAGGTGTAATATCCGCTGTCGGTTTGCAACGGTTGCGACGGCGGCTGGCCATTGCTGTAATAGCTGACAAATTTCATTTTGGCATATTTTTCATCGGCGGTGCGAAAAACGAACACGCGATCTTCAATCGCCA
>Ga0247727_10019732_pt1 | contig 10409 bp, 8 predicted proteins | sample WisWelCaveWW1625_FD_202498 | JGI IMG/M metagenome (GOLD analysis project Ga0247727, IMG submission 202498) | Biofilm microbial communities from Wishing Well Cave, Virginia, United States - WW16-25 | ecosystem: Environmental > Aquatic > Deep subsurface > Groundwater > Cave microbial mat | place... | reverse complement strand
CCACGGTCTGGTGCATCAACACGTGCCCCAGCACCGAGCCAAGCGAATACTTCTTCGCCCCATTGGACGTAGCCGCCACCTCTACCGCTTCCGAGATCGCCATTCCCAACGAGCCGGGCGAGTCCGGGTCGGCGGCGAGGACGCTTTTGCCATACTGGGTGCGATCGGTAGGGCTGGCATACACTTGGGCCCCGAAGTTCTCCATGATGATCCGGCGGTAGGGCTTCTGGTGGTACGACACCTTGACCATGTAAATCTCGAGGTCGAGGCCGAAGAAGCTGCAGGCCATGGCCAGCGCCGACCCCCACTGGCCGGCGCCGGTTTCGGTCGTGAGGGCCTTAGTGCCCGATTCCTTGTTGAAAAAGGCCTGAGGCACGGCCGTATTGGGTTTGTGCGACCCAACCGGGCTGACGCCTTCGTATTTGTAGTAGATGTGGGCCGGAGTGTCGAGCATCTTCTCCAGCCGCGTGGCGCGGAACATCGGGGTGGGCCGCCACAGTTTGTAGACATCGCGCACCGGCTCCGGGATTTCGATCCAGCGTTCCGGGCTGACCTCCTGCATGATCAAGCTCATGGGGAAAAGCACGCTGAGGAAGTCGGGTGTGACCGGCTCCATCGTGCCCGGATGCAAGATAGGTTGCGGCGGCACCGGCAGGTCGGCGTTGATGTTGTACCAGGCTTTAGGTATTTTGCTTTCATCCAATAAGAATTTGTGTTGGTCGCTCATGGCCTTCCTCTCTTGAGAAGAAATATAGAGTCGGATACGATTGGATGCAGTAACAAAAGTGAAATTGTCTTTCCGGAGTCGGCCTCCTTTCCCGAGGCAGGAAAAGCCTTCAAGTTGCCCTACCGCCTGCGCGTGTAAAGTGTGACGAACTGCCGGCAAATAATCAGGCGGCAATCGGTGCATTCCGGGCCGATCTCTTCCGGTTGCACCGTCTCGGTATGCACTTCGAAACCGAGCGAGGTGTACAACTCAACGTACTCATTCAACCGTTTGCCATCCGCCATGAAGCGGCGCTCCCAGCCCTCGCTCGCTAATCCGGGATTTGCCGGGCGCTCGAAAGCCGGCATGCGCGGCGTCGGCATATCAACCTCACAGGGCGCTTCTTCTACGGGCAACATGGCGCGGCGATGAAAATCGGTCATCTCATTCTCCTCGGAATCCCGGCACTCCAAGCCTGACAAATCAGGTAATTTAGATTACATTACTCGCAAATAAGAGAGCCAGTCTGCAAACAGACTGGCTCTCGCCGAATACTTACAGCCTTCAAGACACAACCCACAGGATACTGTCTCATGTTGCCGTTATCTCTAAATCCTTCAGCGCTTCCACCCGCCCGGGTTGTTCAGCGTGGCCTCGATAAACTCGGCTGATTGCGCATTCAGCAAACTGCGATAGCCATTAAACATTTCCGCCGCTCTGACTCCAAGCCACCCTTCCGGCAAAAGCGCCGAGGGCAGATTTGGGTCGAGGCGGGGATAAGGGCTGTACTCGTGAGTGATCCAGAACCGCTGCGCGAAACACTCCGCCGACGGCAATACATCGCCCCGCACCATCGAGTGGGCGCACTTTTCATATTCGCGCTCCCAGCGGGCAAGAAACCTGGCATACTGCTGGTTGAGACCCTTCATGTCCCAACACTGCTCCACAATCTCCCGGTCGTCGCCATTCTCCAGGCACAGGCCGGAGAAGAACTTGGTATACCCACGAGCGCCCAGATCGTCCACCACGGCTTCCACGTCGGCTTCCCGGTTGTGCGGCGAAATCCACGTCCCTGGCGCCAGGCGTCCAAAACCCAGCCACGCCAGCCGCTTGCGCAAATCATTCCGTAATTTGCGCTTATTTTCCGGGAGCGAATACACTACCATATGCCACTGTCCGTCCCATTCCGCCTTGCGCGGTTCGAAGATGCGCTGTCCGCCCTCATCCAAAATTCGCCGCCCTTTGGCGGTCAGGGCATACAGGCTGTGCCGGCCATCCCGTTCCGGCTTGAGCCAGCCTTTGCGCGTCATGCGCGAGAGTGTCGAGCGGGCCGCCCGCTCGCTCACCCCCAGCACTTCCAGCATTTGCAACAGGCTGGCTGTCCACACCTGGCCGCCCCGCTCAATAATGACATCGCCAAACAGGACAAAAATAATAAACTGCGTCTGGAGTTGCGGTCGCTTTGACATATGTCAGTTTTCATCACTTCGTCAAATAAGTGAGACACGTCAAGTCTAGCATGAAAACCGGCTTTGTCAATTTAGTGACGCTGTTCACAAACAGGCCGCCAAAAAAAAGGGCAGGCCTGTCGGCCTGCCCCGGAGCAGTTATTCCCGCCAGGCGCGCTCGTCGTAGGCTGGCAGTTCACAACGCAAGGACGAGTCCTTGCGATAGCCCAGCGCGTACCCGGCCTGCATCAACTGGTGAATTTCGCTCGTGCCTTCGTAGATCACCGCGCCCCGCGAGTTGCGGAGATAACGCTCCACGTCATACTCATCCGAGTAGCCATACGCGCCATGAATCTGAATAGCCTCATTGGCCGCCTCAAACGAGGCGTCGGTGGCAAACCATTTGCAGAGCGATGTTTCGCGGGTGTTGCGCCGGCCCATGTTCTTCATCCACCCGGCCTGCAAATAGAGCAGGCGGCCCATTTCGTAGTCCCGCACCATCCGGGCAATCTTCTGCTGGACAAGTTGATGCTTGCCGATCTCTTTGCCAAACGTCTTGCGCTCGTTGGCGTATTTGACGCTGGCTTCGAGCGATGCCCGAATGAGGCCCACTGCGCCCGACCCCACCGTATACCGCCCGTTGTCGAGGCACGACATGGCAATCTTGAACCCCTCCCCCTCCTCGCCCAGCCGGTTGCTGGCCGGGACTCTCACGTCACTGCAATTCACCCACCCGGTCGAACCGGCGCGCACACCCAGCTTGCCATGAATATCGCCGCGAGTCACCCCGGGGCGGTCGGTTTCGATGATAAAGGCCGAGAGTTGATCGTGGGGGTCGGGCCGCTCCGGATTCGTCCGGGCCACCCACAGAATGTGATGGGCCTTCGAAGCCAGGCTGATCCACATCTTTTCGCCGTTGATCACATACTCATCCGTGTTCGTGAGGCGTTTGGCCGTCGAGGCCATGTTGACCACGTCGCTCCCCACCCCCGGCTCGGTCAACCCGAACATGGCGTACTTCTTGCCCTCGGCTTGCGGCTTGAGAAATTTCTGCTTCTGTTCTTCGGTTCCCCATTGCAACAGGGCCAGGCTGTTCAGCCCCATATGCACCGACATGATCACCCGCAAACTGGTATCCATCGCTTCCAGTTCCTCGCACACCAGCCCGAGGGTGATGTAGTCGAATCCCTGGCCGCCATACTTCACCGGGATGCAGATGCCCAGTATCCCCAACTCGCCCATGCGCGGCAGGATGCTGGGATGCATCGTCTGATTGCGATCGGCTTCTTTGATGATGGGTTTGATTTCTTTTTGCGCGAAGTCGCGCACCATCTTTTGCACTTGCAAATGCTCTTCGGCGAGAGTGAAATCCATGAATTGTCTCCTTTAGAACCTATCTCTAAACCCTAAAGGTCTTTGAGACCTTTAGGGTTTCTATGATAACCGCTAACCCGCCCCGCCGGCAATAGGCGGCCACAGGGCCACCCCGTCGCCGTCTTTTAGGGGGCGCTCCCGGTCACTATACATACCGTTGACCAGGGCGATCGCCACTTCTTGCGATGGCAACCCCAGGGCGTCACCGATCAAATACCCGACGGTGGTCTCGTCGGGCAAGGCGCATTGGAAGGATTGGCCGAGCGCAATCTCTGGTCGGTAGCGGCGCAGGCTGGCGTAGAGTTTGACGTGAACGAGCATAGCAGATAGCCGCTCCGCGTAGCTGATGGCAGATGGCAAATTATAGAAGGCCCTATCGGGAATAAGAGCATCCACAGATTTCGCAGATTTACACAGATTGAATTTTTCAACCTTCTGCGAAACGCGAAGCGTGTGTAATCTGTGGATTGCTTCTGCTATTTCCGATAAGGTTAGCAAATGGCCATCCGCTATTCAGCCAACCACGCCCCACAAATCTTCCAAACCCAGTTCTGCCAGCTTTTCTTTCGTCGGCACGCCGCGCTCGTCCCAGCCGCGCAATTGATAATAGGTCTGGAGGTTCTTTTGCAATTCGGCGCGGCCTCCGGCGCGCGGCCCGCCGGGAATTGGCTCCAACATCCGATCCGGCAAGGTGTCGTCGGCGGCGGTGAACCCGGCGCGCAGGTTGAATAACCGCTCCATGTTCCAGATGCGGTCGCCCTGAGTAATGGACTTGTCGAAGGTAAAATCAATGCCGGTGGCCGGGGCCATCATGGCCACGATCTCGCGGTGGGTGATGGCAAACTTGGTGAAGAGGCAGATGCCGCTTGAATCCACAAACGCCGTCGAGTTTTGGAACGGGCGGCGGACAAGCTCCTCTTTGCCTTCGAGCGTGTCGGGCGGCACGTATTTGGGGATGCCGTACAACTCGGCGGCGACGGTGTTGCCGCGCACGTGGCACGCGCCGCGATTCGAGGTGGCGTAATGCAAGGCCATGCCCTGAAACACGCGCGGGCTGTAGGCGGACATCTCCAATTTCTTCGACCCCATGAACAGTTCGGTGTGGCCGTAATGCTCGGCGAGGCGGTAACTGCCGCGGGCCATCAACGCGCCAAACTTGCCGTCACCTTCGCCCATCAGGATCGTGGCCCGGATCATTGCCTCGTGGTCGCCGAAGCGCAATGGGAAGCCAATATCGCTCTCCGGTGCGTAGCCTTTCTCGTACAACTCCATCGCGCAGGCCACGGTCGCCCCGGCAGAGATCGAGTCGATCCCGTAGTCACGGCACAGGAAGTTGGCTTTGGCAATCGCCTCAAGATTCGACACGCCGCACAGCGCGCCGAACGACCAGGTCGTCTCGTACTCCGGCCCCTCGCCCCGCCCCTTATAAGGCCCGTCCTTCACTTCGCTGACCCGGGTGCAGGCGATGGGGCAGGCAAAGCAGGCCCGGTTCTTCACCAAAATTTCTTCGGCAATGGCCTCGCCGCTCGTCGCCGCCGCGCCCTCGAACACTTCCTCCTGAAAGTTGCGCGTCGGGTACGCGCCCATTTCGTTGATCAGGTTGACGAGGTTGGCCGTGCCGTAGGCGCGAAAACTGCCGAAGGACACCGGATCGTTGACCACCTTCTTTAGCACGTCGAGCGCGCCGAACCAGAACGCTTCGGGGTCGGCCAGTTTGATGCTCCCCGTGCCGCGCACGGCGACGGCCTTGAGGTTTTTGCTCCCCATCACCGCGCCCACGCCCGACCGCGCCGCGATGCGCTGGCGGTCGTTGAGCACCCCGGCCAGCAGGGAAAGCTTCTCGCCCGCCGGGCCAATGCAGGCCACTTTGGCGTGGGGACTAGTGGCGGCCCGCACCGCATCATCCGTCTCTTCGGGCGTCAGGCCCATCAGCTTCTCGGCGGATCGAATCTCAACCTTGTCGTCGTCAATCCAGGCGTACACCGGCGCCTCGGCTTTGCCTTCGAAGATGATGACGTCGTAGCCGGCAAATTTCATCTCCGGGCCGAAGAAGCCGCCGGAGTTGGAGCAGGCGATGGTGTTGTTGAGCGGCGCTTTGCTGACGACGACGTAACGCGACGCCGCCACCGCCCCCGTTCCCGTCAGCGGCCCGGCGCCAAACATGAGCTTGTTCTCCGGGCTGAGCGGATCAACAGCGGGGTCCATCTCACGATAGAGCAGATACGACGTGAGGCCGCGCCCGCCCACGTAGTCCTCGCACAATTTGCGGTCGAGTTCTTCGCGGACCGCTTTGCGAGTCGTCAGGTTGATACGGAGAATTTTGCCAGCGTAGCCGTAGTGCATTAGCTTGCCTCATATATCGCTCAGAACAGTAACTGCTCGGGTCAATTCATCATCCACAGATTTTCGCAGATTTTCACAGATTACTTAAACAAATCTGCGGTAATCTGCGTAATCTGCGGATAAAAATGGCGCTTGCGCAAATGCAAACGCGGGCAGTTACTCAGAACAACGGATCGTCCGAATTAGACGGATTGTAACTGCTCGATTTGATGAATGGAAAGCGCTTCTAATCCGCCAAGCAACTTTGCTCCAACGATTAGCTTTGGTCTTGCCGGGGAACTTCCCCGGCAGAATCAAGTCCGTCTTTTGAATCAAGGAATGCGGGCAGACTAGAGCCGTGAGCAGTTACGACAGACTGATCCGTTAAATTCGGCAAATCCGTTGTTCTTTACCTATATCCATGCTCCAAATCCTGCACCCGCTCGATAGCATTAGCCTTCATCTGCGCCCACATCTGCCCGTCAATCGGGCGGAAGCGGATCGCGCCCGTCGGGCAGTAGGTGGCACAAGCGGGGTCGCCGCCGCACAGGTCGCACTTGATGACCACGCCCTTCTCTTCCGAAAAGGTGATGCCGCCAAACGGGCAGGCCGGGACGCACAACATGCAGGCCACGCAGTCCTCGTCCACCACTTTGATCACCCCGGCCTCGTCACGCACCAACGCCGTCGGCACCGGGCAGGCTTCCATGCAATACGCCTCTTCGCAGTGGATGCAAGGCACGGGCGAGAAGGAAGCATCGTTGGAATAGGCGACCTTGATTCGCAGTTCGGTCTGGCGCGCGGTGAGGGTGTGATGGATTGAGCAGGCCATCTCACACATGCGGCATCCGGTGCAGAGGTCGGGGGTGATCATCAGCAATTTGTTACCGTCCGCCTCATCCGATTCTGAAGAGGTTGCGCCGAAGATGGAAACGGCTTTGCCGCCGACGACCTGGGTCTCGGTCGCCAGCACCGCCTCAAACGAGCCGCTTGGCGTCCACTTGGTTTGCAGGAGCGCGCCGAAGCGATCGCGCCGGAACGGCTCGAGGGCGGCCGGCTTTTCGCCGGCGGCGGCCCATTCCGCGAGATGGCGGCCCACCACCGGGCCGAGGGCGAAGCCGTGGCCGCAGAATCCGGCGGCGATCAGCAGATTTTCATTCAAGCGATCAATGATGGGGATGCCGTCGGGAGTCGAAGGATCGAGTCCGCCCCAGGTGCGAACCAGGTTGGCCCCCCCGAGGCCGGGGAGGAGGCGGACGATGTGTTCAGCCGCCAATTGCAAATTCTTCGTCGTCGTCCGTTCGTCCTCGCCCTGCTCCACCATGCCGCCGCCGAAGTGGATACTGCCGTGCCTTGTCTGCCGGAAGAACAGATCGGCGCTGGCCACGCCGAACATGAATGGAAAGAGTTGCGGCACGGATTCGGTGATGAGCGACTCGTAGCGCATGTTGGCCAACGGCAGGTCGAAGCCGCCGTTAGGCGACCCGAAGTCGAGATTGAGGCCCAGCGCCCGCGCGCCCGCCCCCGCCGCGACGATGACGGTTCGGGCCTGGAACTCGCCCAGAGTCGTCTCGACGACGGCTGAACCGGAATCAGTTTGGCGGACAGTGCGAACTTCGCATCCCGTAATCACTTTCGCCCCGGCGCGCGCCGCCGCGTTCGCGTAGCCGGTGGTGAGCTTCAATGGATTCGCGTGCCCGTCGGTGGGGCAAAAACTTGCGCCGAACACCTTCTCGCGGCGGAGCGAGGGCACCATCTCGCACACTTCGGCCTGCCCCATCCAGCGCACGTCGAGGCCCTGCGCCTGCTGGCGGGTCACGTCCACTTGCATCGGGCGGATGTGGTCAACCGATTCCACCAGACGCAAGTTGCCCTTTTGCACGTACTCGATGTCCAGGCCGAGTTCGTCGGAGAGCGTTGGGAAGAGGGCGGCGGTTTCGTTGGCGAGCGGGATTTCGGCGGAGGCGCGGGCCGACTGCCGCACCCCGCCGCCCGACCGGCCCGACGCGCCACTGCCGATCCCGTTGCGTTCGAGCAAGATTACACTCGCGCCGCGCTTGGCCAGGTAATACGCCGCCGAGCATCCGACGATGCCGCCGCCGATGATGAGGACGTCTGCGTGATGATTGGTCATTTCAAAGTTTCCATGTGGCCGACGTATGTGTCGGCCTAACGGTGTGGCTCAGCGGTAGCGGCGATGGGGGCAAGACTCCCTTGCCAACCAGAACGATCGCGGGCAAATCGCGCCGCGTACCCTCCGAGCGAAGCGAGGTCAGGTGCAGCCAGTGTTGGGCGCTGTCACGTTTTGGATTGTGGCTTCCATTTTTCACTACTTTGCCACATTAACTCAAATTGTTTTTGGAAGAAGTCGAACCACTTTCCGTCACGGCTGGGCAATAATTGGAACGCAGGCTCCTCATCTTCTTGGAATGAATATAGTTCTACCCAAATTTCAGCCTTCGGCGATTCTGCATCAATAAGCCAAATCCCATAAGGTGGCATCGCAGAAAATAAACCTATCGCGTAATTCTCCTTATTCTTGCATTGCTCAAACAAGGTTTCAAAATTATCGAGAGCATGTTCGATTTCACGCTTGACTTTGTTCACATCTTGATGTTTGAAGAATCGCTTACTCGCAATTTCCAATGCTGGGTTGTTGGGGTTGACTATCAACAGTCTAACCTTCCCGCCTTGCTGAAAGCAGTTTCTAAAAATGGAAAAGTAAGAGTCGCTTGTTCTTGAGAGCGTTATGCCATTGATTGCGATTGACTTTGCGGTTCGTAAACGCTCTTCCAAGTTTGGTTTTTTTGTTAGGAGGAATGACTCTGCGGTTGTTGTAGGCGACAACAAAGTTTTTTCTATAAGTTCGTTGACTTTTCGTCGGCTACCAAGAATCGCATACGAAAGTAAAGCAAGAACAGCGAGTGTGAGAGGCGTTAACGCGTTTTGCGCGATTCCGAATACAGATGCTATTGCTACGACAATAGAAATAGCCAGTGTCAAGTAGACATCTATGTTTTCGCCATTCCGGAGGTCTTTCCAGATTCTCTCGAAAAACTTCATTTCGTCCTCACGTATCCCGATTATGCAGGGTGGAATTCAATAGTTGCGTAGTAAGCGCACCAACGTCCAGCATCAGCGGCGGGCGTGGCTGTCGCACCTATGCCCGCAGGCGCGGGGCAGTAGCGCCCGTCCGCTACAATCTACCCTGCCGCCTTACGGCATTCTCTCACTGGAGAAACCGGCATCCCGCCTTATTTATCGGCAACTTGCCTGACGGTTTCTCAGGACGCACGGGTTGGGCGGCAATTTACAGGTTATCAGCAACTCGGGCTCAGCAGGACTATGCTTGTGAGACTCTGGACTCAAAGATTCCCGCTCTTACAAGTGCATAAGCAAATGCCGCTGCCGAGTTACACGCATAAATTGTCCAATCGGGGTGTCGCTTGAGTCCTACAATATCGCTGATACTACGAATCGCAAGGATAGGATACTCGTAGTACTTACGACGCGCCGCTTGGTAGACACCAGCCAATTCCATCTCGACTGCAAGTATCTGTCGTGCTGCCTTCCTCCATGCGTTGATTGTTTGTGAACTCTTGACAAGCTTGTCACTTGTAGCAATTGCACCGGTGATGAACACCGGTGCGCGCGGTGAACTGCCTCGCCCAAATTGCCGCGAGAGCTTTTCTCTCACATCGCTTTGCCACTCCTCATCACCGTAAATATTGGCAGGTCGAAGTTTTACAGGAGGTTTAGACATGCCTATGGATTCTTGGGCACTCCAGTCTTGCAGCTTACTCTCCAAGGCCGGTAAGTGGGCCAAAAGGTCTTGAACTGCTTTATGCATTGGCCCTCCCCTGACTCCATATTCAGGTATCTGTCCCTCAAGGGCTGCTTCAATACTGAAGTCATGCAGTCTAGTTGCTACGACAACATCGCCAAGAGTGAAGTCGTCACTAGGCACTCCTCCCGCAATCCCAACAAGAAGGAGCCATTGAGGGTCGAGATCTTCAATCATGTCACGTGCAACGTCCTGTCCCTCGCCTGTGCCCTGTTCGGGACTGCGCACAATCGCAACCTCGTAATAATCTGTGTCGGTTATTTTGATACGACTTATGGCATAACGGCGATTACCTTCCACATGGGTTTCGGGCGCAAAGCGTTTAAGCACTGCACGGAATTCATCTTCACGAATGGTGATTATCCCGAAGTCAATCTTCCCCTTGAGTTCAGAAGATTTCTGGTAAATGGCAACTGAGCTTGCAACCACCTTGGTGCTTTGTGGCTGATTCTCTTGCGTCTTATCATGAGCGTGTTTTAACTCTACTTTTTCAATTCGAAGGGCTTTCAGTGCTGGGTCTCCGTCTAAGTATGCAGATAGCAAAACCTGTACAGATTCCTCGGATAGCTCGAGTGTAACCAATATGCTACCTTCTGCAACTCTCAGGATTCGAATCTGGTCAGGGCTGATGTTAATTATGCGAGACAAAGCAAATACGAAACTTGCTTGCTCAGGAGGGGTGAATTCGTGAATATCGCGGTCAATAATGAATACA
>Ga0247727_10019731_pt1 | contig 10410 bp, 9 predicted proteins | sample WisWelCaveWW1625_FD_202498 | JGI IMG/M metagenome (GOLD analysis project Ga0247727, IMG submission 202498) | Biofilm microbial communities from Wishing Well Cave, Virginia, United States - WW16-25 | ecosystem: Environmental > Aquatic > Deep subsurface > Groundwater > Cave microbial mat | place... | reverse complement strand
GTACCGCGCCTGGGGGAGGCCCGCCTCCAGCGCTTGCTCAGCCGCTTCCCGGCCGTCGCCGTTCTGGGGCCCCGGCAGTGCGGCAAAACCACCCTCGTTCGCCGCCTGTTCCCCAGAGCCACCCTGCTTGATCTCGATCGCCCCTCGGACCGGCAGCGCCTGCAGGCCGACCCCGAGTACCTGCTGCGCCACCTGAAATCGCCGGTCCTGATCGACGAGGCCCACCGGATGCCGGATCTGTTTCCCGTCCTGCGGGCCCTGATCGATGAGCGCAGCCAGAACGGCCGCTTCGTGCTCCTCGGCTCGGCCCATTTCAGCCAGGTTTGGGACATCTCCGAGTCGCTCGCCGGGCGGGTTGTCTTCCTGAACCTGCACCCGTTTGCCTACGCCGAGGTCGCCGGCCACAGCGTCTCGCTGCGCGAGCTGTGGTTGCGAGGCGGCTTTCCCACTCCGTGTCTGCACCTGACCCCGGGATCGCGCGCCGACTGGATGGACGGCTACTTCCGCACCTTCGTCGAGAGGGACCTGGGAGCGCTCTCCGTCGAGGTATCGACGATGCAGATGCATCGCTTCTGGCTCATGCTGGTCCACGCCCACGGGGGCATGTGGAACGCCTCCGAGTTCGGGCGGGCCCTCGGGCTTTCCTACCACACGGTAAACCGCTACGCCGATATTTTCGAGCGCAGCTTCCTGATCCGCCGCCTGCCGCCGTATTTTGTCAATATCGGCAAGCGCCTGGTCCGAACCCCCAAGATCTACCTGACCGACAGCGGCCTGTTGCACGCGCTGCTGGGCATTGAGACCGCCGCCCGGCTGGACGTCGACCCCAAGCGCGGCGCCAGTTGGGAGGGGTTCCTCATCGAGCAGATCATCCGCCGCGAGACGCTCGCCCACCCGGCCAGCCGCTTCTATTTCTGGCGCACTGCCACCGGCCAGGAGATCGACCTGATCGTCGAGCGCGACCGCGAGGTGATCGGCGTCGAGATCAAGGTGGGAACCCGCATCGACCCCGGGGACTGGAAAATGCTTCAGTCTGGCCTGGATCACCTGAAGCTGGCCCGAGCCTGGCTGGTCAACCAGGGCGAGGCGGTTTACTCACCCTTTGCCGGCCTGCAGGTCACCAACGCCCAGCGCCTGCTGGCCCCTGGCAAGTGGCAGCTCTGAGGAGCCCTGCCCCCCGGCGGCGTCCGAGCCGCCCAAGTCGTTGCTACAATAGGGCCAGCCCGGGTGGCGGAACCGGCAGACGCAAAGGACTTAAAATCCTTTTCGCCGCAAGGCGAGTGCGGGTTCAAGTCCCGCCCCGGGCACCAGGGAATTCCACGGTTCCCACCCTGCCTCCCGGTGAGAGGAATAACCTCAAACCGGCGCTATACTGCAAAAGCATGGGACGCAAACAAGTCATGCTTGGCCTGCTGGCCGCCTCCCTTCTCGCCGGAGCGGCTATGGTTCCCAGTCCAAAAGCGACCGACTACCCGGTTCACGCCAAACTGGACAAAATTGCTCTGGGGGCCGAGTATCTGGTCCGGGCTTTCAGCGGCGAAGGGCAGAGCCTTGTGGCGCTACATTACCTGGTGGTCGAGGTGGTGGTTTAGCCCTCCGCCCAAGAGCCGCTGATGGTTTCCATCGAGCATTTCACCCTTCGCCTGAACGGAAAGAAGCAGGTACTCTTCGCGCAGGCGCCCGGTTTTGTGGCCGCTTCTCTGAGTATCTCGATTGGGAGCCGCACCCCAAATTGGAGGCCGGCGGCGGAATCGGCAATACCGGGGTGATGATCGGCAAGCGACACGGCAGCGATCGCGAGCGCCGCGGCGGCCGCCCGGTCTGGCAGCCGCCGCCCGATCGACGACCAGCTTGTAGCCGTGATGTTCGAGGAAACGCGGAGCCTGCGCGCCGATGGGACCGCCTGAGATCGAGATCGCCGCGCCACTGTTCCCGGGCGTTACATCTTCGCTTTCCTTGAAATCTCGCAGTCTCAGTTGCTAACATCTTCGTCATCCCCTTCGACAGCCGTTCGCCGTCTTGGGGTGCGGAAGATGGAGAGAGCGCCGTGCTGCTGCGCGCGACAGTCAACGCCGTCGACCTGGTGATAGATCTCGCGGGCGTCACCGAGTCAGCTTACGCGAGAGTCCGCGAGATTCTGAACCACGCTCTCGCTCAGCCGGCTGTCAAGAATCGCGAGGGGATCTGCGAAGCCTTCCTGTACGTTCTTCGGGAGTGCCCGGCCGGGAACCCCAGCAACCTGTGGCATCACGTCGTGTACCGCCTCTACTGCGAGGTATTCGGCAAACACCGCCCGCAGGACCCGAAGCAGAGTTGGGTGCGAGCGTCCGGCGACGCGCTGGAGATCGCGGTCCAGGAACTGTACAAGCCCGCGCTGGAGCCTCACGGGGTGAGGATCTCCGCGCTCATCAGCCGGCAGCAGAAGAAGGCGGCGCTTGTGGAGATGGGGCTGGGCGAGTCGGTTGGCGACTCCAAGCTCGACGTGGCGCTTTACGTTCAAGGCGGCGACAAGTCGTGGCACGTCTTCGGTGGGGCGCACATCAAGGCGAGCTTGGCCGAGCGAGTCTCAGATGACGTGCCGTGCAGCCGAGCGATGATGAGGAAGGGATACTGGTCACCACTGTGGACGCTAGACGTGAAATCGTTCCCACCGCCCCACGGCGATCTGGTCAACCGGGGAGAACTAGGGAGCCCGTCCTCGCCGAGCGAGAAGCGCAGGTACGTCGAGAACCACGGCGATTTCGACAACTGCTACAGCGCGAACACCCGCACCGTGCCGAGCAGCGGCTCCACCTCGTCGGGGAAGCTCGTCTACACGCTCGATCTGCCGAGCCAGCCCGACCAGTTCGCCGAAGATGCAAGGTCCCAGGCCGAGCGCTGGCGCGAGCGCCTCACGTAACGAGGAGTAGCCGCTCGGTCGGCTCCTGAATCCAGTCGTTCGCCTGTTTGCAGTGGACAGGATCGAGCTCGAAGCCGAGGAACTGGTGCCCGAGGATGATCGCCGCCTTGCCCGTCGTGCCGCTGCCCATGAACGGGTCGAGGACGACGCCGCCCCGCTCGATGCCCGTGGCCCTGATGCACTGCATCGGCAGATCGACCGGGAAAGTCGAGCAGTGCGGGCTCATGTTGGGAGTCTGGACCAGCTTCCAGACGGAACCGACCGGCGGTTTGGTCCTGAAGGCGTGGCGCTCGTCTTTGGCGAAGATGTAGATGCCTTCGTGGCGCCGGTGGGGTCTCCGGCAAAGACCCTCTGGCAAAGGACGCGACTTCTCCCAGATCACCTCGCCCCGGAAAAGGAACCCGAGATCCGACATGGCGATGACGATTCTGTAAGGCACGGCCAGCAGGTTGCCATACTGGAGCCAGCGCGCGTCCTTGTCGATGAAGGCTCGACGCCGACCGCGATTCTTCGTGTAAGCGGAATTGTTCGGCGGGAGCCCCTGGCCGTCCTTGCCGAGCGAACTGTACCCGTGATCTTCCTCTCGCCAGTTGATCGGCGTGTTGTAGGAGTCTCCGATGTTGAGCCAGAGCGTGCCTGATGATTTCAGGCACCTCATCACTTCCGCGAGGACCTCGACCAGGTTCCGCACGTACTCTCTCGGGTCCGCCTCGGAACCCAGCCCGGTCGATCCTCGCTGGCCCCAGTAAGGCGGTGACGTGACGACGACGTCGATAGTGTCCGAGGGAATCTCTCGCAAGCCGACGAGGCAGTCAGCGTTGTGAATGGTGTCGAGTTCCCACGGGCCCAGGGATTTCGGCATGGATTCTTTCTCGCATCCGGTCTGGTTGATCGGCTGATTCAGGTTTATTCTACACGAGATGCGGGGTCATCGAGGAGTCCGGAGGAGTCCGGAGTTTGGCTGCGGGTTTGTCAGTCCCGTTGGAACCCGCCGGAAGCTGGCGGAAGCCAAGCTCAAGAAAACCCGGCTCCTCGGAACTCCTCGGAGCTTGACGGAACGCCGGGTCGCGGACTTAAAATCCTTTTCGCCGCAAGGCGAGTGCGGGTTCAAGTCCCGCCCCGGGCACCAGGGAAGGGGAAGGCGAATACGGTTCTCGCCCGCTTGGCCGACTGCTCACAATCGCAAGCCGAACTTTTCCGGCACCTGGGAGCTTGTGGTGGAGAAGTGCGACTTTGGGACGCCGCTGACCGTCGGCCCCCGGTTTCCGGCCCGCATCGAGAGCCGGACCGACGTGATCGAGCACCGGGAACCGAAGTTGAAGACCTCCGTCAAGGCCAAGACCCCGGAGGGCCAGCAAATCCTAGAGCGCAATCATCTTACCGATGGCCAGGAAACCACCGATGATCTCCCTGGGGGCGTCGTCAAATCCAAGGCGCGCTGGGTGGGCAGAGAGCTGCTGATGGAGGCAACCATTGAAAACGAGAGCGAGCTGGCCCGACTGACCACGCGCTGGCGGCTTTCCGACGACGGGAAGACTTTGTTCGTTGCGCGCACGATAAAATCGCAGGTGGGCGAGACTACCCAGAAGCTGGTACTCGTCAAGCAGACGTGAGGGGCTTGCCCGAGAGGCGCCTTTCTCGAGTTGGCCCTATCATTCCTATTGATTCATCGCTTTCGTAGACGCGAGGCCCCGTTCTGGCTGCCTCGCATCTGTTCGGCGAGTTGGGTTTGGGTCCCATCCTGGATTGCCCCGCCAGCGACTGCGCCACGGTCAACCGCAGTCGGAACGAGTCTTCCCGTTGGTGGCCAATCGTCTGACACGGCCCGGCAGCGAGCACGCCTGGCGCAGTGGATGGAGGATTTCTACGTGTGCACGAGCGAGGGGAGTCGCTGGGGGCCGGTGGTGAAGGCTGGCCGGGGCCGGCGGGGCCGGATCGTACCCTTTTTCACCGGCAACAAAAATCTTTGCCAAGCTTGACATAAACGAAATCAATTCGTTACAGTAAGAAAGATTGCTGAGTGAGGTCTTCTGCTACCTGCTACCTCCCGGTGTTTGCCGGGACCGGCAGGCAGCCGGCCCCGCGGCCGCCCCCGATTGATTCGGGCGGCATGGGCCGTCCGCAGTAGTTTTCCTCGCAATTAAGGGTGGCTCTAATGAGGGCTGCCTTAATCGTTCGCCGCCGAGCAGGCCCCGAGAGGGCTCAAATAAGGCGGCGTGGGTTCAACCGGATAGTTTTTAGCAGACGGAGCGACCTCCCGCGGAGCTTGTTGTGCGCCCCGCGGAAAAAGCAGAAACAGGGTAATTCGTGCCGACATTCCATCAACTGGTGCGTTTGGGACGCAGGCCTGCCCACTGGAAAACGGCCTCGCCCGCCTTGGAGGATTGCCCGCAGAAGCGCGGGGTCTGCACGCGGGTCTATACCTCCACTCCCAAGAAGCCCAACTCGGCGCTACGCAAGGTGGCCCGGGTGCGGCTCACCAACGGGATCGAGGTGACCACCTACATACCCGGCGTGGGGCACAACCTGCAGGAACACTCGATCGTGCTGATTCGCGGCGGCCGGGTGAAGGACCTGCCGGGGGTCCGCTACCACATCATCCGGGGGACGCTGGACACGGCCGGGGTCGGCGACCGAAAACAAAGCCGCAGCAAGTATGGCGCGAAGCGGCCCAAGTCGTGACCGAAGGGGAATAGGGAGAGCCAGATGCCACGGAAGGGAAGCGTTGAGCGACGGGAAGCGCTGGCCGACCCGGTGTACAACTCCACGCTGGTGGAAAAATTCATCTGCTCGATGATGTGGGACGGAAAGAAATCCAGCGCCCAGCGGATCTTCTACCGGGTGATGAAACAGTTGCAGGAGCGGGCCAACGATGAGCCGCTGAAGGTTTTCAAGAAAGCGGTGGAAAACTGCAAGCCGACGCTGGAAGTCAAAACGCGCCGGGTGGGGGGCGCCAACTACCAGGTGCCGATAGAGGTGGGACAGAGCCGCCGCGCGAGCCTGGCCATCCGCTGGCTGCTGAGCTTCGCCCGCGCGCGGCCCGAGAAGGGAATGCCCGAGAAACTGACCGCCGAGCTGCTGGATGCTGCCAATAACCGCGGCGGGGCGATCAAGAAAAAAGATGATACGCACCGCATGGCGGAGGCCAACAAGGCGTTCGCGCACTATCGCTGGTGAGACGGAGAAATTGCTCGACTGACCATGGCGCGCACGGTTCCACTTTCGCAGTACCGCAACATCGGGATCATGGCCCACATCGATGCGGGCAAGACCACGACCACCGAGCGTGTGCTCTACTACACCGGACGCACTTACAAGCTGGGGGAGGTTCACGACGGCACCGCGACCATGGATTACATGGCGCAGGAGCAGGAGCGCGGCATCACCATCACCTCCGCAGCGACCACCTGCGAATGGCGCGATTGCCAGATCAATATCATCGACACCCCTGGGCACGTGGATTTCACCGCCGAGGTGGAACGCAGCCTGCGCGTGCTGGACGGGGCGGTGGCGGTGTTTGACGCCGTCGCCGGAGTGCAGCCCCAGTCCGAGACCGTCTGGCGCCAGGCCGACAAGTACTCGGTGCCGCGGATCTGCTTCATCAACAAGATGGATCGGGTGGGAGCGGATTTCGAACACTCCATCCGCACGATCGCCGAAAAGCTCAAGGCCCACCCGGTGGCCATCCAGTATCCGGTGGGCAGCGAAGACCGCTTCCGGGGCCTGGTCGACCTGGTGGAAATGAAGGCCGTCTTCTGGCGGGATGAGAGCCTGGGCGCGGAGTTCGACGTGATGTCCATCCCTGAGGAACTGGAGCAGACCTGCCGCCGGTACAGGGAAACACTGGTGGAAGCAGTCGCCGAGCAGGATGATCAGTTATTCGAAAAGTTCGTGCATGGGGAGCCAATCGGCTGCCAGGAGTTGCGGGCCGGGATCCGCCGCGCCACCATCGCCATGAAGCTGTTTCCGGTGGTTTGCGGCGCGGCGTTCAAAAACAAGGGCGTGCAGCCGCTGCTGGATGCGGTGGTCGATTACCTCCCTTCGCCCCTGGAGGTCCCCCCCATTAGGGGGACCAGCCTGGACGGTCGGGAACTGCTCCAGCGCCGGGCTGACGATCAGGAACCGTTCTCCGCCTTGGTCTTCAAAATCATGACCGACCCCTACGTCGGCCAACTGGCGTTCCTGCGGGTGTACTCGGGGGTGTTGCGAAGCGGAGAATTCGTCTACAACGTCGCCAAGCAGCGGCGGGAGCGAATCGGGCGTCTGCTGCGGATGCACGCCAACAAGCGCGAGGACATCGAGGAGGCCATGGCCGGCGACATCGCCGCTGTGGTGGGACTGAAAACCGTGCAGACGGGAGACACGGTTTGCGACGAGCGTCACCCGGTGATTCTGGAATCCATCGAGTTTCCCACCCCGGTCCTTTCGGTCGCCATCGAGCCGAAGACCCGCGCCGACCAGCAGAAACTCGGGATGGCGCTCAACAAGCTCGCCCAGGAAGATCCCACCTTCAAGGTAGCCACCGATCCAGAAACCAATCAGACAATTATTTCCGGCATGGGGGAGCTGCACCTGGAGATCCTCATCGATCGGATGTTGCGCGAGCACTCCGTCTCGGCCAACGTGGGCAAGCCGCAGGTGGCTTACCGGGAAACGATTCGCAGAGCCAGCGACGGGGAGGGGAGGTTTGTGCGGCAGACCGGCGGACGGGGCCAGTACGGCCACGTCAAGCTCACCATCGAGCCGCTGCCGCCCGGCAGCGGGTTTGAGTTCGAGAATGCCATCGTGGGAGGGGCCATCCCCAAGGAATACATTAAGCCGGTGGCAGCAGGGATTCAGGAGGCATTGGAGGGCGGCATCCTGGCGGGCTACGAGCTGGTGGATGTGAAGGCCACCCTGTTCGACGGAAGCTACCACGAGGTGGACAGCTCGGAGATCGCCTTCAAGATTGCCGGCTCGATGGCGCTGAAGGAGGCCGCCCGCCGGGGCGAGGCGGTGTTGCTGGAACCGGTCATGAGCGTCGAAGTCGTCGTTCCGGAAGAGTACATGGGCGACGTGATCGGCGACATCAGCTCACGGCGCGGTCGCATTGAGGGCCTGGAGCTGCGCGGCGGGTCGCAGATCATCCGGTCGCAGGTGCCGCTGGCCGAAATGTTCGGCTACGCCACTGATCTCCGCTCCCGCACGCAGGGCCGGGGATGCTACACCATGCACTTCGGGCGCTATGAAGAAGTGCCGCCGCCGGTTGCTGAGGAGATCATCAACCGGGTGCAGGGCAAGACAGTGGGCAGTAGATAGCACCGGCAGTGGACAGCGAGGAGCATCGATGGCGAAAGAGAAATTTGATCGCAGCAAGCCGCACGTGAACGTGGGGACCATCGGGCATATCGACCATGGCAAAACCACGCTGACGGCGGCCATTACCAAGGTTTTGGGGAAGAAGGATCCCAAGGTGATGTTCCGGTCCTTTGACTCCATCGACAACGCGCCGGAGGAGAAGGCGCGGGGGATCACCATCGCCGTGGCCCACGTGGAGTACTCCACCGCCAAGCGGCACTACGCGCACGTGGATTGTCCGGGGCACGCCGACTACATCAAGAACATGATCACCGGGGCGGCGCAGATGGATGGGGCGATCCTGGTGGTGGCGGCGACCGACGGGCCGATGCCGCAGACGCGGGAGCACCTCTTGCTGGCGCGGCAGGTGGGGGTGCCCTTCATCGTGGTGTGTCTGAATAAGGTCGATGCGGTGGAGGACCAGGAGTTGCTGGAGCTGGTGGAGCTGGAGATGCGGGAGCTTTTGACCAAGTACAAGTTTCCCGGCGACAAAGTGCCGATCGTGCGGACTTCGGCCCTGGGGGCGCTGAACGGGGAAGCAAAGTGGGAAGCCAGTGTGGAGGAGCTGATGCGGGCGGTGGATGACTACATTCCCTTGCCCCAGCGGGAGGTGGACAAGCCGTTTCTGATGCCGATCGAAGACATTTTTTCGATCTCCGGGCGGGGGACGGTGGTGACCGGGCGGATCGAGCGGGGCCGGGTGAAGGTGGGCGAGGAGATGGAGATTGTCGGGTTCCGGGAGACCATGAAACGGGTGGTGACCGGGGTGGAGATGTTCAAGAAGCTGCTGGATGATGGGCAGGCGGGAGACAACGTGGGGCTGCTGTTGCGGGGCACCGAGAAGGAAGAGGTGGAGCGGGGCCAGGTGGTGGCCAAAGCGGGTTCGATCACCCCGCACAAGAAGTTCCGGGGCGAGGTGTACGTGCTGAGCAAGGACGAAGGGGGACGCCACACGCCGTTCTTCAACGGGTATCGCCCGCAGTTTTACTTTCGGACCACCGACGTGACCGGGGTGGCCGAATTGCCCGAGGGCAGCGAGATGGTGATGCCGGGGGACAACATCAACCTGACGGTGGATCTGATCACGCCGGTGGCGATGGAAAAGGGCCTGCGCTTTGCAATCCGGGAAGGGGGCCGCACGGTGGGGGCAGGGACGGTGACCGAGGTCGTTCAGTAGGGGGTAGGGCGTAGGGGATAGGGAGTAGGTTGTAGGGAGTAGGTGGTGGGCGGAATCGGGTGGTTATAATGCGGGATCGGATTCGGATTCGATTGAAGGCTTACGATTATCGGGTGCTGGACCAGTCCACCAGCGAGATTGTGGAGACGGCCAAGCGCACCGGGGCGAGCGTAGCCGGGCCGATTCCGCTGCCGACCGGGCGGCATACTTACACGGTGCTGCGATCCCCGCACGCGGATAAGAAATCGCGCGAGCAGTTTGAGATTCGCACCCACAAACGCCTGCTGGACATCCTGGAGCCGACGCAGCAGACCGTCGATGCGCTGATGAAGTTGGAGTTGCCGGCGGGCGTGGATGTCGAGATCAAGGCGTTTGGGAAGGATCACCGCTGAGACTGGCTTTGGCTCGGGGCTGCCGGCAGCGGGCTGGAGGGAAAGTTTATGGCGCCAGGAATCTTGGGCAGAAAAGTGGGGATGACGCAGGTTTACCGGCCGGATGGGCAGGTGGTGCCGGTGACGGTCTTGAAAGTGGGGCCCTGCGCTGTTGTCCAGCGCAAGACCATGACGAAGGACGGTTACGAGGCGGTGCAGTTGGGACTGGTGGAGTTTATCAAGCCCTCGCGCGTGAACCGGCCCATGACGGGGCACTTTAGCAAGGCAAAGGTGGAGGCGGCCCGGTTTGTCCGCGAGCTGCGGATCGGCGGCGGCCCGGCCGGAGCTGTGGGTGAAGAGCTGAAACCTGCCGACCGGGTGCTGGCCGAGGAGTTCCGTCCGGCCGAAAAGGTCGATGTCATCGGGGTGAGCAAAGGGCGAGGCTTTGCGGGGGTGGTCAAACGGCACAACTTTTCCGGAGGCCCCGCCACCCACGGGTCCATGTGTCACCGCGCCCCGGGGTCGATCGGCTCCAGCGCGTATCCCTCGCGCGTGTTTCGAGGGATGCGCATGGGCGGTCACATGGGCCACGCGCGGGTCACGGTGCGGAATCTGGAGGTGGTCGA
>Ga0247727_10019730_pt1 | contig 10411 bp, 7 predicted proteins | sample WisWelCaveWW1625_FD_202498 | JGI IMG/M metagenome (GOLD analysis project Ga0247727, IMG submission 202498) | Biofilm microbial communities from Wishing Well Cave, Virginia, United States - WW16-25 | ecosystem: Environmental > Aquatic > Deep subsurface > Groundwater > Cave microbial mat | place... | reverse complement strand
TGAAGCAGAATCTGATGATCATCCCGGTGATCAACAAGATTGACCTGCCGCACGCGGATGTGCCGCTGGCGAAACAGCAGTTGGAGGACATCCTCGCGATCCCGGCGGAGACGGCGTTGTTGTGCAGCGCGAAGGAGGGGATTGGCATCGTGGAGATTCTCGAGGCGATCGTGGAGCGTGTGCCGCCGCCGAAGCCGACAGGGCAGGGGAGCTTCCAGGCGCTTGGATTTGATTCCTACTTCGACACTTACAAGGGCGTGGTGACGCATGTGCGCGTGTTCAACGGCGAGTTGCGGCGTGGGATGCAGGTGAAGTTGCTGCACTCGGGAAAGAATTACGAAATCAAGGAGGTCGGGAGTTTCAACCCGAAGCCGTATGTGCGCGATGTGTTGACGGCGGGCGAGACGGGCTACGTGACGGCGAACATCAAGTCGCCGAAGGACGTGAAGATGGGGGACACGTTCACGGACGCGCGGAATCCGTCGCCGGCGCTGCCGGGATTTCAGGAGGTGCATCCGATGGTGTTCAGCGGGATTTACCCGATCAACCCGGCGGATTACGAGCACTTGAAGGCGAACCTGGGGAAGCTGCAGTTGAACGACTCGGCGTTCGCGTATGGGAGCGAGAGCTCGGTGGCGCTGGGGTTTGGGTTCCGCTGCGGATTTCTTGGGCTGCTGCACATGGAGATTGTGCAGGAGCGGTTGCGGCGGGAATACGGGATGGACATCATCGCGACGTATCCAAGCGTGGTGTATCGCGTGACGATGACGGACGGGAAGGTGAAGGAGATAGACAACCCGGCGTTCCTGCCGGAGGCGACTTACATCGAGCACATGGAGGAGCCGACGGTGAACGCGTTCATCATCTGCCCGAACGAATACATCGGCGACATGATGGCGCTCGTGAGCGAGAAGCGCGGTTCGCTCGATCACACGGAGACGCTGGACACGAAGCGCGTGATGATGACGTGCAAGATTCCGTTGAACGAAATCCTGATTGATTTTCACGACCGCATCAAAAGCATCACGCGCGGCTACGGCTCGATGGATTACGAGCACACGGGGTATCAGGTGTCGGACATGGTGAAGCTGGACTTGCTTGTGAACGGCGAGCCGGTGGACGCGTTCTCGTGCATCGTGCATCACGAGAAGGCAGCGGGCAGGGGCAAGGCGCTGGCGGCGAAGTTGAAGGAGGTCATCCCGCGGCAGCAATACCAGGTCGCGATCCAGGCGGCCATCGGCGGGAAGATTGTCGCGCGCGAGTCGGTGAGCGCGTTGCGCAAGGACGTGACGGCGAAATGCTACGGCGGTGATATTTCGCGCAAGCGCAAGCTGCTCGAGAAGCAGAAGGAAGGCAAAAAGCGCATGAAGTCCGTGGGGTCGGTGAACATCCCGCAGGAGGCGTTCATCGAGGTGCTCAAGTCGTAGCAGGGCAGGGGAACGATCATGTTTATTCTTCGCTGGCTGACTTCAGGAACGATTCGACAGGCGGTGGATTTGCGCCGGCAGGTGCGCAAGTTCGTGAATCACCAGCGTGACCTTCTGACGACGGACGAGATTGCGAAGGTCGCAGTTGCAACGGCTGAATTGTCGAAGGCGATCGCGTCCGGAGCGGGGAAGATCCAGTTGCAGGAGGGGATGTCGGTGCTAGAAAGGGCAGCCAACGAAGTGTTGCGTCCCTATCCGAACGCGACGTGGCGCGACAACGTGGAGGTCGTGCTCGTCGCCGTCGCCGTCGCAATGGGCATCCGCACATTCTTCCTGCAACCGTTCAAGATTCCGACGGGTTCGATGCAGCCGACGCTTTACGGCGTGCACTTCGAGGACTTGCGAGATGCGCCGGAGGTCGCAGTGCCGGGCTTCGTGACGCGATTCTTCCATGCGACTTTCGGCGGCACGTTCTACCATGTCATCAAGGCCGAGGCCGACGGCATCATCGTGGACGTGCTCAAGCCGAAGGGTTTCGTGTTGCCAAAGTTCATCCTGACGACACAGACCGTGGTGCTTCGTTACAGGGCCGGGGACGGGCGCGAATACGACAAGTCGTATCGGATCTGGTGTTCGCCGGTGGACGGGCACGGCGGGACATTGACAGGGTTGAGCGGGTTTCCGAAAGGAGGAGCCTCGGAGTTCGGATTCGGCCTGCATTCGGGAAGGCAGTTCAAGAAGGGCGAATACGTCCTGCGGCTCAAGGACAGGGCGGGCGACCACGTGTTCGTGGACCGGCTGACCTACAACTTCCGCCGGCCGGCTCGCGGCGAGACGATCGTGTTCGAGACCACCGGCGTGGAAAAGTTGCCCCAAAACCAGTTTTACATCAAACGCATGGTGGCGATGGGCGGGGAGCGCGTCCGCCTCGGGAACGACCGGCACCTTGTCATCAATGACGTGCGCCTCGACTCGACGACGCCGCACTTCGAGCACCTCTACCACTTCGCATCAAACTCGCCACCGAGGGACAGTGCTTACTCCGGGCACGTCAATGAACTCGTCGCTCGACTCAACCACAAATCCCTCGCGCCGCTTTTCCTCGACGAAAACCACGAATACAAGCTGCGACCCGCGCACTACATGGTCATGGGTGATAATACGATGAACAGCTCCGACTCCCGACACTGGGGCGAGTTTCCTCAAACCAATGTCATCGGGAAGGCCTGCTTCGTTTACTGGCCGATTACAGGCGCGGAGAACGACCGTTTCGGTTGGGCCATCCGTTGAGGAGGAATTCAATCGAGTTGCGAGGCCGAAGTGGACCAAGGACCAGTTTCTCTAAAGACAGGTGTAGTGACAATATAAGTTATGTTCATAATAGACTTGCTCGAGTTCGCCAGACTTCTCTACACGGCGACTCCTAGATCAGTTGGACTTGGGGAAAGTGGTGGGTTGGCCGGGACTCGAACCCGGGACCAACGGCTTAAAAGGCCGATGCTCTACCAACTGAGCTACCAACCCACTTCGTCCGCCCTTCCCGTCTGGAGCAACTCCGAGAATGTGACGAACTCAAAGACGGCGCGCACCCTAGAGCACGGTTTTGGCGGGAGCAAGCAAACAGCACGCTGCAAGAAAAAGCCGCTGCCATCGCCTCAGCGTGCGCCGAGGGGATGGCTTGCCCTGGCCGCCAGATTGGTGTTCGATCAGGCGCATGAGCCTTCACACTCCTGTCAAAGCCTTTGTCGGTGCCGTCGTCGTATTCCTCCTCGCCGGATGCACGACTGTCTCCGAAACGGGTCGTTCGCAGTTCATGCTGATGTCGCCGCACTCGGAGATGCAACTCGGCTTCTCCGAGTTCAGCAAGATGAAGCAAAAGGTGCCGATCAGCCACGACACTCAGACGCAAGCGCTGATCGAGAGAGTCGGCCGCCGAATCGCCGCTGTTGCCAATCTGCCCAACGCCCAGTGGGAATTCGTCCTCTTCGAGAGCAAGGAGCCCAACGCATTCTGCCTGCCGGGTGGCAAGGTCGGCGTTTACACCGGCATCCTGCCCATCACGAAAGATGAAGCCGGACTCGCGACGGTGATGGGTCATGAGGTTGCGCACGCCGTGGCGCGCCACGGTGGCGAGCGAGTAAGCGCCGCATTGGGGTTGCAGATGATTGGCACAATGGTCAACTCCGCCGCCCGGGAGAGCCGCTACGCAGCGTTGATCCAGCAAGGCTACGGCTTGGGGTCGCAACTCGGAGTCGCCCTGCCCCACAACCGCAAGCAGGAATCGGAAGCCGACCACATCGGGCTGCTTTACATGGCGCGCGCCGGCTACAACCCCGACGCTGCTGTTGGCTTCTGGCAACGCTTCGCTCAATACAACCGCGAGCATGGCAGCGCGACACCCTGGTTTCTACGCACTCATCCACTCGACGAGAAGCGCATCGCGGACCTGCAAAAGGCGATGCCGGAGGCCAAGGCGCAGTTCAAGCCACAGTGACCACGGTGCGCCGCAATGCGCGCGGTTCCCCTGCCCTGCTGCATTGCACGCGTGTCGGCTTTGCCATGGCGACGAACCCTCGTGACCGGTAGCTTGGCGTGGCCATGATCGGAGCGCTCTACAATTTCTTGCGCCCGCTCGCGTCACCTGTCGGCTTCATCTGGCTGCTTTGCATCGTGGGCGCGTTCGTCCTGCTGAAGCGTAAACAGCGCCTCGGCGCACTGTTCCTCGCAATCGCCGCGTTCTTGATGTCGCTCCTCGGCGGCCGCACGGCGGTGTATCTGCTCGGCTCCCTCGAAAGGCCCTACATCCGTCAGTCCCTCGCCGACCTGCCGCGCGCGGATGCGATCGTGCTGCTTGGTGGCGGCCTCGAGCCAACCAAGAATGATCCGCTCGGATTCAACCTCAACGAGGCCGGCGATCGCTTCCTCACCGCGGTCCAACTCACGCACCTTCGAAAGGCCGACGCACTCCTGCTCGGCGGCATCCGCAAGCAGATTGACGGCCGCGAAGTGACCGAGGGCGCGTTGCTCACGAAACTGCTCGAAAGCTGGGGCATGACAAACGTCGCCCTCATTCCCCTGCCCTTCTCTGTCAACACGCACGACGAGGCGGTCCATACCGCGAAGCTCGCGAAAGAGAAATCCTGGAGCCGCATCTTGCTCGTCACTTCGGCCGCGCACATGCGTCGAGCCGAGGCGGTGTTCCGCACACAAGGACTGGACGTGATTCCCGTCGCTTGCGATTTCGTGCGCCCTGGGATGCCAAACGATGAGCTTCCCAAGCCCTATCCGATCCGTGGCGGGTTCAAGCTCATGGAGAACTACTGGCACGAAAAAGCCGGCTGGTGGGTCTATCGCTGGCGCGGATGGATCAGCAAGGAAGCGGCCCAGAAGGCTCCGTGAACTGCGGCTCCGGTCAGCGCGTTGCGACACTCTGCCCTGCCTTGCGCGCGAATTGCTCCAGCGCTGCGGCGAACTTCTCCGGCTCAAAATCCGGCACGGACTGCGCCAGGCGGAACAGCGCGTTGATGTCCGCGTCGAGATCTTTGCGGTCCACCGAGGTCGCGAGCCGGTCGAGTGCGAGGACAAGCCGTTCCGCCCGGCGCGCGTGGAGCAGCGGTGTCTGCGCCTTGTCGCGGAAATCAGCCGCCGAAGCCCCGAGTTGTCGGATGGCTTTCGTCGAAGTCTCCGTAGTCCATTCGGCAAGCGCAGCCTTGCGTGCGAGGTCGTCGGCCAGCCCCTGAGCCTTCTTCACATTCTCGACCGCCGCCGCGTTAGCGACCGCACGGAACGAGGGCAGGCCCGTGTCCAGACCGTCGCACTTCTGCAGCAACCACACCAAACCCGACCATCGCGCCGCGAGCGCGGCGTTCGTCGTCTCCTTTGCGAGCAGCGCGCTCATCTCGCGCAACGCGACCGCCTGTCCGACCAGCCACGCGCGGCCTCCATTGTAATTGCCGCGCTCCGCCCAGTGCCGCGGTTGCGTCGCGCTCTGCCCGTCGAGTTCGAAGATGAGTTCCGGATGGCCGGCGTTGATGAGCGGCGTCTCGACATTTTGGTGGCACGCGACGCAGGAGTTGGCGCGCGTATGGATGTCCCGAAGGTCCCGGAGGCCGCCCGCGACCTTTTCGGCATGCGAGAGATCCTTGCGTGTGTGCGACCGCAACCACGCCTCCGCCGGCCCGTGGCAATTCTCACACGAGATGCCCACGTTCGGCGGGATGACTTTCACGAACGCCGCGACCGCCACGTCATGAAACGGCGCGTGGCAGGTCGTGCAACGCGCGCTCTTTGTGGCGTCCGCGATGCCCGTGGCCTTCGCGATCTGCTCGGAGCGTGCGCTCGTCAGCGTGTTCGCCGCGCGCGCGTGAAAGTCGAGCCGCCGCCACGTGTCCACCTGATGCCGCATCTCCCCTGCCCCGCCGTGGCAGCCGGAACTGCTGCACGATTCGATGCCGAGAAAGCGGGAAGGTGCCGCGCCCGCACCCACCAACGACGCTGCGGACAGCAGAAAAACGAAGGCAGCCGGGAGAAGATTCGTGCGAGGAAAGGAAATTCCGGGTTGTCTCGCCACGGCGCTTTTGTTAAGTGAACGCCCACCGGAATGCAACCCCTCATTGACAAGGCGCAGGCTGCCCTCGGTGGAAATCTCGGCCTGACGCTGGGATGCCTTATCATCGGCGCCCTGGCGGTGCAGGTGCTCGTGATGCTGCTCTCGACGTTCCGCCGCGTGGTCGCGGAGGGCGGCCAGCGCGCGCTCGAACGCGAGCGCCTCGAACTGCTCGTCAAGTCCGCGCGCGCCGACTGGCAGGACAAACAGGTTGCGAAGGATCTCTGGAACGGGTTCCGCAAGTTCACCGTCGCCAGGAAAATCCAGGAGTGCGACGGCGTCTTCTCATTTCATCTCGCCCCGCACGATGGCAAGCCGCTGCCTGCATTCAAGCCCGGCCAGTATCTCACCTTCTCCCTCGACATCCCGGGTCGCGACAAGCCCATCGTCCGTTGCTACTCGATCAGCGACGGCCCGATCCACGCCGGCCATTATCGCGTCACCATAAAGAAGGAGGCCGCGCCCGCCGACAAACCCGCCATCTCGCCCGGCGTCGCGTCCAGTTACTTTTGCGACACGGTCAAGGAAGGCGACATCCTCAACGTCAAGGCGCCGATGGGCCACTTCTACCTCGACATGACCAAGCCGAACCCGATCGTGCTTCTCGCCGGCGGCATCGGCGTCACACCGATGTTGAGCATGGCCAAGGCCGTCGCCGCCAGTGGTTCCAAGCGCGAAGTCTGGTTTTTTTACGGCGTGCGCAGTGTTCAGGAACACATGCTCAAGGACGAAATCCAGGCGCTTGCCGAGGCGCACGACAACATCCGCCTGCACGTCTGCTACAGCCGGCCGGGCAAGGACGACGTGCAGGGGCGCGACTACCAGCACGCGACGCGCGTCACGCCCGAGCTGCTCAAGGAACTCCTCCCTTCGAACAACTACGAATACTTTCTCTGCGGTGCCGGCCCGTTCATGCAGACGCTCAACGAAGGCCTCGAACGCTGGGGCGTTCCGGAGAAGGAGATTCACTACGAGGCGTTCGGTCCCGCTACCGTGAAGAAAAAGGCCCCGCCCCGCAGCGAGCGCGAGACGGCGTTTCTCTCGAAGTTCACCGTCACGTTCAGCAAATCCGGCAAGACGTGCAACTGGGATCCGACCTCGGAGAACCTCCTCAAGTTCGCGCAGGCGCAGGACGTGCGCATTGATTCCGGCTGCTGCACCGGCGGTTGCGGCACGTGCGTCGTCGCAGTCAAGGGAGGCAAATTCAAACACACGAAGGACCCCGACAACCCGCCCGAGGCCGGGTCCTGTCTCACCTGCATCGCACAACCCGCGGGCGACCTCGTGCTCGACGCCTGACACCCGGCTGAGCGCCGACGATGAGCGAAGCCCAGACCATCATCCAGAAACCGGACCGGTTCGACAATCCATTCGAGCCGGAGGGACTCAAGGATGCACAAGTCGCCCGCCTGCTCTCCGTCGCACCGTTCAAGGCGATGGACCCAAACCGGTTTCCCAAGCGCACCTCGCTTCCCGACATTCTCAAGCACGACACGCGTATCCGCATGTTTGGCAAGGGCGAATTGATCGTGCGGGCCGGCGACTACGGCACCTCGGCCTTCATGGTGCTCAGCGGTTCCGTGCGCGTCGTCTTGCAGCCGGGTCTCGCGAGCTCGGTGCTCGGCCGTCGTGAAACGCGCAAGGTCGGCTGGTTCAGCGCCTTCGCGCAGCTCTGGTCCAATGAGAAGCACCCCGAGGTCCGCACCCCTGACCAACTCAAGCAGGACTCGCGCGTCGCCGCGCGCCAGGCGGGCAAACAGGTGAAAGTCTTCCTCCAGGATGTCCCACGCGTCCTCGACGACCATCGCACCGCGGAGATGAAGGCCGGCGAATTCTTCGGCGAACTCGCCGCACTCAGCCGCTCGCCGCGCAGCGCGACGGTCTTCGCGGAGACCGATGGGACGGAGATGGTCGAGGTCCGCTGGCAGGGCTTGCGCGACCTGATGAAATACGACGAGCGCCTCCAGAAGCACATTGACGAAACCTACCGCGAGCGCGCGCTGGCCACACACCTTCGCGAGATTTCCTATTTCAACCACCTCACGCCCGAACAGCTCATGATCGTGATGTCGGAGACGGACTTCGCCACTTACGGCGATTACGAATGGTCCAAGGGCGCCACCGCAGCGAAGCCGCAGGAAACGGTCATCGCCAGCGAGGGCGATTATCCAAACGGGGTCGTCCTCATCCGCTCCGGCTTTGCGCGCCTCAGCAACAAGTTCGGCAATGGTCAGCGCACGCTCAACTACCTCGGCGCCGGCCGCGACTACGGCTTCGCCGAGATCGCCCACAACTGGAGTCACAAGGACAAACCCGTCACTCTCCAGCACTCGCTCAGCGTCATCGGCTACACCCACGTCATTGTCATCCCCACGCGCGTGATGGAACAGGTCGTTCTACCGACGCTTCCCCAGCACCTCATCCCTGTCATCGAGCAGGAGGCCATCGCCCGCGGCGACGTCGAGACCGCAGCCTCGATGGATGCCGGCGCGCGCATCGGTCCCGACGTGATGGAGTTCCTCACCGAGCACCGTTACTTCAACGGCTCGGCGACGATGCTCATTGACCTCGAACGCTGCACCCGCTGCGACGACTGCGTCCGCGCCTGCGCTGCGACGCACGACAACAACCCGCGCTTCCTCCGCAGCGGCCCGACCAATGGCCGCATCATGGTCGCCAACGCCTGCATGCACTGCGCCGACCCGGTCTGCATGATCGGCTGCCCGACTGGCGCGATTCACCGCGAGTCCTTCGCCGGACAGGTCACCATCAACCAGGCCACGTGCATCGGCTGCACGACTTGCGCGAACCAGTGCCCCTACGATGCCATCCGCATGGTTGATGTCCGCGACGAGGAGGGAAGTTTCATCGTGGACGAAGCCATGCGCCCCATCATCAAGGCGACCAAGTGCGACCTCTGCGTCGAGCAATACGGCGGCCCCGCCTGCGAGCGCGCCTGCCCGCACTCCGCCCTCGTGCGCATGAACATGAACAACCTCGACGCCTTCGCCCGCTGGCTCCGACGATGAGTTCGCTCACGCATCGCCGGTGGTTCGGCGCCGTGCTGCTGCTTGCGGCCGTCGTCGCGCTGTTTGTGATTTGGCGCGAGTTCGACCCGCTCATCCCGCGCATGCCGTTTCTCACCGGCTGGGCGCTCCTGCTCATCATGCTCTTCCTCACGGCCTACAACGGCCGCAAGAAACTCCCGTTCCTCCCGGGCATCCGTTCCGAGACGTGGCTGCAGGTTCACATCTACGTCGGGTTCTTCACCGCCGCGCTCTTCGGCATCCACATCAGCATGCGCATGCCGACGGGCTGGTTCGAGTGCACACTCGCGTGGCTCTACGTGCTCGTGATGCTGAGCGGCATTGGCGGGCTGCTTCTCTCGCGCATTTTCCCGAAGCGCCTCACCACGCGCGGCGGCGAAGTCCTCTTCGAGAGCATCCCCGCCGTCCGCCGCTCGCTGGCCGACCAGGCCGAGGCGCTCGCGCTCAAGGCCCTTCCCGACGCGAAGAGCACCACCATCACGGACTTCTACACGGAGCATCTTCACGAATACTTCGCCGGCCCGCGGAATTTCATCGCCCACCTGTTCGAAGTCAGCAGCCCGCTCAACGACCTCCTCCACCGCATCGGCGAGCTGAACCGCTTCCTCAACGAGGAGGAGCGCAAGCTCATGGACCAGATCGCGAAGCTCGTCCGCCAGAAGGACGCCCTCGACTACCACTACTCGCTCCAGCTCACGCTCACGCTCTGGCTCTTCGTCCACATTCCGCTCTCCTACAGCCTGCTCCTGTTTTCCATCGTCCACGTCATCCTCGTGTTCGCGTTCGCGGGAGGCACGTCATGAAGGACCAGCTTCCCGCGCCCAAGTTCGACTCGCAGCACTACGCGCGTCCCAACGAGAACTGGGTCTGCGGTCGCGCGTGCGAAGGCCGCGCCTGCAAGACCGGCCCCGGCCCCGGCGGCGAGTGCCGCGCGACCTCCGAGTGCAAACCCGTCCTCGACCTCAAGCCCGGCGAGACGAAGGGCCGCTGGCGTTGCACGCGCCCGAAGGACCAGGGCGGCCCGTGCGACCTCGGCCCAAACCCCGACGGCGCCTGCTGCCGTCCCCTGCCCCGCTGCTCGCCGGTCCGCAGCCTCCGCGCGATGCGTGGACGCTTCACGCTCGCCGTCGCCGCACTGACCGTGGGTTTGCTGCTTGTGCTCCTCTACGGCCCGGCGCGGCTCAAGTTCATCAACCCCGGCCCGGTCTCCCAAAATCACACCGGCAAAGCCTTCGCCGAACTCCTCCGGGAACAGACCAAAGGCCCCGCGAAATCCGCCACGCTCGCCGCCAGTGCATTCGGCGCCGACCAGGGTTGCGCCGTTTGCCACC